>Ga0306920_100006846_pt1 | contig 14945 bp, 14 predicted proteins | sample flu12Cox44000170_FD_204666 | JGI IMG/M metagenome (GOLD analysis project Ga0306920, IMG submission 204666) | Lab enrichment of tropical soil microbial communities from Luquillo Experimental Forest, Puerto Rico - flux4day.12C.oxic.44.000.170 (v2)... | ecosystem: Environmental > Terrestrial >... | reverse complement strand
CATTGATCACCTCTGCTGCGACGACGCCTTGTTTCATTCCACGGTGCGCGAGCAGCGGCGCGCCGGTAACGTCGCCGACCGCAAAAATATTCGGCACGTTCGTGCGCTGCTGCCGGTCAACGGGGATGAAGCCGCGCTCGTCGGTGGAAACGCCTGTGGCTTCCAACCCGAGATGATCCGTAACGGGCCGGCGCCCGACCGCTACGAGCACCATGTCGAACTCCCGCGTCTCGTCCTTGCCGCCGGTGCCTTCGCCGTTGATCGTCGCGCGAACGTCCTTTCCGCTTTTTTCGATCGTGCCGACTTTTGTGTTAAGCATGATCTCGATGCCTTGTTTCTTTAAAATGCGTCCGAGCGTCTTGCCGATTTCGAGATCGGTGCCCGTGAGAATCTGCGGCATCATCTCGACGACCAACACTTTTGCGCCGAGGCGCGCGTAAACCGTTGCGAACTCCAACCCAATGACCCCGCCGCCGATCACGAGAAGATTCTTTGGGATGCGCGTCAAGCGCACGGCGTCATCGGAGTTGATGATCGTCTCGCCGTCGTGCGGCCAGGCTTGTACGTCTACCGGCGCGGAGCCCGTTGCGATCACGACGTAGTCCGCCGCGATCGTTTCGGTGCCGCCATCCTTCTTTTTGACGGTTAGGTCGTTCGCGCTGGTTAGCGTCGCTTCGCCGATGATCGATTCGACGCCGTTGGCTTTGAAGAGCGTCTTCACGCCGTTGACATTAGCGCTAACCACGTCTTTCGTGTACTTTGCCACGGACTCGCGCTCGATCTCCGCTTTCGGAACGCGAAGCCCGAGTGCATCAGCCCGCTCGATATGGCGGATCACTTCGCCGACGTGCAAGAGCGCTTTCGTAGGAATGCAGCCCCAGTTAAGGCAGACGCCGCCGACCTCGTCGCGGTCGATGCAAACAACCTTTTTGCCGAGCTGACCGAGCCGAATCGCGACGTGATAGCCCCCCGGTCCGGCCCCGATGACTGCGACATCTACCTGTCGTGCTGCATTGCTCATGCGCCTTGCTTTCGCGCAAGCGGGAGCGTTCCCCAGGGAAATGGGCGAAATGGCGTCATCCATGTCGAGGGTTGGATGGGCCGGACTCCTCCCTAAGCTCGATCGCGACTCGATCGTTCCGCTCTACCGTCAGATTTACGAGCATCTCCGGGAGGCGATTTTAGCCGGCACGCTTCCCGAGTCGACGCGGCTGCCGCCCGAGCGGACGATGGCCGAGCGGCTCGCGGTGAACCGAAGCACGATCGTTCACGCTTACCGTGCGCTCGTCGGCGAAGGGCTGATCGAGCAACGCGTCGGCTCGGGCTCGCGCGTCGTCCCGCAACTGCGCGGAGGGCAACCCGAGCGCGCTGCGGGCGTTCCGTGGTGGGTCACGCTCCCGCCATGGCGAGTCGGTGAGTTCCCCAACGTTTTGGGCGAGCTTGCGGCTAAGCCCGAACCAGGCCGAATCTCGTTTGTGCAGGGCGTCGCGCCCGACGAACCGTCGCCGCTCGGCGAGCTCGCAAAATCCTTTGGGCGCGTTGCGCGCGATCCGCGCTTCGTGCTCTCGTATGGCGATTCCGAGGGATACGAAGCGTTACGCGAGGCGATCGCCGCGCGGATGAACGCGCGCGGCGCTATGGCAATCACGCCTGAGAGCATTATCGTGCTCACCGGTTCGACGCAAGGAATCGCGATCGTCGCTCAGAGCTTGGCTGAGCCCGGCGATGAGATCGTCGTCGAATCGCCTTCCTATCCAGGAGCCTTGCAGGTCTTTCAAATCAATGGGCTGCGCGCGATCTCGGTTCCGGTCGACGACGACGGCATGCGCGTCGATCATATCGAAGCGGTGCTGCGTACGCGCCGCCCACGCTTCATCTACACGATGCCGTCGCTGCACAATCCGACCAATGCCACCATGAACGCCGACCGGCGGGAACGTCTTGCCACGCTGGCGCGCCGCGCCGGAGTTCCGATCATCGAGGACGATCCGTACGGCCCGCTCGGGCCCCCGGGAACACCGCTCGTCGCGCTGGCTCCCGACCACGTCGTTCACATCTCTACGTTCTCCAAAACGATTGCCCCGAGTTTGCGCGTCGGATGGCTAGCCGCGCCGCAAACGGTCCTCGAGCGGCTCTTGTTGCGCAAGCAGGCTTACGATATGGCGACCAGTCTCTACGTGCAAGCCGCGATCGCCGACTATCTCGAGCGCGGCTACGACGCACACGTAGAACAATTGCGCGCCGAGCTACTACAGCGGCGCGCTCTCGCCGATCAGGCGATCGCGAAGTATTGGCCGTCGGGCTTGAAAGTCAGCCGATCGACGGGAGGCTTCTATCTTTGGGCGACGACGCCGCGCGAGCTGCGGGCTCGCGCGTTGCTCGATGTCGCGGAGCGATTGGGCGCGTCATTTCTCTTTGGTGAAGCGTTCTTTGCAACTTCCGGCGGCGACCACTATCTGCGGCTTGCGTTGACGGCGGTAACGCGCCAAGAGATTTCCGAAGGAATCCGCCGCATCGGCGAGGCGATCAAGGCGCTGCGCGCGTGACGGCGATGCAGCACCGGCTGTTGCGTTGGTATCGCCGCCACGGCCGCGCGATGCTTCCATGGCGCCTCGTTCGCAGCCCTTATCACGCCACGATCAGCGAATTCATGCTCGCGCAGACCCAGGTCGACCGCGTCGTTCCCGCTTTTCAAAGCTTTGTCCAACGCTTTCCCGATTTTGCTTCGCTGGCGCGAGCCTCGCGGGCCGAGGTGCTGCGCCAATGGAGAGGATTGGGATACAACTTGCGCGCGATTCGCCTACAACGCTTGGCGAAAATCGTCGTCGAGCTGCACGACGGCGCGCTTCCTTCTAAGTCGACGGCGTTGCGCGCGTTGCCCGGCGTGGGAGCGTATACCGCGGCGGCGATTCGCGCCTTTGGATTTGGTCTTGACGACGCCCCGGTCGATACCAATATCGCAAGAATCGTGCACCGGCTCTGCTTCGGAATCGAGCATCCGCCGATTGCCGGCGCGCGCGAGTTGCGCGTGCGGGCGCGGGAACTGGTTCCTTCCGGTCTCTCGCACGATTGGAGCTCGGCGATGATGGATCTCGGTGCGACGATTTGTACGGCGCGGGCCCCGAAGTGCTTGCTCTGCCCGCTGCGTGCGGATTGCGCCGCGGCGCCGATCGATGCGGCGCGGCTCGAAGACGCGCGTGCAGCGTGGGGCCTCTACCGCTCCCCGCAAGACTCGCTCCCCTTCAAGCGCACCACGCGCTACGCGCGCGGGCGTATCATCGAGTGGCTGCGCGATCTGCCGGCAGGTCAGCGCGTCTCGCTTCTCGATCTGCACAATGCCGTTGGGCCGGCGATGCCCGAACGCAGCGTCGAAGAGGTTCGCGAGTTCGTCGCAGCCTTGGAACGCGACGGCCTCGTCACGCGCGACGGAAACGACGTTGCGCTGCGAGAATGAGCCCGCGTGCCGACTATCCCATTTCCGAAGAAGAAGGTAACGCGTCAGGTCGCGCTCGAGGAGCTGGCGATTCTCGAGCGCACCTATCCGCACGCCGTGACCGCCCTCGAATACCACAGCGAGTTCGAGCTGCTCATCTCGGTGATTCTCTCCGCGCAGACCACAGACGCTCGCGTCAACATGACGACACCGGCGCTCTTTGCCAAATACCCAACGCCGGAGAAACTCGCGCGCGCACGCCAATCGGACGTGGAAGAGATCATCAAATCAACCGGCTTCTTCCGAATGAAGGCGAAGAACATCATCGCCTGCGCGCGCGATCTGGTCGACCGTTTCGGCGCGAAGGTTCCGCACGACCGTGAATCGCTGGAGTCGCTTGCGGGAGTCGGTCGCAAGACGGCCAGCGTGGTGATGGCGGCCGCTTTCCACGAAGCGGCGCTCGCGGTTGACACACATGTATTTCGCGTCGCGCACCGTCTCGGGCTCACGCTCGGCAAGACGCCCCGTCAAGTCGAAGCGGACGTCACGAAACTCGTGCCTCCGGAAAAATGGGGCGATGCAACTCACTGGATGATTCTCCACGGCCGCCAAGTCTGCAAGGCGCCGATACCGCAGTGCCCGCGCTGTCCGGTGAACCATCTTTGCCCAACGCCCGCAATCCTCGCAAAAGCTCTTACGATTAAAGCTAAGCCACGGGTGTCGCGCTAATGACCTGCGCTCCGCATGACAAACTGTGTCCCCGTGGGCGGAAGTCATGCTTCGTCCTTCGACTCCGCTCAGGGTGACCAAGCCAACTGCGCTGGCTTTGCTTGCAATCGTTATGTCGCCGGCGATACCCGCGCAGGCACAACAACTCACTCTCGAGACGGTCTATGCGAAGGAGCCGCTGTGGGGGCGCATGATCGATCGCGTCAGTTGGTCGCCGGACGGTACGCGCTTTCTCTACGTTCGGCGCAGTCAGGACCCGGACGAAGCGCTGCCGCTGCTGCTCTACGACGTTGCGCATCGAAGTTCGCGGGTTTGGATGGCGACCGGTTCAATTCCACAATCGAAGGAGACTCCCGAAGTCTTGGGATGGTCGCACGGTGGAGAGCGCGTTGCGTTACTGGTCGGTGGAGCGCTGTACGTCGCAGCGCTGACTCGACCGCAACCGCAAAAAATTGCCGACGGCGTTGAGGACGCGCAGTGGGCGCCGCAGGGCGACGCACTCGTCTACGCTCAAAACGCCGATCTCTACCTCGCAACGCTCGGAAAGCGAACGATTTCGCGCCGCCTGACGCGCGGCGGCATTGAAGCCGACATTCTTCATGGCACGCTCGACTGGGTCTATCCCGAAGAGCTGGGAATCGAGCATGGATTTCGCTGGTCGCCGGATGGAACGCAGATCGCGTATCTCACGATGAACGAACGCCGCGTCACGAACTTTCCGATCGTCGATTTTCTCAAGCTCGACAACGAGGTAAAGCGCGAGCGATATCCGTTGGCGGGCGAGAAGAATCCGCGCGTCGTGCTGCACTTGCGCGACATCGCGAGTGGCCGCGATCGGATCGTTTACGATGCATCGCGTCGCGACGAATATATCGCCGCCTTTGACTGGATTGCGCATTCGAACCGGCTCGAGGCCGAAATTCTCGATCGCCCGCAGCGCACGATGCGCTTCTACGTGTGGCGCGATGGTGCCGGATCCGGTTCGCTGCTTTATTATCAGAGCTCGCCCACTTGGGTGGACGTGCAGCCGCTGCCGTTCTGGCTTCCCGATGGCCGGTCGGTCTGGCTGCTCGATCGTGAACGCACGGCAGGGCTCTATCTGCGTGGGCGGGACGGTTCGCTGAATAGATTAACGGCGAATTATCGCGTCACGGACCTGTACGGAGTTGCAGGCCGGACGGTGTACGCACGAGCGGCGTATCCGACTCGTCGCGATCGGTCGCTGCTCGCGGTCTCTCTCGACGCGTCGAGCGGTAGCGGGCAGCAACTGCGGAATCTTACCCCCTTGCCCGGTTGGCACGAAACGGTTTTACCGCAAACCTTGGATCACTTTGTCGATACCTATAGCCGGCTGAATGATCCGCCGCGCGCCGCTCTCGTAAATGTTACGTCGGCGCAGAGCGACGTGCTGGCACCGCAAAGCGCCACACTCAAGGCAGCGCTGTTAAGTACGCGAATGCTCGAAGTTCCCTCGTCGTACGGACCGCTCGACGCTACCATGCTCTATCCGCCGGCCTTCGACCCGTCGAAAAAGTATCCAGTCGTAGTTTACGTGTACGGTGGTCCGGACGCGCCGACGATTTCAGACCGCTTCGGAGGTCTCTACCATCAACTTCTCGCGCGCGAAGGAATCATCGTTTTTTCGATTGACGGTCCGGCATCGCAAGTCGATGACGACGCGCACGTGCGTTTACTCTATCGCAACTTTGGTCCTGGATCGCTGCTTGGCCAAGAGATCGGGGCGCGTTATCTCGCATCGTTGCCGTACGTGGATGCGGCGCGCCTCGGAATCTGGGGCTGGAGCTTCGGGGGCTACGAAACCTGTTATGCGCTCACCCACAGCCGGCTCTTCTCTGCCGGTGCCGCGGTCGCTCCGGTGACCGATTGGCATTTCTACGACACGATCTATACCGAGCGCTATATGGGATTGCCGAGTGCTAATGCGACGGCCTATAGAAACAGCTCGGTGCTCGATGCTGCCGATCGGCTCAACGGTCCGCTTTTGATTCAGCACGGAACCGCCGACGACAACGTCCATATGGCCAACTCGATGCAGTTGATGCAGCGCTTCATTCTCGCGCGCGAATCGCGCGTGCTATTCTATCCCTATCCGCGTAAGACTCACCCGATCCGCGGCCTGCCCCAGCAACGCTCCGTCTTCGCCCATATGCTCAACTTCTGGCGAGCTACTTTCGGCCTACCAGAGCACGTGAGATGACGAGGCGTTGAATCTGCTGCGTTCCTTCGTATATTTGAGTAATTTTGGCGTCGCGCATCATGCGCTCGACCGGGTAATCGGCTGAATATCCGAACCCTCCGAGCACCTGCACTGCGTCGGTCGTCACCGACATCGCAACGTCGCCGCATTTGAGCTTTGCCATTGCCGCCCAGAGCGTGACGTCCGGTCCGCCCGCATCGCAGCGGCGCGCAGCCTCGTAAAGCAGGAGGCGCGCCGCTTCGACTTCGGTCTTCATATCGGCGAGCATGAATCCCACGCCCTGATGCTGGCCGATCGGTTTTCCGAAGGCGATGCGCTCTTTCGCGTAGTTCGTCGCATAATCGAGCGCGCCGGCGGCAATTCCAAGCGCCTGCGCTGCAATGCCGGGCCGCGACTTATCGAGAACCTTCATCGCAATCTTGAAGCCTTCGCCTTCCTCACCGAGGCGATTCGCGGCGGGAACTTCGCAATCTTCAAAAACGAGCTCGACCGTCGGAGAGCCGCGAATTCCCATCTTTTTCTCGACGTTGCCGACCGAGAAGCCCTTCGTGCCTTTCTCGACGACGAACGCAGTAACACCACGCGAGCCGGCCGTGGGATCTGTAACCGCAAAGACGCAGACGACGTCGGCAACGCTGCCGTTAGTAATCCAAATCTTTTGTCCGTTGAGCACGTAAGCGTCGCCGCGCTTTTCGGCTCGTGTGCGCATCGAGCCGAGCGCATCCGATCCGCTCGAGACTTCGGTCAACGCGTAGGCGACGAGATGTATGCCTGAAGCGATCTTAGGAAGAAAGCGGTGCTTCTGTTCTTCGCTGCCGCCGATGACGATGGGCAGCATTCCCAGCTCTTGGACTGCGACGATCAGCGCGCTCGATGCGCAAGCCTTGGCAATCTCTTCGACGACCTTGACGTAGGTGAGAAACGTTCCGCCAAGTCCGCCGTAATCGGCGGGAATCGGAATCCCAAGCAGATCGTTTTGCGCGAAAAGCTCTTTGATATCCCAAGGGAACTCACCGGTCGCGTCGATCTGGGCGGCGCGCGGCGCGACTTTCTCGGCGACGAGCTCGCGGACGACCGCAAGGATCATCCCCTCTTCGTCGCTAGTAGCAACTTCGATCGGTGCCGTTGTCATAACGGCGGTACCTTCCACGGAGGCGGCGCGCGTTCCGTCGGCGCATTACGCGGCATGGATAAGGTCTACGTTTCCTGTGCCGAGGCGATCGCCGACATTCCCAGTGGCGCTTCAATTGCAGTCGGCGGCTTCGGTCTGTGCGGAATTCCGCACAACCTGATCGAGGCGCTGCTCGAACAGGGCGCCACCGACCTGGTGACCGTCTCGAATAATTGCGGAGTAGACGGCTGGGGGCTCGGTGTGCTGCTCGACCATAAGCGGATACGCCGAACCACCGGATCGTACGTCGGGGAGAACCGGGAATTCGAACGGCAGTACCTCCACGGTGAACTCGAGGTCGAGCTCGTGCCTCAGGGAACGCTCGCCGAGCGCTTGCGTGCCGGTGGCTGCGGAATTCCGGCGTTCTACACGCCGGCCGGCGACGGAACGCTGGTTGCGGACGGGGGATTACCATGGCGATATAACGCCGACGGCAGCGTCGAAATCGCCTCGCCGAAGAAGGAGACGCGCGTCTTCGGTGGACGCGAATACGTCCTCGAAACGGGAATCGTTTGCGATTACGCGCTAGTGCGCGCATCAGTCGCCGACCGAACCGGCAACTTGGTTTTCCACGAGACAACGCGTAACTTCAATCCGCTCTGCGCAATGGCCGGAAAGATCACGATCGCCGAGGTTGAGGAGCTTGTCGAGCCGGGCACGATCGATCCCGGTGCGGTGCATCTCCCGGGCGTTTTCGTTCAGCGCATCGTGCACGTTGGGTCGCAGGGCAAACGCATTGAGCGCGTCACGACACGGAAGCGAGCGGCATAGCATGGCACTGACGCGAACGCAACTCGCCGCGCGCGTGGCGCAGGAGCTGCGCGACGGGCAGTACGTCAACCTCGGAATTGGTTTGCCGACGCTGGTGCCGAACTACGTTCCGGCCGGCGTTACCGTGACGCTTCAAAGTGAGAACGGCATTTTGGGAATGGGCCCGTACCCGTATGAAGGTGAAGTAGATCCCGACCTCATCAACGCCGGCAAGGAGACGGTGACGGTGCTGCCGGGAGCTTCGTTCTTCGATTCGGCGCTATCGTTCGGCATGATCCGCGGCGGACATATCGACCTTGCCGTTCTCGGCGCAATGCAAGTCTCAGAACACGGCGATTTGGCGAACTGGATGATTCCCGGAAAGATGGTCAAGGGAATGGGCGGCGCGATGGACTTGGTGCACGGTGCCAAGCGCGTCATCGTGATGATGGAGCACGTTGCGAAAGGCAATGCCCACAAGATCGTGCGCCGCTGCTCGCTGCCGCTGACCGGCAAGCGCGTCGTCCATCGCATCATTACGGACCTGGGGACGATCGACATCGGGGCCGACGGGCTGATCTTGCGCGAGCTTGCGCCCGGCGTCACGGTCGAAGAGATCAGGGCTGCGACCGAACCGAAGCTCCACCTCCCTGTCGAACCAATGGTAATGGAAATCCCAGTGTCATCCTGAAGCACTCCCAGTGTCATCCTGAGCGGAGTGGAAGGATGACCGAGCGAAAACCAAGAGCCCGTAACCGTCTTTCTTGGGGAGGAGACTCGTAAATGAAAATCTCGAAACTACATCTAGCCGGATTGGCCCTCGTCCTCGCACTCTTCTTCGCCTTTGTTGGCGCCGTCGCTGAAGCGGCCGTTCAGAACCACATGCTCAATGCGCGCAACGATCTAAATAGCGCGTTAACCGAGTTGAATGCGGCAGTGGCCGACAAGGGTGGCCATCGCGAAAACGCGATCAAACTAGTCAATCAAGCAATTACTGAGGTAAACGCCGGCATGCAGTACGCGAAGTAAACAGCAAGCGCCGCTGCCTCGCCACGATACGCCCTGTCGCCCTTCGACTCCACTCAGGGTGACACGGCGGGCTCTACGCTGAGAGGCCGGCGAACTGCGTGCGGTAGAGACGCGAGTAGAGGCCGCCGCGGGCCAGAAGGGTAGCGTGGCGGCCTGACTCGACGATGCGGCCTTCGTCGATGACGAAAATTACGTCGGCGGCAAGCACGGTCGAAAGCCGGTGCGCGATGACCAAGCTCGTGCGTCCGCGCATAACGATTTCAAGCGCTTTTTGAATTGCGGCTTCGTTCTCGTAGTCGAGCGAGCTGGTCGCCTCGTCAAGGATCAAAATCCGTGGATCCTTGAGCAGCACGCGCGCGATTGCGAGGCGCTGGCGCTCGCCGCCGGAGAGCTTGTGACCGCGCTCGCCGACGACCGTTTCGTAGCGGTCGGGCAACGCCGCGATGAAGTCGGCGATATTTGCGGCGCGCGCCGCCGCCTCAATCTCCGCATCCGTCGCGTCCGGCTTGCCGTAGCGAAGATTGTTCGCGATGGTATCGTGAAAGAGATAAGTTTCTTGCGTGACGATACCGATATCGCGGCGCAGCGAATCCAACGTGATGCTGCGCACATCGTGCCCGTCGACGAGAACGCGCCCGCTCTGCGGGTCGTAGAAACGCGGAACGAGAGCTGTGATCGTCGTCTTGCCTCCGCCCGACGGCCCAACGAAGGCCGCGACCTCTCCCGCACGGACCTCGAAAGAGATATCGTCGAGCACGTTGCGAGATCCGTCATACGCGAACCTGACGTGGTCGAAACGGATGTCGCCGTTGACGTGAGGTAACGCGATCGATCCCGGCGGATCGTATTCCTCGGGCGTCATATCGAGATAATCGAAGATCCGCTCGAAGACGGCCAGAGCGCTGACGATTTGCACCTGGATGCCGGCAAGTGCGGCGGCCGGGCCGTAGAGCCGCCCTTGAATGAAGGAGACGAATGCTACGATCACGCCGACCTTGAGGCTCGAGGTGATGGCAAGCCATCCGCCGCCGAGCCAGACCAGTGCCGGACCGACTACGACCATGGCCGTGACCGAAGCGAGAAACCAGCGGCCGACCATCGCGAGATCGATCTCGAGCTGCATCAGCCGCGTTCCCGTGCGATAGAAACGCGCACGCTCGTAGGCTTCCCGTGCGAACGATTTGATTAGCGTGATGCCCGAGATCGAGAGCGTCTCTTGGGTGATCGATTCGATCTCGTCGCGCTTTTCGCGAGTGTTCTTGCGGATTTGATACATTCGCCGCCCCACCGGGCCCAGGGGAAAGACCATCAGCGGCACGATGATAACCGAGAGCAGCGCCAGCCGCCAGTTCCAAAGGAACATCGCGATGAGCGTGGTTGCGATCAGCACCACATTCGTTATGATCGTCGTGAGCGTGCCGGTCACGACATTGTCGACATTGTCCACGTCGTTGCTGACACGGTTCATGATCTCGCCGGTCTTCGTGCCGGTGAAGAACTGCAACGGCATGCGGTGGAGATGCGCAACGAGGCTCGTGCGCAGGTCACGCATGATGCCCTCACCCACGACCGAGTTGAGGTAACCCTGAAGCACCCCGATTCCCGCCGCGAGCAGCGCCGATGCGAGAATTATCCCGACATCGGTCGCGAGTTCGGTAAGGTTACGGTGGGGAATCGCGGCGTCGATGATATGAGCCATGACGAAGCCGGGCACGAGCCCCAGAGCCGAAACTATGACGATGCACGCGAGCACGGTCGCCTGCTGGCGCCAATATGGCGCAAAGAGCGCGCCGAGGCGTCTCCAGTCGACACGCCGTTTTACTTTCGGTTTCTCGGGCTGATAGATGTTCGACCACATCAGCCCGTGGCCGGCCATCATCGCGATTTAGTAAGGCGCCGTGCGCTGGTGGAAGGAGACTTTGTTGCCTTCCAGGTCAGTGAAGGAGGTAATTTTGCAAACGGGTGTTGCGTAAGGATCCTCAACCTCCACGCCTTTGGCGCGCAGATCTTTGATCGCGGCATCAATATCGGGAACCTCGAAGGTTACGCCTGACGCGCTTCCCGGGTCCCGATCGGCCCAGCCGCTCCAAAGCACGCTGAACCATCCGCCGCCAACCTCGGCTTCGTTGTATTTTTCAACGCCGTCCTCTTCGTATGGTCCACTGAACTTAAGTCCGAGCTTCTCTTCATACCATTTGCGTAGCCCGGTCACGTCCTTCGCCGGGTACGCGGTGAACGCAATCTCTTTGATCATTGAATACTTTCCTCAATGCAACGGTGGAAAAAGGTGGTAGCTCTTGGGTAAACCGCCCGAGCTCCCTGCAAGTTGCTCCGGGCGTCGAAACAAACCGCCCCGCGCCCTTGTAAGCTGGTCATGAGCGCCGACAACCTGGTCGAAGCTTCGCCGAAGCTCTATGCCCGAATCGGGGGCGTGCTCTATCTGGTCATCATTCTGGCGGGCCTCTTCGCCGAAATCTTTGTTCGCGGTCCGCTTGTGGTCTCGGGCGATGCCGCGGCGACCGCCCGCAATATCCTCGCGTCGGAGTCCCTCTGGCGCGCCTCGTTTGGCGCGGAAATGCTCATTGGGATTTGCGCCGTGCCGCTGCTCGTCATCGAGTACTTCTTGCTGCGCCCCGTGAACGCCACGATCGCCCTGCTTGGACTCATTTTCAACGTGATCAGCTTGAGCATCGAGTTTGTTACCGATATCGGCAACTACGCGGCGTTGCTCTTTCTCGATCCCGCCGCCTACCTCAAGGCTCTCGACCCGCGCCAGCTCGAAGCGCTCGCCTACGTCGCACTCCGTCTGCACGAGCAAGGCTTCGGCGTGAGCCTAATTTTCTTCGGCTTCGTGCTGATTTGCTGGGGATATCTCGCCTATGACTCGGGCTACTTCCCTAAGACGATCGGCATTCTACTGGCGATCGGAGGGCTTTGCTATATCATCAACAGCTTTGCCCTCTTCTTGGCTCCGACGTTGGCTGATGCGCTCTTCCCTTACATCCTCGTACCGTCGTTTATCGCGGAGCTTTCGTTCTGCTTGTACCTTATCGTCGTCGGCGTCAACCTGCCGAAATGGAACGCTCGGCTACGGCGCGCCACGACGTAACGTTGGTCGCTGACGTAAGCGACATCTAGGCGAGGTCGGTGAACCTCGGGAAGCCTTTCGGATACGATCCACGCCGATGGCGCGCCATCCAAAGTTTACACTCCGTCGCCAAGTATTCAAAGCTTTCGTAGGTCCTGGGGTCTTTGCGGCGCAGAACATCGAGTACAGGCTGCATGGACGCATACGCCGTAACGATCGGGCCGCAGACCGCATCGATGAACGATTCTTTTTGTAAAAGACCGTACTTCATGCAGGCACCGATGAGCTCGAAATAATCTGCGAGGAGCAGCTCGGGATGTCTGGTGCGGTCGGGCGCGTCGAGCGAACTCAAGAAGACGGGGTCCTTCGCTTTTCCGGCAAGCTCCCATCGTACGAAGCGCAACCATTCCTGCAATTGCGGGCGTTGCCAGTCGCTCATGACGGTGGTAAGCGCCATTAATTGATTGCTCGCGCGCAGGTGATGGAGTTGGATGGTCGCCACGATCGCGGTTACGGCGATGACGACGAACGTCCCGCCCGCAAACGCGGTATTGAGCATCTCCCAATTCACGGGCATTTCTCGGAGTCTAGCTCTTGCCGTTCCGGAATGCGGCAAGCTCTCTGAAGAGCTTTTTCTCTTTGTCGGAGAGATTCTGCGGGAGTTGGCCGATCAAGCGGACGTACTGATCGCCGGCGCCTTTCCCCTTGACCTGAGGCAATCCGCGGCCGGATAAGCGCAGCAGCCGATTGTTTTGCGTCCCGGCCGGGATGGTCATGTCGACTTGCCCACTCAGTGTCGGTACTTTGACTTCGCCCCCCAAGACGAGGTCGTAAATGCTCACGGGAAGATCGACGTAGAGATCGTCGCCCTTCCGTTTATAGGTCGGATCGTCTTTCAGCTTGACGATGAGGTAGAGGTCGCCGTTGGGGCCGCCGTTGACGCCGGCACCGCCTTGACCGGCGAGGCGGATGCGCTGACCGTCGCCGATGCCCTTGGGGATCGTGACTTCGAACCGCTTGTTGAGCAGAATCCGTCCGGTGCCGTGGCATTGCGGACAGAGCAGCCGTCCGCCTATGGTTCCAGTGCCGTGGCAGCGCGGGCAAACATCTTCTATTTGAAGCGAGACCGCCTTCGTACCGCCGGCGTAAACGTCGCGCAGCCCAAGTTCGATCGTCGTCTCCAAATCCTGGCCGCGCCGCGCGAAGCTCGCGCCTTGCGCGGTTTGACGGCGCCCGATGCCCGAGAAGAAGACGTCGAAGAAATCGGAGAACCCGCTCGGGCCGCCGGGTCCACCCAAATCGAACTCAAACTCTTCTCCGCCGACGGTGGTGCGATAACGGCGTTGCTGCTCGGCTTGTTGTGCGGCTTGCTGCCAGTTCGGCCCGAGGACGTCGTATTTCTTGCGCTTCTCGGGATCGCCTAAAACTTCATAAGCTTCGGCGATCTCTTTAAACTTTTCCTCGGCCTCTTTGGCGTTCTTCGGATTGGCATCCGGATGCCATTTGCGCGCAAGTTTGCGATAAGCGGACTTGATGTCTTTCTCGGGCGCGTTTTTGGGCACGCCCAAGATGGAGTAGTAGTCCTTGAAATTCATTTAGACGGAATGTTTGGCGACAATGACCTTCGCCGGCCGCAGCAACTCGTCGCCGAGCTTGTAACCCTTCTGGGTCACGTCGACAACCGTGTCGTCGGCCACGCCGTCGGCAGCGGCGGTTCCCACAGCTTCGGCAACGCGCGGATCGAACGGCTCGCCCTTCACGTCAATCGCTCGCACGCCTTCGCCGGCCAGAACGGCCTCAAAGCCGCGAAGCGTCTGTTCGACTCCGTCTCGGAGAGTCTCGCCGCCCGCGTGCGATTGTAGAGCGCGTTCGAGATTGTCCAGCACCGGAAGAAAGCGTTCGATCAACATCCGGCGCCGCGACGCAACCATCGAATCGAGATCGCGCTGGATCCGTTTCTTGAAGTTGTCGAAGTCCGCGGCGGCCAGTAAGAACTTTTCGTAGTTTTCGTCGGCGCGAGCGTTCGCCGCGGCGAGCTGCCCCTCTAGGGAGAGCTGCGCCGCGGCTTCGTCTTCGATAACGGCCTCGCCGGCCTCGGTTTTCAACAGTGGATCGTCAGACATTGGAACGTTCACCGTTCGAAATGCTACTTAGCCTCTTTGAACTCAGCGTCGATGACGTCTTCGCTCGGTGCACCGGCGGACGCGCCATTTCCGCTAGCTCCGTCGCCCGCACCGGCGCCCGCGGGCTCGCCTTGTGGGCCTGCAGCCTTGTAGAGCACCTCGGCCATCTTGTAGCTCGCCTGTTGGAGCGCCTCGATCGCCGGCTTGATTTCGGCAACGGTGCCGTTTTCGCTAATGCTCTTGAGCTCGGTCAACGCGCGTTCGACCTCACCGCGTGCGCTTGCATCGAGCTTATCGCCGACTTCCTTGAGCGACTTCTCGGTCGAGTAGATCAAGCTGGAAGCGCTGTTGCGCACTTCCGCCTCCTCGCGTTTGGCTTTGTCGGCCGCAGATTGCAGCTCGGC
>Ga0306920_100006845_pt1 | contig 14945 bp, 13 predicted proteins | sample flu12Cox44000170_FD_204666 | JGI IMG/M metagenome (GOLD analysis project Ga0306920, IMG submission 204666) | Lab enrichment of tropical soil microbial communities from Luquillo Experimental Forest, Puerto Rico - flux4day.12C.oxic.44.000.170 (v2)... | ecosystem: Environmental > Terrestrial >... | reverse complement strand
TGACGCCCAGGGGAACGTCACCCTGGCCACCGGCACCTTCGCCATGCAGTCGCTGTGGAGCAACGCCGCGGGGCGCTGCATCCTGACGACCAGTCCCGTGGTGAGCATCACGCGCCCGAGGAATCAGCAGACCATCCTCAACCACCGGGTCTTGCTCCGGATCCACGCCAGCACCAACAGCGGCTTCAAGGTGACCTTCCGGGCCAGCCACCTGCCCACCGGGCTGCACATCGGCCCGGCCGGCCTGATCACCGGCAAGGCGACCAGGCTGGGCAGGTGGGTAGTCACGGTGACCGCCACGACCTATGGGGCTCACAAGTCCACATCATTCATCTGGAAGGTCATCCGGTAGGCACCAGAGACAAGGCCGTCGCCGGCCATCCACTACGCGATTCCTCCGCCTGGCCAGGTCGGTGCCGGGCGGAGCGCGCTGAAACCGGCGCCCTCGACGGCGCGCGGCCCCGCTGTTCCCGCTGCGCCGCCCTCACGACGGCGTGACGGGTGGTCAGGCGGGCGGCGGCAAATTGGCTCAGCTCCGGTGTATCAGACGTGCCCGGCCCCCCTCTGACCTGATGGACAGCCGCTCTCTCCTTGTCCAAGGCCAGGGCCCCGGGCCGGCCGGCCCGGGCCCATCCCAAGGGGGGTGCTGGCGCGGGCGGACCACGGGGGCTCCGCCCGCGTCAGCAGGGATCACCGGCCCTGCCTGCCCGCTGTCGCGGTCGGCGGCTGGCTCAGCTCACAGAGCCCGTCCGAACCGATGTTGAGGCCGATGTTGGTCAGGTTGTACAGGTGCTCGCTCGCGACGAGCCACACGATGCCGCATATCTCGCGGTCGCTGTAGTGGTGCGACAGCCGGGCGAACGTGGCGGGGTCGACCGCCTTGTTGCTCGTGAGTTCCGTCGCGTAGTCCAGCGCCGCGCGCTCGGCCTCCGAGAACAGAGGGCTCGTCCGGTACTCCGGGAGCGCGTCGAAACGCGCGGCCTCCTCCGGGGAGTGCTTCATGGCGTACCACTGATTGGCGTCCATGCAGAACAGGCACGTGTTGAGGCTCGCGACCCGTTCCCGGATGAGCGCGGCGGTCGTCGGCGGCAGCGCGAGCTTCTTGTCCAGCCTGGGCAGCTTGCCGTAGAAGGTCAGGAACCCGAGCGGCATGCGCGCGGAGAACACGGCGATCGGCGAGGCCACCTTGCCGAACTGGCGGCGCATGAAGAAGTACGCCACCTTCATGACCAGGCCCCGCGGCCGCTCGATGGGGGTGAGATACGTGGCCATGTGCTGGCCTCCTGTCTGGTCGGACGGCGCCCGCGTTCGGCGGGTCACTTGTCTGACTCCCGGCGCGGCAGGGATGTGACAGGCGGACACGGGTCCCGCCGTCATCAGCCCCGGGTGGCGAGGTTCTGCGTGCCGACGACTTTGAGCAGGCGCAGCGCCTCATGCGGTGGGGTGCCGGGAGGGCGGGGCGGCCATCGCCCGCCAGGTCACCCTGCCCGGCGACGGCCCGACCGGCGTGTTTCTCAGCGATGACGGCGGCACCCACCCGTGGCGACCGCCGCCGGGACGGGGCTTACCGGGACTGACGCTGCTGGCGCAGGACCTCGATCACCGCGGAATCGTCGAGGCGGCCCAGGCCCAGCTGGTGGCCGCGGTCGAAGAGCTGGCGCGCCACGGCGGTGAGCGGCGCCGCGGCCCCGGCCTCGTCCGCCGCTTCGCTGACCAGACTCATGTCCTTGACGAAGATGTCCATCGCGCTCCGCACCTGGCCGAACTGGCCGGCGACCATCCTGGCGCCGCGGTCGTCGAATACGAACGACGCCGCGGCGCCCTCGCGCAGCACCTGCCAGCACTGGGACGGCCGCAGGCCGAGCGCCTCGGCGAACGACAGGGCCTCGGCGGCGGCCGCGATGTGCACGCCGCACAGCAGCTGGTTGACCAGCTTCATCCGCTGGCCGTCCCCGGGGTGGTCGCCGACCACCGGGGCGCTGGCCGCCAGCGCGTCCAGCATCGGCCGCGCTCGCTCAACCGGCCCGGCCGGGCCGGATACCATGATCAGCAGGTCGCCGGCGGCGGCCCGCTGCACACCCCCGGATACCGGCGCGTCGACGACGGCGACGCCGGCGGCGGCTAGCCGGCCGGCGGCGGACACGACCGCGGCGGGCCCGGCGGTCGCCATGATCATGACGATGGCGCCGGCTGGCAGCGCCTCCGCCGCCCCGCCGGGAGCGAACAGGACCTGCTCCAGCTGGCCGGGCGTCGCGACCATGATCGCGACGATGTCCGCGCTGGTCACCGCGCCCGCGATCGTGTCCGCGGCCCGCACACCGTCTGGTGCCAGCGTCGCGGCACGTCCCGGCGCGATGTCGTAGGCGCGCACCGCGTGGCCCGAGCGGGCCGCCCGCGCCGCCATCGGCGCACCCATCGCGCCTACACCGAGCCAGCCCACTCGCATCAGGGGTCCTCCTGCTCGCCGTTGAGGATGGCGACGACCTGCGCCAGCGTCCCGTCGTCGCCGACGTTGCCGGCGAAGACGACGTACGGCATGCCGGTCGCTCCGGGCGCCGCGTCGATGGGGTGGAACACCGAGATCAGCCCGGGGAACAGCTGGCCGGCCACGGCCGCCCGCCGGATGCCCAGGCCGGACAGCGCAACGTCGTGGGAGGTGATCCCGCCCTTGGCCACGATCCAGGCGGGCTCCGCGGCCAGCGCCGCGCGGACCGTGCCGGACAGGGCGGCGGACACCCGGCGGGCGATGGCCAGGCTGCCCGCGCTGTTCCCGCCGGCGGCGACGGTGCGGCTGGTGGACAGCAGCACGTCCGACTCGCCCAGCGCCGTGGTGACCTGCTGTGCCGTGGCGGCCACCACCTCGCGGGAGCCGGCCAGGACGGAGGGAACGTCGAGTTCGACGCCGGCCGTGCCGCCGCCCGCGCGGAGCGCGGCGAGCTGGCGGTTGGTGCGGGCCGTGTGGGACCCGGCCACGATCAGGCCGTGCCCGCCGCGCCGGGCCGAGGGCCAGATCTGGCTGCCCCGAAGGGGCGGCTTGGGCCCCAGGCCGGCCAGCGCCCGCACGAAGGATGGCCCGGTGCGGAACAGGAAGGACTTGCCGTCACGCTCGGCCAGCAGCACGCTGCGGGCAACCGTCTCCAGATCGGAGTACTCGGTGGCGTTGACGACGACCCACGTCCCGTCCTGGACGCGGGCCAGCAGCCCGCGGACCCGGTCCGCGCCGCCGAGCCTGATGTCGGCCAGGCCGATACTGGCCACGCCGGCCGGGTCAACCCGCCCGCCGCTCTTCTGCGCGACGAATTCCCGCAGGTCCGACGCGGTGTAGCCGAACGTGGGGTCGCGGGCGAACTCGGTCTCGCCGACCGGGAGCAGGCCGTCGCCGGTGCGCGCCCAGTGGATGCCGGCGGCGGTCAGCCGGCCGGCCTCCAGGAACGCGGGGACCAGCAGCACACCGTCGTAGCCGCGGCCGAGCAAGTCCCGGCGGACGGCCTGCAGCGCCGCCACCTCCGCCATCACATGGCCGCGCAGCGTGGAGTCGCTGCGGCTGACCAACTGCAGCCGGGCGCCGCGCCGGCCGGCGACGGCCATCAGGCCGCGGGCGGCGAGCGTGTTCAGCTCGGCCGCGGCCGCCTCGCCGAGGCTGCGGGTGTTGGTGAGGACGAAGCAGGTCCGGGCCGCGCCGGCCAGCGCGGCCCGGTAAGCGTCTTCCTCCAGGACGGTCACGGCCTGGACGTCGTGGACCGCCTGCGACCCGGTCGGGTCGTCGTCGAGCACGCCCAGCAGGAGGCCATCCTCGGCGCGCATCGCGCGGACGGACTCCCGGAGGGAGTCATCATCCGGGAGCGCCGGCGGCAGTCCGGCGAACACCTCGGCAGCGGCCGGTCCGGCCCTATCCCGCGGCAACACTGCTCGCGATCTGACCACCAGACTTGGTGATCACTGTGGTAACGCGCTCCTGTGGTCCTGCCAGCCCCCGCCGTTCAGGCTATATACCCGCGGGAAAAGCGTCTTAGCGCTTGACCTCCCAGCCGACTGCCCGCTGGCGAGCTACCGTGATCGTGTGACCGGAGAGCTGCCCGAGGACACGGCGCGCTACCAGGAGATCGCCGACTCGCTACGCGAACGCATCGACAGCGGCGAGCTTCCGCCGGGCGCGATGCTGCCCTCGATCGCGCGGATCAGCCAGGAGTGGGGTGTCTCCACCACCACCGCCGCCAACGCGGTCAAGCTGCTGCACTCCGAGGGCCTGATCCGCACCGCGGCGGGCGGGGACACGTTTGTCGCGGGGCCAGACGACTGACTCTGCGGCCAGCGTCTGAGCGCGCTGGTCGCCGCGGTCGCCCGCGTGCCCGCCGCGAGCCGGTTTGACGCCATGCTGGGAGCCGCCCGCCAGGAACCCCCCGCCGAACCAGCCCTCGACCGTCTGGCGCGCCGCGTGCTGCTGGCGATGCTCGAAGAGCGCCGGACCAGGCAACCCGCGCAATCGTGAGAGGCTGGCCGGCCGCAGAAGAGCCGGCCGCCGATGTGCCCCTGGCCGTGCGCGCATCGCGTGCTTGGGGCATGCATGCGAAGATCACTGCATACAGCGCCCCCGGCCGGGGATGGAGACGCCGTGGTTAACGTGGTGATCACCGGCGGCGCCGGGTTCCTCGGCGCGCGCCTGGCCAGGGAACTGCTGGCCGCGGGCTCGCTCGACGTCGCGGGCGGCGGGGCACGCCCGCTGTCCCGGCTGACGCTCATCGATCGGGTGCCGCTGCCCGCGGATCTCGCCGGCGACGGCCGGCTAACGGGGGTCCGCGGCGACCTCGGCGAACCGGCCGGCCTGACCGGAGCCGGGCGGGACGCGGTGACGGGCGCCGACGTCATCTTCCATCTTGCCGCGGCGGTCAGCGGGGAATGCGAGGCGGACTTCGATCTCGGCATGCGGGCGAACCTGCAGGCCACCGAAGCACTGCTCGCGCTGTGCCGCGCGGCCGGGACCAACCCGGTCGTGGTGTTCTCGAGTTCCGCCGCCGCGTTCGGGGACTCGGCCGATCACCCGCTCCCGCCGGTGGTCGACGACCAGACCCTGCCGAATCCGCAGACCAGCTACGGCGTGCAGAAGGTGATCGGCGAGCAGTTGCTGGCCGACTACACCCGCAAGGGGTTCGTGCGCGGTCGGGCCATCCGGCTGATGACCGTGTGCGTCCGCCCGGGGCGGCCCAACGCGGCGGCCTCGGGCTTCTTCTCGAGCATCATCCGGGAGCCGCTCGCCGGCCAGCGCGCGGTCTGCCCGGTGGACGCGCGGACTGAGGTGGCGCTCGCCTCGCCGGCCAAGGCCATCGGCGGGCTGCTCTGCGCCGCCACCTCGTCCGAGCAAGCCTGGGGCGGCCGCAGCGCGGTCAACCTCCCGGCGCTCACCGTCACGGTGGCGGACATGGTCGCCGCGCTGGAGCGGGTGGCCGGGCCCGCGGCCAGCGGGCTGATCGACTGGGTGCCCGACCCGGCGGTGGCCCGGATCGTGGCGAGCTGGCCGGCCCGGTTCCGTGGCGAGCGGGCGGCCCGGCTCGGCCTGGCCCCCGACCCAGATATCGGCGCGGTCATCGACATGCATCTCGCCGAGACCGCGCACTGATCCGCGGAGAGGACGCAGATGGCAACCACCGGGGTGGCCGTGGTGACCGGGGCCGGATCGGGGCTGGGCCGGTACATCACCCAGGCCCTGCTGACCGCGGGCTGGCGGGTCGCCGCGGCCGGCCGGCGCGAGGGCGCGCTGCGCCAGACCGTGGCCCCCGGCACCTGGCCAGCCGAGGCCGCGCTGGCGGTCCCGGCCGACGTCACCGTGCCCGAGTCCGTCGCCGGGCTGTTCGAGGCGGTTGAGCGCCGTTGGGGGCGGGTCGACCTGCTGGTCAACAACGCGGGCCTGTTCGGCCCGATGGGCACGGTGGACGAGATCTCCTGGGCCGACTGGCGGCAGGTGGTCGACACCAACCTCAACGGCGCGTTCCTGTGCGCCCACCACGCGGTGCGGATGATGAAGGCCCAGACTCCGCGCGGCGGGAGGATCATCAACAACGGCTCGGTATCGGCGCACAGCCCCCGGCCGGGCAGCGCCGCGTACACCGCGACCAAGCACGCGATGACGGGCCTGACCAAGTCCCTCTCGCTGGACGGCCGCGCCTTCGGCATCGCCTGCGGCCAGATCGACATCGGTAACGCCGCCACCGAGATGACCCAGGGCATCAGCCGCGGCGCGCTGCAGGCCGACGGTTCCGTGAAGCCCGAGCCCACCTTCGACGCGCGGCACGTCGCCGACGTGGTGGTCTACATGGCGGCGCTGCCGCTGGACGCCAACGTGCAGTTCCTGACCATTACCGCCACGACGATGCCATTCATTGGAAGAGGATGACAAAGGCGAAAGGTAACATACCGGACTGATCACAAGTGAGGATAGGCGGATAGGAGCTGGCCGGCGTAAGCTGACCCCCGAGCAGGCCTTTTACCGTCAGAACGCCTCCCAGTCCGCGGTCAGTCGGTCAGCCAGCTGAGTCTCCAGTTTTGTCAGCGTGTTTTAGCTTTTTCCGGGCAAAGGAAAGGTTCCCGCTATGAAACGTGCTTCATTTATCGGTGTCCTGGGAGTTCTCAGTTACTTAACCCTCGTCCCGGCTTCGAGCTCCCTGGCCGCCGCGTCGGGAGCACACGTTTCGGGGACGGCGATCTATACCGGCACCGCGGGTCACGCCACGCGCCTGACCCAGGCGGCCACCGTCTCGGCCCTGCCCGCGGTCATCTCCGCCTTCCACAACAGCGGGCCGCAGGCGCTGACCCCCTTCCGGTCGCCGGCCGGGCCCTCTCCCGCCACCGCGAACACGGCGGCGCCGGCCATGAGCGCCAACGCGACGGCCAGCGGTACCGCCAGCGCGGCGGCCAGCGGCACCGCCAGCGCGGCCAGCAGCACCGTTTCCGGGGGCGGGAACTCCGGCGCCTCAATCGTCCAGCGCTTCAACGGGCTGAGCGACCTCGACTCCGACAACCTGAACGGCTTCGCGCTGACCCCGCCCGACCAGGGCCTGTGCGTCGGCCGCGACGGCACCCTCGCGGGCAGCCCGAAGGCCGTCTGGGAACCGGTCAACCTCGCGGCGCGGGAGACGAGCGTGAACGGCACGCTCCTCCAGCCCGACGTGAGCCTCGCCACCTTGTTCCAGGACCCGTTCGCCGAGGGCGACGTCCGCTGCCTCTACGACGCGTCCACGCAGACGTTCTTCTTCACCGAGATCGGCTTCCCACCGGGAGGGCCGAACGCGTCCCTGACCAACACCGTCAACGACGTGCTCGTGATGAACGCGCGCGGCGTCGCGGCGTACCAGTTCGACAGCTCACTCGGCGGGACCTGCCTCGGCGACCAGCCGAAGACCGGGTTCGACAACAACGCGCTGATCATGTCCACCGACGAGTACTGCGGCCCGACGCTGTCGAACTACGAGGGCGCGATCGTGATGGCGATCTCCAAGTCTCAGCTCGTGCACGAGGACACCACGGTCAGCGACTCGGTGCTTGGGCCCGTGTCCCTGTCGGGCATCCCGGTCACCGGGCTCGATCCCGCGATCAACACCGGCACCCGCACCGGGTACCTGGTGAACTCGTTCCCGTTCGACGCGGCCGGCAACAACAACGCGGTCGCCGACACTGTGGGCGTGTGGACCCTGAAGGACGGCGCGTCGGTGACGACCGGCCACGGGACGCCGGTGCTCACCGGCACCGCCATCCCCAGCCAGGCCTACGCGTTCCCGGTCCCGGCCGCGAGCACCGGCGACGGCTCGGTCACCAACCAGATCACCTCCGAGGCGTTCCTCAACCCGGACGACAGCCGGATGGCCGAGCCGGTCGCGGTGACGCAGGACCACGGACGGATCCAGCTGTGGACGGCGCTGAGCGCCGCGGTGACGTTCAGGGGCGGCACCGCCACCGGCGACGCCGCCGCGTGGTTCGCGATCGACCCGATCGGCGAGCGGGTCGCCGCGCAGGGCTATGTGGTGGCGAAGGGAGCGAACCTGCTGTACCCGGCCATCCAGCCGCAGCGGTTCGGGCCCGCCGCGCTGGTGTTCACCATCACCAGCAGGAAGATCAACCCGAGCGCCGCATTCACCACGCTGGGATCGAGGAAGATCACGGTCGTGGCCCCCGGAGCAGGACCGCACATGAGCTTCTCCGACGTCCTGTTCAACGAGGCCCGCTGGGGCGACTACTCCTTCGCCCAGCTCGACCCGAGCGGCAACGGCGTCTGGGTGGCCACCGAGTACATCCCGCCGGCCGCCTTCCAGGACCCCGCTGACAACTGGGGAACCTACGTTTTCGAGGTGTCCGGGCACTAGGAGGTCAGCGCTGTGCGCTGAGAACCCCACCCGTGGCCCCAGGCTGTTACCGCTGGCCTGGGGCCACTGCTCCACCGGACCGCGGCGGCGGGCGGGCGCCCGGCCGGTCAGGGCTCCACCTGGTAGTGGGCGACGGCGTCTTCGTCCCACTCCAGGCCGTTGCCGGGCACGTCGGGCAGGTGCAGCTCGCCGGAGCGGACCTCGAACGGGCGGGCCAGCACCGGGTGGGCCCAGTCCTGCCACTCCAGCCAGTGCCTGGTCGGCGTGACCCGCAGCAGGTGGCCGGAGATCTCCGGGTACAGGTGGGACGACATCGGGACGCCGGCCACGTCGGCGATCGCGGCGGCCTGCAGGAAGCCGGTCACCCCGCCGATCCGCATCAGGTCGGGCATCACCAGGTCGCAGGCCTGCGCCCGGATGGCCTCGGCCATGGCGCGGGGGCCGTAGAAGTTCTCCCCGAGCATGACCGGCGTGACGATGTCACGGGCGAGCCGGGCGTGCCCGTCCAGGTCGTCGTAGCGCAGGGGCTCCTCGATCCACGCCAGGCCCTCCTCGTCCAGGGCCCGGCAGCGCGGCAGCGCCTCACCCCGGTCGAGTCCCTGGTTGTAGTCCGCGACCAGGGTGACCTCGCCGACGGCGGCCCGCACGCGCTTGACCGCCTCGATGTCGTCGGCGGCGGACGGCCGCCCCACCCGCACCTTCAAGGCGGTGAACCCGCCCTCGGCGATCAGTTCGAGCGCCTCGTCACCGGCGCCGGCGGGCGGGATGAGCCCCAGCCCGTTGCTGTTGTAGGCCGGCACGGGTTCCATGGTCCCGCCGAGCAGCCGGGCCAGGGGCAGCCCGGCCGCCTGGGCCAGCACGTCCCACAGGGCGATGTCGATCCCGGCCACCGCGGCCAGCGCCAGCCCCTGGTACCCGGCCAGGCCGAACCAGCCACGGGCCAGCCCGGCCAGCGTGGCGGGCACGGCCGGCCGCCCGCGCAGCCCGGCGCCCAGGTCACGGATCGCCGGCAGCAGCGCGGCCGCGGCGCGGTCCAGGTAGGGGGCCAGGTAGCCGCGGCCGGTGATCCCCTGCTCGGTGCTGACGTCGATCAGCAGCAGCGGCCAGCGGGGGAAGTCCCCCACCCGGGTGGCCAGCGGGCGCCGCAGCGGGACCACCACCGCCCGCACCGTGACGTCACGCACCACCAGCCCGTCGCCAGCGCCGGTCACACGGCCTCCCGCACTGTCACCGGCGCCACCCTGACCGAGCGCCGACCCGCGATCGTCCTCCGGCTCCATCCTGCCCGAGCGCCGACCCGCGATCGTCCTCCGGCTCCATGATGCCTGTCCCGACGGCAATGGACGCTGGCGCCCCGGCTGCGCCGCATCGAGCGCAGGCGGCCGGCGGGGGCGGGCACTGGCGCCTCTTGCTGTCGGCCGGAACCCCGGGCGGCCGGCGCGGCGGCCGGGCGGGAGGTTAGGGTCGGTCAGGTGAGCGAGCGAGCGATCTTGGTCACCGGCGCGGGCCGGGGGATCGGCCGTGCCATCGCCGAGGGATTCGCGGAGCAGGGCGACCGGGTCGCCGTTCATTACGGCCATTCGGCGGCCCTGGCCGCCGAGGTGCTGGCCGGGCTGCCGGGCAGCGGGCATGCGGCGGTCCAGGGCGACCTGGCCGACCCGCAGGCGGTGCGCGCGATGGTGGACCAGGCGGCCGAGGTGCTCGGCGGCCTGGACGTGCTGGTGAACAACGCGGGCGTCTTCATCCCCCACCCGGTCACCGATACCTCGTACGAGCAGTGGCAGGCGGCCTGGCAGGCGACGCTGGGCGTCAACCTGGTCGGCGCCGCGAACGTGACCTGGTGCGCGGTCCAGCACATGATCCCCCGGGGCGGTGGGCGGATCATCAACGTTTCCTCCCGGGGTGCGTTCCGCGGCGAGCCCGGCCAGCCCGCCTACGGGGCGAGCAAGGCCGGGCTGAACGCGCTCGGCCAGTCGCTGGCCCGCGCCCTGGCGCCGCACGGGATCGCGGTCGCCACGGTCGCGCCGGGTTACGTGGAAACCGCCATGGCGGCCCGGGACCTCACCGGGCCGGCCGGCGACCAGATCCGCGCGCAGAGCCCGTTCGGGCGGGTCGCCCGGGCCGGCGAGATCGCGGCGGCGGTGCTGTACCTCGCGTCCCCCGAGGCCGAGTGGGCGAGCGGCACGATCATCGACCTCAATGGCGCCTCATACCTCCGCTAGCTGGCCCGGCCACCCGCCGCCGCTGGGCATACTGACGACTGTGACTGGCTGAGGCGCTGGGCTGCTGACCCGGGTCTGGCACAGCCGTTGCGTCTAAAATATGGCGGTGGCTGATACCCGGGGCTGCGCGCAGTGCGGCGCTGTGTTCGTGCCGCGCCGCGAGCACGCCCGCTTCTGCACCGTCCCCTGCCGGGTCGCATGGAACCGCGAGCACATGGGCGATCCGGCGGCCGAGGCGAGCGCGCTCCAGTGGTCTATCACCGCGATGAGCGAGACGACGCAGCGGCTGCCCCAGATGCGGGTGTGGGACCGGGCGCGGGCGATGGCCATGATCGGTGAGGCGGTGTGGTCGATCACGCTCGTGGACGCCACGCTGGTGCGCCATCACCCGGGAGCCTACGACGGCGTGGCCGATACCCAGGCTCCCGCCGAGCGCCGGCGGACCGAGGGAACGCTGGCCGGGCTGCGCTTCGTCCGGAACCGGATCGGCCGCAAGGTCAGCCTGGACAAGTTCGCCGGGCCCGGCGCGCCCGATCCGGGCATCGGCGTGCGCGTCGCGGGCTGGATGTGGCGGCCGGTGCCGGAACCCGCGCTGACGTTGCTTCCGCCGCGCGCGCAGGCCTGGGAGATGACGCGGTACCGGGCGTACGAGGCTCAGCTGGCGGGCCACACCATCGGGGAGACGTTCGGCCGGGCTGCGGCGTTTCTCACGCTGACCGCCGCGAACGCGGCCGACGTCGGGGACGTCAGCGGGCCGGCCGGTGGCCGGCCACCGCCGTCGCTGCGGCCTGCGCGGCTGAACTGAGGACCGCCCGCGCCCATCCCGCTTCCGGCGAACGGCCCTCCCACAATGGCTGGTTCAGCCGGACAGGCCGGGCAGTACCGGGGTGTGCTCGATCCGCACCGCTTGCAGGGCGGACGGGTTCAGGCCCAGGAGCCTGAGGATGGTCGGGGCGATATCGGTGGTCTCAACCGCGGCCCCGACCGCCTGGCCCTGACCAACCCCGGGCCCCACCACCAGGATCGGCACGTGGCGGTCCTCCCGGCCGGCGCCGCCGTGCTCGGCGATCTTGCTCATGCCGCCGGTGTAGACGACGCCGTGCTGGACGATGCCGAACACGTCGGGATGGCGGGGATCGCTGCGGGGGACGCCGAAGTACGCGGCGGACGCCGCGCCGGCGAAGACCTTTTGCAGCCCCGACGCGCTGACCGTGATCGGCTGGCCCTTGATGTTGTTGCCGGCCGCCGAGTGGGTGAGCAGGTAGTGCTTGGCGAAGTCCGCGGCGGCCTGGGAGCGGTCGCTCAGCCAGAGCAGCATCACGTCGTCATCCGTGGCGAAGATGACCAGGTCGCCCGCGCCCGGGTGGGCCGCCTTCCACGCCGCGTTGATGCCGTCGATGATCGGGCCGTCTGGCACCCGGGCCAGGTCGTTGGGGTTTCTCGGGGACTGCCCGTGCTTGGCCGAGATGATGATGGCCGTGCTGCCCGCCAGGCCCTGGGCCTTGATCTCGGCGACCATGGCGCCGACCTTGGCGTTGATGAAGTTGAGCGCGCGGACGAGCAGCGGCCCCGGGACCTTGCCGCCCGGCAGGTAGCCGCCGGTCAGCCCGTCCGACGTGGGCAGCTTCTGCGCGGTGGACACGGTCTGGAAGTTCATCCCGAAGATCGCCGGGACGCCGACGTGGCGGGTCCGGCTGTGGTTGAACCCGTCGATCCAGTTCAGGACGGCCTGCACCTTGAACGAGTCGTACTGCATCGTCGCGTTGTTGTCGCTGGTCCAGTCCTCGCCCGCCGGGAAGCCGATCGCCTGGCTGTTGATCTCGGGGGTGAAGAAGTCCTGGACGCCCTTGCCGGACGGCCCGGAGAGGATCAGGTAGGCCGGGTGCTTGTCGGACCACGCGGTGCGCAGGCCATGCTGCCGGGCGACCTCGAAGATCGTGTTCACCTTCAGGTAGGTGTTGGGGTAGATCGGCTTGCACGTGCCCGGGGCGACCGGGAGCGCGGCCGGGTTGATCACATCCCTGGGGTTGGACGTCATCTGCAGGATGCTGCCGGGTAGCCCGCTCAGGCCCTGGCCGGCGTCGAGCGCCAGCGGGTCGAGGTCGAGCGCTTCGGTGTAGGAGACCTCGCCGCCCGGGGGTGGGCCGGAGCACTTGGTGGTCCCGGCCGGGAACACAGCGTGGTTCCAGGTGTCGTCGTAGTAGACACCGGTCACCCGGGGGTCGCCGCCGGTCGCCTGGCCGACCATGCCGGGGAAGGAGTCGGACGGGACGGGGGTCATCGCGTTGCTGTACTCGACGCCGCGACGGACCAGGGACGCCAGCGTCGAGCCCGGGAAGTGCTTCACATACCAGGTGAGGTCCTGCTGGTGAAGCCCGTCAACGGAGATCAGCAGCACATGGCTGATGCGGGCGTGGTGACCTCCTGAGACGCCGCTGACGTGGCCCGGGGCCGCGGATGCCGAGGAGATGGCACCGGCGGACACGAGCGCCGCAGTCGCTAAGACACCAACGATCCACAGTGGAATACGCCTTGCAAGCATGTTGCCTCCCCGCTCGGACGCGGCGCAGCATCCCAAGCCGTGCGCCGCCTAATCATGGCCTATCGGACCCAGGCGAACCCCCGGCGACAGAAACGCAAAGTCCCCGTAATGACTGCGACCGCCCCACTTCGTGCCGTGCCCCGCCCCGCGCCCGTACGGTGGTCAGGTGGTCAGTGTGAGCAAGACGGAGCGGGGCCAGATGACGGCAGCCCCGGGCCCGGCCCGCATCAGGGCGGTGCAGCGCCGGCTGCGGGCCCGGCAGGGCGCGTTCAGGCCCAAGCCGGGGCTGCCCATCCTCGATGAGCTGGTCGCGACCGTGCTGTCCCAGCACACCTCCGACACCAACTCAGAGCGTGCGTTCGGCCAGCTCAAGGCCAGGTTCCCAGACTGGCAGGAGGTCGCCGACGCACCGCGGAGCGAGGTGGCCGACGCCATCCGCTGCGGCGGCATCGCCGACCAGAAGGCGCGGCGTATCCAGCAGATCCTGGCCGCCATCGAGGATCGCGAGGGCCGCATCGCCCTCGACCGCCTGCATGATCTCGATGACGCGGCGGTCGAGGCCTACCTCACGTCGCTGCCCGGCGTCGGCCCCAAGACCGCGGCGTGCGTGCTCGTCTTCTCGATGAACCGGGCCGCGTTTCCCGTCGACACCCATGTCCACCGGATCGTCACCCGGCTGGGCTGGATCCGCGCGGGCACGACCGCGGAGCAGGCCTACCGGGTCCTCGCGCCCGCGGTTGCGCCCGAAATCCGTTACGACCTGCACATCGCCCTAGTGACGCACGGGCGGACGGTGTGCCGCGCCCAGCGGCCGGACTGCGCCGGCTGCGTGCTGCGCGACCTGTGCGCGTACGGATCCCCGGCCGCGGGACGTCGGCAGCGGCGGCTACCGTAGGCCGGGTGCGGGTAGCGACCTGGAACGTGAACTCGATCAAGCAGCGGGTGCCGCGGCTGCTGCCGTGGCTGGATCAGCGGCAGCCCGATGTCGTCTGCCTGCAGGAGACCAAGCTCGCCGACGACGCGTTCACCAAGCTGCTCGGTGACGCGCTCACCAGCCGCGGCTACGCGCTCGGCCTGCACGGCCAGGTGCAGTGGAACGGGGTGGCGATCCTGTCCCGGGTGGGGCTGGACGATGTCGTGCCTGGCCTCCGGGGCGAGCCCGGCTTTCCCGATCCCGAGGCGCGCGCGGTGGCCGCGACCTGCGGCGGGATACGGATCCGCTCGGTATACGTGCCGAACGGGCGGACGCCCGGCTCCGAGCACTACCAATACAAGCTGGCCTGGCTGGCCTCGCTGCGCGACGCGGTCGCGGCCGATCCGGAATCCGCGATCGTGTGCGGGGACATGAACATCGCACCGGCCGACGCCGACGTGTTCGACCCGGCGGCCTACGTGGGCCAGACCCACGTCACACCGCCCGAGCGGGCGGCGCTGGCCGAGGTGGAGGCGGCCGGCCTGCACGACGTGGTGCGGGATCGCTGGCCGGCCGAGCGGGTGTTCACCTACTGGGACTACCGCGGCGGGATGTTCCACCGGGACCTCGGGATGCGGATCGACCTGGTGCTGGCCACGGACCCGGTGGCCAGCCGGGTGCGGGCGGCGTGGGTGGACCGCCAGGCGCGCAAGGGCACCGGGCCGAGCGATCACGCGCCGGTGATCGTGGACCTGGACGAGGCGCCGGACGGCGACATGGGGCCGGTGGTTCCGCCGCCGTCCGCGCCGGCCGTCAAGCCCGGCTCGGTCAAGCTGCCCCAATCGCCAGGGCCGCGAGAGCCGCATTGACGATGGAGCCCGCGTCCAGGTCGTGCGCGCGGTAGAGATCGCCGACGG
>Ga0306920_100006844_pt1 | contig 14947 bp, 16 predicted proteins | sample flu12Cox44000170_FD_204666 | JGI IMG/M metagenome (GOLD analysis project Ga0306920, IMG submission 204666) | Lab enrichment of tropical soil microbial communities from Luquillo Experimental Forest, Puerto Rico - flux4day.12C.oxic.44.000.170 (v2)... | ecosystem: Environmental > Terrestrial >... | reverse complement strand
GCCATGAGCCCCAGCATCGATCTAGCTTCGCTTGGCCCGGACGGGGGCCGTCTTTATGGATCGGGGATAGACGCGGGCGATGAAGGGCGCCATCCCGAAATGCCGGTGAGGCGCCGTCCGCGCGTGCCGCGCACGAGGCCGATACGCGTGCTGCGCACGAGGCCGATACGCGTGCTGCGCACGATCCTGATAGTGCTCCTTCTCGGCGGGCTCGCCTTTGCCTTCCGGCAAGGCCTCGTGCCCCCCTACTTGAACCCGTTGCCCGCCATCGACCTCGGCGGCCCCAGCCCGTGGCTCGTGGACTGGCGACTAGCGGCCATGAAATACGATGCCGATCTTTGCCGACGTGTCCTCCTCGCTCCGCATATCGATGCCGAGCCCATCGCCGACAACGCGGGGCGCGACGGTTGCGGCTGGAGCAACGCCGTGCACATGAGCGGGGCGGGAGGCGTGCGCGCCTCCTTCGACAAGATCACTTGCGAGGCGGCAACCGCGCTGGCGCTGTGGCTGGAATACGACCTGCAGCAGGTTGCACAGGACATTCTTGGCCAGCGCGTCGTCGCCGTGCAAAGTTTCGGCACCTACTCCTGCCGCAACATCATCGGCGCCAAGTTCTGGAAAAACCGACGCAGCGAGCACGCCACCGCCAATGCCATTGATATCGCCGGCTTCACGCTAGCCAACGGCCATCAGATCAGCGTGCGCGGGCAATGGCGAGGCGACGGCACGGACGCGCGCTTTCTCAGGGCCGCCCATGACAGTGCTTGCCGGTACTTCCGTGTGTGCTGGGGCCGGACTTCAATGCTGCGCACCACGATCATTTCCACCTCGACCGCGGCTTCGGCTGGCTGTGCGGGTGAGGCCCGAGTTGGACAGTGATGGGCTCCGCTGCCAGCAAACACGCAAAGCTTCCCCGCGTGTGGGTGAGGACAGGGGCTGCGATCATTTGCGCGCTAGGAGGGCTCATGCGCGCAACCCCTTACCCCTTGGCGAGGACGGGTTCTTGTCACCAACGCCGGCGCGCCTTGCAACTTGTGAGGCCCACTGCGGTTCGGCGACCAACGCGGAGATGCTCACGCCAAGCCATGCATGGGTCCAAGCCTACCCGCGAGGAAGAGCCCGCAGTTCTGTGTTAGCGGTGTTCTGGTGATGGTGCGGAAGGGCCGCGCGAGAGAATGCGGCGGCCAAACTGGCTGGACGCGGTGCCAAAGCTCTTGGCGTCGTCCACATCGGGCAGCGTTGCCACGAAAGCGACCGCGACATGGCTGAGGCGTGCGAGCGTGTCGAGGAGCGCGTGCTCGCTCGACCAGCGAACGTTGGCAAAGGCCTGCAGCACGCGCGGTCGGCGCCGCATTCCGACGAGCCAGTAGCCGCCGTCCAGCGCCCTCCCGAACACGGCGTGGTCGCTGCCCAGGCGTTGAAACGCGCGCGCGATGAGCGCTGGCGTGATATTGGGAACGTCGGTACCGATGATCGCTACCGGACCCGGCGGCAGCATCTCCATGATGCGCTGCATGCGGCAGCCGAGATCCCCGTGGCCCTGCCTCACCCGAACGATCCCGCGCGGCCAGCAACGATTGCCCACAGCCACATCCGGCGTCACGGCGAGGATGGTCTGCCAGCGCGGATCGGGCGCCAGGCGTTGCAGCAGCGCGGCCGACGCATGCCTGGCAAAGCGAGTTGCGGCGGCGACGCCCAGCCCGCGCGCCAGCCGCGTTTTGACGGCACCCGCCACCGGTTCCTTTGCCATCACCACCAATCGGCAGCGAAAGGGCGCCGCACGTCGCCGCGGCGCCCCGCCTCGGTCGATGCGGCGGCGAGGCTCTCGCACGGTCCTGAGCGTCCGCTCAGCCTTCAGACCTTAACGGGCACGAAGGCATAGCCCTTGCCGTCCTTCTGGAGGGTGCCTGCGCCCGGCATGCCGAAATGATAGCCGGCAACGGTTGCCGCGTCGGCGATCACCCGGTCGAACATCTTGCGCCGGTTGGCTTCCGCCAGCGCTCCGTCGGTGTCGAAGGCGGCGTGCCACTCCGGATGGGCAACGAAAAGCGCCGGTATGTTGCTCACGTCGCCAAGCACGATCAGCTGCTTGTTGCCTGAGCCCAGCTGGTAGCTGGTATGGCCAGGGGTATGGCCGAAGGTGGCGATCGCCCGCACGCCCGGCACGATTTCCATATCGCCTTCGAACGGCTTGATGTTCTTCCAGCCTGGGAAGACCGCCTGGATGCGCTTGGCAGCGCCGGCCGTGGTGGCAGGATCGGTCCAGTACTTGTAGTCCACTGCCGGCACGTGGATCTCGGCGTTGGGGAAGATCGGCGCGTTGGTATCCTTGGCCATCAGCCCGGTGATGTGGTCAGGATGAAAATGGGTGATGATGATCGTCTTGATCTGCAAGGGGTCGACGCCGGCCGCCTGCATGTTCTTGGTGGCGAGCGCTCCAGCCTTGGGGAACACCTGGTTGCCGGTACCGGCATCGAACAGGATGAGCTCACCCTTCGAGCGAACGGCCGTGACCGTGAAGGTGATGGACACGAACGCGTCGGTGAGGCCAGCCGCGCTCAGTGCCGCTTTGGTCTCATCGATCGAGGCGTTCTTGATGAAGCCCGGGTCGTGCGCCTTTTCCCAAATGCCGTCGTACATCTGGATGACCTCGATGTCGCCTACCTCGAACTTGAGAAAACCCTTCTCGAGCAGCGCGGGATCCGGCGACTGCGCGAAGGCAGGGCCGACAAACTCAAGAGGCCCATCGAGCCCGAACGCTGCCGCGGCGGTAGCCGCTGAGATCACGAAACCACGACGCGAAATGCTGTGCATGGATGCCTCTCAGGTTGTTTGCTAACGGTCGACCATTCGGTAGACGACCGCCGCGACGACGGCATCCTCTCTCACGGAGAATTGATGCTGCAGCGCGAAAACCGTTCAGTCGTAAATGCGGCCGATCAGGTGCACGGGAACGCGCAGCGCAAAGAGCATCAGGCAGAGTAAATTGCGGGCGGAGCGGCGCGCGTAGCCCTCGCGGCGAAATCGCTCGGCGCTTGTCAGGGCGCGCGTTCGCAACAGCACGATGCGGCCGCGTCCCAGGCGGCGCACGAGGTCCACATCCTCCATCAAGGCGAGTGGGCGATAGCCGCCGATCTGCTGGTAGAGCCGCTTGGGGATCAGCAACCCCTGGTCGCCGTAGGGGAGCGCAAATGCCGCGCAGCGTAGGGCCACCAGCCGCTCGAGGAGGCGCGGCCGCGCTCCCTCGTCGTCGAGCGCGAAGCGAAAGGCAGCGGCCGCCGGCGGCAGCTGCTCCTGATCGACGCGCTCTATGAAGGTGCTGGCCTCATGCTCCCAACCGGACGCCAGCGCCGTGTCCGCATGCAGGAACAGCAGCCAGGGAAAGCGGGCCCGGGCGGCGCCGGTCTTGAGCTGCTGCCCGCGGCCCAAGCGCTCTTTCACCAGGCTGGCCCCGGCGTGCTCGGCGATATCGGCGGTATGATCGCTGGACCCGCCGTCGACGACGATCACTTCCCCGACTAGTCCGGCCACTGCGGCCGGCACCAGTGCCGTCAGCGTCCGTCCCAGGGTCGCCTCCGCATTGAGGGTGGGGATGATCACGGAGATCATGAGCGCTCGACCTCGACTGGCGCGCATCTGATTATAGGGTTGGTCGGCCGCCTCAAAGCTGGTGGATCGGTTTGTTCTTGATTCGTTCCAGAGACCTTGCTAACCTCCTTGGAGCTGGCGCGAACCCCTGAGCCCAAAGGAATGGAGCCCAAGAGAGCACTGGGGGATGGACCACAGGGGGATCGAGCACAGGGGGATGGAGCCCAAGGCTGTGGACGACGATTGGATCCAAGATGCGCGTGCGCGCCCCGAGCACGCTCGCAACCTCATAGACGCGGAGCGGCGGCGCGGGCGGGGCGCCCGCTCGAACCGGGTCGGCCGTTTCGAGGGCGAAGAGCGCGAGCCATTTGACGACGGCTGGGAGGGCTTGGGCGAGCTCGAGCCGTTCAAGACGGATGTGTACCGGGAAACGGCACAGAGCATCATCTCGACCAACGACAGCCCCGACGTGGGCTTCGAACAGTCGATCAATCCCTACCGCGGCTGCGAGCATGGCTGCATCTATTGCTACGCCAGGCCGACGCATTGCTATCTCGGCCATTCGGCAGGACTCGATTTTGAGACCAAACTCTACGCCAAGGTGAACGCGGCCGAGCGGCTCGAGCGCGAGTTGGCGCACCCGCGCTACGCGCCCAAATACATCGCGCTCGGTGCCGTCACCGATCCCTATCAGCCGATCGAGCGCGAGCACCGGATCACGCGCGCGGTGCTCGAGGTGCTCGACCGGACCAACCACCCGGTCGGCATCGTCACGAAATCGGCCTTGGTGGTGCGCGACATCGATATCCTCGCACGGATGGCGGGCCGCAGCCTCATCAAGGTGGCCATATCGGTAACCACCCTCGACCGCACGATTGCGCGCAAGATGGAGCCCAGAGCCGCCAGCCCGCCGCGGCGCTTGGAAGCCATCAAGGCACTGAGCGCGGCGGGCGTGCCGGTAGCGGTCATGGTCGCGCCCATCGTCCCGGCCATCAACGACAGCGAGATTGAGCGCATCATGGCGGCGGCGCAAGCGGCCGGGGCCCGCGAGGCCGGCTACGTGCTGCTGCGACTGCCCCTGGAGATCAAGGAGCTCTTCCGCGAGTGGCTGCAGACCGAGTTCCCCAACCGGGCGGCCCATTCAATCAACATCCTGCGCTCGATGCACGGTGGTAAGGACTACACGCCCGAGTGGGGCGTGCGGCAGCGCGGTCGGGGGCCCTATGCCGAGCAGATCGGCACAAGATTTCGCTTGGCGGCAAAGCGGCTCGGGCTCAACGCATGGACCGCCAAACTGCGCACGGATCTGTTCCAGGCGCCGGTCGCGAAGGGCGGCCAGCTCAAGCTCTTTTGACAGCGGCCCCCGATAACGCGAAGCTTCCGCCGAGAGGGCGGGGTGATTCGCGCTATGAAGGCGACCTTCGAGCTGGAGGCCATCGAGCTCGAGTTGAGCGGCGGGCCGATCGCCGGCGTCGACGAATCGGGCCGCGGCCCGCTGGCCGGTCCGGTGGTTGCAGCAGCCGTGGTGCTCGATCCCGCGTTCATTCCGGACGGCATCGCCGATTGCAAGGCGCTTGACGCCAAGGCGCGCCAATCCGTCTATCAGGCCATCCTCGCCACGGCGCAGGTCGGGATCGGCGTCGCCAGCGTCGGTCGCATCGATACCGACAACATCCTCAACGCCGCGTTGTGGGCCATGGCGCAGGCCGTGGCGCGGCTCGCGGACCGTCCGCGGCTCGTGCTCGTGGACGGCAGCAAGGCGCCGCATCTGCCCTCAACCACCCGCACGATCATGCAGGGCGATGCCAGGTGCCTGTCGATCGCGGCCGCCTCGATCGTCGCCAAGGTGGCGAGGGACGCCATGATGGCCGAGCTCGCCCGCGACTACCCCCACTACGGCTTTGACCGCCACAAGGGTTATGGCACGCGGGAGCACCACGCGGCGATCGCCAGGTATGGCGTCACCCCGCATCACCGGCGCTCGTTCCGCCCGGTGCAACTGGCCCTCGGGCTGGTGTGACAGACGGGCCACGAAGGACGACGTGTCGCTCGACAAGCGCCAGTCGCCCGGGCTAGGGACACGGGGGTATGGCACAGCGCCTCTACAACTGGATGATGGGTATGGCCGTGCACGCGAAGGCGCCGCACGCGCTGTTCTGCATTGCGTTCGTGGAGAGCTCCGTCTTCCCTATTCCCCCGGACGTGATGTTGATCCCGATGGTGCTGGCCCAGCGCTCCAAGGCCTGGGTCTATGCCACCATCTGCACCGTCGGCTCCGTCATCGGCGGCATGGCCGGATATGCCATCGGCTACTACCTGTTCGAGTACGTCGGCGAGCCGATCTTGAACCTCTACGGCTATGGCCAGAAATACGCGGAAATCAGGGCGCTGTTCGACACGTGGGGCCCCTGGATCCTGATCGCCAAGGGCTGGACGCCCTTTCCCTACAAGGTGCTGACCATTGCCGCTGGCGTGTTCAAGATGAGCGTTGGGCCATTCATCCTGGCCAGCATCGTCGCCCGCGCCATGCGCTTCTACCTCGTGGCGGGTCTGCTCTACTGGTTTGGCGAACCCATCCGCGACTTCATCGAACAGCGCCTAACCCTCCTCACCACGGCGTTCGTTGTCCTGCTTGTGGGCGGGTTCCTGGCCATCCGCTACGTCTTCTGAGCGCATCGTGCCATGCTGCTCCATCTCTTACAGTCGATGCGATCACCACAGCGGGTGGCCGCACTCGTCCTCTTTGTGGCCGCCGCCGTGATCGGGACGGCGCTGGCCTTTGAGCACGTCGGCGGCTACACGCCTTGCCCGCTCTGCCTTGAGGAGCGCTACGGCTACTACGCCGCCATCCCGGCACTCGCGATCGCCCTGGTGCTCCTATCGACCGGGCGCAGGGGTGCGGCAACGGCCGTCCTGGTGCTGGTCGCCTTGGCCTTTCTCGCCAATGGCGCGGTCGGCGTCTACCACGCCGGGGCGGAGTGGAAACTGTGGGCGGGCCCGGAGACCTGCGGCGCCTCTCAGCCCCTTTCCACCGGCGCCGGCGGCCTCCTTAAAGACCTCGCCAGCACCCGGGTAATCCGCTGCGACGAGGCGCCTTGGCACTTCTTCGGCCTGTCGTTTGCGGGCTGGAACGCGGTTGCATCGATCGTGCTGGCGGCCGGAGCCCTCTACGCGGCGATCAAGGCGCGGGCCGGCTGAGGCCGGCCCTGCAAGGTTTTTTGTGTGGGCGACCTTTGCCGCAATGAAAAAAGACGCTGTGCGGCGCGTCTTGCCTGCTTATACTCGGTGACGCTGGAATGCGCCAAAAGGGATGAGCAACTCGCGGCCGAGGCGGAGGGGAGGGATGCGCTTGACCAGCATCTTGTGTGCGCTCACTTTGGCGGCGGGCGCACCGGTGGTCATTCTGGCGCAGGATGGAGGCGAGAGCGCAAGGCCCATCCTGGTCGCGGCCAAGAAGGCAGTTCCCAAAAAAAAGAAGGTGGTGAAGCCCTCCGGACCGCCCGCCAAGGAGCTGTTCGGGGTCGTCAAATCGCCCGCGCCGATGGCCGCGCGCGCCATCGGCTTTTACGCCAAGGGATGCCTGGCCGGTGCAAAGGCGCTCCCCATCGACGGGCCCGCATGGCAGGCAATGCGCCTCTCACGCAACCGCAACTGGGGCCACCCCGATCTCATCGCCGTGCTGGAAAAGCTCGCGGTCGAAGCGCGCGAGCACGACGGCTGGCCCGGTCTGCTGGTCGGGGACATTTCCCAGCCCCGCGGCGGTCCGATGCTGTCGGGGCACGCCAGCCACCAGGTCGGCCTCGACGCCGACATCTGGTTCACGCCGATGCCCGAGCGGCGTCTGACGGCGCACGAGCGCGAAGACATGTCGGCCGTCTCCATGGTGGCGGCGGATGGAGTTTCCGTGGATTCCAGCCAATGGACAGAGGCGCACGTTCGCGTCCTCAAGCGCGCGGCCTCCTACGCGCGCGTTGAGCGCATCTTCGTGCACCCCGCCATCAAAAAGGCGGTCTGCGAGGCTGCGCCCAAGGAGGGGGATCGCGCCTGGGTGCACAAGATCCGCGCCTATTGGGGTCACCACGACCATTTCCATGTGCGCATCGCCTGTCCCAGCGGCAGCGCCGACTGCCAGCACCAGCCGCCACTGCCCGCCGACGACGGTTGCGGCAAGGAGCTGACCAACTGGCTGGCGCTGGTGAAGCCGAAACCGCAACCGCCGACCCCTCCGGTGGTGGTCGCCAAGCCCGCTCCGCCGAAGCCCAGCCTCACCCTCGATCAGCTGCCGGCCGAGTGCCGCTCCGTGCTTGCCAGCGGCGCCGAGAAGCCCGTGCTGGCGGCCAAGCCAAGCCTGCCCGCCAGTGCAACGCCCAGTTCCACGGCGACCAAGAACGCGACCGAGACGAAGTAGCCAACAAGGCGGCGCCAGCGCTCATCGCTCAAGCATGAGCCAACCGTCGTAGCGCACGATAAGCCCGACGAGCGGCAACTGCGCCTCGACCTGGAAATGGTAGACCCCTTCGCGCTCCCATTCCCACGTTCGCACGCTTGGGTGCAGAAGCCGCGGCAGCGGCAGCCCAAGCACGCGGAAGCCGTCAAGCCGCAGCTCCAGGCCCTCTGCGGTGGCGATGGGCGTAAAGACGAACGTGGTGGGGCCGGCGCGTTCGCACAGGAAGCCCTTGCGCGCGTACTGAAGGGATCGGAACAACGCCCTGCCGAACTGGCGTTTCCAGATCTCATTTGCGCCAACGGGCAGGAAGGTGACGCGCAGCGGCTGCGCGCGCCCCTCGGGCGGCAGTCCGGCGATCATGGCCGCAAGGCGGCTCAAGGGCGATCGGCCGCGCTCGACGTTGGCGGTACCTGCCCAGACGCTTGCGGAAGAGAGGTCGTGCAGCTCGCGCACGCGCGGCGGCAGCACGGCAAAGCGCGGGCCCAGCAGACGACGATAGAGCGGGTGGCTCATGGGTTGGCGGCGGCGATGTCGAGATCGGCGACTTCGCAGAGGAAGTCGGAGAGCGTGAAGAGGCCGAGGCACGGCATGGCGCCGCGTTGGGCAAGAGTGCCCGCAAGCAGCCGCTTGGCAAGGATTATCGACGCGATGGTCGGAATGTAGGGGCCATGACCGCGCCTGGCGACCAGGTGCCAGGCCACACGCTGAGGAGCACCCGCTCGATCGTTGCCTTCCAGCGTGACGGCCATGCCGCCGACGTCAGAGCCGAGGAACCGCAGCGCGCCCTTGACGCGCAGCAACGGAGCGGCCAGCCGCTCAGGCCTGCCTACCAGCCCCCCGCGAACGAGCCACGACAGCACCCATAGCCCCAGATGGAAGGCGCCGACCTCGAGCGCAGCGGACACATCGACTGAGCTGAGGCCAGGGTAGCGGCGCGGCAGCAGATCGAGGTCGGGCGCCTCGCACGCACCAAGCCAGCGGGTGCCGAGCTCGGGGAGCATTCGGCGGCGCAGGTTCTGCCAGCCATAGATGGCCGGTCGTGACCCGCCATCCGAGGTGGCAAACGGGCGCCCGAGGGTGCCAAGGATCGACTGGGTAGTGGCAAGGCCCGGATCGAAACTGTTGCCGGGCGCGATGACGATGTTGGCTGCCTTGAGCGATTGAAATCGCGGCGCGTACTCGTCGATCACCGCGGCCGACAGGGCTGGCAGCGTACTTGCGCCGCTGACCACCAGCACGCCGGCTGCCCGTGCCTCCCTATCGAGCACTCCGATCCCCGTCACGAACGCGCGGGCGTCGGCGAGGTCGATGTAATGTGCGCCCGCCGCGATTGCGGCTCGCGCCAGGCGGTAGTCCTGCCACTGGTAGGGACCGGAGGCGTTGATCACGACTTCCGCGCGAAGCGCCGCCAGCGCCTCCGTCTCAAGCTCCATGGCATCGAGGCGTGCCGGCGTGACTTTCGCCCGCGAGCTTTGGGCGATGACGGCCGCTAGCGCCGACGCGCGCTCACCCGAGCGCCCGGCGAGGATGAGCTCAACGTCGCGCTCGCGGGCCAGCCGCTCGGCGATGCGTCCGCCGAAGACGCCGTAACCCCCGAGCAGGAGCACCCGGTGCATGCTGCCGCTCCCTTCAGGGGGCGCCCTGGGCAAACACTGCCGCAACCGGCGCGCTTGCGGCCTTCGTCTTCCCCGCAATTGCGCAGGTGCAATCCACGAGCACGCTTGACGGACACACGCTCAACGCCATGACGCACCTTGTAGAATCGCGGTCGGACGCCGTGCCGGCATGCATGAGCCCCTTTGACAGCTGAAGCTCTTTGCGCAACTGAACGGCCGAGATCGCCGCGACAGATCCCACGCGCTTGAGGCGGAGGGAGCAAAGATCGGTGGCGCCCATCCATGCCGGCCAGTCGCGGTGCCCGGGACGGTCGATCTTGGAAAGGAAGCTGTCGCAGAGAAAGAAGGCGGCGAGCAAGCGAGCCCTCGGTGCACGCGATTCGTCAGCAAGGCGGATGGTCCTCAGACCCGCTCTTCCGGCTACCGCGGTCAAGCCTCGAAGAAGACCGTCTCGTCTGCGCCCTGCAGGTGGACATCGAAGCGAAAAAGGCCGGGCTTGGCAGGGTCGGCCTTGGCCACAAGCGTGCCGCGGCGGTCAGCCGGCACGAGGGCGAGGATCGGATCGGTCGCGTTGGCGGGATCGCCCTCGAAGTAGATGCGCGTGAAGAGCCGCTTCAGCAGCCCACGCGAAAATACCCCAACGTTGATGTGCGGCGCCTGCTTGCTGCCGCCAGGGCCGGCCACCGAGCCCGGCTTGACGGTGTCGAAGGCGAAGCCTCCATCCTTGTCGGTTGGACAACGGCCCAAGCCGCGGAACGAGTTGGAAGCGAGCGGCCGGCCATCCGCAGGATGGGCGTACCGGCCCTGATCGTCGGCCTGCCAGATCTCGAGCATAGCATCGGGCACGATGTTGCCCTCGCCATCCCAAACGCGGCCCTCGATGCGGATGTGGGTGCCGGAAAGGCCGGGGTCGGCCACCGTGGCGCTAAAAATCTCGCGAGCCCCGTACGCGCCCTGCGTGAGGCCGATGTGCAGATAGGGGCCGACGGTTTGGGAGGGTGTGCGCTTAGGCATGGTCGGGATCCAGCGGCGTTGCCCTGCTGCCCCGCAGCACGATGTCAAAGTTGTAGGCCAGCGCCCACTCCGGCCGCGTTGCCGCCAGATCGAACTGGCAGACCATGCGCTCGCGCGCCTTGGGATCCGGGATCGAGTTGAAGATGGGATCGAATGGGAAAAGCGGGTCACCGGGAAAATACATCTGCGTCACCAGCCGGGTCAGGAATGAGGGTCCGAACAACGACAGGTGAATGTGCGCGGGGCGCCAGGCATTGGGATGGTTGCGCCAGGGATAGGCACCTGGCTTGATGCTGACGAACTGGTAATTGCCCTCGGCGTCCGTGACACAGCGGCCGGCGCCCGTGAAGTTGGGATCGAGCGGCGCGTCATGTTGATCAACGACGTGACGATAGCGGCCGGCGGCATTGCATTGCCAGATCTCGACAAGGGTATTGGGTACCGGCCGCCCACCCTCATCAAGCACGCGGCCCTTGACGATGATGCGCTCGCCCAGGGGCTCGCCGGCGTGCTGCTTGGTGAGATCTGCCTCCTCCGGCGTCACATCGGAGTGGCCATAGACCGGCCCCGTGATCTCCGACAGCGTCTGCGGGATGACGATCAGCGGTCTGTGCGGCGAACGCGTGCGCGTGCCCACGTAGTCAGGGGCAAGATAGGGCGGGTCGGCGGTGTTGCCGGCGCGGGAATAGATGTCATTCATGTGGCTCGGGCTCCATGCGGCTGGAACTCGCTGTGGCTCGGGCTCCCTCACACAGGCGTTCCCTCGTTGGCCAGTGCTATGCGCGTGCAAACCTTGCCCGCCGCCGGCGCATGCCTGCGCTCGCCCCTAGTTATGGCCCCGCCGGTGTTGAAGGCAAGCGCACAATCAGCGCGGGGACGATTTCGGTGGCATGGATGAGGTAGCTGATCAAGACGTCACTGCGGGAAAACCGCGATTTGGATGTCGCCGCTTGCGCCCGCGACGGGTGGCGGGCGATATCGCCCCCCGCTGCGGTCGCCCCATGCGATCGCCGAGCCGATAAGCGAGCCGAACGTGGCGGCGACGAAGAGCTCGGCAGGAAGATATGCGCGCCAACCAGCAGATCGCTAGGAGCCACTGGCGGCCCCCATGTAGCCTCGCAACCGCGTCGAGCGGCAGCAGGGTGGGCGTGACCGTGGGTGCCAGCGTGCATGCCAGGGCTTGTCGGCAACGAGCCGGCCGAGGCGCGTGACGGCAAGCATGCAGGACGTGTTCGGCGCAAGGATCACCCGCGCATGCATCTTGAGCACGCGGGCGGCGCCGATGCGGGCTTGGGGCGCGCGCGCGGCGGTCACCGGCTGCGGCCGTCGAGCGGCTTGGGACTGAGCTTGGCAATGTCGATGCCGTCGAGGCAGCGCACGTTAATTGCGAACATGTCCTTGCCATCGCGTGATTTGCCGCGTGCGAACGATTCCACGCCGCATGTGCGACAGAAAAGGTGATGGATGATGTGTTTGTTGAACTGATGGTCGGCGAGATCGTCCAACCCCGACAGCAGCTTGAATTGCTGCGGCGCCACAAACGTCAGCCATAGCCCGTGCTTGGCGCAGATCGAGCAGTTGCAGGCGATGGCCTGACTTGGATCGGTTGTCGTCTCGTAGCGCACGCGCCCGCAGTGGCAGCCACCGGAGTAGGTTTTCATCTCCACCATCGCTCGTCTCCGTCCGTTGGGCTTGTCCTTCCCGAGCGTTGACGCCCCTACGCCTGCGCGAACCGTCGGTGCGCCGCTCGCGATTGGCCCACAATAGCCCGGCGCAACGCTCGAGTCCTCGCCGGGTTGGAAACCAAGGATCGCGAACCTCGCATGGGAGCCTCCCGATTGTGTAGAGCGAGGTGGGCGCCGCCGAGGTTCCTCCATGTCACCAGTGGTCGCGATCCGGGCTTCCGCGTGCTGCGGCGCAGCGCTACGTTCGCTTCCGCAACAATCCACATGCCGAAGGTTCCTGCCGCCCATGCCTGTCACCTCACCTGGTCCCACGTCCCGCATCTTCTTCTCGCAGCGCCTGAGGCTGCACTACGTCGACTGGGGCAATGCCGAGGCGCCCCCTTTGCTGCTGGTGCACGGGGGACGCGATCACTGCCGCAACTGGGATTGGCTGGCGGAGAAGCTTGGCCGCGAGTGGCACATCATTGCGCCCGATCTCAGGGGCCACGGCGACAGCCAGTGGTCCCAGGACGGCAGCTACATGATGGCCGGCTATGTCTACGATCTGGCTCAGCTCATCCATCAGCTGAAGATCGCGCCTGTGACCATCCTCGCCCATTCGCTGGGCGGCAACATCGCGCTGCGTTACGCGGGCTTCTACCCCGAAAACGTCGCCAAGCTGATCGCCATCGAGGGGTTGGGACCCTCGCCGCGAAGAGCAGCCGAGCGCAACAAGAAGCCGTTCCACGATCGCATGCGCGCCTGGATCGACGACCAGCGCGCGCTGTCGGGGCGCATGCCCCGGCGCTATGCGTCCATCGAGGACGCCTGGAAGCGCATGCAGGAGGAGAACAAGCACCTCACGCCCGAGCAAGCGCGCCACCTCACGGTGCACGGCGTCAACCAGAACGAAGACGGCACCTACAGCTGGAAGTTCGACAACTACGTGCGCTCGTGGCCGCCCTATGACATGACCAACGCCCAGGTGGAGGAGCTATGGGGGCGCATCGCCTGCCCGACGCTGCTCGTCTACGGCAACGAGAGCTGGGCCTCCAACCCGGCAGAGGATGGCCGCGTGCGGCATTTCCGGCATGCCCAGGTGGTATCGATGGAGGGCGCTGGCCATTGGGTGCACCACGATCAGCTGGACGAGTTCGTCGCGCTGGTGAGGACGTTTCTAAAGCGGTAAGCGGGCTCGACTGGGTGGCCCCCTCCAAGATGTCGCGATCGGCGCACTCGGATGCGCCCAGCGAGTCGCGGCCAGCGATGCGTCGAGAGAGACCTGCCGTGAGATCGGCGCGGGGCTCCCGAGGGTAGGAGCCTCCCCGCTATTTGATGGCCTGCGGATTGATGGGCGAACCGGTCGCGCCGGGAATGATCAGCGGAGCGCCGCAGAAGAAGAATTCGTACACCTGGTCGCTGGCGCAATCCTCCGCCAGCTCTTTGAGGTTGAACATCTCACCCATGTAGAGGCCCATGGCGGGAATGACCACCCAATGCCAGGGCTGGTTCACATCCGTGGTCTCGTTGGGCCGCACCTCCACGCCCCAGGTGTCGGAGCACACGCCCGCCACCTCTTTCTCGTGCAGCCAATAGCAACTCTCAAACTTGAGGCCCGGCGCGTCGCCGCCGGCGTAGCCTCCCCATTGACCGCGCTTGTTGCAGGCTTCCATCTGACCGGTGCGCACGATCACGAAGTCACCCTTGCGGATCTCGACCCTCTGCGCGTCGGCGCAGGCGTCCAGGTCGGCGTTGCCGATACCCTCGCCGTCGGCCAGCGTCTCAACCCCCTTCCAGCGGGCGACATCGAGCAGCACGCCGCGGCCGGTCAGCCTGTCCTTGGCGTGTTCGATGCCGAGCTTGGAGAGGCCATTGCTGTCCACCGCCGAGGCATGATGCCCGTTGTACATCTTGTCGTGATAGAAGATGTGCCCCAGCGAATCCCAGTGCGTCGCGGCCTGGATCGGCATGTTGATGGCATCGTCCGCATAAAGCAGGCGCTCCTGCCGCCCGGCGAGGGCGTCAGTGCCGGTGGCGAGCATGGTGTGGATGGGGTTCCAGCGCTTCCCGAAGAGCCCGCGCTGGGGGCCGCTCTGCCCCAACGGGATGCCAAGCGCGAAGGCCTTGCCGCGTTTGATCAACTTCGCCGCCGCCACGACATCCTGCGGCGTCACGTGGTTGAGCGTGCCGATCTGATCGTCCTTGCCCCACCGCCCCCAGTTGGAAAGCGCATTGAAGGCCTCATCGACCGCCTGCTTGGAGACGGTGATGTTGCGGTCCATGGCCCTCTTGGTCTGTGGCATTGTTTCCAGCCCTTTGAACCATACGATGCGGCATTTGCCCCTTCGGCGCAACTCGACACCATCTAGCCCCCCGAGGCGGCAATCGGTGGCGCTGATGTTGCCGTGGCGCACCCAGATCCTAACCGATCGCTGGCATTATTGGGGTTGGCCCAGCACGGGTGGATGCTCGCGGGTTGCGCGGCCCACCATGGGGCGGAGCTGGGACAAGGGAATGTGAGGCGGCAATCGGCTAGATGACCCTGCGTCGTGTCCTGCTCGCGGCTTGCCTTGTGCCTCTCGCGATTGCGGTTGGGTTTGCCGTTTACGTCGCCGGGC
>Ga0306920_100006841_pt1 | contig 14948 bp, 12 predicted proteins | sample flu12Cox44000170_FD_204666 | JGI IMG/M metagenome (GOLD analysis project Ga0306920, IMG submission 204666) | Lab enrichment of tropical soil microbial communities from Luquillo Experimental Forest, Puerto Rico - flux4day.12C.oxic.44.000.170 (v2)... | ecosystem: Environmental > Terrestrial >... | reverse complement strand
CGGAGGCCTCGGACCCAGTCGGGATGCATCGGGCGAGCACCGCCGCCTGATTCGCCCCCAACGATAATCCAAGAAATTGGCGTCCTCCCCTCGTCAGAGGGCAGCACCAGCCACGAGGCGACATCGACCGGCTCCAACATGGGCTCGACGCTGAGGAACCTGGCCGCAGCCGGGATCGCGACAAGGTGCGGGATTCGGCGATTCGCTTCCTCTTGGTTCTCCGTCGTCGTGCCAAGCCAGACGTGCGGCCAGCCCTCGCCCAAATCTATTGGCAGCATCTCGCGAATGTTCTGGGGTCTTTTCGTGAGCAAGAACCAATCGAGCGCAGGCGTCGAGCGGATGAGTGACCACAAATCGACGCGCCAGGATGTCGGCACTTTGTTGTCAAAGACGTCGGCCATGCTTGCACAGAAGACGCGCCGTCGCGTGCGTTCGGCTTGCGCGCGTTCATTCCAGCGATGCGGCCCGCGCCAATAGGCCGAGCTCGTTCGCTTGCGATCGGCGCGTACGTCCCACAGATCGCGCCGCTTGCCGTCGCGCCACCCGTAGCGCCACGAAAGCGCCGCGGCATAGCAGCGGTCGCACGCGGTCGAGACGCGCAGACATCCAACCCATGGATTGAAGGTCGCGTCGCACCAGGCGATTCGTGATCGCACCCATCGGATCGCCTGTAGTTCGCGCCGTAGCCTCGCAAGGCCCAGCCAGTTGCGATAGCTGACCATGCCAAAAATCGGTGGGTACGGAAACCTCTTCTAAGATCATCGAACCTCACAGGCGGCCGGACACGCCTCATCACCCAAAAGCGCCTCGAAGGTGTGTCGGAGGCTTCGCTTCAGTTCAAACCCAATGCCGGGAACGGTCGGCGGTGCTGTCGCGCCAACGACGACCCTCATATCATCGCCGTAACCGCCGAATGGTTGGAAGCAAAGCGGGTTTACCTCGGCGCCCCCGAGACCGAGGGCCGCTGCGACGTGCAGACAGAAGAGATGCCCACCGTGCGGCCAAAACGCAGTCCGCGGCCAGCCGCGCGCTTCGAGCACTTCGATAATCTCGAGGTAGCCGGGAAGCCCATAGCAGTGGACAGGATCGAACAGCAGGATATCGCGGTCGCACCGCAAGCCGGCATACCGGTCGAGGAGCTTGGCCTCCGCCGCGGAGAACAGAGCTTCTCCCGCTGCAATCGGACCAGCGTAGCGCGCGGCGACGGTGCCGAGGGTTTCGAAATCGAGTGGGTCACAAATGTCCTCAAACCACCAGAGCCCCAAGGGCGCGAGCGCGTCGGCCGCCTCGATGCTGCTGGTCGGCGTATAGGAATATATCGCGTCGACGGCGAGGTGACTGGCGTCGGGCAATACCCGTGCGGCGGCCTCAATCCGCTTTAGATCCTGCAGCAGTGGCGCGCCGCCGATCTTAATCTTGACGCGCTGATACCCGAGATCTTTGAGGCTGCGGATTTCATCGCTAAGACGGCCCACATCATCCGTCGGGTAGTAGTAGCCGCCGCCGGCGTAGACAGCGACCTGCGGCCACGTCATCTCGTTTTCACCGAGACGATCGGCGAGGTGACGGTACAACGGCACACCGGCGATCTTCGCCGAGGCATCCCAGAGCGCCATATCGAGCGTCCCCACCGCGACGCAACGCTCGCCGTGACCACCCGGTTTCTCGTTGGCCATCATCAGACGCCATGCGCGGAACGGGTCTAGATTACTTCCGGCCTGGTCAACGAGGTCGGCCTCTTGGGCGGCGAGCAGACGTGGGGCGAAGCGCTCGCGAATGAGCCCTCCCTGCGCAAACCGGCCGATCGAGGCGAAGCCGTAGCCAATCACCGGATATCCGCGACAAATGACATCGGTAATTACCGCAACGGCGCTGGTCGTCAGACCACCGGACGGAACCGCTGAGTCAGCGTATCGAGAGATCGGAAGAGTGCGCTCTCGAACCTCGACAATACGCATGACTAGCCTCGCTCGGTTTCACCCGCCGACCACAACTCTCTCATGCAGCGGAAGCATCGTCCTTTCGGACGGCAGTCGCAATTGCCCAGCGGTCCTCTCACGACAATGCTTGGCGAAAGCGATTTTTCAAACAGCCGCCTTACCCGCCGCCGACATGGCATGAATGCTATGGTCTCGACAGAGTTGACGAGCAGGTGGGTTTGTGTGAGCGGTGGCGATTTCAGTGCAGAAATCGACGCTCAGCGACGGATAATCGCTGGCATCCAGTTCGCTGCGTGCCGCGACGATCTGGTTTCGCTCGTCTCGCCCTCAAAGTCGTGAACCTCAGGGACCGACGTGAAGCGCACACGATCGTTCAAGCAGTTCACATTGACGACCGCGCGCGATCCGGCCGTTGTTTCCGCGACTGCCGCGATGAAGACACCACAACGACGGCAGATCAGAAAATCACAGGTGCGCGTTCCGAACCGGTAGTTCTCGACAAGCGACCAATCATCCGCCCACATCTCGAACAACCCTTCGAGGTCCGCAACCATGCGCGGACTATGGCTGCGGCAGAACGAGCATGTGCACGCCCGCAGCGGATTGTATTCGGGCCCCTTCGATAACCTAAGGCGCACATGAATATTACCGCAGTGACACCCGCCCAAGTGCTCCATGCGGTTGAGTCTCGGGATCGGCAATGTCGGCGTCAAGGGTGTTCGGAAGAGGGCTTCTCGCCCCGCTCCACGGCTGGTTCACCGAAGGCTTCGGCATGCCTCGTCTGACAAACAGCAAAGTCTTTACTCGGCCAATTGCGCCCAGGACGCAGAACCATAGAGACCATCCGTCAATCGGTATCAGTAGATGCTCGTCGGACGACGGCTGATTCGATGGTTGTCCGCGTCGTCACTTCCCATCTCGTCGTCCAGCTGACGAGGGGCAATCGGGTCAGTTCTAGCGGTCTTGCCAAGGGGGAAGTCAGTTGTTGGCACGCCAGACACGAATTATTTGACTTGCCCTATGGTCGGCTTTCTGGGGCAAGGCTGACGCCCTCGCCCAGGCTCACGATCTCTGCCGTTGACCCAAAGCGGTCCCTAGGGCTACCGAGCTCAGGTTGCCTTGCGCATTCATGGCGCCGAGCATGTTCGTAGCTACGGCTGCGGCTGAGCGTGGCGATTTTGATTGACAAGTGATCCGGATCAAACCTGGAGTCGAGGCGGGACTGGGATGTCGGACATGGTCTGAACCTTGGGGAGAGGTCGAGTGCCATCGAGCATCGTCAGCACCTTTGACGACCCCGATGCCTATCAAACGGCGATCCGCGATGTGCAGGCGGAGACTGTCGTTACCGGGCGCGGCGCCTTTTGTGCGTATCTCGCGGCGATCCGGCTCGATCGGCTTGCTCTGCAACGCGGAAAAGAAACCTTATCCCGGGTCGCGTATTCCGCGCTGGACCCGGGGCGGTTCGGCGTAGTGTTCACCACCTCAGCTGGACCGCCGGCGTATATCAGCGGCCTCGAATTGTCGCCTGGCGAGGTCATTGTACACGGAGCGAGGTCAGAGGGGCACAATCGATCCTCGGGAGCGTGTCAATGGGGTTCGATCGCTCTGACACACGAGACTATTGCCGCAGCGGGACAGGCCCTCATCGGGTGCGAACTGGTCGCGCCGCCGTCCACACATCGCATCAAACCTCCACAGCAGCTTCTGTCAGAGCTGTTGAACCTGCATGAAGCCGTGGAGCATCTTGCGCGATCCGCTCCGGAGATGCTCGCCAACACAGAAATCGTCCGGGCGCTGGATCAGAGTCTGATGCGGGTATTGATCCTCTGCTTGAGCGAAGGCCAAGCGCTCGAGGCCGGTAGCGCGCACTGGCGGCACGCTGCGGCGCTTCGGCGACTGGAGGATTTTCTCGGGGCGAACTCCGACCGCACCTTGTATGCTGCGGAGCTCTGCGCGGTGGCTGCCGTATCGGACCGCACGCTTCGCACGCTCTGCCAGGAGCATTTGGGCATGAGCCCCACACGCTATCTTTGGCTGCGGCGTATGCATCTGGCGCACCGCGCGCTGCGAATGGCCGATCCGGCGACCTCAACCGTGACTGAGATCGCGACGAACTATGGCTTTTGGGAATTGGGGCGCTTTTCGGTGGGATATCGGTCGCTGTTCGGGGAGTCGCCCTCGGCAGCTCTGCGGCGGCCGCCCGACGATCCAGGGCCGCAAAAAATCATCGGCTCGCCCTGGCACCTTCCTGAATCTGCATAGTCAACGACGGTTAACCGGACTTACCCTTTGTTGAGCGGCGTCTCCGGTCGGCATCGTGGCCTTTCGGACCGCGGGTGTGTTCCGGCCGACACGGAGGTACAGGAATGCCGGGGGGCGGCACAAGCACATTCACTGATCCCAATGATTACCAAGCGAACCTGCGCGAGGCGCGGCTCGATCTCGTCCTTACGGGTGCGGGCGGATTCAGGGCGCGGTTGACCTGGGCAACCCTGCATCAGTTCCATCTGCTGCGCAGCGAAGAGGAACTGCCGCGCATCGCCTATGTTTCGCTGGCGCCCGAGTTGGTCTTCGTGGGCTTTACGGAGCGCGCGGACCCGCCGATGCTGTGGGACGGCGATGAACTGCAACCCGGCGAGATCATAATCCACAGCCGCGCCGAGCAGTTTCATCAACGGACGACGGGACCCTCCCGCTGGTGTCTGATAGGAGTGGCGCCGGACCATCTCGGCCAGTATGGCGCCGCTCTTTCCGGAAGGCCGCTCCCCCTGCCGGCGGCCGCGCGTATCCTGCGGCCTGCTTCGCGTCACGCGAGGCGGCTGGTGCGCCTGCACGCGCAAGCCTGCCGCCTCGCCGAGACCAAGCCCCGAGTCCTGGCCCACCCCGAGGTGGCGCGAGCAATCGAGCAAGGCATCATCCAGGCCCTCGTGACTTGTCTTTCCACCGCCCGGACCCGAGGCAACGGGATCGGGAAACGGCATCACGAGCGGATCATGGTCCGGCTCGAGGAGGCGCTGGCCGAACATCTGGGCCAGCCACTGCGCATGCCCGAGCTGTGCGCGCTGATCGGTGCGACCGACCGCACCCTGCGGTCGTGCTGCACCGAGTTTCTAGGCCTCAGTCCCAGCCAGTATGTGCTTTTGCGCCGGCTGAAACAGGCGCGGCGCCTCCTTCGTGATGCCGACCCAGCCACGGCGAGCGTCGCGGAAATTGCCCGCGAGTGCGGCTTTATCCAGCTGGGCCGTTTTGCCGGAGCGTACCGGACCCTGTTCGGCGAAACACCTTCAGCCACGCTGCGCCAGCAGCCTGAATCAGCGCTTACCCCAAAATTAGCCGAATCTGCATAGTCCGGCGGAAACCCGCGGTCTAGGCTCGCGATGTGGGCAAGCTTGGCCCGCTCGGCATCAACTCTATGGGAGAGAGAGCCATGAAGATAGATCTGGCAGCCGCGGCGCGAATTGTTCCCCTTACCGCGCTGATGTTGGGGGCATGCGTGTCGCAAAGCGCGTACGAAAAGCAGGGAGCGGAGCTGCAGCAGGCGCGCGCGCAGGCGGCGGCCGAGCAGTCCCAGATTGCGAAGATGCAGCAGGAGCAAAAATGGGTTGTCGCGGGTGACATGCTGTTTCCGGAGGGCGGCTATCAGCTGAGCTCCAACGGCAAACAGGCGCTCAATCAATACGTCCCGCAGCTTCAAGGACTGCAGAATGCGAAAGTCGTCGTTTACGGCTACACCGACAACAAGCCGGTCGGACCCGAGCTGCGGAGTCGCGGCATTGCCAACAACATCGATCTGTCGTCGCGCCGCGCCGATAATGTCGTGGCGTATCTGACCTCGCAGGGCGTCAATCCCAACGTCATCTCGGCCAAAGGGTTCGGCGACACGCATCCGGTCGCCTCCAATGATACGCCGCAGGGCCGCGCGCAAAACCGCCGCATCGAACTCGTGCTCGAAGGCCCCGGCGCCTGACGCTGAGCTGCCCCGGGCCTCACAGAGCCACGCCGCCGCTTGCGCCAATGGAGTCTATCGAGCGGGATGCGTCGGACCCAATGGAGCCGCGGTCGTCCGCAAGCAAACCCCGGTATACCGCGCGAGACCTCCAGTCGCCTGCGCCAATGGGGCCTACAGAGCGGGCGGCGTCGGCCCGAATGGGGCCGCTGTCGTCCGCAAGCCGTCTTGCATCACCGCGTTGGCCACAATTGACCTGACGAGCGAGGACTGATCAAGACCCATGGGAGAAAGGAAACACCGATGTATTTCACTGACGACTCGCTGTTCCCCGAAAACATGCAGCCGCTGATCTAGAGGCATTAACTTCACTTCACAGGGGTTCGCGCTGGTAAATGCTCTGGTATTGGCAAAAGTGATGCTGATCGCAGAGGATCTGGATCTAAGCCGCTGGTTACGACACCGGCCGCTAGTCTATCCGATTCTCGGCGAGTCCTTCATCTTAACGGCTGTATTTATCTGCTTCCATGTAGTGGAACACATCGTAATTGGGCTGTTCCAGGGAGAAACGATCGCGGCGAGCGTCCCAGCGATTGGCGGCGGAGGTCTAGCAGGGCTGGTTTGCGTCGCGGTCATCTTATTCATCGCACTGATCCCGTTCTTCGCCTTTAGGAACGTCAGCCGCGAGCTCGGAACAGGCCAACTCAATGCGATGCTGTTCGGGACCGGTTTCGGGGTTCCAGGCGAGCGGGATTCCAACCCATGTCCGGGTGAAATAGAGCCGCTTCAAGGCTCTCGATAGGAGGACCGACATCTTGGGATCGACGTCATTGGACGGATATTTGCACATGAGGGGAGATAAGTGATGAGACTCAGCAATGTCCTTTTCGACCCCACCGCGCGCAAATTGCTTGGTGCCTGCTGTGGGTTTTTGCTGGCGGCCGTGACCGCGCAGGCCCAACAGATCACCGGCGAGCCGGGGTCGCCGTCGGCCACGGTGACGCCTTACGGTCAGGTATTGCCGCCCCCGGCAGTACCGTTCGGCGGCGAGATCAACCTCAACGCCAGCCAATCGAAGCCGTGGTGGCCACCGCGGGTGGCCCCGCCCAAGGGCGCCCCCAATGTGCTCTTGATCATGACCGACGATGCCGGCTTTGGCGCGCCGAGCACCTTCGGCGGCATGATCCCGACGCCAAACATGGACCGCATCGCCAATGAGGGGCTGCGCTACACCAATTTCCATTCAACCGCACTCTGCTCACCGACGCGCGCCGCTATCATCACCGGACGCAACCACCATTCGGTCGGCTTCGGCGTCGTCGCCGAGATGGCGACCGGCTATCCGGGTTACGACAGCTTCATCGGCAAAGATGCTGCGACGATCGGCGAGATCCTGAAGGAGAACGGCTATCGCACCTCGTGGTTTGGCAAGGACCACAATACGCCTTCCTTCGAGGCGAGCCAGGCCGGGCCGTTCGACCAATGGCCGACCGGCATGGGTTTCGACTATTTCTACGGGTTTGTCGGTGGCGACAGCAGCCAATGGCAGCCGAACCTGTTCCGCAACACCACTGCGATCTACCCCTATGTTGGCAAACCCGGCTGGAACCTGATTACGGCGATGGCGGACGACACGATCCAGTGGATGAACCGCATCAACGACCTCAACCCGGAGCAGCCGTTCTTTGTGTACTACGTTCCCGGCGCCACCCACGCGCCACACCACCCGACGCCGGAATGGATCAAGAAGATCAGCGACATGCACCTGTTCGACAAGGGCTGGAACGCGGTGCGCGATCAGATCTTCGCCAACCAGAAGCGGCTAGGCGTAATCCCGCAGGACGCCAAGCTGACACCGTGGCCGCATGACCTGTTGAAGAATTGGGATGAGCTGACGGCGGACGAGAAGAAGCTTTTCATCCGTCAGGCGGATGTTTACGGCGCTTACCTCGCCTATACGGACTACGAGATCGGCCGCGTGATCCAGGCCGTCCAGAACATGGGCAAGCTCGACAACACGATGATCATCTACATCGGCGGCGACAACGGTGCGAGCGCTGAAGGCACCTTCTCGGTACTCCGAACGAGGTCGCATCCCTGCAAGGTGTCGAGACTCCGGTCGCGGACCAGCTGCGCTTCTATGACGTCTGGGGCTCCGATCTGACTTACCCGCATTATGCGGTGGGGTGGGCCTGGGCGCTCGATACCCCGTTCAGCTGGACCAAGCAGATCGCCTCTCATTTCGGCGGCACCAAACAGGGAATGGCGATCTCCTGGCCGGCGCGCATCACTGACAAGGGTGGCATTCGCAACCAGTTCCACCACGTCATCGACATCGTTCCGACGATCCTCGAGGCCACCGGCATCAGAGCGCCAGACGTGGTCAACGGAGTTGCGCAAAAGCCGATCGAGGGCGTCAGCATGCTCTCTACCTTCGACAAGGCCAATGCTGGCGCGCCGTCGACGCATCACACCCAATATTTCGAGATGATGAGCGACCGGGCGCTCTATCAGGACGGTTGGATCGCCAGCACAAAAGTGATCCGACCGCCTTGGAACACGGCTGGCGCGGTCAACCAAAACCCGGCCGAAAATGCGACGTGGGAACTCTACGACCTGCGAAAGGACTGGACGCAATACGACGACGTGGCTGCGAAGTACCCGGAGAAGCTGAACGCGCTGCAGCAGCTGTTCTGGGTCGAGGCGGCCAAATACCAGGTTCTGCCGCTCGACGCCTCGGCTGCGGCACGTTTCGCGGCGACGCGGCCCAGTCTCTCGGCCGGCCGGACCGAATTCACCTATTCCGGCGAGATGACCGGCACGCCGATGGGCGATGCCCCGAGCATCCTCAACACCTCCTATACGATCACGGCGGAGGTGGAGATCCCACAGAGCGGAGCCGAAGGCATGTTGGTAACGCAAGGCGGCCGGTTCGGCGGCTATGGGTTCTATCTACTGAAGGGCAAGCCTGTGTTTCTCTACAATCTGTTTGACCTCAACCGGGTCCGCTGGGAGGGGCCGCAGGCCCTCTCGCCCGGCAAGCACACGCTCGAGTTCGACTTCAAGTACGACGGCCTCGCCTTGGCCACCCTCGCCTTCAACAATGTCAGCGGCATCGGCCGGGGCGGCACCGGCGTGCTCAAGGTCGACGGCAAGGAAGTCGCAACGCAGAAGATGGAGCACACGATCCCGATCATCATGCAGTGGGACGAGAACTTCGACGTCGGCGCCGACACCGGTACGGGGGTGGACGATCAGGATTACCAGGTACCGTTCCGCTTCACCGGCAAGCTCGACAAGCTGACATTGAAGATTGAGCCGCCGAAGCTGACCGCGGCCGATATCAAACTGCTGCAGGAAGAGGCCCAGCGCAACAACCGCATGGCCCAATAGCGCCTGTGCAAGTCTCGGCAGCCGGATGAGATCAATTTCCTCCTTCTATGAGAGAGCTTCGTATGACGACCAGACGCACTTTCTTCATGGCAGCTCCGGCGCTTGCGGGATCGCTCGCGTCAGTCACCTCGACCCTCGCACGGGCGGCTGAGGAGCCACCAAAACAGGCCGACTTTCTGTTTGTCCAGACCGCGAAGGGGATGACCTTCGACAAGTCGACGGGCAAGCTGACATTGGAGGGTATCAGCCCGATAACGATCATGTTTTCCGATCGCCCGGAGCGAATTGCGGCCAATATGCGGACAGCGGCGTTCGCGCCGTTCTGGAGCAACGGCAAGGACAGTTTCCTGTCCGACCCGCCCAATGCGGATATTTCCATTCTGGAGGGCGACCGGCTCCGGCAGATCGTGGCCGTGCTGCACGATCCGGTGCTGGAGGGCGACCGCCTGAGCTACACGGTCAGTGCGCGCCGGCATTGTCGAGGTGCAGCTGGAGCACTGAGCGAAGATCGGCGTCGGCCGTCGGTCACGCCTGCCCGGCGAGCGGTTTGGCGAAGTCCTGACCGGAAGGGTCGAATGAGGAGCACATCGGTTCTGGACCATCATCAGCCAATGGAGGTCGAAGTGCCCACCGGGGTGGCGCGTCGGGTCGGCACCTGGTTTGTGCACGAATTGCGAGAGATCCTGCCGCCGACGATCTTCTTCTTTGTCGGCTTCAACCTGATCGTGCTGACGACGAAATTGCTGGTCGCCGACTACCTGGTCGCCGTCGGCAGCTTCATGCTTGCTACGGCCGGTGCGCTGATTGTTGGTAAAGCAGTGCTGGTCGCCAACGCGATGCCCGTTATTCGCCGGTTCGATCGCGCTCCGCTGATCCAGCCGATCCTATTCAAGACTTTGGTCTATTGGGCGGTTGTGTTTATTGCGCGCCTGCTCGAAGGACTGATCGAGTTCTGGCTCGTGCAGGGTCATCCGCTCGGCGAATTCCTGCCGCACTTGGTGTCGGTTTTCTCCTGGCGCCACTTTGCTGCGGTTCAGATTTGGATCTTGGTTCTGTTCCTGATCTATGTCACGGCGTCCGAGTTCAGCCACCTTCTGGGCCCCGGCGAGCTGCAACGGCTGCTCTTCACCTCCCGCCCGTCCGAGCTGCATCTGAACCGACGGCAGCGGGTCCGCGAGCTGCTTCGCCTGAGCAAACTCGCTGATGCGCACTCGGAGCAGGAGTTCCGCGATCCGACCAGCTCCGCCCACCGCCAGCTGGTCGACATCGTGCGGCTGCTCGCCCGGTGAAACCGAAGGGCATAGCGACGGGCCTGGCAATCCCCGCGCTGTTGAGCGCGGCGTCCATGGCGCAGTCGGCGACTTCGTTTAGCGACACCGAGCTTTCCAAGGAAATCGAGAACCCGGTGACCCGCCGGATCACGGTTCCATTGCGCTATGAGGCGGATTTCCTGGACGGCGCGTACCAAGCTACCAAAGACACGTTCTCGATCGACCAGGCGGTGGTCCCGTTCCGGCTCAACAAAGACTGGGCGCTGATCACCCGCACCAAGCTCCCGGTGGAAGCGCTGCCGCCGAAGAACCTCGGCGACCACTGGGCATTCGGACTATCCAACGGCTACACGACATTCTTTTTGTCGCCGGAATTTGGTGAGGGTCTCTACTGGGGCGCTGGACCGGTCCTCTACTATCCCTCATCCAACCCGACGGTCGGCGTCCAGAAATGGGGCTCTGGCCCGTCGGCTGCCTTTGTCAAGGTAGACGAGAGCCCGTGGGTGTTCGGCGCGGTCGCGAACAACATCTGGTCCATCGGCAGCCCGCAGTCCGCCCGGCAACAGCGACCGAACCAACCAACTGCTTCTGAACCCCTTCGTCAGCTATCACTTCGCCGAGGGATGGGTCGGTCGGCTCGTCACCGAACATCACGACGAACTGGATCGCGAGCGGCGGAAAATGGACCGTCCCGGTCGGCGGCGGCTTTGGCAAGGCGTTCCGGCTCGGCGAGCAGCCGATAAAGCTGGACCTCGACGCCTATTACAATGCGATACGGCCCAAGGCCGCCAACGATACCTGGCTGCTGCAGGTTACACTGACCCTTCAGTTTCCAGACTGAGGGGAGACCGCAAATGAGCCTCCCTCGAATTGGTGGACACCTTTGCTAAGCTCCGGCGGGAGCGGAAAGGTGTCGAATGAGCCAGGGACGGCGTCATTTTACGGATGAGTTCAAGGGGGAAGCAGTCTACTCGGCCTTGCCGGCGGGTTGCGCGTACAGCCCATACGGCGACCTAACCTATTACCACTGCTATGGGTCGTGGTTCCGGCTGTACTACGGCGCCAATGGCACTTATTACGATTCCTGATGGTCAAGGGGGACTACGATGATGCGATACACCCAGAAGTTTTCCAGGACGGCCCCGGCGTGTCTGGCCGCCGCCTTGGCCGCGCTTGGTGCAGGGAGCGCACCCGGCATGTGCGCAGGAGGCGACGCCGCCGAGCGGAATGCAAATTTTCATCACGCCTTATCTCTGGCTCTCTGGGATCTACGGCACGATCGAGACCCCCATTGATCGGGCCTCGACGGTCAACGTCAACGTCGGCCCTTTCCAGGTCCTGGGCGACCTGGTCGGCGCGCCGTTCATGGGTTCTGCCGAAGTCCGCTACGGCCCGATCGGCCTGCTCGGCGACGTGCTGCATGTCCCGCTCTCAGCCCCCGTCAGCACCCGCAATGCGTTTTATCAAGGTGGCAATGTGGGGTTGACGGCGAATACCGGGACCGCGGTCGCGCTTTACCGCTTCATCGACTTGCCGAACCAGTTCGCGGATTTCGGCGGTGGCTTCCGCTCGTGGGGTTTCGAGGCCGATGTGGGGCTGAACCCCGGTCTGCTCCCGGGAGCGGCCACAAAGCAGCGGGCAGGCTGGGGCGACCCGCTGTTTGCGGGGCGCTATCACTATGATTTCGGCAACGGCTTCGGCGCAACCGCCTATGGCGATGTCGGCGGTTTTGGTCTGGGCGCTCATACCGACTGGCAGGTTATGGGCACGCTCGACTATGCGCTGAACTCGTGGATCAGCCTGCGTGCGGGCTATCGCAGCCTCAACTTCAACTATACGACTGAAGTGGGCAGCGTCGGCTTCAACATCCACATGAGGGGACCAATCTTCGCCGGCACCTTCCGGTTCTGATCGACCTAGCCGCGGATATCCTGGCGATGATCCTGCCGCCAGTGGCCGGCGCGATGCTCGCCCTGTGTTTGGTCTGCGCGACATCGTATGCACGCGCTGATGAGGCGGCGCGCTTTGTGGGTGCGCAGGCATGCGCCGGCTGTCACGCTGCGCAATTAGATGCCTGGAGGGGCTCGCATCACGCGCTGGCAATGCAAATGGCCACCCCGGAGACCGTCCTCGGTGACTTCAACGGAGCGCAGCTCGAGCATTTCGGGGTCGCGACAATGTTTCTTCGCGATGGCGACAAGTTCATGGTCCGCACCGATGGTCCTGACGGCACGCTGCACGACTATCCGATCTCCTATACCTTCGGGGTCTACCCGCTGCAGCAGTACCTCATCGCCTTTCCCGGGAGACGCTATCAGGCGCTCGGTATCGCGTGGGACAGCCGGCCAAAACAAGCAGGTGGCCAGCGCTGGTTCCATCTCTATTCCGACCAGCAGCTCAGGCCCGGCGACCCGCTGCACTGGACCGCGCGCGACCAGACCTGGAATTACCAATGCGCTGATTGCCACTCAACCAATCTTCAGAAGAATTATAGCCTTTCAGTCAACAGCTACGCGACCACCTGGACTGATGTCGATGTCTCTTGCGAGGCGTGTCACGGCCCCGGCTCGCTTCACGTCGCTTGGGCCAAGGCGCACGCCGAAGGCGGTTCCTATCCGTCGGGCACGGACGACAACAGGAGGGGTCTGACCAATTGGCTGAAGCCAACCGATCACGGCCACTGGGAGATGAAGCCCGAGACCGGCATCGCTCAGCGCACCGAGAAATTGACGTCGAACGAGATCGAGACCTGCGCCGCCTGTCACTCCCGCCGCAAAGTGATCACGAAGAACCCGGTACCTGGCGAGCACTACCTCGACGCCTATCTGCCCGCGTTGCTTGAGCCCGGCCTTTATCACGCTGACGGGCAGATCGATGGCGAGGTCTATGAATACGGCTCGTTCCTACAAAGCCGCATGCGTCACGCGGGGGTCACCTGCTCCGATTGCCATGACCCGCACAGCGCCAAGCTGCGCGCCGACGGCAATGCGTTGTGCGGCCAATGCCACATGCCGGGAAAATTCGATGTGACCGAGCACTATCATCATCAGCCCGGGAGCGCCGGCGCGCAGTGCGTCAACTGCCACATGCCGACAAAGAATTACATGGTCGTCGACGTGCGGCGCGATCACAGTATCCGCGTACCGCGCCCCGACCTATCAGTATCGCTAGGCACACCGAACGCCTGCACCCAATGCCACGCTGGGCGGCCGGCCGAGTGGGCTGCACAGACCGTTGCCGGCTGGTATCCTCACGGGCGGCAGACTACACCGCATTACGGCACCGCCCTCCATGCCGGACGGGTCGGAGTTGTCGATGCGGAGCAGCAGCTCGACCGTCTGATCCTCGATCAGAGCGCACCGGCCATCGCGCGAGCGAGCGCCTTGTCGTTACTGGCGCCTTATGTGACACCTGCATCGGAGCCGCCGATCAAGGCGGCGATCGCCGATCCCGACCCTCTCGTCAGGTCGACGGCCGCGCGTGCATTGCCGGCCTCTTCGCAGCCAGCCGTCACTGAAGCAGTCGCTCCGCTGCTCAGCGATCCGGTTCGCGCCGTTCGCATCGAAGCGGCGCGGGCGCTCGCCGGGGCGGATCTGCTGCGGCTGTCGCCGGAACAACAGACCGCTTTGGTCAAGGCCACCGCGGAGCTCGTCAGCGCCGAGATGGTCGATGCCGACCGGCCGGAGTCGCATCTCAATCTCGGCCTGTTGGATTTGCGCCGAAGGGAATTGCCCGAGGCGGAGAAGGAATACCGCACCGCGTTGCGTCTCGATCCGGCTTTCGTCCCGGCCCTGGTCAACCTCGCCGACCTCGACCGGGCACGCGGCATGGACCAGCAGGGGGAGGAACTGCTGAAGAAGGCGATGACGATCGAGCCCGACAATGCGGATGTCCGATATGCCATGGGTCTGTCCCTGGTGCGCCGGCACGATTATGCCGATGCGCTCGATCTGCTGCGCCGGGCCCACGAGCTGGCGCCGGACAATGCTCGTTATACCTATGTCTACGCCGTCGCGCTGAACTCGAGCGGAGCCGCCGCAGACGCGATAGCGCTCCTGGAGCAAGCGCATCGCCAACATCCGACGGACAAAGACGTGTTGATGGCGCTGGTATCGATCGCGCGGGATAGGGCGGATTTTGCCGCGGCACTGCGCCACGCCCACGAGCTGGAGCTCCTCGATCCTGAGAACGCGCAGTTGCGCTCTCTGATCTCGGAGCTCGAAAAGCGTCATTAGCAGGTGCTCCATCCCTGCGGGCGATTTAACGTGAGAGACTGAGGTCCGTAATTGGCACGGACCGGCTATGCCGGCCTGTCCGCAAACCGTTCCGCTGTTGGAGGTTCAGCGGGCGTGTTTGCGGTGGTGCCGGTCCTCTCGGTTTGACCCAACTTGGACA
>Ga0306920_100006840_pt1 | contig 14949 bp, 10 predicted proteins | sample flu12Cox44000170_FD_204666 | JGI IMG/M metagenome (GOLD analysis project Ga0306920, IMG submission 204666) | Lab enrichment of tropical soil microbial communities from Luquillo Experimental Forest, Puerto Rico - flux4day.12C.oxic.44.000.170 (v2)... | ecosystem: Environmental > Terrestrial >... | reverse complement strand
CTTCCGCCTCGATCTTCTTGTCGATTTCCTCCGTGCGCGCCTGCAAACGCTGCACCTTGGGGAAATTGGGGCCGTACTGGTTGAGCGCGTCCACGTACTGCGAATAGGTATCCGACTTCCAGTGCAGCAGGTTCTGCAACGCGCTGTTCTGGCGGAACTGCGGAATGGCTTCGATGTTGCCGGCTTTGGCGAATTGGTACAGCGCCTCCTTGCGCATACGGTCGCCTTGCGCGTCGGTGTATTCCTTGTTCAAATCGCTCAAACGCTGGGTGGTGATGTTCTGCTGGTTATCGAGCTGCCAAATCTGATGCTGACGCTCGTAAGCCAAGCGCGCGGCTTCCGAGTTTTCCACCTTGACCTTCAATTCGCTCAGCTGACTGGTAAGCCAGGTCGTCGCTTGGGAGGAAGCGTCATACTGGCCGCGGATGTTGGCGTCCATGAAATTAGCGATATGCGCGTTCAGGATCTCGGCCGCCAGCTCGGGGTTGGTGGACTCAAAGCTCACATCGAGCAGCCGGCTCTGGGCCACGCGCCTCACGCTGAGACTGCCGAGGAAAGCGCCGAGTTCCGGAGGCGGGCGGTGATTGGCCAGGCTGCCGGAGGTAATGGCGTCGGAGCCCGAGCCGGGGGCAAGTTCCGCGTGGGGGATCAAACCGCTGTTCCGAATCGTCTCGAGGGCCAGGGTGTCGCTCGTGAACACGCGGGATTGCGTTTCGATGTAGTTGTCGAGGTCGGCCATGACGTCGAAGGAGTCCTGGAAGGGAAGAACGCGGGTATCTTCGCGATCGATTTCAATCCTCGCGGTTGCCTGGTACACCGGCTGCATGCGGAACGTGGCGATGGCGACGATGGTGACCACGGCCAGCAGGAAGGACAAAATGAGCCACAGATGCTTGCGGAGGATCAGCAGGTAATCGTAGAGGTGCGGCACGTGCGGCGACAGTTCGAGCCCGGGCACCCGCGACGGCATGCTCACCAGCTCCACCAAGCTGGTGGTTTCGCGCGGGATCAGTTTGTGATCATCAGACATGAACTTCCCGTCAGTTGTAGGCAATGTGATAGAAGACCAAAGCCGTGCCGAGCGATATGGCCAGCTCGCTGATGCGAATCAGGGACGCTTTGGCGTGGTTGTCCGGCACGTAAAGAATGTCGCTCGCGAGCAGCCGCACATCCTCGTTCTCGCGCTTGACGATCTTCGCGAGGTTCACCTGGATGGCCTGGTCGTGACCCTGTGCGTCTTTGCGGATGATCACCGCCTGGTTCTGCTTGGCAGTCCGGGTGGTGCCACCGGCAAGCGCCAGGAGCTTCAAGGTAGTGAGCTGCGAGCGGTCTCCGCTCGCGACGTACCCGCCAGGCCGACCGACAGCTCCCATGGCATAAATGACTCCCGCGTGAGGGATGGTGACCACATCGCCGGCTTCGAGCGCGATGTTGTTGCGGGTGTCGCCTTTCTCGAGGATTTCAAAAAGGTTGATGCTGATGGTATTCGGCGGCGGCTCGGGGTTGCTCACAGGGGGAGGTACTGCAGTCGCGGCAGCTGGTGTCGCAGCTTTTTGCGTACCGTCGCCGGCGGGAGCGGGGGCCGTCGTCCGGTCCGGCGATCCTCCGGGCGGCCCGCCGGAGCCCTCTATGGGCGCGAGCGGCATCTCGGGAGCAACCTGCCCGGGATTTGCCGGAGCCGGTGAAGGGTTCCCCGCCGGCGCGCTATCGTCCGTGCCTGCTTCGGGGAGCCCGATCTCAGGCGGTTCCTGGGAATCATTTTTTGCGAATACGCCGCGCGTGATCAGCACGGTGTCGCCGGCATCGCCGGCAAGCCCGCCGGATTCCGCCAGAGCTTCAATCAGTGTTAGCGGCCGGTCGGCCTGGATCACCCCGGGGCGGGCTATGGCGCCCACGACGGCGATCGGTTTGCTGCGCTTCTCGGTGACGAAAACGCTTACCTGGGGGTGAGACACGAGGCCCTGGGCTTCGAGCACCTCGGCAATCTTTCGCTGCAGCTGGACTTCGGTTAAGCCCACCACATACAAGCGAACCGGCACCAGGGGCATGCCGATCGTGCCGGTCTGGCTGACTCGCAGCGAGCGCGACAGTTCCGGAACGTCAAACACCTCAACGGAAACCGCATCCCCGCGGCCGATCACGTAATCGTGAACCGGCGTGTGCACGGTTCTGGCCAGCTGCGAGATCTTATCGTTCGTATCCTGCTGGCTTACCACATCCGATTGCGCGCAAATTACCGGCGCCTGCGCCAGTATCGCGGCGAGGCTGCCCGCCGCAAGACACCACTTCGCACGCTCCAGCCGCTCTGGTCGCGTTCCCACCGATGACCCCACGACCCAATTATACAGACCTTACCGGTAAGTCAAATCAGGGTTTTCCCGGACCGCAGGGTGGCGCCCGGGCGGCCTAGCGGGAGGCTGCCTCGGCAACCGGCGCTTCCTCGACCGTCTCTTCGCGGGTCTTCTTCCGGTTGAATCCGCCGCGGCTCGACTGCGGGATCTCGGCAGTCGCGAGCAAGCTCATAAGCAGAAACAGCAACAGGTTCGAGGGAATATGCAGGTTGAAATCAACCAGACTGTGTACCAGCAGCCCCCAACAAGCCGTCCACCCGCACAGGCGCAGGGTGTTTGCAAACGAGTTGCCCTCCGCTTGCAGGAAGCCGAGAGCGCGCGCAAACAGCGCCGCCACAAACCAAGCGCACGCGAGTCCGCCGAGGATTCCGGTTTCCGCCAGCGCTTCCAGATAGTCGTTGTGGGCATGATTCACAATCTTGCCGTCGTACAGGGTTTCATAAGGCGGATACACCTGCTGCAGCGTGCCCAATCCCGTACCGACGAGGGGATGGTCCAGAAAAATGTTCCAGGCGCCCCGCCGCATCGCGGCGCGCTTGCTCTGGGTCACCTCGAGGCTCTCGAGGCCCGAGAACCGCGACAGGATCTGGTTCGCACCGAGCCAGGACACCAACCCGAAGGCCAGCAGCAGAACGACTGCGCCAGCGTAGAGCTGGCGCCCGTGCGCCTGCCGCAGGATCAGGATCAGCAGCAGGAAGGCCAGCTGCGCCGCGACGCTGATGATTCCCCCGCGCGAAGCGGAAAGCAGCAGCGCGGTCAGCGGAATGATGGCCAGAATGGTCACGATGATCCGCCGCTCGCGCCGCACCCGTCCGAGCAGCAGCGGCACCAGCGACATCGGCAGCACCAGTTCCACAAAGCCCGCGAAATGGTTGCGGTTCACAAACGGCCCGAACGGAATGCCGCCGTAGTGCATTTCGCGGAACCAATACAGCTTGCCGTTGAAGGTGAGATGCTGCAGGATGCCGAAACCGGCGACGACGAACCCCAGCAGCATCACAAACCAGGCAAAGCCGCGCCAGTCAGCCAGGGTACGAAAAGCCTGCGCCGCGAGAAAAAACAGCAGCAGCATGCTCAGCAGAAGCTGCAGCTCGCTGCGGGTGGCATACCCGGAAGCGGTGCGGTGGAGGAGCCATTGCCCTGCTACCACCAGGGCCAGAGCGGCGAAGGGGAAAATCAGCGTGGGCAGCACGATTTCGCGATCGGGGCTCGAGTAGAAGAACTGGACCGACCACAGCACCATCAGCAAGCCCGCGGCGGATTCGACGACGGCTCTCGACCAGGGCTCGACGGCGCCGTGGCTCAGCACTGCAAAGCTGACAATCACAAACAGTCCGGCGCGAATCAGCTTCATGGTTTTTGGGGAGCCTCTTCCCGGGCGTCGACCGGCATCAGGGCAACATCATCGATCCACGCCGCTCCCTGAATGGCGCTGCCGGGTTTATCGCTCATATGGCGCTGCACGCAGACTTTTCCCAATCCGGCATCTTCCGGAGCCTTCCACCGCACCCGCAGCTCGCTCCACGGCTGGGTTCCGTGGATCTCGCCGCTCTCGGCGATGATGTCTCCCGCGCGGCTGGCGGCGCTAATCTTGAGCCGCACGCCTTCGCTGCTGGTGAGCGACTCGGTCTTCACCCAGCCGGTCAGCTCGTACAGTCTGCCGGGTTGCGGCACAAACAGGTGGCAACTGTCTTCAAAACTGATGTTCTTGCGGCCGTTGAAGAGGATGCGCACAGATTGCTGGCCGGAGTGCTTTTCCGAGCGGTCGAAGGAGGTCTGTGCGTCCCCGCTCGCCGGCGAAAACAGCCAGCCGAAGCCGCCGCCTGCGACGCCGGATTCAAAGCCGCCGTCCCAAATGAGGGAGCCGGGCGGATCCGGGGGCGGCGGATTGCCCATAATTCCGACCGCCTCGGGCCACAGCCTGGCTGCATCTTCCGGCCTGTCGCTGCGAACCAGGGCGCTAAAAAAAGGGAGCACGTCGCCGAGCGCAACCTTCTGTCCGAGCGAGACCAGCCGGTACCACACCAGTTCCGCCACGGCGGCGCTCCCGTAGTCGGACTCGAACCTCAGCAGGGGCAAGTAGGCGGCGGTAGAACGCGGAACGACCTTTTCGAGCACCACGCTCGGATCGGGTTCCACGGCAAGCGCGCGCCCGAAGGCTTCGCTCACGCGTTTCGGATCGAGCTCCAGTGCTTTGCGCAGCTCGGCGAAGCCCCGGTTGTTCTCCCCTTGGCGCAGCAGGAAATTGCCGTAGCTCCAGGCCACATCAGCGGAAAGAGGATAGACGCGCTGCGCGGAAACCAGCGCGTAGCCCGCTTCTCCCGTTTGGCCCTGGCTCTCATAGGCCGCGGCAAGATCGAGCAGCGCCGCGGCGGAGTAGGGTTCGAGGTCCGCCGCTCTCTGAAAAGCCGCGACGGCGCGAACCGGGTCGGGCTCGTCGAAGTCGTAAAAATAGGAGCGGCCGAGCAGGTACCAGTTGCGCGAGTTGTGCGGTTCGAGCCGAACGGCACGTTCGTAGCCGGCGCGCGTGTCGAGGCCGAGATAGTACGCAGCGACCGCATTGCGGACCGAGAAAAAAACCAAAAACAACGCGAGGGCGAACGAGCAGACGACCAGGACGAGGCGGGCGCGAGGGCTTGGGACGGGAAGATTCATGGTTGTGTACTCTGCCTAGCGCAAGGCGGGGACGCAAGCATATTAAGAATTCACGATTTCGTCACACCGGCCCATCCTCGCGGTGCTAAAATCTTTTCCCCCTCCCCGGCAGACAGGAGAACTGTTATGTCCCGAGAAGCAGCAGAGCATCATACAAAAGCAGCCGAGCATCACGAGCACGCGACGCGGCATCACCGCGAAGCGGCCAGGCATTACGAATCGGGTGACCACGAGCAGGCAGCCCACCACGCCATGTCCGCGCAAGGCCATCTGCACCACGCCACGCATCACTCAGCCGAAGCCGCCAAAGCTCACGCCGAGCACCATGGCAACAAGGCGAAAGCCGCCGGACGGTGACTTACACTGCGGCTAAAGCCGCGGGCTTCTCAGTCTACAGCAGCTTGACTACACCGCTGTTAACGACTTAAGGCTCAGTCCGAGCCTTAAGATTTCCAGGGCCGAAGCGTGGTCTCGGGTGGTGACCAGTCCGCACCGCACGCAAACATGTTCACGCTTTCGGAGCACCTTGTTGTGGGCTTCCCCACACGGACAACGCTGGCTGGTTCCACGGGGATCCACTCGCAAGAACAATCGTCCGGCGCTGGCAGCCTTGTACGAAAGTTTTTGAAAGAACCCTGCCCATCCCACGTCTTGTACCGACTTCCGAAACAGCCCACGAGACAGACCCTTAACATTCAGGTCTTCGACAACGATCGTCCCATTATGGTTGACGATATCTCGGGACCACTTATGCTGAAAATCGTTGCGTTGGTGGAAAGCCTGGCGATGCATCTTGCCTACCATGCGAACCGCTTTCTTCCAACGCTGCGAAAACTTTTTGCGCCGGGCTACACGACGCTGTGCCCGGCGAAGACGCTTCTCCATCTTCTTAAACGGGCGCGGATTTTCAATTGCGGTGCCGTCACTCGGCACCGCGAAGAAATGCAGACCCACGTCGATGCCTACCGCTTGATCGCTAACCGGTAATGGCTCCGCCCCAACCAAGCAACTGAAGCAGGCGTACCACATGCCGTTCTCGCGCTTGAGGGTCAGAGTCTTGATTGCACCCCGGATAGACCGGTGCAGCTTGATTTTGATCGCACCGATCTTCGAAAGCGACAACCGACCCTGCAACTGGAATCCCGATTGCGGAGAGGTGAAGGAGTCGTAGCGGCTTTCCGAGCGGAAGCGGGGAAATCCCTGCACCTGTCCGCGTTGGCAGCGAAGAAAGAAGGCCTTAAAAGTCTTATCGAGACGGCGCAGGGTATCTTGTAACACTTGGCTCGGAACGCTCTTACGGTGTGAGGACCACGCCTCGCGGCGCTCTTGCAGGCCCGCGTTGTACAACTCCCGGCACAGGTTGAGCGTTGCAGCGAGTTTTTCTCGCTGCTGCCGGTTCGGATACAGACGGTATTTGAAGGTAAGCCTCGACATGCAGAGCTTAGCAGTAGCATGTGTGTATTTTATTGTCAACTACACAATAGTTAATAAAAGCTGGGCCTCCCGCTCTGAAGCGCGCGGGTTTTACGGCACCACGGATAAGAAGAGAATCAGGCTCAGAGAAACCGGGTCGCAGTATGCCGCGCTAGAGTCCCGAGACCAACTGCGTCCCGCGTTCCCGGGCGGTTCAATTTGGCTTAATGGGCGATCAGCGGTCGGCGCGAAGAGGTGGACGCAGTCGATAGGGTGACGCGGATGGGACGCTCGGCAAGATGGCGAGCGCGCAGGTTGCGCTGCACGCGGCGTCCCCAGGAGCGCACGAAGGCAAAAATTCAGCGCTCCGCCGATCACCGAGCTGGCAACCGGAAGCAGACGGCCGACCCACTTTTCTGCGGCCTCTTCGCCGAACTTAACCGCCAAGCGCTCGGCAATCCGCGGCGCGAGCTTTTCGACCATCTGTTTTTCGGCGAGTTCCTTGCCGAAATCGATCCCGGTGGCGGCAGCAGCGGCGAGCCAAAGTTCTCGTCGCTCGTCCTCTCCCTGAGCCGCGAATCCGTAGAGCAAACAAAGGCGCTGAATCAGACGCAGCGTAATGATGGCCAGCAGGCCGGCGTCGGGAACGAGGGTAATCATGCCGCCCAGTCCGAAACCTGCGCCCTCGGCCAGAGCGAGGCGTTGCGCGTCGTGAATCATGCCCATGGCGACGTAGTCGAGCCGTTCGACGGGAACCTCGTGCATGCGGCTGAAATCAGAAACGTGCAGGCGATGCTTTCGCGCTAGGTAATCCCGAAAGTCGTCTGGATCGATCTCGACCGAGCGCAATCCGCGCAGGAATCCAAAGCGCAAGAAGCGTCCGATGGGCCCGCCTAGGTTCGAATTGTGTAACCCTGCCATCCCTATGGGCATCCTATGCGCTTTAGAGTCTCGTGGTCAATGGGCGCGTTGTATCGCGCGGCCTCGGCGCAACGCAAATTACTGAAGCAGCGAGAGATCGGCGGGGATTGACGGAATCGTGTCCCAAGACCGACCGTACTACTTGACGCGAAAAAACATTTGGGTAAACTGCGTTTTCGCTATGGCGGCTACCGTCCAATTCGCAACGGCAGAGACGCTGACGGATTTCGAGTTTCCGCAGCGGGAGGCGGCGTTTTTCTACGGGCTGTTCCTGCGCGGCCACTCCGCGGACAAGCTGCGGCAGGATATCGAGGTGCCTCCGGCCATCCTGGCGAAATGGCATCGCGAAGCGGAGCGCGAACCGGAGCTGCGCAGCGTGCTGTCGCGCGTAGTGGAGTACCGGCGGCATGTGCTGGCGATCTTCGACACCCTGGTGGGCTCGGAAAAGTTCCTGGGCCGCCCGCAGTGACTGTACGAACTGACAGCTAGAGTCCCCACCCGCCTGCTTCCGAGGCAACCTGTAACCGTGCAACCCCAATCTAAACCCGACTGGGGACAAGTCTCTCAAAATGCAGGAGATTCAGCGGCCTTCGGCCAGGGTTCGTACGAAGAAACCCTGAATCCTGTTTGACGTGCGGCTTGTCCGAGCGTTAGAATTCTCGCGTTTGCGCAGTTGAGGTGTCCCTATGGCCAGGGCAGTGCGAACCCTATTTGCGACAGCTCTCTTTGTGTTCGTCTCGATGGCGCCCCTGGTGGCGCAACAGCCAGAAGCTCCCGCAACGCAAGCGCCCGACCCTACGGCTCCTCCGGCTCCCCAAAAACTCACCAAAGAGCAGAAAAAGAAAATGGGCAAGGCTCTTAAAGAGCTCGATGCCCAGTACAAGCAATGGCTCGATGAAGATGTGATATACATCATTTCGCCGGCCGAGCGCACCGCTTTTCTGCAGCTGAACACCAGCGAGGAACGCGAGCAATTCATCGAACAGTTCTGGCTGCGGCGCAGCAGCAATCCGGACCTGCCGGATAATGACTTCAAAGAAGAGCACTATCGCAGAATTGCGTACGCCAATGAGCATTTCGCCTCGGGCATGCCGGGATGGAAAACCGACCGCGGGCGGATCTACATCATCTGGGGACCCGCCGACGAAGTGGACTCACACCCGACAGGCGGTACCTGGGACCGTCCGATGGACGAAGGAGGCGGTTCGACTTCGACCTATCCTTGGGAAACCTGGCGCTACCGCTACATGGAAGGACTTGGGGAAAACGTCGAACTGGAGTTTGTCGATCCCTCCGGTTCGGGCGAATATCACCTGACCATGGACCCCTCGGAAAAGGACGCGTTGACGCATGTGCCCGGAGCCGGCTTGAGTTTGCTCGAATCGATGGGCCTGGCGTCGAAGGCGGATCGCTTCACGCGCTCGGACGGCACGACTCTGCCGACCACGCTCGGCGGCGAACCGGCCAGCCTCAACGAATTCACGCGGCTCGAACAGTACGCCAAGGTTCAGCAGCCCCCTCCGGTGAAGTTCAAGGACCTCGAAGCGCTGGTGACTTCACGTATCGTCCGGGATCAACTGCATTTTGAGTGGCGCACGGATTTCCTGAAGGTTACCAACGACACCGTGCTCGTTCCCGTCACCGTGCAGGTGCCGAACAGCCAGTTGACCTTCCAAGGAAAAGAGGGAGTGCACTCGGCCACGATGAACGTCTTCGGCAGAGTGAGCACGCTCACGGGGCGTGTGGTGCAGACTTTCGAGGAAGTGGTGAGCCGCGACTATCCGGACTCGCTCTTTCAGCAGTCCATGAAGATGCAAGCCATCTATCAGAAGGCGGTGCCACTGCGTCCCGGACTGTATCGCCTCGATCTGGTGATCAAGGACGTGCACAGCGGCAACGTGGGCGTGGTGAACACCCGCCTGCAGGTGCCGCGATATGAGGACGAAAAGCTCGAAGCGAGTTCGCTGATCCTGGCCGATCAGATCGAGCGCGTTCCCGCCAAGCAGATCGGCGCCGGGCAGTTTGTGATCGGCTCATCGAAAGTGCGGCCTCGCCTCGAAGCCGACTTCACTCCGCAGGACAAACTGGGAATTTACATGCAGGTGTACAACTTGAAGCCGGACGACAAGACCCACAAGTCCAGCGCTTCCTTTTTGTATACCGTGAAAAAAGCCGACCAGAAAGGCGATCAGCCGGCGATCATGCAGTTCAAAGAAACCAGCGCCGACATGAAGCAGACCGGCGATCAGGTGACCATCGAGCGGCTGTTGCCTCTGGCCACGCTGGCGCCCGGAAGATACACGCTCGAGGTGAGCGCGACGGACGCGCTCAGCAGTCAAACGATTTCCCGAAGCGCAGAGTTTACGGTGAAGCCGCCGACGACAGCCCCAGCCAAGACGGCGGCGGGCAACACCACCCCAGGGAGGTAGCGTGGCGCAGCAGGGGCGACTCTGGATTGTTGGAGCCTTGGTCATTGCCGCTGCCAGCTTGTCTGTAGAGACAGGCCGGGCCGGGGCGCAGGCGAAGCCTGTGTCGGGCAATCTGACCGGTGTGGTGCGCGACTTGGCGGGTACGCCGCAGATGGGCGCGAGTGTGGAAGTGGTGTCGGAAGCGCCCGGCGTGCCCGATTCGCACGGCTTCCTCACCAACACGCAGGGATTATTCCGCGGTGAGAAACTGGCTCCCGGCTTGTACACCATTCGTGTGACTCTCGCCGGGTTTCTGCCTACCCTAGAACAGCACGTCCGCATCAACGCCAATCTGACTACCGTCGTGCGCATCGAGATGGAGTCGATGTTCGCCACGCTCGAGCAACTGCGCAAACAGCCGAGCGATACGAAGACGGAGTCCGATGATTGGAAGTGGGTGCTGCGGTCGGCCGCAGCGACGCGGCCCGTGCTGCAGTGGGACGACTACGGCACCGTGCTCGGTGCCGGCGTCAACGTCGAGGAGCAGGGTCCCAAGGTGTTGATGGAGTTCACCGACGGGGCGCGGCGGCCGGGATCGGTATCGAACGTGGCTTCGGCGCCCGGAACTGCATTCGCCTACGACCAGGAACTCGGCACCGGGAAACTGCTGGTCGCGGGGCAGATGAGTTACGAGGATTCGGCGTCGGGCGGAGTGGCCACCATGTGGCTGCCGACGGGGACCATCGGTTCGGGCCCGCACACCGCGCTCGTGCTGCGCGAGTCGGCCCTTGGGGATACCGGGATCATTTTCCGTGGGCTGCGGTTGGACCAGGGAGGATCGCTGACTCTCGGTGATCGCGTTCTCATCCAGTATGGAGGCGAGTACCTGCTGGTGGGACTCGGGCGAGCGGTGTCGTCGGTGCGGCCCCGGGTGAGCATGGAAACGAAGTTGAGCGATTCGTGGCGAGGCGAAGTTGTCTTTGCTTCGCAACCCGGCGCGCCGAACGCCATGGACGCGGGCGGCAGCGACTTGCACTCCGCGCTGGCTTCCGCTTTGGACGAATTGGACGCTTTTCCGGCGCTCATGTGGAGAGACGGTCGTCCGGTTTTGGAAGGAGGGTGGCACGAAGAGGTAGCGGCGGAACGCCGCATGGGTGACGGCGGCAAGCTGCAGATCGCCGGCTTCCACGACGACGCCCACCACTTGGCCGTTTTTGGAAGGGGCAGTGACCTCCCCGCGCAGGATTACTTCCAGGATATCTATTCGAACGCCTTCGCCTACGACGCCGGCGCCTACAGCAACTGGGGCGGACGCATTGCCTACCGGGAGAAGCTCGGCGACAACACCGACGTGACCGCGGTGTTCGCAGTCGGTGGGGCGCTCGCCCCCGATGTCACAACCGACACCATTTTGCGCGATGCCCTGCATATGGTGCTGCGGCAGAGTGCGGGCGTCAACGTGTCGACCAAGCTGCCTGGAAGAGGCGGGCGCCTGACCGTCGGATATAAGTGGATCAGCGGGCCGGCGGTTACCCGCGTCGACAGCTACGGCGAATCGGTCTATCAGATGGATCCCTACCTGCACGTCTCGGTCCGCCAGCAGCTTCCGAAGTTTGGCCCCGGGCGGTGGGAAGCGATCGCGGATTGCGATAACCTCATGGCCCAAGGGTATGTGGCGGCCAACACCCGTGACGGCCAGGTGGTGCTGGTCCCGGCCTTCCGGACCTTCCGGGGTGGCCTAAGCCTCCAGTTTTGACTGGGTTCGGAAAGCTGTAGCCACCTTCCAGAAAATGGATTTCCGCTGCACGCCTTCCTATAGGCAGTTCTAAGTCACAGAAACGTAAGCATGTTAGAATCACCTCGATCCTTCCAAGAGTGGAAGAGGAGTTGCAAAATGGTCGCGTAAGTGTGTTGGCCAAAATCGCCGGGTTTCCGTCATGAAGCAGAGTGTTCGCGTCAGCCTCGGAGCGGTGGTTCTAGCGGTAGTTACGCTGGCGGCGGTGATTTTTGCCATTCTGAATTTCGACCAGCGGTCGCGCTTTGAGTCTCCCGACGACGGCGTGGCCTGGCGTGATACCGACCATGGCGTCGAGGCATGGCGGGTAAGCACGGCCGGGCCGGCATGGCGGGCGGGTATTCGACAGGGCGACCGGCTGGTCGAAATCGAGGGACAGAGGGTCCCTGGAGCGCTGCAAGTCACCAAGCGGGTCTGGAGAGCAGGGCTATGGAGCCAGCTGCGCTATAAAGTCGAACGGGGGGGCGTGACGTTTGAGACGCCGGTGGTAATCGCGCCGGCGGAAAAGCCGGTCACCGCGGAAAACTACCTTCGCCTCGTCGGGCTGATCTATCTCTTCATTGGAATCTTCATTTTCATCCGGCGGTGGAACGCGCCGCGGGCGGTCCATTTCTACGTCTTCTGCCTGGTGTCGTTCATCCTCTACAGCTTCCACTACAGCGGCAAGCTCGATGCCTTCGATTACGAAATCTACTGGGCCGGGGTGGTCGCGAGACTGCTGGCTCCCGCGCTGCTGCTGCACTTTGCCCTGGTGTTTCCGGAAAGGGCGCAGGGCTCGCTTAAGGAGATTGCCAAGCTCGGGTTGGTCTACGGGCCGCCCCTGTCGCTGCTGCTGGTACACCTGGCGGTGGCCAACAATACACTCGGCTTCCTGCCTTGGCTCGGCGCGCGGGTGCTGCTCGACAAGATCGAGCTCGCTTATCTGGCGCTGTGCTTCATCATGGCCGGGCTGGTTTTTTACTACAGTTTCCGGAGCGCGCCCTCGGGGGTGCTGCGGCAGCAGCTCAAATGGCTTGCCGGCGGAACTCTGGCGGGCAGTCTGCCGTTTGCGGCCTTTTACGTCCTTCCCTACCTGCTGAACCCGATACAAAACCCGTGGATGATGTTCTCTTCGCTGAGCCTGGTGCTGATCCCCCTGTGCTTCGGCTATGCCATCATCCGCTACCGCTTGATGGATGTGGACATCATCTTCAAGCGCGGCCTGGCGCACACGGCGGCCACGGCGGCCGTGGCGGCCGTGTTTTTCGCGCTGGTCGGGCTGAGCGGGGATATCTTTCACACCAATACCAACGACCGGCTGGTGGTGGTGCTGGCGATTACCATTGCCTCGTTCCTGTTTCAGCCGGTGCGCGAATGGATTCAGGGACGCCTCGATCATTTCTTCTACCGGGATCGCCTCGATTATCGGCGCACCTTGATCGAGTTTGGCCGCACGCTGACCAATGAAGTACGCCTCGATCCCATGCTCAGTTCGGTGATGGACCGGCTTTCCCAGACCCTGCTGGTCGACCGTCTGGCCGTCTTTTTGGAAGACGAGCTGCAGCCCGGAAGAATGAAACTGGCCCGTTCTATGGGCGTGAAGGTCTCTGAACCGCTCGATCTCAGCTTCCTCGACGCTTCCCGGCAGGAAATGGCGCGCCAGGCACGGTTTTTCGAGTCGCCGCGGGCAGTGCAGGACGCGAGCGAATCGGTGCGCCAGGCCCTGCAGCAGCTGGACCTGAACTACTACGTACCGTGCCGCATCCGCGAGCACTGCGTCGCCGTCCTGGGCCTCGGAAAAACCGTAGATGGCGATTTTCTTTCTAGCGACGACGTGGAGCTGGTCGAAACCATCGGGGGCTACGTGGCCGTGGCGCTCGACAACGCGCACCTCTACAGCTCGCTCGAGCAGAAGGCGCTCGAAATCGCCCGCTTGAAGGACTTCAGTGAAAACATCGTGGAATCGCTGAATGTCGGCGTTTTGGCGGTCGATCTTGGCGGCATCGTGGAAAGCTGGAATACCCGAATGGAGCAGCTGTTCGGCGTTGCCCGGCAGGAGGCGGTAGGGGCAAGCCTCGCTGCTCTGTTGCCGAAAGAGCTGGCCGAAGAGATTGCCGCCAGAAGGGACGAAGAGCAGATTACCGGCATCTATAAGCAGAGGCTGCAGCATCAGGGCAAGACGCTGACCCTGAATGTCTCCATCACGCCGCTGGTTAGCAAGTCCGGCGAACATATCGGCCGGTTGCTGCTTTTCGACGACGTGACGCAACGGGAGCGCATGGAAGAGCAGATGTCGCAGACGGAAAAGCTGACCTCCCTCGGGTTGCTGGCCGCCGGCGTGGCACACGAGGTGAATACGCCGCTGGCGGTCATTTCCAATTACATCCAGATGCTGGCCAAACAGATGCCGGAAAGCGATCCGAGGCACGCCATTATCGAAAAGATTGTGAAGCAGACGTTTCGGGCCAGCGAGATCGTCAACAACTTGCTGAATTTCTCGCGCACCGGGGCGGCGGAAGCATCTAACGTTGATGTGAACAAGGTGGTCGAGGATACCCTGGCGCTGGTATCGCATCCGTTGAAAACCTCGCGGATTCAGGTGGTGAAGACCCTGGCCGAGGGGCTGCCGGCGGTGCGCGGCTCCGCCAACAAGCTTCAGCAGGTGTTCCTGAACCTGTTTCTGAATGCGCGGGATGCCATGCCCTCGGGCGGTATTCTGGAAGTGCGGACCAGCGCGCACAACGGCAGTGTCGAAATAGAGGTCGTGGATACCGGATTGGGGATTCCGCGGGAGCTCATTCACCGCATCTTTGATCCCTTCTTTACGACCAAGGCCAGCGGCCGAGGCACCGGTCTGGGGCTCTCGGTGAGCTACGGAATCATTAAAGAACACGCAGGGAAAGTGGACGTTCGCTCCGCGCCGGGTAAGGGCACGGCGTTCCACGTCGAGTTCCCCGCGGTAAGAAAGCCGGTTCATGTCTAAAGGTGCAATTCTCGTCGTTGACGACGAATCCGAGATTCGAGAAGGGCTGGAGCTGCTGCTGAGGGGCGAAGGCTACGGCGTGTCGAGCGCCGAAACCGGAGCGTCCGGCCTCGGAAAGTTGGAAGAGCGGCCGTTCGATCTGATGCTCCTCGACGTGAGCCTGCCGGACCGCAACGGCCTGGAACTTCTGAGGGAAGTACGGCGCCGCGACCCGGACCTTCCCGTGGTCCTGATCACCGCCTACGGCTCCATCGATATGGCCCGCGCGGCGTTCAAGGGCGGCGCGCTCGATTACATCACCAAACCCTGGTCCAACGACGAATTGCTGGCGCAGGTGGCGCAAGCCGTGGAGTCGCGAAGGCTGCGGGAAGAAAACGTCCACCTGAAGCGCGCCTTGAAGCAGCGCTCCAGTTTTCCGAGCATCATCGGCAAGAGCGAGAAGAT
>Ga0306920_100006839_pt1 | contig 14949 bp, 14 predicted proteins | sample flu12Cox44000170_FD_204666 | JGI IMG/M metagenome (GOLD analysis project Ga0306920, IMG submission 204666) | Lab enrichment of tropical soil microbial communities from Luquillo Experimental Forest, Puerto Rico - flux4day.12C.oxic.44.000.170 (v2)... | ecosystem: Environmental > Terrestrial >... | reverse complement strand
GCTCCGCGACCAAGCTCGTAGAGACTTCCATCCGCGTGACAATCGATTTCATAGATACCGAAGCGCATGCCGACCCCGAAACCTTTCGCGGTTGAATCTTGCTTCACTTCTTGTTCGCTACCGATCCCAGCGCGTAGTAGACAGGACATGCAGCCGAGTTCGCCGCTGATTGTTTTCTCAAGTGCACCGCCGCAGGTCGGGCAGGTCGAAGTCTGCTGCGAGGGCGGTTGCATTTGTCTGACCTAGTGGCGCGGCTTGTTTAGGCGAGACCGAGCCAGCGACTGGCCGATCTTTCGCTCAATTTCTTCTTGAGCCTCGGGGGACATGTGGAGCTACCTGACGATGAGATCTTTCTTAAACCCGCTGGCGTCCTTAGTCGAGAGTAAAATCTGGCACTGCCGAAACGCCCTGAGGCTCGACGAAATCGGTCTTGTTCTAAAGCCGAACGATGACTACGGCGGTCACGGCGTTCATTTCGGCGCGCAATTAGATGAGCGCGAGTGGGAGAGCGCTATCGAGAGTGCTCTTTCAGGCGACTACATCGTTCAGGATGCGCTCGATTTGCACCCGGAAGTTTTTCCCGTCTTCAGCGCGACCGACTGGAAGTTGCAGCCGATGTTTGTTGACACGAACCCATTTCTCTTTTGCGGCAAAGTTTGCGGCGCGATGGTTCGTTTATCAGCGACGCCAATCGTCAACACCACGTCCGGCGGCGGCGAGACAGGATTTTTTGTTTTGGAACAACCGTAAGAGATTTTCAAAGCTTATTGCCTTCGCGAGCGCACATTTGAATTTATTCTTCCGTTGCGTGACGCAGGTGATTAGTCTTTATCCGCTTGTTGCGGTTAGCGTACCCGAGCGGAACGCAAGATCATGAAGGAGAGCGTCCGGAACGCCGCCATTGGAAGGCGTGGCATGCTTATTTCAAAACGCTGGGTGCAAGCCGTGGCGCTCGTGATGCTTTTCGGTTTTTTCGTGCTGGGGTTGCTGGCCTACCGAACCTACACAGACCAGGCGCCGATTCCCAGTAAAGTAGTGCGTCCCGACGGGCAGGTGCTCTTTACCCAAGCCGATGTCATTGCCGGGCAAAAGATTTTTTTACGCAACGGGCTGATGGAGTACGGCTCCATCTTCGGCCACGGCGCTTACCTGGGACCCGATTTCACGGCGGATTACCTGCGTCGTTGGGCGGTCCTTGTGGCGGATCACGACCGTGGCTCTGGCTCAGAATCCGCGAGACCTGACACGGTAACTACGTTCAAAACAAACCGATATGATTCTGCCTTGGGCACGCTCCAATTTACTGCTGCGCAAGGCGAAGCCTTTGAAGATCTGCAAAAGCATTACGGCGATTTTTTTGGTACACCCACCACCAAATATGGCCTTCGTCCGGGGCAAATCACTGACCCGGCTGAAATCCGGCAACTCACGGCTTTTTTCTGTTGGTCAGCGTGGGTGTCCTCGGCATTGCGTCCGGGGCGAGATTATTCCTACACTAACAACTGGCCGCCGGAGCCGCTAGTAGGAAACCATCCTACCGCCGCCACTATCATCTGGAGTATGCTGTCACTTGCGGCATTGCTGGGTGGCGTCGGGCTGTTGTTCGCAGCGTTTGGCCGGTGGAATTTCATGGGTTGGCATGGGCGCGAGCAGCAGACCCTATCGTTTCGTGCGCCGGGTGAGGTGGCCTTAACGCCAGGCCAACGCGCCTGCGCCGCTTTCTTTACGGTGATGTCCGTGTTGTTTCTGATACAGGCTCTGGTAGGCGGTGCCTCGGAACATTATCGAGCGGAACTCTCGAACTTCTTCGGCATTGATCTGGCCGTCATCTTTCCATTCAACTTGATGCGCACCTGGCATATTCAACTGGCGATTTTCTGGGTGGCGACGTCTTTTTTGGCGGCGGGAATATTCCTTGCCCCGATGATAGTCGGCCGAGAGCCGAAGCATCAGGCTTGGCTAGCGTACGGATTGCTCGGCGCACTCGCGGTAGTCGTGTTCGGAAGCATGGCCGGCGAATATATCGGCATCCACGGCGGCTTGAAGAATTGGTGGATGTGGTTCGGCCATCAGGGATTCGAGTATCTCGATCTAGGACGATTCTGGCAGGTATTGCTGACGATTGGGCTGTTCTTTTGGGTAATCCTGTTGTTCCGGGGATTGCGCGGTCGGCTGGCGGGCGACCACATGGGCAACATGCCTTGGTTGTTCTTCTTCTCCGCTCTCTCCATTCCGGCGTTTTACGCGGTGGGGTTGCTGGCGCGGCCTACGTCTCATTTTACTACCACAGAATTCTGGCGGTTCTGGGTCGTACACTTGTGGGTCGAAGATTTTCTCGAGCTCTTCACGACAATCATGGTCGCTTACATCTTCGTGCTGCTGGGAGTAGTGCATGAACGCGTGGCGCTGACGTTGATCTACCTCGACATCGTACTGTACTCGGCTGGCGGCGTGATCGGCACGATGCATCACGTTTATTTTTCGGGCACACCTGCCGAGCATATGGCGCTCGGCGCGTTCTTTTCGGCGGCGGAGGTAATTCCGCTGACGTTTCTCACAGTTGAGGCTTGGAGTTTCCTGCAACTCGGCACACTCCAGCACGGCAAGTCCAAGTCCACTTTCCCTCATTTCTGGGCGGTCATGTTCCTTGTTTCGGTCGGATTCTGGAATTTTCTGGGCGCCGGTGTGTTTGGTTTCCTGATCAACCTACCAATTATTTCCTATTATGAAATCGGCACAGCGTTGACGGCCAATCATGGCCACGCATCAATGATGGGAGTGTACGGAATGCTGGCGGTGGGCCTGGCCCTATTCTGTCTACGATACATGATTCCGGCCGAACGCTGGTCGGATCGGGCGGCGAAAATCAGCTTCTGGTCGCTCAACCTCGGACTGGCCTGGATGGTGTTCGCTACATTGTTTCCGTTGGGGCTCCTGCAATTGTACGAATCGGTGAGCCGCGGCTACTTTGAGGCGCGCAGTCTGGCCTACCTGCAGGGTGCAACCAATGCCTTACTCGAGTGGCTGCGCTTGCCGGGTGACGCGGTGTTCATTCTCGGCGGCGTGCTGCCGCTGATTTATCTCTGCTGGCTCAGTTTGCGTTACATGGTGCCGGCAATTTCCGAAAAAAAAGCAGGCGTCGCGCTGTTCACCGACATCAGCGAAATGGCAGAGCGTCAGCCATGATCGGACCGCTGCACATTGAGGTCGCGCTTGCTGCCGGATATGCAGGCTTTCTCATAGTCGTAGCGTCCGGACTGGAATGGTTCGGCCGTCACTCGCATCGGCGTTCGGGACAATTCCGCACGGCTGGCTTCAAATATCACGGTAATCTGGACGTCTGGGAATGTCCCTCCGGCCATCATCTCCATCCGCACTATCGCGATCCAGTGCGTGAGGTCGTTCGATACCGGGCACCCGCCCACACCTGTAACGCCTGTGCCAGGAAGAACGACTGTACCGACTCCGACAACGGCCGGGAAATCATTCACTCCTTTGAATCCTGGATCGAAACCCAGGCTGGGAAGTTTTATCGCGTCCTTTCGCTTACCCTTTTATTTCTGGCAACGCTGATCCTGTTCGCCGAAATCTTCCGCTACCCGACTTTGCCTGAGGTTCTGTTGCCGGGGTCTATCCTTGCGTTGGTCTTAACGAGAGGACAGTCCTTAGTTCGCGAGTTGCTCGTTAGGCAGATTCGGGATGGCTCTGAATCCGTGCACGTTGCATTCGGCAGTAGAAGACTGTAGCCGAAGAGGAATTCCAAAGTGTTGATCCGGAAACGCGCGAGCTGCGTTCACACATCCAGTAAGTCTTAGGGAGTTACAATTCGCCGAGATGCCGCTGCAGCAGCCTTTGCAATTCGCGCGGTCTCGTCACAACCACAGTGTTGCCTTTGACGCGTAAAAGCTTCTGGTCACGAAATTTTGCTAGCGTACGTGACAACGTTTCGCTGGTTGTTCCCATTTCAGCGGCAAGCACGCGCTTGGTTCGGTCGAGTTTAATTTCAACTTGCGCAGCGCCGACGGGCCGTGGGCATCGCCTTAGCAACCAATTGGCCAATCGCGTTTCCATATCTTTCAGAGTGAGATCGTCCAGCAATCCCACGATCACGCGGAGATGCTGACTCATCGAGCCGAGCATGCGCAGTGCGAGATCGGGTCGCCTTCGCAAAAGATCGACAAAATCATTTTTTGGTACAAGCAGAACAGTCGTTGGCTCGGTTGCACGCGCATCCGCCGGGTAACCTCCTTCAGTTGCGAGGGTCGCTTCGGCAAACGATTCGATGGGACGAAATACATGGATCACCTGTTCCTTCCCGGCCGCACTGACGCGATGCACATTAATCGCGCCCCTCTGCACGACATAAAATCCCTCGCTGCGATCGCCTTCGTGAAAAAGATATTGGCCTTTGTCGAGGTGCTTTGGAATGGTGAACGCGGCGATTGTCACGATATCGGCCGGAGGCAAGCCGATAAAGAGCTGACAACCTCGTAGCGTATTTTCAGTAACCGCTTGCCTGAACTGGCTGGGTTCCAGCGCCACGCGGCGATTTTATCTCTCCACAGCGAATCGTCGCGCCAAAAAAAGCAGGGCTTACTCTTCACTCATGAACAATTTTGGCCCGAGCGCCACCAACCAGACAGTGGCTGCAAGAAGCCAAATCAGCGCCGCATAAACAAGATGACTGTTTCGCGCAGGCGGGATGAAATCGGCGCCGACGCGGGCAATCATTGCGATTACCAGCAGCGTGAGAGCGGCGACCAGGAAACGAAGCCGTTTCCTGAATAAATGGCTCTGCCCGGCGTGACCAATAATCACTCTTGTACTGACTGTAAAAAGGATGACGCTAAACCCGCCGATGAACGTCAGATGCAGACTTGCCACACGGTAACCGGGCAAGGCCACTGGAAGAAATAAGCCTGTAACCAGCAGCAGAGCGCCCAGCCGAAAACACTGCGCCAGAAATGGCGGTCCGCTCGGCTTCTCGAGCAAATGTCCCTGACTGACGAAATAAATCAGAGTCGTAATCCCGCGAACTAGTGCGGCTGTGCGCGTCCAGCCGAGTGCTTCCAAGACAAATGAAATCCAGATCACCAGAGCAGTGAGGGCCGCGATCACCGCCCGTTTTATCCACAGCGCTTTCGCGATTCGCAGATCGGACGGTTCAGGTTTTGTGCCGCCGAGAAGTTTGGAAAAGAAGAACGCGCCGACACCTAGAATCGGAAACAGGACAAAGCCTTCGTTAAGCATCACACTGCCGAGTTGATTCGCGAAAGATCCGTTGGTGAGCGATTTCGCCGCCGTCATCAGAAAAATTCCGACGACAGCGTTAAGAAATCCAAAGAGGACTAGCACGAACTGCGGCGGCGGCAGTTCGCTTCGCGCTCCCGCCCGCTCCACCATCATGCCGAGAAAAAGCAAGAGCAGTGTGAGGAAGACGATATCGCCAGCTGTTTGTCTTTGCGCGACGTGCAGAAACGCGCTCACGATTTGCAGCCCGAGGAGCGCAGAAGTTTCCTTAACGCTAAGCGGTGACGCATCCAGCAGGCGCGGTCCCGCAGTGCCGAGGAATCCAATGATGAACGAACCCATCAGCCCTTCGATCATTAACCGCACATGCGCCTGCGCCGGATAAAACTCGACGACGTGCCAGACGAACAACGGCCAGAGCGCCACGCCAGTCGCTCCGAGAAACAAACCTAGAGGAAAAAATATTCGAAACGGCTCCGCAAAATAAATCGCGGAGGGTTTCCGCAGATCGAGTGCAGCAGTGGAGCGAGGTATTGAATAATTAGTTGTCACGCCAAAAATGAACCGTCCAGCTGCCGCCGACCTGGCGCTCGACGCGCGATTTAAAACCTTCGCTTCCAAGTTTCTCAATCAGCGGCGACGGGAGGAACGGCGCAATCACGGAAAGTCCTTCATCAGTCTCGAGCGCATCGATACTGTCGCGGATGCGAGAAAACGGCTCGACGCCTTTTGCAAGGATGGGACGAACATCCAATATTTTGAACTTGCGCGCCGTCATACTCGTCACTCTTCCCATTTTTTCAGACGCAGCCCGGAAAGCATTACGAGCATCACTGACCACGCTACCGCGATCGCAATAAACCAGACGCTGGCGTGCGCGATCCACCAACTGGCCAGCGGAGTTTTGTTCGCCGATTCGGCCGGTATTTGTTGGAGAGCGAACAACGCATTGATACGAAATGAGTCGAGTGGATTGAGCATCAGCAGCGCCACCCATAAATCGGGCACATTTTGAATCGTGCTCCAGCGCGCAGCGAAAAGCGCCACAAGGTCCAGACCGAAAAGCAGAAGCAACCAGGCGCTCACACCGACAATCAAACCCTGCGCGCGATCGTGCGCGAGATAGCCAGCTGCAAGGCCGCAGGCGAGAAAAGTAGCGGCCAGCAAAAACGTCTCGAAATAAAGCAGCGCTAGCGCGTGAATGGAGGACCCGGCCAGAAGCCCCGGCACGAACATCAACAAAAGGACGCCGCCGAACATCGACAGCAAGGCGCAGAATTTTCCAACAACGCAAGCAGCTCTTGGTAGCGGTTGCGTTAACAATAATTGCCACTCTTCTCGTTCAGCCTGCGCGCTCCCGACACCCGCGAGTAGCGCGAAGAGCGAAACGAAATAGATCGTTATCTGAACGTAAAAAACCGCGGTCGCGTTTATGTCTTCGCTGAAAATTGCGGCAGCAATTCCGCCCATGAAACCAAGCACGCAGAAAACCTGGAAATAGCGGTTGATAAGTGCGGCCCGAAACTCGCGTCCGAACAACGCGCGCACCATTGGCAGGGCGTGACTCCGCGTGAATTCGCGAGCGGAGTCATTGAATTCCCTGCGCTCAATGAGTGATAGAGAAGAGGCCGCCATTGCGTGTCAGTTCCTTTTCAATTGAAGTGAATTCAGGTCGCTTCGTGCTTGAATCTATTTCGTCGAAATCGTCGGGTAGATTTCGCGGATCGAGTTCACGTTCGATAATCCCATCGCGGCAGAGCAAGCATCGATCAGCGACATCGTTCCACTCCGCGATCAAATGCGTCGTGACCAAAATCGTCTTTCCGCGCTCAGCCTCGAACCGCAGTTTCTGCTGAAGCCATTTTCGCCAGCCGGGATCGAGGCTAAGTCCTGGCTCGTCGAGCAAAAGAACTGGAGCGTCGGCGAGCAACAGGAACGCAACGCCCAATAATTGGCGCATACCACCAGAAAGCTTTTCTGTGTGCATTCTCGCTACTTCGCCAAGTCCGGTTAATTGAAGCATTGCTTCGAAACGAGAAATCGGAACGCCGCGCAACCCGGCATAAAAACGCAATACCTCAAGGCAAGTCAGCTTTGGATGAAAACTCGGTCTTTGGGGCAAATACGCTGTGGAGCGTTGTGCGGCGATTCTTCGCTTGATGATGTCGAAGCCGTTGACGTGAGCGGTGCCGCTGTTCGGACGAATTAAGCCGGCCAGCACTTTGATGGTGGTGCTTTTGCCAGCGCCATTGGGACCGACCATCAAGGTGATTTGCTTTGCATCGGCGCGCAACGAAATGCCACGTAGAATGGTTTTTCGTCCGAAGCTCTTCGTGAGATTCTCAGCGGAGATCATTTGTTTTCGCCAGGGCTGCACGCGTCCCGCGGTTGCGGGATTGCACGCGGATTTTCCAGAACTGCGAGGTGAGTGGCGCGGGGTCTTCGATTGAACTCATGCCGGGGATGACCGCGCGCTCGTTCGCGAAGCGCAATAATTTCACCGCTGGACTTTCGGAGAGAAATGCGATCGCTGGAAAATCGCGACGCAATATCCCGAAGAGATCAAGCTCGCGATGCGGAAAATCTATGATTCCATCGCGATCGAGATCGAGATTAAGCTCGGTGTCCCAAAGATTCCCGACTCCCTGAACCGCCCAAAGGCTGCCGGACACATCTGATGCGCCGGTCTCGATGGGATGCAGGTTGCCAGTGAAAATGTTTTCGGTGAAACGATTTCCGTCCGAGTTCGATCCAAAGCGTAGCCCAATGTAGTTTCGCGTGACCCGATTGCCGACGACTTCATTTTGATTGCATTGATTAAAGGAAAGCCCGACCGCATTTTCGCTAATCTCGTTTTGCTCAAGCCGGCTGCGGTCAGACGATTGGAAAATCAGGCCATAAGCGCGATACCCGCGATTATTCACGAACCGGTTGCCGCGCACGACCATGTCTTTTGAAAACATGATCGCCGCGCCGGCTGCGTTTTCGGTGAACACGTTGTTTTCAAAAGTATTTCCGTCCGAATACATGTAGTGGAGGCCGTAACGGGCGTGCCGGATCAAATTGTTTTCGACGCGCGAGTTATTAGTGAAAGAAAAATAGATGCCGTCGCGCGTATCACTGATTTCGTTGCCTCGAATCAAATTTCCTTCGCAATTCCATTGGTGAATCCCATTACCGCGACGGTTTGTGACGAGAGTGGTGTCGCAGTTTTCGGGACCTTGGCCGATCCCTTTTTCCACCGGTTCGGTTGATGCGGTGAGAGTCGTTTTGCCCTGGATGTGGTTGTCCAGAATCTGCGTACCGGAAACTTTTTTTAGATAAACGCCGTGCAGAGAATCGGCGATGGTACAATTCTCAATTCTGGCGCGATTCCCAATAACGAAAACGGCGGCATCGTCATCCGATAATCGCAATCCGGAGCCAGTGATCCGCAATCTGCGCAGCGTCACGTCATCTGCTGCGACTGTAACGACTTTGCCTAAGCCGTTGCCGCGAATCTCCGCGCCAGATTCGCCAATCAGCGTCAGCGATTTGTTAATGATGATCGGACCGGCATGAACGCCGGATTCCACGTGAATCGTCTCCCGAGGCGCAGCCGCATCGATGCGTTCCTGAAGCGTCGCAGCTCCCGCGTAGGTCGTCACGAAAAGCAGGGTCGCTATAATCCGGGGAGCGCACGCTTGCAGCGTGCTGGTCTCGGCAGCACGTGTGACGCGTGCGCTTCCCAGAAAATCCGCGCTCATACGAAGGTCTCTTTTCTGGAAAACCAGCCGGCCAGCACGATCAGCAGTACGGACACGCAGAGCAGGTACGCGCCGGCTTGCGGAAAACTGTACTCACGAAAGTTCGCAATTTGTTTAACGCCAATCAGCATCGGCGTAAACGGTTTGATGTGCACCGGCGCGTGCGGATCCAGGCTATGCCCGTACTGGTAAAGACGGAACCAGAACGAGCCGATGGAAAATAAGCCGAAATAGGAATAGACGGCGAACAGATCCACCACGTTGCTCATCTCGCCGAACACGACAGATCGCAGCGTCATCAAAATGATCAGACCGAATACGAAGGGCATCCAGCGCATCTCCATGAAGTCGGCTTCGTGGATCGGCTTCATGCCAATGTAGTGATTGAGCCCGTTGATCTCGTTCAGATGCTGGCCATTCAATCCGCCGCCATGGATCTTGTAGGGGAAGATGTAGAGATCGAGCCCGTCAGAATATTGCGGCGCCACGAGATGCATTTTCCAGAGCGGAAAGAAAAGCGACACCCCGATCGTCACCGCAGCTGTAAGGAGCAACAGGCGTGACCAGATGTTGAGCGGTTTGTGCAGAAACCGAAACTCGCGTCGAAGCAAACCTGAGACTCCCTGAACCATTGTTGATGTTAAATGTCGCGGAGCTCTGTACGAGCAGCTGGCAACTTTCCCTGCGAGGCCGTTCGTTTTCACGAGTTGCGCATTCATTTAGCTCCGCCTGCACTGCCTGTGCCTGTGCCTGTGGCTCCGGTAGCGGGTCCTTTGCCTGGCTCCCACACCACCAGATATCCCTGCATCTCTTGATGTAGTGCGGAGCAAAAGTTCGTGCAGTAGAGCGGGAACACGCCGGGCTTCGTCAATTTGATGTGGAACGTTTTTGTCTCCCCCGGATCGATCACCATATTGATGTTGTGTTCGATCAAGCCAAACCCGTGAATCATGTCGCGGGTTTGCTCGACGTTGGTGACATGTACGGTCAATTCGTCTCCCACCTGCGCATCAATTCGATCGGGGTTGTACCGACTGCGGATCGCCATCAACTTCGCGTCTACTTGATTGCCATTACGCGTTACGCCGCTTTGGGCTTTTTCCCACACCGCGTTTGGATCTTTGTTTTCGTCCTTTGGATAGACTTCCGTGGGCTGCACGTCGGTCACCTTAAGGATCTGCGCAAAGTGCGGTTCAGGTTCGGTGTACGACTCCGCGATCATTTTCATCTTGTCGCCGCTGATATCGATGAGTTGGCTCGATTCAGGTTGGGACGGTCCCACATTGATGTGGCGTCCCGCGGAAAGCTTGTTCATCGCTACACACCATTTCCCGTACGGTTGCACGGTGTCGCTACCTGCCACAACGAGATGGCCGGTGCTAAAATGCGTCGGCACCTTGTCGAGTACGACTTTCGTCAGATCCTTTTTCTCCTCATCCGTCCAAGGCGGCAGTTTCCATTTCACGATGCAGGAATCGATGAACATCGACGTGTAGGCATTGCCTTTCCCGTCGTACTGCGTGTGCAACGGACCCAGACCGACGGGCACCTCGCCCTCGACTACGGCTTCGTATTTTAAGATTGGGACGCCTCGAAACTCGCCTTCAAACGTTTTGTTTTTGATGGCGACTTGGACTTTCTCGAAGTTCACTACCGTCGTTGCAGGTTGTAATTTTCCGCCGGCCACAACCCATTTGCCCGTCGGATCGACATCCATCCCGTGCGGTGATTTGCCGATCGGGACGAAATACAAAACGCCGGGGACTTTCGCCGGATCGATGATCGGTACGCCGTCCATCATCTCGGCTTTGCCCTCTGCGACGGCTTTTTCCGCTGCGCGCCAATTCACGATTGCGCACAAGTCTCGATCTTTCTGAGTAGCATTCACCTCGAGCGTGTCGTGGGCCATTTCGGTGTTGTAACTGGTCCAGAATGCCCAGCCGCTGCTTGGTCCTTTTCCCGTTGAGCCCAGGTCCCAATCGAACGGCGGTGTCAGGATTTGCCACCCGACTTTCATCTCGCCGGTTTTCGGATCGACTTTGATGCCGCTGACCATGCCGTTAAATTCCTTTTCGTAATCCTTCGGATCGGCCACGCGACCTTTCGGCAGCGGCACGGAAAATCGCGTCGCACAAAGGATGTATTCACTGTTTTCAGTGATGAAGGACGAACCGTGGTTGCCGATTGAATTCGGAATGGGGCCGAGAATTTGGTGCGTTTTGAAATCGTGCAGACCGATTCGCGCGATCCGGTTGTTTGCATTGTCGTTTACGAAGAGCCAGCGCCCATCGTATTTCGAATTGGTCTGCGATAGCGCCGGGTGATGGACGTCGCCCCAGCTGAAATCTCCGAGCATCTTTTTCGATTCCTCATCAAATCCGTAACCGGTGGCGGGATACGGAGCGAAGACTGGAATAGTGGAGATATGTCGCAGCGATGGAATCCCCGCGACGTAAACCTGGCCGGAGTGTCCGCCTGAATAGAATAGATAATATTCGTCTTTCTCTCCAGGGGCGACATAGCTGGCGACCGCATTCGCGGTGCGCTCAGCCTGGGACGTGCCTGTTTGTTTCCCGCAACTCGTCAAACCAAGCGCGACGGCGAGAGCGATTGCGTTCAGTGTACTAGTTGTTTTCATAACGAATCCTTCTTCCGACTAGTTATTGCTTCACTGTCATGATCCCCTTGGTTCCCTGAGAGTAATGGCCGGGGAACGAGCAGACATAGAGATATTCCCCCGGGACGTAAGGCGCGTTGAAGGTGACAACCTCGCTTTCGCCGGGTCCGAGCAGTTTGGAATGCGCGAGCACTTCCTTTGCACCCGGCGGAACGTAATCGTGCGAAGCTTCGGTTGAGGCTTTGTCGAGGAACGCCGACTGGACGTTGCCGGTGTTAACTATCCGATCGAGCAGCACGAAGTTATGTCCCATCGAAAACTTCGGTGTGGTTCCGATGTTCTTGATGGTGACGGCGATTTTTTGGCCGGGCGACGCATCAAAAGCGGTCACGTCGTAACGCATTTTGTCGTCCGCCTGGATCGTTAGTTCTTTTGGCGGTGTCTGCGGCGCATTCGAGCAACCGCTGACGAAATAGAGAAGTGCGCTGCACCCGAGCGCGATTACTGGAATTAACTGGGCAGATGTTGTTTTCATGATTGGTTTGGGTTTACGGGTTAATTGACGATCACTGCCAACAACGGGCTCCGCTGATCTTGCGAAGTGCTGCGCAGTTTTTGTCGTCAGTTTGGCTTTCATTTGCCCAAGATTAGGGCGCCGCGAAAAATCCCGCCTTGATGCAGATCAAGGCTTTTGTCGGTTTTTTCTGGAACGAAATGCTTCCGCGATTTCAATTCTGCCGATGCGAAAAATCCTTCTTACAGCTTGTGTTGCTCTGGCTTTGTTCGGTTGTGGGCGCTCCGCTAACTCTGATGAAAGAGGCGACCATTACGACACGCGCGGAGTCGTGCGGGGATTTTCGCCGGACCGGTCAACGATTGAAATTCAGCACGAAAATATTCCCGGCTTCATGCCGTCGATGACGATGCCCTTCGTGCCACGCGATCCAAGGCAAATTGCCGATCTAAAGACGGGTGACGCGATCTCGTTTCGAATGGCAGTTACACAGAAAGATTTCTGGATCGAAAATGTGAAAAAGATCCGTCGCGAAGATGTTAATGTTGCGGAGCCGAAAGCTGCGCCACCTGTTGCCGCGGGCGATGATGCCCGTCTGAAAGAAGGCGATGAAATACGTCCCTTCAGCCTAACCAATCAAAATGGCGAGCGCATTTCGCTAGAGACATTTCGTGGGCAACCTTTCGTGCTCACATTCGTTTTCACACGCTGTCCGGTACCGAATTTCTGCCCGCGCATGTCGAATAATTTCGAAGAATTACAGACAGCGATCAAAAGCGGCACCGGCACACTTACGACCACACGTCTGCTCAGCATCACGCTGGACCCGGACTACGATACGCCAAAAATTTTGAGTGATTATGCCGCATATCATCACGCCGATTCCAAAATCTGGACCTTCGCGACCGGAGATGAAAAAGAGATCGATTCGCTCACCCGCGCGTTCTCCGTTTACCGGAAGAACGAAGGTGGAACTATTTCGCATGGACTCGCGACTGCCCTGATTGACCGCGACGGCAGAATCGAGAGGATTTGGCGTGGCAACGCCTGGACGCCAGCAGAAGTTACCGAAGCCATCAAGGCACAAACAAAATGAAGCGCGTTGCTGAAGTCAGCCAAGGCACAAAAGACGCCCGACAAATCGCAATTCCCGCAGAGTCTGTTCTCAACACAAACCCCACGATGAACCATGCTTTCAACACTCGACACCATGGATGCTGCGTTTTCTCTGCAAAGAGTCTCGTCTGAATTAAAGAAAACACCGAAGGGATTCCGCAGTCCCGAGCACGTTTTCACTCTGGGCATCGAGGAGGAACTGCAGATTATCGATCCGGAGACGCGCGAACTCCGGTCGCATATCCAACAAATTCTCGCCGACGGCAGAATCATTTTGAAGGAACAGATCAAACCGGAGCTGCATCAGTCGATTGCGGAAATCGGCACCGAGATTTGCAGCGATGCGCGGGACGCGCGACGGCAAATCACTGCACTTCGCAGTGAGTTAGCAAAACTTGCAGCGCAGCACAGGTTGGTAATCGCTTCAGCCGGCACACATCCGTTTTCTCATTGGATGGATCAATTGATCACCGTGAACGAGCGCTACGCCGCAATCATAAATGACATGCAGCAGGTTGCGCGAGTCTGTCTGACATTTGGCCTGCACGTTCATGTCGGAATTCCGGACCGCGAAGAGGCCATCGATATCATGAATCAGGCGCGTTATTTCCTGCCACATCTATACGCGCTGTCGGTGAATTCCCCTTTCTGGCTGGGACAAAACACAGGGCTGAAAGCATATCGCCAGATGATCTTCGAACGTCTTCCACGCACCGGCATCCCTGACGCGTTTCAGAGTCTCAGCGAATACGAAGACTATCTGAAATTGCTGGTGGCGACTAAATGCATCGACAATCCGAAGAAGATTTGGTGGGACGTTCGGCTGCACCCGTTTTTCGACACCATCGAGTTTCGAATTTGCGATGCGCAATCGCGCGTGGACGACACCATCGCCTTGGCAGCGCTGATGCAGGCGATTGTCTTCAAACTGCAAAAGCTGCGCCGCAATAACGTGACCTTTCGGAGTTATCCGAAACGTTTGATCGATGAAAACCGGTGGCGCGCGGGCCGCTACGGAGTAGACGGCAAGCTGATCGATTTCGGTCGCAAATGCGAAGTGGACGAGCGCGAGCTGCTCGAAGAGATGCTCGAATTTGTTTCCGAAGAAGTGATTGAGCTTGGCAATGAGCGCGAGATTCAGCACATCGAACGGATCATGCGCGAAGGGACTGGCGCGGACCGACAACTGACGGTGTGGGAACGCACGCAGGACATGAAAGCCGTGGTCGATCAGATTGTGGCCGAGACAAACGAAGGATTGGCGCTGTAGGCGCCAAGAGAAATGGAGGGGCGAGCTCCGCGAGCCCTCATGCTAGCTTGGCATGAGGGGCACTCGTTAGGCGTCGCATTTTTTTGTCAGCGCCGCATCGGGAACAACGACGTGTAACTTGAAAGCCCGCGAACGTATTGCGCGCGTTCGAATGCGCTGGGGTCAGGACAATTCTGCTGACTCATGATGCCTTTGATTTCGGCCAGGGATTTGCGCTGATGTTGCTCTAGCCATGCCACCAGGTCCATTTCGATCCGCTGAATGTGCGTGATCCCATGACGCATGAGCGCGCTGCATAACATGGTCACGTCGGCGCCGGCCATCACGAGCTTGATCACATCCTGGGCCTGATAAATCCCGCTCGTAGCTGCGAGGCTGGCCCGCAGTTTCCCGTAAAGGATGCCAATCCAATGCAACGGCAATCTCATGTCGGCAG
>Ga0306920_100006838_pt1 | contig 14951 bp, 10 predicted proteins | sample flu12Cox44000170_FD_204666 | JGI IMG/M metagenome (GOLD analysis project Ga0306920, IMG submission 204666) | Lab enrichment of tropical soil microbial communities from Luquillo Experimental Forest, Puerto Rico - flux4day.12C.oxic.44.000.170 (v2)... | ecosystem: Environmental > Terrestrial >... | reverse complement strand
TAAATGGGCGTGTCTGTTTGTACAGGCAATCAGCGTGTTGATCGCCGTCGCGATGGTTCACATCGACAACGGGCGCACCATCGCTATCACAATGGGGCTATTTGCGAGTGGGGTGGCGGTGTCATTCCTGCTGATCCTCGCCTACGATCGGCCCTTTATTGGGGAGCTGTCGATCTCGCCTATCCCGCTGATGCAGGTGGAGATAGCGTCGAGCGAGCAGTAATTCTTTATCCGAATAGCGGTGGCCGGACTTCGGTCGAGTAGCAGCCTGTGAGAGGGCGCTCTCTTACCCTCGACACGGCCAATCGCCGCTTCCGGGCAAACTGAGAAGAATCGCCCCTGCCGCAGCACTAGGGTCGACCTCCAACAGCGGAGATATTTGCAGACAACCAAGTACAGAAGATCTCCGCCATATTATCTAAATTGTTGCGCGATAGCTCGCTGAGGCGGAGGGGGCTCACCAATGTCAGGATTATCCAGGCGCTGCCCAGCTCACGTCTCCAGCGGTTGCGCTTCCGGCTGCCGAACCGCACCAGTGTTCTCTCGCGCCGCGCGACGTCAAGTCAGAACCGGCCGAACCTGATCTCCCCCTCGGCCATCGCATGGTGCCGATTCAGGACAATTAATTTCTGAACCAAAGACCTTAACCGGCGCGGCCCCTTAGCGTCCATCCCCGTTGGGGCCGGGAGATCCTAGACCGGCCGACACAGATGGATCGCACAGGAGGAGACCGTCATGACCAAGCAGCTTTCATGGCGTCTATCGATTTTGGCGGCCGTACTGGCCGGAGGCGCTCTATTCTGGCCGTTGCCGGGGTGGGCGACCCCGATCGGGGTCTCGATCGCACTGACGAACGTGCTGTTCGACTATCAGCCCGTCGCCCGCAACCTGTCGGCCGAGGCCGCCCCCATAGGCGGGCTACCCGCCCGGCCGCTGCCGGCGTTCCTCAATGGACACTACACGGATACTGCGGTCGGCGACTTCGCGGTGACGGTCAATCTGCCGCCGCTCGACCAACAGAATTTGTGGCTCGTCAGTGCCGATCTCAGCATCAACGGCGAGCCCGCCTTCGGGGGGAAGGAAGTCTTTGGCCCGTTCAGCGTGACAGACGTGAAAGAGGCTATCACCGAGTTGCTGGGGCAGCTGAACCCCAAACTGCCGCCTATCGTCGAGAAGATCGGCGACGCTCTCCTGATGAATCCGGAAGGTGAAGCGCCCGCCCTGTTCGACTGGGCCTACAATCGTGATCCAGCCGACGACATGACAGGCACCTTCGCGCTCGGATCGGTCCTCGACTCGCAGCGGATCCTGGGCTTCTCCCTTTTACCCGGGGAGTTCACGTTCGACTTGTCGCTCTCCGCCTCCGTGGTCGATGCACCGGAACCGGACCCGCTGCTGATATTGGCACCCGCGCTGCTCGGCCTCGTGGCGCTGCGGTGGCGGACGGCGCACCGCGTCGAAAACGTCGCCGCGACCGGACCACTGCGGGTAATAAAGCAGGACAATGCAGCGCTCTGTAACCGACAGGGAGCCGAACCCAAAGCACGATTTGCTCTGCGACGTTGGCGCCAAGTCGTTACGCCAATCTGAAGTTGCCAGCGCACACGACTTGCACTGCACGGCCAGACATCGAAAGCGCTCGCCACCGAGCCCGAAGGCCCTCAATTCCTGAAGCGTTCTTTGATCTGGATTAATTGGCCCTCCGGTCTCGAACCAGAATGCCTTGTTAATGCTTCAATAAAGAGTGGGAGTTAGCGATGAAAAGATCGATTTTGGTTTCCTTTCTTGCGTTTCTTCTTACCCCGGTCTCAAACGCGCTTACCGGTTACTCCAGCCTCTTTGTCTTTGGGGACAGCCTCTCGGATTCTGGGAATAACTTTCTTCACTCGGACCAGCAAATAACTCTGGTTCCGATCTCCGGAAATAGCTTCATTCCGACCAACCCTTATGCGTCGAAGGCCTACACCAACGACCAGGTATGGGCCCAAATTGTCGCATCTTCACTAGGCCTCAGCGCCAACCCGTCGCTGGCCGGCGGAACCGACTATGCGTATGGCGGAGCCCGGACCGGCACAACCTCCCCGGAGGGCGCTCCCAGCCTTGAGGCGCAGGTCGGATCCTTCCTATCCCAATACGGCCCGATGATCCCGGGCAATGCGCTCTACGTGGTCGAAGGCGGGGGGGATAACGCTCGAGACGGACTCGAAGACATAGCCCAATGTCACGATACGGCCTGTATTATCAGGGTTATTCTATCAACTGCCGTGAGTTTGGCGGAGACATCTACACCATTGACGCCGAGCTCGAAGCCGCAGGCGCCAAAAATATTTTGGTCTGGAACGTTCCGGACCTCGGGAAGACGCCCGCGGTGCTCGCGGACGGCGCCTTGGCCTCGATACTGGGCACGACTACCGCTTTCGCGATGAACCTGGCGCTATTGGCGGCGATCGGTACGGACCCGGATGTCAAACTGTTCGATGACTTTGACCTCCTCGATGGGGTGATCGCCGACCCGGGCGCCTTCGGCTTGTCGAATGTGACCGACGCGTGCGCCCAGTTTCTTAACTGTGACCCCTCAGAATTTCTATTCTGGGACGGAATTCACCCGACTTCGGCGGCGGAGGCCATCATTAGCGACGCGATCGACTCGCTGGTGGTGCCGGAGCCCTCAACCTTGGCGTTACTCGGTGTCGCTCTTCTCGGGCTCGGCTACATGCACCGCGCCGGCGCTTCGCGTGTTCGCGTCGCGCCCTCGGCGGTGCCAAGGGTGGCTCTCCCACCGCCGCCTGATCGGGCCGACCGCGCCGGCAATTTGTTCCGAACCACAATCGGTGGCGGTGCCAGCAATGACGGCACGATGTTCGGGATCACCAACTGCGGCTTTGGCTCGGGCCCGGTTTTCGCCGGGACACCCAGTAAGGCAAAATCTTACGGCCAGAGCGTGTTGGCGCTGCAACAAATGGATCGCAACCTCGATGCCACCGCGCAGGCTGTCGGGCTTGATCGCTCAAGCAACCAACATCGCCTGTCAGGTCTGAAAGCCGCCGCCTCAACGCCGGATCATCAGGACTACATCGCACCATCCGCGTGGGTAGCCTGACTCGACACCGGGCCTTTATTCGCGGCCAGGCCGATCGTGGTTCCTGAGGGCATTGCCTATGCCGCATTGGCCGGCGCACCGATCGAGGCCGGGGCCGACTCTTACACAAGGGTACTGTGAGGATTAGGATGGGTTCGAAAACACTCGTGGGGAAACGGCGCGCCATCATTGCCGGCGTCGCCGGCAATGTGATGGAGTGGTACGATTTCAGCGTCTTCGGCTATTTTTCAGCCAATATCGGACACCACTTCTTCCCGACGCAAGACGCGGTCTCGTCCCTCATTGCGGCGTTTGGCGTATTCGCCGCGGGTTTTCTGATGCGCCCTTTGGGAAGTCTGGTCTTCGGCTATATCGGAGACAAAATGAGCCGCAAGATGGCGCTCACCGCATCGGTCGCGCTGATGGCAATCCCGACCTTTCTGATCGGGGCTCTTCCCACTCATCAGCAGATAGGGGTGACGGCCTCGGTATTGCTGGTTCTGATGCGGCTGCTTCAAGGACTTTCGGTAGGCGGAGAATATACGACCTCCTCGATATTTCTCGTTGAATGTTCAGTTGCCGGCCATCGCGGGTTTTTCGGAAGCTTTTCTGCGGTTGGCTCGTGTAGCGGTATTCTCCTGGGATCGGCCCTCAGCGCACTGGTGACGGCGGTTCTCGACCGGGCGATGCTGGAGAGCTGGGGCTGGCGAATCCCGTTCCTGATTGGGCTCACGGTCGGCATCGCCGGCCTTTACATTCGTCGACATGTGATCGAGGAGAGTGCGCCGCAAGGCAGGTAGCGCAGAACTGCTTCGCCGATACGCGAGGCTTTTACCGAATGGCGCACAATTGTGCGCCTTATCGGGCTGGGCGCCGTCGGCGCGGTCGGCTTCTACATGTCCTTTGTTTATGTAACCACCTATCTGCGGGCCTGTCGGCGCAGTCTCCGATCTGTGTGGCCGGAAGCCGGTTTTATTTGCCGCGGCAGGCGGGATGTTCATCATGGCATGGCCGCTGTTCTGGATGCTGCATCACCATGCGCCCTTCGTAGTCCTCCTCGGACAGCTTGGGTTTGCCGTTCTAAGCGCATGTTTCTGGGGCACCATTCCAGCCACGATGGTCGAGTTGGTGCCGAGCGCGTACGCTGCACCGTGCTGTCGCTCGGCTACAATACCGGGATGGCGATCCTTGGCGGGCTGACGCCAATGATCGCCGTCTACACGATCAAGCGAAGCCAGTACGATCTTTCGCCAGCCTTCCTGCTGATGGCAGCGGCTGCGGTCTCCTTTGGCGTGATCATCGGTCTGAGAGAAACTTGCAAAATCCCGCTGTCGAGCGTAGCGCCGGCTGAGGCTGCTTGAGCGCTCGCCACATTCATCCGCTGAACATCAACCGGACCTGGGCGTTCTGGTCCTTAGAGCGCGCCTCCATTCAGCGGCACTCCGGCAAGATCAACCGAACCGCGTCTCAATCCCAGCTAACAGGACGGCTCCGTCTTTAGGCCTTCCGGCGGTACCGAGACGGGCAATGCACTGTTGCTACCGGCGGGGCGGAACCGACTTGCACAAACCATGGGGTTACATACGCGCTAACTGCAGCTCTGGCTGTAAGCTTGGCCGCGCTTCGGGATCGTGCACTCGGATCCGCTGAGTCGAGCGCGGAGCAACCATCGGATTGCGCCCATTCAGGACAATTAATTTCTGAACCAAAGACCTTAACCGCCGCGCCCGTTACCGTCCATCCCGTAAGGCACAGATCACTCGTGGAGAGGAGCGGCACATGAAACGGATGATTGCGTTTGTCTTTTCATTGAGCATCGCGGCAACACTATGGTCTCCAGACCGCGCACCGGCGGGCCAAGCTGCCGCCTCGAGCATTTCCGCTCAGACGAGTTCGACGACGCTCCCATTGGGGGCTCTCGTTGAGCTTTCACCTACGTTGCAATCTCCGCTTATCGGAGGATTCTATGGTCAGAACTCTTCTGTGATCACCCCTGACGGGAAGTATATGTATGTATTAGTCGCCGCTGAAGGGGCAATCAAAATTCTGACCTATATTATTAATGCTGATGGCACGCTGACACCGATTACGAGCCCGCAAGCGGGCCAAGATACCACCGGAACGGGATTATACCTGGTAAATCAAGGCAGCATTCTGCTGGCCTTGAACTTCGACGATTCATCGGCTTCTGCCAATACGGCGCCGTTTCAGGTCTTCAAGATTGAAGTTGACGGATCACTGTCACTCGTGCCGAACAGTATTAGCTTGCCTGCCGCGCAGACAGTTCTCAGTCCGGGAGCCATCGGATCTCAAGCGCCCGATGGCAGCGGCCAGTATTTTTTTTCCGGCGCTGATCGACAACGATCCCAGCGACAGCGGGTACATGACAGCACAGTCAATTTATGAGTTCAAAATAGGCCTCGACGGCACGGTGAGCTACGTGACTGTGTTTACCTTCATAATGCCGCCCGGCACGGATGAGATCGTAAATATAATTGCAAATGAAAAGTTCTTGTACATCTTTGGTGACTCGAACGTGTACGTCTCTCCAATCGGCAGCGATGGTATAGTCCAGCTACCGGTAATCTCTCGCCCCTATAAAAATGATCCGACTTTCCCCGTATATGCGTATGATGGAATGCAGTTTTCTCCCGACGGTGAAGACTTCTATGCCGTCGATTCGCCGGACGGCACCTTATGGTTTTGTCATTATACTACAAATGGTGATGGAACAATAAACTTTCCAGCAAAGGACTGTCAAAATGTGCTTAGCAACATCCTGTCAGGTGAAGCCTTTGGCGCTAACGGCTTGTATATTCCACCAAGCGGCAAATTTTTGTACGGTCTAGCTGAGAGTGATGTGGGAGAGACCTGCTCCGCAGCAATATTTGCATACACAATTGGCAATAATGGCGCGCTCAGTCCTTTGAATTTGCATCCGTTTCTCCGGACAACAGCTTGCCGTTGGGTAACAATTTTTGCAGCAAAGCCTTTTTTTGGGCGACCCCCGACGGGGAGTATGTGTATGCTTTTGGGGAGACGGGAACTTTTACTAAAGGGTTTAGCAATGCGATCGTGCCCTTCCGAATCAACATGGGCCTGGACGCCGAGATCACCGGCTGTTCGACACAGGGCGGCAATGCTTACGCCTGCGCGCTGCAGGTGACGTTGGGCGCACCGCTGCCGGTCAACACGGTGTTCTCGGTCGGTATCGGCGGCGGCGGGTTCGCCAATCCGAGTGGCGGCGACAGCCCTCAGGTGACCGCCATCCACGGCTGCCAGGTGCCGCCGATCCCGTCGCCTTACCTGGCGGCCGGCAACGGCAGCTACACGCGCTACGACGTCAACATCGGCCCAGGCGGATGCACGGCCGGGGCAGTGGTGACCTTCCGCGAGGCGGTCACGGGTGTGGCCGGGGCGACGATCACGCAGCCGGTGACGGTGCCGGAGCTCGGTGTGAGCACGGCCACCTTCGTGCTGCCACCAGCACCCCGACACCGCATCGAGGGACACCCTGCCCGCCCAGGAGCCCAACCGGCGCTGATGCGCCCGACCCGGTCGGGCGGCGAGCAGGGCATTCACCCGTGAGCTGGGACCTGCTCGAGGTGGGGCGCGCGCCGCCGCGCACCCCCGCTTTGGAAGCCCGGCTTCGGCAACGGACGCCATCATCGCCGACGCGATTGAATCACTCACAGTGCCCAAACCCTCAACGCCAGCGTTATTCGCTATCGCTCTTTTCAGGCTCGGTTTCATGCGCTCCGCTCGCGGCGCAAGTTCGGGCATTGCGCCATCGACCCATCCCTGAGGCCGAATGAGGGAGCTAGTGAACTGTCCAGCCTGGAAAATTCGGCTGCGTCGCGCCTTTCGTGACGGCTACGAGCCGGCGCCGGCCGAATTCATCGCGCGCCAACCGTACTATCCTTGGGTCGTCGTCGGAACGACCTGCATCGCCACGTTCAACGGCCAGCTCGATGCCAGCATTGTCCAGCTGATGTTACCGACACTCGAGCACGAGTTTCTGGCTCGCTTGAGCGAAGTGAGCTGGGTCGCTATCGCCCACCAGCTCGCCTTTACTTCGATCCTCCCGGTGTTCGCACGGCTCGCAACGATTGCCGGTCGGAAGCTGATGTTCTTGACCGGATTCTCGCTGTTTACGCTCGCTTCGGCTTTGTGCGGGATGGCCTCGGACCTGGTCCAGTTGATCGCGTTTCGTGCGCTGCTCGGGGCAGCCGGAGCAATGCTGGGAGCCAACAGCATTGCCATTCTCGTCAAAGCGGCTGGTCCTGGAAGGCAGGGACGCGCGATGGGGATCTTTGCGGCAGCCCAGGCAGTGGGCGTCAGCATGGGTCCGGTTGTCGGCGGTGTGCTGCTGGCTGCGCTCGGCTGGCGTTGGGTGTTCTGGATTACTGTTCCATTCGCATTGGCCGGAGCGGGCATCGGCTGGATGGTCATTCCGCAAACGACCGATCTCGACCCTGATCGGCGGTTCGACCGGCGCGGCGCAATGTTGCTAATGCCGGCATTGACAGCGCTGCTCTTGACGATCACCGAAAGCCATGCCTGGGGGCCGACCTCGCCGGCAAATCGCGAGCGCGCTGGCGGCCGCGGTTTTGCTGTCGATGTTCATACGGCAGGAGCGCAGGACACCTTCGCCACTAGTGGACCTCAACTTGTTCCGCATCATTCCCTTTGCCGGCGGGATTCTCGCGATCGTTTTGTCTTACGCGATGCTGTACGGCATGTTCTTTCTGATGTCGTTCGCTTTGGTTCGCGGGTATCACGCATCGCCATTGGCGGCGGGGCTCCGGCTCGCGATCATCCCTGTGGCGCTCGGTATCGTGGCGCCGGTGAGCGGGGCGCTCCATGAGCGCCTGGGCGCGCAGATCGTATTGCTCAGCGGAATGGGGATCTGTGTGGCGGCTCTGATCCTGCTATCGGTAATGCTGACCGGCACGCCAGACAGCCTGCCGCCCGTTATGGTCGCGCTGGCCATGTTTGGCGCTGGATTAGGTGTATTCATCGCGCCCAATAATAGCTTGACAATGAATGCTGCCCCACCTGATCGCCGCGGGGAGGCGGGCGGTCTGCTCAATCTGATGCGCGTCTTTGGCACCAGCATCGGTGTGGCTGGGGCTTCCGCAGTGCTGTCCTGGCGGATCGGGGTGCTGTCGGGGATCGGTAACCGCACGCTAACAGCGTCGGGAGAAGCCGTGCTCGGCGCCGTAAACGATGGGCTTCTGTTGCTGGTCGGTTTTGCGATCGTGGCCGGTGTTACATCGGTGTTTCGGGGGCCGCCCCGCGCCCCTGCACTGAAGGCGGCCGCCTGAATGTGGGGCCATCACGGTTACCCCCGGACCGTCCCTCAGGGAAGCTTTGACTCACGGGCCTCTATTCGCGGTCTGTCCGACGGGCGGACGACGCCTTACGCCGCAACGGGTGTGGAATTTCTGCGCAAACGCGGTCTCGTTCCCAGTGAGCAAAATTGAAAGGGTCGACGGCCCCCCGATGTGTCGACTGTACCGACTTGGGAATCTTCCTCTAAACGAGGCCTGGTGCCCGAGGGGCACAACAGCCGATACCTCCGGCCCCCGTCTGGACACCAGCCCGGCGATTGCGGCCGATACGGAGCAATTCGACATAGTATTGAAACGCCAGCGGCCGGTTCGTGCCGACGTTGATTTCGGGTCCGAGGAAGCCGCCTTTCAAGCAGGCCCTTGCTGCGTTCCTCGGCACCGATAACGTTTCGCTCTTCAACAACAGCACGACGACGCTGCTGGCGGTGTGTCGGCACTCGCTCTAGAAGGCGGAGGTGATCACGACCCCTCTCACTTTACCCGTCACCCGCGCGGAGCGTCCTGCCCCCGGTCTTCCCGACATCGATCCGCTGACGATGACCATCGACCCGATGCACCAACTCGTGATCTGCGCGTCCCTGTATCGGGACGAAGCTCGACAGGAGCATTGCCAATTCGAGAGAAGGATCGTTAAGCTCTGTCGGTCTCCTGGATACCGCCTGGGTTCGCGCCCGCTGTTGAGGTGCGGTGACTTTGCTCACTTGGCTGGTTGATTGATGGCATCCGAGAAGCCACTCCCGACCCATCTGCGTGGCGCGTTACTGGCCGGCACCGTCATCGTCGCTGTTGCAATAGGCGGTTATGCCGGTTGGCATTATCGCTGGTCCAATAACCCGAGCACCATGGCGCTCGCGCCGGCAGCCGCGGTTCCGGTCGCGAGCGCAACCGCGCAGCGAGCCGACGTGCCGATATACCTAACCGGGCTCGGCACCGTGCAGGCTTTCAACACCGTGACGATCCGCACACAGGTCGACGGCCAGCTATTCAGGGTCGCGTTCACCGAGGGTCAGGAGGTCAAGACCGGCGATCTTCTCGCGCAGATCGATCCCCGCACCTACCAGGCCGCGCTCGATCAGGCGATCGCCAGGAAGGCCCAGGATGAAGCCAATCTCGCCAATGCGAAGCTCAACCTGCAGCGCTACAGCGCTCTCGCCTTGGAAGACTTCGCGACGCAGCAACAATTGGACACACAGCGTGCGCTGGTGGCGCAGATTGAGGCGCAGATCCAGATCGATCAGGCGGCGATCGTCGCTGCGCAAACCCAGCTCGGCTACACGACAATCACTTCGCCGCTCGACGGCCGCACCGGCATCCGCCTGGTGGATCAAGGCAACATCGTGCATAGCACCGACACGAATGGGCTCGCCGTCATAACCCAGCTTCGTCCAATCTCGGTTGTTTTCACTCTGCCAGAGGGCCGGCTGACCACGATCCAGTCGGCGATGGCATCAGGTCCGGTCCGCCTGTTTGCGATGAACCGCGACGGCGACCGCCCCCTGGCCGAAGGCATACTCGCGGTCCTCGACAACGAGATCGATCAAGCGACCGGTACACTGCGGTTCAAAGGCACTTTTCCGAATGATGACGGGGCGCTTTGGCCGGGGTTGTTCGTCAGGATTCGTCTCCTAGCGCACACAGAGAGGAATGTCGTGACTATGCCGTCAACAGCGCTGCAGCACGGGCCCGGCGGCTATTACGCCTACATCATCAAACCAGACGACACCGTGGAAATGCGGCCGCTCAAGGTTGGCCATATCGGCGACGGCCTCAGCATTATCGAGGCCGGCATCGCGGTCGGCGACGAGGTTGTCACGGCCGGGCAGTCCCGGCTTGAGCCCGGCACACGGGTCGAGACGGCGAGCGCCAATGCTTCGCGCTGAACGCGCTCGCAGCATAGGCCTCCAAGAGCCAACGAAATGAACACATCGAAGATCTTTATCGAGCGGCCGGTGGCGACTTCTCTGCTGATGGCTGGCATTTTGTTGGTCGGCGCCGCGACCTACCCCTTTCTACCGGTGGCGTCGTTGCCGCAGACCGATTTACCGACGGTCCAAGTCCTTGCCCAGCTTCCCAATGCCAGCCCGGAGACGATGGCGACATCGGTCACGCAGCCGCTCGAACGGCAATTCGGGCAGATCCCGGGTATCTCGCAGATGACATCGAGCAGCACGCTCGGGAACAGCGCGATCACGATCCAATTCGATCTATCGCGGCAATTGAACGGCGCGGCGCAGGATATCCAAACGGCGATCGATGCTGCGTCCGGCCAGTTGCCGAAAGACCTGCCCTCGCCGCCGACCTACCGTAAGGTCAATCCGAGCGAACCGCCGATCCTGGTCCTTGCGGTCACCTCCGACATGCTGCCGCTGACCGCTGTGGATGATTACGCGGAGAACGTGCTTGTCGAACATCTCAGCCAGATTTCCGGCGTCGGTCTGATCAACATCGGCGGTCAGCAGAAGCCGTCCGTGCGCATCCAGCTCGATCCGGCGAAGCTCGCTTCGCTTAGCCTACCGCTTGAGGATCTTCGTACAGTCCTCGCCACTGTCACCAGCGACATGGCCAAAGGAACGATCAACGGGCCAGTTCGCGCGTTCACGATTTATGACAACGACCAGGAGCTGAAAGCTGCGGCGTGGAATGATATCGTTATCACCTACAAGAACGGCGCTCCCGTGCGTGTCCGCGATATCGGCCGCGCGATCGCTGGGCCGGAAAACACGCTTCTTGCGGCCTGGGCGAACGGCAAGCAAGCTATCCTGCTCAAAATTTTCAAGCTGCCACAGGCCAACGTCATCGAGACCGTCGGCCTGATCACAGCCGCGCTACCGCAACTCCGGGCGGCGATCCCGCCGGCAATCAAGATCGACATTCTCAGCGATCATACACAAACCATCCGCGCCTCGATAACGGATGTCCAACTCACGTTAATCTTTGCCGTTGCTCTCGTAGTATTGGCGATCTTTGTTTTCCTGAGAAACCTTTGGGCAACCGTTATCCCGGGCGTCGCCGTGCCTTTGGCGATCGTCGGCACTTTTGCTCTTATTTATGTCTTCGGTTACAGCCTCGATAATTTGTCGCTGATGGCGCTCACGATCGCCGTCGGCTTTGTCGTCGATGACGCGATCGTGATGATCGAAAACATCGAGCGACACGTCGAAGCGGGGCTCGCTCCGATGGAGGCGGCAGCCAAGGGAGTGGGTGAGATCGCCTTTACGATCGTCTCCATCAGCCTATCCCTGATCGCGGTGTTCATCCCGCTATTATTGATGGGCGGCGTCGTAGGCCGGCTGTTCCGCGAATTTGCCGTAACCGTGACGATAACGATCCTCGTCTCGGCCTTGGTATCGTTGTCGCTGTCGCCGATGATGTGCTCGCGCTTGCTGCGTGACGCCCGGAATGTGCGGCACGGCCGTCTTTATATGCTGTCCGAGCGCGGCTTTGATCTTCTGCTGGCCGGCTACCGCAAGAGCCTCGACGTTGCGCTGCGCCATCACCCAACGACCTTTGGGATATTTCTCGCGGCGGTAGTCACTGCCGGCTATCTTTTCGTCACGATCCCGAAGGGCTTTTTCCCGCAGCAAGACACTGGGCTGATCATGGGTGTGTCGGAGGCGGCGCAGGACGTTTCTTTTGCTGAAATGTCCGACCGCGCGCGTGCGCTCAGCGCGGTTGTCAGCAAGGATCCCGCCGTCGCCAGCGTTGCAATGAACATCGGCGCCGGGCTCGCCCAAACTCAGAACATGGGGTACGGCGTCATCGCACTCAAGCCGCGGCGCCAGCGAGACGCCTCGGCGGATGAGGTCATAAAGCGGCTGCGTCCGCAACTTGCCAAGGTCGAAGGCGCGATATTCTTCATGCAGGCTGTACAAGACATCAATATCGGCGGCCGTCTGGCCCGCACACAATATCAGTACACGTTGCTGGACGCCGATCTCTCCGAGCTGACCCGATGGGCGCCGAAGATTCTCTCGGCTTTGAAACAACTTCCAGAATTGCGTGACGTCGCGTCCGACCAGCAGAGCCTTGCCGGTACGCTGACTCTAACGATCGACCGCGATCAGGCGGCGCGGTTCGGGATCCAGCCGCAGCTGATTGACGATACTTTGCACGACGCATTCGGTCAGCGACACGTGACCCAGTACTACACTCAGCTCAACAGCTACTGGGTTATCATGGAAGTGCTGCCCGAGATGCAGAATTCGCCGGACACTCTCGATAATATCTATGTAAACTCGCCCTTGACCGGTCAACCGATACGGCTCAGCAATCTCGTCAAATGGACCCAGCAGCCGACGGCATTTCTGTCTATCAATCACCAGAACTTGTTTCCCGCGGTGACCTTATCGTTCAATCTGGCGTCCGGGGTTGCACTGGGACAGGCGGTCGAAGCGATCAAACGAGCCCAGGCTCGAATTACCGCGCCGGCCTCGCTGATCGGCGCGTTCGAGGGCAATGCACAGGCGTTTCGGGCTTCCCTCGCCAGCGAGCCCTACCTCGTCGCCATTGCCATCATCGTGATTTACATCATCCTGGGTGTGCTCTACGAAAGCTACATTCATCCACTGACGATCCTTTCGACACTGCCGTCGGCGGGTCTGGGCGCTCTTCTCACGTTGATTGTGTTTGGCTTTGATTTCAGCTTGATCGCGCTAATCGGCATTATTCTGTTGATCGGCATCGTCAAGAAAAACGGGATCATGCTCGTCGACTTCGCGATCGAGGAGCAGCGCAGCCACAGCCTTGCCCCGGTCGAAGCAATACGCAAGGCCTGTCTGTTGCGGTTCCGCCCGATCATGATGACGACGACGGCAGCGATCCTTGGCGGTGTCCCGTTGATGCTCGGCACTGGCACCGGGGCCGAGATCCGCCAGCCTCTTGGCTTTGCCGTCGTCGGCGGGCTGATCGTCAGCCAGGCGCTAACCCTTTACACCACGCCGGTGGTCTTTCTCTATCTCGACCGTCTGAGCACCTGGTTGGCGCGCGGCTTCCGCCTCGGCACCGCGCGCCGAGCCGATCGTCCACTGACTTCACAGGCCTCCGGATCTGTCGACCGACATGCGGCTGATTGAATTCCGCGACGATGGGTTACCTCGCCGTTACAGCTGTCGTACGGAGTGTGCGCGGCCGGACCCGCTGATCCCCGATCGGCTTAAGCAGTCCGCGATCCGCCTTGAGATCGCGAGTTCGATGACTCTCCACTGGAGGGAACCGGATTCGAACCATCGGTCCCGCTCTTGTGAAAGGTCTCTCGGCTGTTGCCGACGAGAGATGCCGGACCGATAAGCTGGATGGGCTCATTAAGCACAGGTCGTCTCGCGAGACGACGATGGTCGGCCGGCTGGTTCGCGGGGACCCAAGGTCGACGGCATGTCGTCACTCACCGAGGCCGAACTCAACGACATGGGGCTCGTCTCGCTCGCCGAGACGTTCGGTCTCCCGGCGAGCGCATCAGGAGGGATCTGGTTGCATCGCGAGCGATCAACTGGGGCAATGATCCGTTCGCCCGCGGGGCCTATTCCTACGCGACGCCGAAAACACGTGAAGCGCTGGCGATGCTGCGACCATCGGCCAGCGACGGGATATTCTTTTCTGGCGAGGCGCTGTATGCCGGTCCGGACATGGGGGACTGTCGAGGCGGCGTTGGCCAGCGGTCGAGAGACGGCGTAAACAATCCTGAACGGATCCCCGGCGGCACCACCCTGGGTCCGGTAGCTTCCTGTTCGAGGTCGCGCCCTCGTTTTTGGACCACACATGACAAACCCTTCCGAACGCTGGACCCGTGTCCCCGCCATACTTAGCTTCCCCGATGCGTCCGGATTCACCGAGACTTACGGATTTGCCGGCGCCTCGGGAACAGTGTGGCTTGAAGGTCAGTATCTGATCCCGCGCGAGCGACCATCAAAGACGCTCTATCTGCTCATGCATCCGTCGAGCACGTTGCAGTTGCTGCCGATGCCAGCGGCGCTCGTTGGCGCCGGGCTGCATGTCCTGTGCGCAGCAAGCCGCTATCCGAAAAACGACAGCGGGCTGATCATTGAGAAGGTCGCAATCGACATGGGGGCGTGGATCAAGGACGCCCGGAGTCGCGGCTACGAGAAGGTTATCCTTGTCGGCTGGTCGGGGGGCGGTTCGCTCTCGCTGCTTTATCAAGCCGAAGCGGAGGCGCCGTCGATCACCGCTACGCCGGCGGGCGATGTCGTGGAGCTGACGCGCGCCGGTCTCGAACCGGCCGACGGCGTCATCTTCATTGCCGCGCATCTGTCGCGCGCCGAGACTTTGACCGAATGGTTCGATCCGTCGGTGACCGACGAACTCGACCCCGACCGGCGCGCGTTGGAATTTGACATCTACAACAGTACCTGCCCCCACCAGCCGCCCTATGCGGACGAGTTCGTCACGCGCTTCCGGGCGGCCCAGATTGCGCGCAATCGCAAGATCACGGCGTGGTGCCAGGAGTGGCTCGACACGCTGCGGCGGCGAGGGACCAGCGAAGTCGAGCGCTGCTTTGTCGTCCA
>Ga0306920_100006837_pt1 | contig 14952 bp, 21 predicted proteins | sample flu12Cox44000170_FD_204666 | JGI IMG/M metagenome (GOLD analysis project Ga0306920, IMG submission 204666) | Lab enrichment of tropical soil microbial communities from Luquillo Experimental Forest, Puerto Rico - flux4day.12C.oxic.44.000.170 (v2)... | ecosystem: Environmental > Terrestrial >... | reverse complement strand
TGCCGACCTTTTTGATCGGTTTGATGAAAACTAACGACTTAGCTCGCTGAGTTCAGCCTTATTGCGAAAGACAGGTTAGGATTTCGCGCACAACTGGTCACCGGTTGTCAGTTTCTGTGGTTACGAGAAACCACCATTTCTCAACTATTGCCGGGGTTGGGTCGGTCGTCAGCGACTGCGCATACGGAACGGTCGCGCTAAATTTCACCACCGTCAGCGGTCCAAATCTTCGCCTCTTCCCTCAACCCTACTTCACTACGCTTGATGTAATACGTAACGACCTGGTAATTCTACTGTGACAAGCGGACCAGGGACTTCGCATCCGGTAGGCGGGTCAAAACATTCTTAGGCATCAAGAGTGCTGCCCAGCGATCGAGTGGAAGCGTTAAAAGGCGACCGCAAAGGCCAGTACGGCGTTCGCATTAGCGGCCGATGGAGGATCTGTTTTGAGTGGCGGGGAGGAGCATCTGGTCGGTCAAATGTGGAGATTGTTGAGTACCATTAGGAGAAGAGTGTGGCGATTCCGGCAATTCACCCCGGTGAGCACTTGGCAGAGGAAGTGAAGGAGTTGGGTATGAGTGCTGCCGAGCTCGCACCTCGGCTCGAGGTCCCGACTAACCGTGTCACTGAAATCCTGAATGGGCGGAGGGCTATCACAGGGGATACTGCTCTTCGCCTCGCTCATTTCTTCGAGACGGACCGCCGAATTTTGGCTCAACCTCCAAAGCCTCTACGAGCTGCGCGTCGCACAAAAGAACGCAGGAAAGTCGATCGACCGGCTGCCCACGCTGAAGCAAGTCGAGGAAGCACATGTCTAGCAGGCATCCTCTTTTGTACATGTTGGAGTTTAGTAATGGCTGTCACGGCTGTTTCAGCCACAACGAAAGCTTGCCCCGGCCTTATTCGATTTACTTGCAGCTAGGCCTCTGAATCAGCATTTGGAGGTTCGAATCCTCTGGGGCAACCAAAATAAAGGACTTAGCCAGGCAATTCTCTCAGACCGGTGCTGACCGGTAACTTTGGATCCGCGAACGTCCGGGAACGTGCGTGGAATAGGTTCTTGGAATCTGGCGTTGGTTTTCTAAAGGGAACTCCTGAGCTTGATTAGTCGGTAACCCTCGAATCACTTCCCTCCCCTATGCGCAGCCAAGTTTTGGGACTCCTTCCTATTTCCTGCGCGAGCGAATGTTAATGCAGCCCACATCAGAACTTTGCGATCTTGGCTCTTTCGTACTGCATCCGTAACCAATGCCTGACTCTGTCGCAAATTACCGATCTCGGCATCTCTTAAGCCATCGCCGCTCTCAAAACCAGCAGCATCCGACAAGAACCCCGCTTCTCTCATGGCCATCAATCGGAGTCTGCATTCAACGCCTACCGTAGCGAATTAGTCGAAACAATCGTCGCGCTGTGAAAGATTCCGTCCCTGCCGAACGTTAGGGGATGCTGGCGTGGATCAAGACGATGTTTGGACCGAGGAGTTTGTGGGCTTTCGAGCGTCGCAGGAATACCGGGTTCAAAGTGCGGTGCGCTGTTGAGCCGATCGGCTTCCGGCGAAATGTTCCTCCCGTCGCTGCCAATCCAGCTCAGGGTAGCTTGTCGAAAAAGAGATAAAGAGCGGCAATCTGGCCGTCCCGGGCAATGATGAAATCAGTCCCGGCGTAAGCGGGCGCCTCACCATGGCGGCCCGATACCCATCGGACCCTCCCGCCATTGCCCAATTCCTCCGGCTGAGCAATTGGCTGATATCGAAAGTCAGGGTGAGTAGCCCTGAGAGCGCCCGCGACGCGATCGATCTCGTCGCGGCCACGATAAACGCCCCCACCTTGCCACCCGGCCTGGACGCGATTACTGGGATCGTAGAACACGCAATCTTCGGTGAAGATCTCGTCGATGGCGGCGCGCCGACGCGCGGGGTCGTTTTCGCCGAAGACGTCGCGAAGATTCCGGATCATCAAAGTCGATATGCTGTAGGACATTGATTGTCTCCTATCGGCATCGAGTGCGGCTTGAGTTACGACCGTTTTATGTCGCTTCTAAACGAAACGTTTAGAAAAAACTACTTGTGGCTCCTCGCTTTTGCGACCATCTCAGAAAGCATTCGCTGGCCCAACCCTGCCTCAAACGCTCGCTGTGTGTCCTCCAGCAGCTCTGCCATTGCCTCTTGATGGGTGCAGCTCGTTCGGCAGGTCGTTTCCTTCGGATACTCGTGAATCGAAAAAACAGCGGGCGCGTCTACTGCTTTATAAATTTCCAACAGACTGATCTTATTTGCTGGTCGAGACAACGATGAATAACCATTACGGCCGCGAGATGTCAGCACTAAACCCGCTTTCACGAGTTTGGACAGCACATTGCGGACTTGCGATTCATGGGCCTGCACACTTGCGGTCAAATGTGCTGAAGTGACCTGTTCACCGTGACGGTCGCCTAGCGCAGTCATAATGTGAACCCCGACCGAAAATCGGTTGTTAATCCTCGACATATTGTTACAATAAATATAACATTTTGATGAAGCGACAAGTTCAACTTCTCTATGCACGACGTGACAAACAAACGGTGCCCCTGGGTTGGCGTCAATGATCCCCTGATGGTCCAATATCACGATCAGGAATGGGGCGTCCCAGTCCACGATGACCGCAAACATTTCGAGTTCCTCGTGCTGGAAGGCGCACAGGCGGGATTGAGCTGGACGATCGTACTGAAGAAGCGGGAAGGTTATCGACGGGCTTTTGAGGGGTTCGACCCCCAGAAAGTGGCGCGATTCTCTGCGCGACGGATGGAGAAGCTCGCGTTAGATTCTGGGATCATTCGTAACCGTATGAAAATCGAAGCTGCCGTGCGGAACGCACGCGCGTTTCTCAAAATCCAGGAAGAGTTCGAAAGTTTCGACTCCTACTGCTGGCGTTTCGTTGACGGACGGCCGAAGCTTAACCGGTGGAAGACTATGCGGCAGATCCCTGCGACTTCACCCGAATCCGACGCTTTCAGCAAGGACCTCAAACATCGCGGATTCGGTTTCGTTGGTTCGACGGTCGTTTATGCCCACATGCAGGCCGTCGGAATGGTAAATGATCACGTCGTCGATTGTTTTCGTTATCGCGAGATCCAGCAGCTATCCTGCAGTATTGGAGGACACGGTCCACTTCTGCAGCCTAGTCGCGATGTCCAACGGAAGACGAAACGGCTCTCCTCGTAGGGCCACAACCAGGGCTGAGCGGTTCGCGATTACCCAAGTCCCACGCTGCTAAAGGAAGGTGGAATCGGCCCATTGTCTTTAGTTCGGTCTATCCGCTACGGGCTTGCATGGCTTCAAGGTCGCGGCGACAGATTTCGCTGAACTCTCGCAGTGGATCATCTGTTCCATTTATGCCTTTCGTGCGTATTTCTTCGGGTGACAGGTTAGGTTCCGCGTAAGTCCTGACGATGTTTTTAAGTACCTGATCGGCACTCGCCAGCACCCCCTCTGACGAACTTAAGCGGATGCGACTCAATAGTGCGTATGCCGGTATTAAGGAGCTGGCGTCTTTCAAGTCGTGCTGCATGGCGTCCGCAAGCGCGCGGGTACTCTCGCTAATGAAATCTGAGTACAGTTGCTCGCGCAACATGATTCTTCTGACTAACAAGTCGTGCCGACTCTGATACCGCTGAGCTATCCAGGTGCCAAACCCTCGAAGCTAGCCCGCCGGAAAGCGAGCCAAAAACAGCAGCCAGCGCAGTAATTGTGGTCGGGCTCATTGTCAACGTGGCAACCTCGAATTCATCGCCAGATTTTCGTCGATGGAAATCATGAACTACCCACCAAGGTCAACCTTGGGAATGACGCGACTCGACCATGGCTCTGATGTCACGGTTTTCGAGAACCAGGCCTCCGCCCTCCCCAGTCCCACAGACGACGACATCCACCATAGCGCGGGCCAAGTCGTCGGCCCGAATCACCTGGTTGGGAAAAAGCAGCCTAAACGTGGGGTAGGTCGCGCGCATCAAGCGATAGCGAAAGTTCGGTTCCTTCCGCGGCTCCACGGGGTAGATGTACGCGGGCCGAAATAGATAGACGCTAGGGAAACCGGCTGCGAGGAGGGCCTTCTCAGCTTCTCCTTTGTATCGCGCGAATGCCATCCGACTTTGTCCCGTCTGGTCGGCGCCACTCCCACTCAAGAATGAGAACATCGCGCAGGGGCTGCCGCCGTGGAAAACCCGCGCGAACTCGATCGTATAGTCCACCGTTATCGTTCGGAGCTGCGCGTCCGACACCGCCCCCGTATACGCACCCAAGCAAAAGATCGCTGCATGCTCACCTGAGAGCACCTCCGCAAGTGCGGAGCAGTCCGCGAAGTCTTGATGCAGAATCTCACTTAACTTGGAGTGCGAGATGCCGAGCTTTCTGCGACCGATAGACGTGACAAGTCCCACAGCAGGGTTGTCGAGCGCGTAGCGAAGGGCGTATCCGCCGACCATACCAGTTGCGCCCACGATTACGAGGCGTGTCTGGCCGACCTTCGGAGCGTTGATCGAGGCCACCTGGTGAGTCGCTGTCATAGGAGTGGGCGCTCATCTACCCAGTCGACATAGAGCCGGCGCTCCGCGAACAGCCACGCTCCGTCTATTTTCACGAAGGTGTCGAGGTAACGGAGCGAAGCGACTATCAAGTGTCGCTTGTCGCCCTCAACTGTGACGTGATAGGCGAGGCAGTAGGTTTCCCCGGTTGCTCGGTCGCTCGTCAGCGTAAAGATGGTGCACTGTCCGACGAAGTGCGTAGTTGCGTCGTACTTGTTCAGGTCTGCGAAGACCGGAGCGAGCGCCTCCAGTGAGTGCAGTTCCTGTGACGGAGCTGGATCCTTGGTGTTCATGTACACCACGAAGTGGGTGTCTGCGGTAAAAAGAGACATCTGACCTTTCGCATCGCGACGATCGGCGCAGTGTGCGTAAGCCTCGACGAGCTCCCGAATAGCAAGACGATCCGCGGCTTCCGTGGGAGAGATGGTGACGTGCTTGCTCATCAGCCGGTCTCCTAGTTTGACTCATTCGGGATGGTAGGAGCGTTTATTTCGAGGATTGCCCTCGGTTCGAGAAACGCCTCGATCCCATACGTGCCGAATTCGCGGCCGACACCTGAGTGCTTGAACCCGCCGAACGGCGCCTGCTGGTCATCAAGCATGCCGTTAATTGCTACGCGGCCCGCCAGGATTTGAGACGCCACGCGCCGCGCACGCTTTGCGTCGGTACCGCTTACATAGGCGTGAAGGCCGAAGTCCGTGTCATTGGCGATCCGGATCGCATCTTCCTCATCGGCGTATGCGATAACGCACAGGACTGGGCCGAATATCTCCTCCCTGGCGACGGTCTTGTCGTTCTTCACATTGACAAATACGGTGGGCTTTACAAAGTAACCCGCTTCAAGCCCTTTTGGATGGCCCTCGCCGCCGACGAGCACTTCTGCGCCTTCTTCAATACCCTTCCGGATGTAGGATTGCACTCGCTCGTACTGTTTCTGCGACACCATAGGTCCAACGGCGGTCTTTGGATCGGCCGGATTGCCGGCTGGAAAGGTCGGCATGGCGTTTACGATAGCTTGTTTTACCTGCTCAAGCCGGGTTCTCGGTACAAGCAGTCGCGTCCCGGCAACGCAAGCCTGACCGCTGTTCATGAACGCGATGGCGAGGGCCGTAGGGATCGCTTTGCTGAGGTCAACGTCGTCGAGCAGGATGTTAGGCGACTTGCCGCCCAGTTCGAGGGTGACGCGCTTCATCGTCGCGGCGCCCTCGCGCATGATCGACTTGCCAACAGCAACCGAACCGGTAAACGAGATCTTAGCCACAGCAGGATTGCGCACAAGCTCGGCCCCGACTACATCGCCGCGGCCAATTACAACGTTGCAAAGCCCCTTCGGGAGCTTTGCCTCGTGCACGCATTCGAGCTACGCTTGCGTTTGCAATGAGCTTAGCTCACTGGGCTTCATGACCGCCGTACAACCAGCGGCTAGGCCGGATGCAAGCTTGGCGGAAAGGAAAAACGAGTTTGCGTTCCACGGAGTAATCAGGCCTGCAACGCCGACCGGCTCTAAGGTAACTGTCGTTTTGCCCGAGCTCCGGGTCAGTGGTAGTTCTTGGAGCGCTTTTTCGGCCGCCAGGAACACGTTGGCGGCCGCCTCAATGATTAGTCGAGAGAACCCGGCGGTGCCGCCGTATTCCTCGACCATTACGTCCGTTAGATCGTCGACGCGCGCCGAAACGACCTCGTGCAGCCGGCGTAAGATCTCCGCCCGTTCTTCCTTCGTCGTCCAACCAAAACTGGCGAAGGCGGGCGTGGCGGCGGCGATGGCGCGTCGAGCATCTTCCTCATCGGCCAGCGCTACGCGGGCGATCACGTTGCCGTTTGTCGGGTTGATGATATCCATGACCTCGTGGCCGTGCGATTCAACGAACGCACCATCAATGTAGTGCGTCGTGATTGTCTTGATCGTGCCTCTCTCGGTGATTGTTTCCATTGCTCCTCTCCTTGTGTGAGTACTTACAATCAAAACGAAGTGACGACAACCCGGTTGAGCGAGCCGTTCTTCAGCGATGCGCATCTGTCATTTACATAACCGACCTAGCGTTCCAAAGCGGCCGGGACAGCCATGGGCTGCCGCTTTGCCGGCTTCGATGTCGGCCGTCTTTCCGTAATCGGTTTGGCCTTTGGTTTCTTCTTGGCGCCCTTCACGTTAGTGCAGTTAAATTGACAAAGGATCACTAATATGTCCAAGACATCTTTACTATCAGAACAATCGCGATAAAGTATCAGCATGGAATTAAGGCATTTGAGATATTTCGTGGCGGTCGGCGAGGAGCAGCATTACGGGCGTGCGTCGCGCAGATTGCGAGTAGCTCAGCCGGCGCTTTCTCGCCAGATTCAGAATCTGGAGGACGAAATCGGCTTCAAACTTTTCGAACGCCTCCCGCGGGGCGTGAAGTTGAGTGCAGCCGGCAAGCTATTTTTGGATGATGCCAGGCGCATCCTTCAAGAGGTAAGCGAGGCGGCTATGCGCGCGGCTCGCGTGGCTCGCGGTAATTCCGGGACGCTGCGCGTTAGGTTCACCGAGAATGCGTCCTGGCACGGCATTGTTCCGGATTCCTTCAGACGATTCCGTGAGCAGCAACTCGACACGGAATTGCAGCTTCAACCGGCGGCGAGTTTGGAACAGTTAGAAGCTGTCAGATCCGGCCGTTTGGATGCCGGGTTCCTCAATTTCATGCCGAAAGCGGATCCGGACTTCGACCAACTTCTCGTCGCTATACAGCATGTCGAGCTAGCCGCGCCCAAAAGACATCCTCTCACAAAGCTAAAGAAACTCCGCCTGCGGGACCTAACGGATACGCCGTTTGTCTGGTTTCCAAGGTGGGCAAGCCCGGCGTTCTACGACCGCCTGATGCATGAATGTTATCGCGGGGGTTTGAAGTCCCCCCGCATCGTTCAGGAGGGACTCAACGAGGCAACAATCCTAAGTCTCGTGTCGACCGGCTTGGGCGTGGGATGGGTCCTTGCAACCGCACGGTGGAGGTGCCCTGAAACCGTTGCCATCCTGCGCGTGGTCGATCTGAACATGCCTGTGCCGCTCACTCTCGCGTGGAGAAGGGACAATACCTCTCCCTTGCTTGCAAATTTCATTGGTGAGGTACAGCGCTTGCCAGGGGTGCGAGCGGTCAATAAAGGTTGAAGGGCTGAGTTGGCCCTGCACACGGTTCAGGTTTCACACATTGCTCATGACGAAGCGAAGCTTCGGTGTCATCGGGCGGAATTCACGAGCAGTTATTCGATCAGACCGACGCGAAAGCGATCGAGCTGATTCCTGCTCTTAACCACCCGCCGTGGTCGGCGCAACGGGGCCAACGTTGGGTTTCTTCCGCATATGCACAACGGTCCCGCTTTCTTCGAAAGAGACTTCGTCCATCAGCGTTTTCACGAGGTAAATACCTCGACCGTGCTCGGACAGCCTTCGTTCTGGAGTGGTGGGATCAGGTACAGCGTTGGTGTCAAAGCCTTGTCCCTCGTCCAGCACAGTGATCGAGACTTCTCCGTCTGCGTAGCATCGGCACTCTACGTAAACGTGCTTACTGGAATTCTCACGATTGCCATGGATCACTTGACTCGGAAAAGACTGCCGTAATTCAACAAAAGAAGCCGAATGAAAACTACGCTGCGTGAGAGTGTGACCCTGTGTATGAGCCATATTTCCGACCTCCAGTTGACATTTCCGCGGATCATTCCCATCGGCATGGCAGTTGCCATTCCGGTGCCTCAAGTTCGGCACGAAGGATATTGCTTGACTCGGCAAAGGCCTCATGCTTAGCCGCCAGTAATCTTCTGAGCCTTAGCGTTCCCTTGCGTTCTCTGAAACGAGTAACCGCCGAGAGTCGTTTTTATTCCCCCTCGAACGACCGCAGAAACGGGAAGCAGTTGGTGTTCAAGGGACAGACAGACTTAAGACGCCCGAGTAGTCGTTACCGGACACATCTGAGCTCACGAGCGACCGGCCCCTAAATCGTTCGACTGGACCCGGACAGCCTTGAGACACTCTCTGGCATTCGCGCAAGTCGGGATTGATACTGCTTGCTCGTTCTGTATTCCAGCCGAATATTTCAGTGCAATCCTCGCACCCTACACGCGCCTCTGAGGGTTTTTCTTGGGGCGCGAGCTCTTCACCGCGCTGTAGCGAGTTTGTCGTCAAATTTTTGTTACGTTAGGAATATCTCTGCGGCAGAGAAGTTCTCCCAGTAGCTGATCAATTCGATCAGATCAGAAAAAACTGGGGTATTGAGCATGAACGAACAGAACTTCTCCTCCTCAGTTAAGTTCACAACAACGTTAAATGAACCGAATTCGTCCCAGCTCGGCGAGACGATGTCCAACTTCATTGGCAGGGTGTCGTCAAACGGCGTTTCGTTCTTAAAGGGGATTAGTATCGCGGGCTCACCCTTGGCTGCAGGCGCGATGGTGGAGAAACTCAGTGCGCAGACGATACGCAGCTCGCGCCAGTTCTGGTAAAGGTGACGCGGCACTCCTCCGATTTGCCGCCGCAGTAGAGCTGATCGAGGCTGACCTGTGGCAACAATACAATGAATTGGGCGGCGTCCAATGCGGCAATCCAGCATACATCGCCGCCCTGAGCAATCTTGATGGCGACATGCCTCAGTACATTGCCGATAACACCGATGATGAGCTAAGTCACGCTGCGTTTTTGAACGCCTACCTAATATCCAGAGGTGCGCAGGCAGTTGACCTGGATGCATTCCGAACCCTGCCTAGCGGCCAGGCCACGGGCGCCAAGAACATTGGCAGACTGACGAATCTAATGAAGCTCAATGTGGACCTCAGCTGGTACACACGATATCGCAGTACACACAACCCTGATTTTGGTGTGAAACTGAACCTTTCACGATCCGTAACCAACCTGCCATACCGCTAAACGACACCGACACGCCTCCGAATCAACCCCAGCCCGATCCTCCCGTGACTCCACAGGAGAATCGCATGCAAGCAATTGCGAATATGGCGGGATTTCACATTGCTTTCATCGAGGCAGGTGGTGCGAGCCTTTATCCGACACGTGTCTTCAAAGCAACCGATCCTGAGGTACTGAGAGTTCTCGTTAGCATCGCGTCGAAATAGACCACTTCAGCCTGTGGCACGACAAGGCGGGAAACGCCGTCGCTCAGCCTCTGGCTGGCGTGAGCGACCCAGAGACCGGCGTGACCTTCCCTGATCTCAATGCCCTCAATTCTGAACTCGATCAGACCAACCTGACCCTGCCGGAGCCCTGCACTTTCATCAGCAAGACCTTGCCCGCGTGCTCAGTCATCCGTCCGACGACGACAAGGAATGGAGGGGCAGTGGCGACGATTAGGGCGTTTACCGGGGACTTACTTTTTCTGGGACAGTCGACAGCATTCTTTGATTTCGTCAACCATCTCGCAGTCGAAGCCGATTCGGTGCCTGGAGGATTCTGATCCGCAAGTGGCTTCACACTCCCGGGGCCGCTGGCCGCCATCCTGCGGCGCCCGCTTTTTGCAAAAGACGATTGATCTTCATCAATGTAAGGGAGGTCTAAATCTTTGAAGCACCGTTTCACCCGATGCATTTACTGGTTATTTTCGAATTGCCCTCCTGGTGTTCGGTCCGAGGAAACTTCCGGAACTCGGCAAGGGAATTGGCGAAGGCATTCGAGGCTCCAAGACGGCTATCCAGAAAGAGGACGAGAAACCGACAACTACGGCAGTCGCCGACTCCGCTGACATTCCGAGGGAATAAAACTTCGAGTGGTCAGTTATTACAGGCATGAGTGCCTTTCGTAGTGACTCCTCTCACGGTCGCTGAGGCGTTCGAATTCCAGTGCAGAAAGCAGAAAGGACATCAGTTATGCTAAAGAACTTGATCATCGCCGCGCTCTTGTGCGCCAGTCTTCAAGCCCAGGTTACGACGACGGCTTCAAGGGCACCAGGGCAATCTTCTGCAAACGCTCCGCAAACCCTCAACCCGGTTATAGAGTGGAACAGAACCCTTTTACGAATCGTCCGCACTCCTGGTGCGCAACCCCCCACTATTCATTCGACGCGCAGCTTCGCCATTCTTCATGCCGCTGTCTTCGACGCCGTGAACAACATCGTCGGAGGCTTCACTCCTTATCGAGTGCATCTCAGTGACGTGTCTCCCGAGACCTCTGCAGTGGCAGCGGCTGACCAAGCCGCTCATGACGTCCTAGTCTCGCTTTACCCGGCATTTCAAACCACGCTGGACACGGAACTCCAACAGGATCTGGCCCAGATTCCTGACGGGAAACCAAAGGCTAATGGCATCACCGTCGGGCGGACACTGGCTTCGCAGATTTTGTCCTTGCGGGCGAACGATGGCTCAGGAGTGACCCCTCCCCCTTACAAGCCAAAAAACGTTCCGGGCTTTTATCAGCTGACGCCGCCAGATTTCACGCCAGCCGATTTTACGCAATGGGGTGACGTTACTCCATTTGCCATCGCGAGTGCGCGCTCATTCTTTCCTGATCCCCCACCAGCCCCGTCCGACGAGGAGTACGTTCAAGACTTTGCTGAGGTGAAAAGCATCGGCGAGCTCGGCAGCAAAACTCGAACTGCGGAGCAGGCGGTCATCGGAAAATTCTGGAACGGGAAAATTCAAAACTATTGGAACGAGATCGCCCAGACCGCTGCTATCACCCACAACCTCGACCTCGAGCAGAGTGCACGGCTCTTTGCCTTGCTAAATTTCGGGATGGCCGACTCAGTGATCTCCTTCTTCGATGCGAAGTACTTTTATCAGTTGTGGCGCCCGGTTACTGCGGCAGAGGCGACCGATGATCCTGATTGGCTGCCTTTTACTAAGAAGACTGCGCCAGACCCTTCCTATCCCGGCGCGCACAGCGCCACCAGTAGTGCAGGCGCAGAAGTGTTGCGATTCTATTTTGGCGACAACTTTACTTTCGATGTCACTTCAGAGGTGTTGCCTGGGGTGACGCGACACTTCACCACTTTTTCGGAAGCTGCGCAAGAGGCGGGATTGAGCCGTATCTACGCCGGACAACACTTTCGTTTTGATCATGTCGCGGGACTAAGGCTGGGACAGCAGGTTTCCAGCTTCGTCACGCACACCGTCTTACTTCCCCGCCCAGCGCCTGAGGCACCGTCAGGGAAGCAATTCGAGAGTACGAAATGACAGATCAAGATTAGGCGGCGACTGGGTCTCCGATACAGCACACTCCGCAGGTGCTGCGGCGATAGAAAAGCCACGGCACCTGCATTTTTTTGACGTTCGCTATCGTGGCCGAAAAAAACATGCCGTGCAAGACTATTTCAACCTACACGTGCGGATCGGGGCTAGCGTTTAAGGACTGGGACGAAACACGAGACAGGATTTTCGGTATTGCTAGTCATCCAGTTTAAAGAAGGAGTAAATCATGGGGTTTGGAACCGAACTCCTGTTCATTGTCATGCTTGGCTTCCTGTTTGTCGGTCCAAAGCGGCTGCCCACAATTCTTGGACAAATAGCTCGAGCCAGAGCACAGTTGGAAGGTGCAGCTCGTAATCTTGAGGGCGAATTAGAGGTGGAACTCGAACCCCATACGTCACAAGGAACACGGTGCAGTTGATCCAAAAACGACGGGTGCGCAATAATGCATCGCACATTCTGGGAAATGGAACCGCGAATCCGCCGATTCGACTTACATCGGAGCAATCCTTCTCCGCTGCCGGTTATAAAAGCGATCGCATTCGCAAGAGTTTTCTGAACAGTAACATCCAGTATCGTCACTTTTATTTCGGGCGGATTCCTAACCTCGAAATTTCGGATCAGCAGAACGAGCGTTAACTTTCCGGGGCGGTGCACACCGGGTGTCGCGCAATTACAAATTGCCTAAGCGCAGCAGATGTGAAAGGACATTGATTTTCTCACCGTCTGTTCATGCACCGGGTACGTGTGTCAGATGTAGGTAGCCGCCTGATCGCTCACATGGGCTTCAAGAGAAATCTGCAGAGAGCTTCTATCATCGGCCTCGGCTGCGCGGGCGCTGTTCCAACATTGCAACTTGTCGGCTGATTTCGCTCGGGCGAATCCCAATCGTAAGCCGCTCATGCTCGCAGTCGAGATTGTTCAACCTGCGACTACGTCGACAATACGCACGAAACAGTAATCGGCAACGCGCCGAACCCTTCGAGGCAAGAACTGTTCGCGGTAGGTTGGTTACCACACCACCGCAAACTGGAACAGCATTCCACTTCTAGACGGCGCACTACTATACTCTGGGGATGAGCAAACACCTCGAGTCGCTGCACCAGAATCTTCTCAACGGCAAGCTACCCCATAACCTGAGTTGGAGCGAGACCGTCGAATTGGTCGAGCATCTGGGTGAAGTCCAACCGCATGGGGACGATGAGTTTGTGTTCCGCGTCGGCAGCCAACGCGCTTTTTTCAAGCGGCCGCACACTCATGATCTTGGCATGGAGGAAGTTTCTCGGCTGCGTAAATTCCTGCAAGAAGCCAGATCGGGTGGGCATATAGAAGAACCGGCCAAGCCTCACCGCGTGATTGTCGTCATCGACCACCATGCCGCCCACGTTTATCAAGACTTGGGTGGAAGCCGGCCGGCGGACGAACACAAGGTGCGACCTTACGATGCTTTCAATTTCCATCATCATCTGATTCATCGAAAGGAAGCTCACTACCGTGGCGAGCGTGTACCCGAAGAGCATTCGTTTTATGAGGAGGTCGCGAAAGATCTCACTTCCGCGAACGAGATCGTCCTCATCGGTCACGCCACCGGAAATAGCAACGCCGCCGTCTTCTTGAAAGAATACTTGAAGTCCCATCATCCCGACATTTCTCGACGGGTCATCGCTACCGAAAGCGCAGACCTCTCGGCGGTGAGCGAGCCTGAAATCGAGGCTCTAGCGAAGCGGCACATGATCGCAGTCGTCTAACAGCATAGTTCGTAACCGCAATTACCCTTTGATCAGTGGGCGAGCAGTTCTTGCTGGGTGCCGCCGCACAGAACATCAAGCGTCTCGTGCGCTTCCTCAGTCGCAGCCCTGCACTTCAAACCGTGGCCGGCTCCCATGGACCGCCGTCCACCTGCACTTCAGCCTTCGATATTCCTCGCGTTCCCGCGTGCGCAATCCCGCCGGCACCAGCCGGCGTGATCGGTGCCAGTCATGGTCGCAAAAAAGAGGGAATTCCGGCTTTTTAGCGGGAAGCGAACGGGGGCTTTGCCCAGGGCTTTGCCCCGCACCCCCAGGATTTAACGCTTTGATGCCTTCCCGATGAGGGCTCTTCAGTCCCAGTGCTTCAGCTGCGGCCACAATTCCTTCAACGGCTGCTTGAGCCCTCGGCAATAGAACACGTCGAAATGCTCGTACGGCATCGAGTATGGGTGGTACACGCTCGCGACCTTCTGCACGCTTACAAACAGTTGCTCGAGGCGCTCTTGGCTATCATCCATGACGATCATACTTTCGCCGGTGTAATCGCGCGGTCCCCACAGGAAATAGCTTTGGTGACCGCTGATCGCCCACGGCAATCCAAATTTCGGCCCGAAGAGATCGATCGCGCCTGCTTGGCCATAGTTCTGGGCAAAGATCGCCGTCTTCGCTCGAACACCCGGCGGCAAACTGTTGTAAACACCCGCCACCGTCGCGACCATTTCCGGCCAGCCAAACTGGCTCGCATAAATCTGCGGCAACGGGCCCAGCTTGTGCGTCTCACTTGGAGGCGGCGAGAGGTGCAACGCGCGCGTGTAGTGAATGTACGTTTCGACCGGCAGCACCGGCGTGGCAAGCGGCGCCAAGATCGCGCCCGCCGCGATCATCAGTGCCGGGTAGGCCACTCGCACCCACCTTCGCTGCCGCGCCTCGAGCCGCATTTCCCACATGACGCTGCCGGCCGCAAACACCAGCGGAAAGGCGGGAAAGAGGTAATACACGCGCGGACTCATCGTAACGATCACGCCCGCTGTGAACACCCAGGCCCAGCCCAGCGCGCGAAATCTCTTCCCTTGCTCCGCGAACAAGAAAAACCACAGGCCTGCCAGCCACACGGGCGCGGTCAACGGGTTCATCGCACGAATTTCCTGACCGAAGAAACTGAAGAAACCCAACGGCACGTTCCGCCCGCTGCGTCGAATGTTGGCCTGCAATTCGAGAAATGGAAAGTGGTGCCGAACATTCCACCAGAGATTCGGCGCAAAAATCACAAACGCGACCACCCCGCCAATCCATAACCACCGATTAGCGAGCAGCTTCCGTTGGTTCGTAAGCAGTAGTCCGAAGACAATCCCAGCGCCGAAGATCATCATCGAGTACTTGTTCTCGAGACCGATGCCCGCGACCGCGCCGAACCAAATCCACAGCCTCTCATTTCCGGTTTTGATGATGCGAATCACGAGATACGCGCAGGTCATCCAGAACAGTGGCTCGA
>Ga0306920_100006835_pt1 | contig 14953 bp, 17 predicted proteins | sample flu12Cox44000170_FD_204666 | JGI IMG/M metagenome (GOLD analysis project Ga0306920, IMG submission 204666) | Lab enrichment of tropical soil microbial communities from Luquillo Experimental Forest, Puerto Rico - flux4day.12C.oxic.44.000.170 (v2)... | ecosystem: Environmental > Terrestrial >... | reverse complement strand
TAACGCACAACGAGAAGATTAAGATGCGGACTGCGAGATCGAGTTGCGCCGTCCATAAGCGGTCGATCAACCCATGACCCCCTCGGCTCTGTCGGGAATCATATTCGTATTGACGCTGAGCGGTATTTTCCTCGGCTCGATGCTGCGCCGGACTTTACCGAAGCACCACCTCAGTGAAGACGCTCAAGACACGGTGAGGCTCGGCGTCGGGCTGATCGCGACAATCGCCGCACTGGTTCTCGGCCTGCTCATTGCAGCGGCAAAAGGTTCGTTCGATACGCAGAATACTCAGATCAAGCAGATTACTGCCGATTTGATCCTGCTCGACAACATCCTGGCCCAATATGGTCCGGAGGCCCGCCCCATCCGCGAACAGATGCGCGGCGCAGTCGGTCCCTTTGCCGACCAGCTCTGGCGCGAGAAGCAGACAAGCGTCAGAGGACCGTACGAAACCAACGCCCAGGCGGAACGGGTCTATCTCGAAATCCAAGGATTGTCGCCGCAGAGCGATCTACAGCGCGCGCTGCAATCGCGAGCCGCGCAGCTGAGTAATGATATCGCGCAAACGCGTCTTTTGCTGTTTGTCGAGTCCGACAGCCTTGTGCCAGCGCCCTTTCTGGGAATCCTGGCGTTTTGGCTCGTTATCATATTTGCAAGCTTCAGCCTGTTTTCGCCGCTGAACGTGACGGTGTTCACCTGCCTTTCGCTGTTTGCCTTATCAGCCGCATGCGCGATCTTCCTGATTTTGGAACTAAGCCGACCATTCACTGGCCTGTTGATGATTTCGAGCGCGCCGCTGCGAAACGCCCTCGGCTCGCTTTGACAGCCGACATCGTTGCGTTGCTCGACGCGTCGAGAGCCCGCCGCGCGCTTTGGCCGCAAGCATACGGAATATCGGCGCAGCGATTTGGTTATTATGCAGTGCGCATCGGGGCGGCCGCCGAGTATAAGGACTTCGAAATGTCGGAAATGACGAGGCGTAACCTTCTCGGAACAGTCGCGGCGGCGACGTTGGCCGGCTCGGCCGGAGCGGCTCGGGCCCAAGCGCCGGTCCGCAACGCCGCGACGCCGGGAATCTACCGCTACAAGATTGGATCTTACGAGCTCACCGCGCTCTACGACGGCATCTGGTATCGTCCGATCGACGACAAATTCATCGTCAATGCGCCGTTCGCGGAGGTCGAGCACGCGCTCGACGCCGCTTTCATGCCGCACGACAAGCTCGCCACGCCATTCACCACGCTGATCGTCAATACCGGCAAGCGACTTGTGCTCCTCGATACCGGCACCGGCGGCCAGATCGCACCGTCAGCTGGCGTGTTGCGTGACAATCTTGCCGCCGCAGGAATCGACCCAAAAGAGGTCGACACGATCGTCATTTCGCATTTTCATCCCGACCACATCAACGGCATCAAGGACAAGGACAACGCACTGATCTTTCCGCGTGCCGAGATCATGGTGCCGACGCCCGAATGGGCCTACTGGATGGACGAGGGTAATCTCAACACCGCGGCTGCGGATCTGAAAGTCGTGTTTCTCAATCAGCGGCGGATTTTCGCCGACATCGCCAAACAGGTGACGCAGTTCGAGCCCGGCAAGGAAGTCGTGCCCGGTATCGTCACTATTCCCGCAGCGGGTCACACGCCCGGCCATACCGTGTTTGCGGTTCATTCCGGCGATCAATCACTGCTGGTTTTGAGCGACACCGCCCAGCATCCAGCGGTATTCGCGCGCCATCCGGATTGGCAGGCCAGCTTCGACATCGACGGAACCGCCGCGGTCGCAACCCGCAAAAAGCTTTTCGATCGCGCCGCCGCCGACCGCATGCTGGTCACCGGCTATCACTTCCCCTTCCCCGCCTGCGGCCATTTGATCAAAACCGCGACCGGCTATGAACACGTTCCAGTCGAGTGGCAGACGGCGCTATGACAGGCGGGAACCTGACTTATTTCAGTTTTGCCCGGACTACGCCTAAGCACCGCCCCAATTCCGGTTAAGCTCGTGACGGCATGCATGAGTGCACGCTGGCGGACGGGGACCCGTCGTGCGGTTGAAAGCAATAGCGGCGACCACGCTTCTGCTGTTGAGCGTTGCGGCTGTCCATGCACAGACGCCGCAAGCGACGGCGTCTGAAAGGCCATCACCACTGTCCGAAATGGCGCACGATTTCGGCAATTGGCTGAGTCGCGTCACCGGCGGCGGCAAAAGCACTGATCACCACCGCACGGCGTCTTCGCCGCCATTGCCGCGGCCACGGCCAACGGAGCCGGCCACCGTATCGAGCGCGTCGATCCAGCGGCCGCTCGACACCGCGCCTGCGGCTGCCCCGCCGAGCAAGAAAATCGTGACGCCCCTTCAGATAAACGACTGACGGAAGAAAGCCGATGAACCCTGCTGACGAAATGCCTGCGAAGATAGAAGCGCCGGGGTCAACCAGTGCTCCCGCTGATTTCGGTCTTAAATTGGACGAGCACGCCTCGCTTTCGGAGCCCGGTCGTGCAAGCGATGATCGGCGACCCGTCGAAGATTTACGCAGTCTTCTTTTGCGGATCAGCCATCACCTCGATTACGAAACCTCGGAACGATCGACGATTTATTATCGTCTGTTGGCGCTGGACGCTCAGGGGAAAAAAATAGAGAACCAGATCAAAAAACGCACTTTGCGAACGCTGTTTCGTTATCTGGCCGTGATTTGTATTGCTGTTGCCGGCACCCTGGTTTGGCAATCGTACGGCGAGGCAACCAAGCAGATAATCGCGACGCGGGCACCGGAACTCGGCTGGTCACCCCAATCGAAAGAGACGATCGCGGGTTGGATCCAAGAGCTTGGCTGGACGAAATCCGAGCCGGATACTTCTCCTGTCCGGCCGGCCGTGGCAGGGACGGCGCAAGCGATACAGGTGATATCGGTTGCACAAACCGCACCCGAAGCAGCCGGACCGAAAGCGCCCGCCATCCCACCTGGCGACCCCGAGCAGGTGCAACAAATCATGCGCAGCCTAACGACGCTTCAGCAAAGCGTCGAACAACTCGCCACTACGCAAGACCAGATGGCGCGCCAGATCACAACGCTGCAGGCCAACGACCTTGAAATCCTCAAACGGGTTCCACCACCACCACCGCCGCTGCCTCCCGCCGCACCCGTGCACAAACCAACGCTGGCGCCATCGTCGCGGATACCCGGGGTCGGTCGTTAGTGTCATTGTGATGCGATTGCGCGCGGTAAGCGAATAACCTGCCATACGCCGAGGCAGCGCCTTCTGCGAACTCCGAAGCGGACAGCGAAGTCAAAGATACGGAGGCCGGCCACTGAGCCGGCCTCCCCTATCCCGCGATTTTTGTTCCGCGAGTTGTTGCGGGACGACTACTCTTAAGCCCGATCTTTCCGAACGCTCGACTTCACGCCCTGGGGATCGTGCTGAAAAATCCGACTTGCGGGACCCGGAGGTGTCCGCCTTTGGGTAGCCGCAAGCCGGTGCGTACGATCCGGGCCTCGGTTCGCACCGCATCTGGTGCTAATTCCGGATCGCAGGCAAACGGGATTACGAATGCTTGGCACCCTTGCCCATGCCGGCCTGATGCGTCTTGGCGGACGTGGTATGCCGCGCATGATGCACGACATGATTTTTACCGCGCGCGATGTGTTTGCGCACATGCGAGCGGCGTCGTGCGGCATGCTTCACCGGCTTGCTCGCCTTGACGGCGGGCGACTGCGCTTGGGTTTGGACCGCAGGAGCCGTGCCATTCGTGCCGGTTGTGCCTGAGGACTGAGCCGCGATTGCCGAGCCGGCGATCAAGCTGGTCGCGAGCAGCGCGGCGGCGAATTTGGTCAACATTGTGTTCTCCTTTTTCCGGCGCCTTTGGGGAGTTGCGCCGATTGTTGAGGAGACACTACAGGCGGGCCACTGAACGCTGCCTGAAGTTGCACAGCGTTTAGCGTTCACCTACGTGAAATTCTCGTAATGAGGCCCCGCGATGATTCTCAATCAACTTTCCGTTGATCGTCCTAATGCACGAACCGCCGGCGGAAGAAATGCTAGGCTTCGGTGTTAGCGGGCTGGAACCAATTCCGATCGGGAACCCCGCACGGGGGAATAAACTCACAGAGTAAGGACTCCAGAGTACGGACACAGGCTACCCAGACCACGGACCCAGGCAGCCAAAATCGGAGGAACTATGCGGAAAACCTCATTGCTTACAGCCCTCATCGTCGCAGCGGCCATCTCAGGCGCCCCCCAGCTCGTCGCGGCGATGGGCGGCGGCAGTCCCAGTGACACAAGCGGGAGCTCGCAAGGCAGCAAGCCGTCCGACGGCAAATCGAGCAAACATAAGAAGAAAAACGACAAGAGCAGCTCGGCGAAGGATTTCATCGACGGCTATCATGCGGCTTATGCCCTGATCTACGACAAGGACGATTACCAGGGCGGCATCACCGCGCTGCACGCATTGGCCCATGACAACAATGCCGACGTAGCGACGCTCCTCGGCTATGCGAGCCGAAAGCTCGGCCGCTACGACGAGGCCAAATACTGGTACGACAAGGCGCTCGTCGCCGATCCGAAGCACGCTTTGACTTGGTCCTATTACGGCATGTGGCATGCCGAACAGGGCAACCTCCTCAAGGCCAAGGACGATCTCGAACAGGTACGTCTGATCTGCGGCACCGAGTGCAAAGAATACGTCGCGCTCAAAGAAGTGATCGACGGCACGCAAACCTACTAGGCGTTCATTGTGCTGTATCCCGGATCGAGCAGCGCTCGATCCGGGAGTATGATTTGTCCCGGATATCGCTCACGCGATGTCCGGGTTATTTTTTTAAGAAGGAAAATTCATCATGAAGAAATCTGCCGCCGTGGTGTGCGCCGCGGGAATCGTTTTCGCAAATCCACTCCCGGGATTGGCGCAGGACGTGCTGACAACACATCGCCTCTCGGCAGCGCTTGCCGCCGAAGCTGTCAGCGAAGCCGTCGCCGCCTGCGCCAAACAGGGCTATCACGTCACCGCGACGATCACTGATTCCGACGGCGTCGAACAAGCCGTGTTGCGCGGCGATGGCGCTTCGATGACCACGCTCGATGCGGCGCGCGACAAGGCCTACACCGTGCTGATGCTCGGCGCGCCGCGTAACGAAGACACGACCGGCGCCATCGTGCAGCGCATGGGACAGACGCCGTCGGCCGGCGGCCTGGCCAAGCTGCCGCACATCCTCCTGGCGCAAGGCGGGGTGAGGATAAAGGCCGGCACCGAGGCAATTGCCGCGATCGGCGTTGGCGGCGCGCCCGGTGGCGATCTCGACGAGGCCTGCGCCAAAGCCGGGGTCGAAAAGATCAGCGGCCGGCTAAAATAATCAACAACTCATACGTTGGGCAAAGGCACGGAATGCCGTGCCCATCCGTACTAGGCGAAGACCTGGACACGGCGCTTCCGCGCCTTAGCCCACCCTACACGCTACGCGCTTCTGCCCGCCCTATGCTCCCGCGTCTCCTTCAAGAGCCAGTCCCCATAATCCGGGTCGACGCTCTCGATCGGCAGCACCAGTATGGCCGGGGTCGTATAGGAGTGCAGCTGCCGCACCGCGGCGCGGACCGGCTCGGCGAGCGCGGCGCGGGTCTTGATGATCATTACCGCCTCATCGCCCCGTTCGACGGCGCCCTGCCACCAATACAGCGACACCATGCTGGGCAGGATATTGACGCAGGCGCACAGCCGTCGTTCGACCAGTTCGCGGCCGATGCGCTCCGCCTCGACAACGGATGGATGAGTCGTATACACGAACACCACGCGTTGATTATTCTCGTCCATATCGATCTCCGGCGCGGCGCTGCCGCTTGTTTGAAACCGATTTGTCATATCGAACCATGCCGAAATCCCGTCCGGCACATTCTTATAAGCGCATCGCTTTTGTCGCCAGCGATGTCCTCGCGGCACAGCGGGCGCGGCGCCGCTTGGTCCAGCGTTATGGCGACGTCCGGCCCGAGACCGCGGATGTCGTGGTCGCGCTCGGCGGCGACGGCTTCATGCTGGCGACCCTGCAACGGTTCATGAATTCCGGCAAGCCGATCTACGGCATGCATCGCGGTACGGTCGGTTTTCTCATGAACGAATACAGCGAACGCGACCTGCACAAGCGGCTCGCCGCCGCCCATGTCACGGTAATCCACCCCCTGTTGATGCGGGCGCGCGACGCCGCTGGCCGCGTGCATCGGCACCGCGCCATAAACGAAGTCTCGCTATTCCGCCAGACCTATCAGGCGGCTCGGCTACGCATCATGGTCGACGACAAGGAGCGGCTCGCAGAACTGGTGGCCGACGGCATCATGCTGGCGACACCGGCGGGCTCGACCGCCTACAATCTTTCGGTGCAGGGGCCGATCATTCCGATTGGCGCGCCGCTTCTGGCGCTCACCGCGATCAGCCCGTTCCGGCCGCGGCGCTGGCATGGCGCGTTGTTGCCGGACCGCGCCCGCGTCAGCATCGAGGTATTGGAGGCGGCCAAGCGTCCGGTGGCGGCGGTCGCCGACCATGACGAGGTTCGCTCGGTGCGTTCAGTCGACATCCATATGGATCACGCCACCGCCATGCATATGCTGTTCGATCCGGGCCACAGCCTCGACGAGCGGATCATCAGCGAGCAGTTCGGGCATTGAATCAATGCAACCCCGGATACGCGAAGCGGTGTCCGGGAGATATTGCTCCCGGATCGAGCCTCGCTCGAACCGGGCCACATATCGCTCACGCCGCGGCGGAATAAACGAGTTGGGGCGTTTCGGCCGCGACCTCGTCGCAGAACAGCCGCGCTTCCTCGCGCGCGGCTTCGGTGGCAAACCGCCGCAACAGCGTGATCAGCGGCGCGACATCAGCCATATCGGCGCTTTCACAAGTCCTAAGGACTCGCTCGACCAGGCGCCGCTGCAGATGCGCGTCATCCGCGTCCTCGGCGAAGCCCTCGCGCATCGCCTTGATCGCTTCGCTGAACGCCCTATGCATCGAGGCCGGCAGCTCCGCCTTTTCGAACAGAGGCCGCAAGCCGGAGCCGATCCGGTCACGAATCAGAGCCGATACACGGGCAAGCGGCATGCCGCTCAACTCCGCCAATGCTTCTTCGAATAAGGCGATGTTGCCCGACAAAAGCGCGCGCAAGACCATGCCGGCGGTAAGCTGCCCGCTCACGCGCAGGTGACGAATGAGCGGCCGGAGCTCAGTTTTCGGGCTCTCGGCGGCGATCGTCACGGTCGCTTTCTCGCAAGCCTCGCGCGCCATGCGCCGAGCACGGTCCTCTTCGAGCCAGGAACGATCGACGACAAAGCCGGCAAGCGTTTGCGACAATTGCGTCACCAGATTTTGCCGCGCCGCGGCTGGAAGGTCCTCGCGCATCAAGAGCGCGTCGCGGATCACGGCGACATCGCCGAATCGTTCGACGATGCGATCAATCGACGAAGCCGCGATCTCGGCGCCGTCGTTCTCCGCCAAAATCTGACAAGCCTCGCTGCTGCCCTGTTCGGCGATCGCGGCCGCCACCGCGGACGGCAGCACGGCGCGGCTGGCGATTGCGGCTTGAACCGCTTCGCCGCCGGTTGCGACGCCATCGAGGAGATCGGCGTCGATCAAAAGCGGCGACAAAGCATAAATCGGCGCCGCGATCTGCGGCTGGTCGCAAGCGAGCGCGATGATGGCGGGCGCCGGCGCGGCCGGACTCGCCGCCAAGGCGTCGGCGAGCGATCGCCGTACCAGCGGCGATGGATCGTCGAGCATTTTGAGCATCAGGCCTTCGGCCGGCGCGAGTTCGTCGGCGGTCAGATCGCAGCAGAGATAGGCACGCGCCAGCGCGCCCGCCGCCTCGGCGCGTTCGTTCGCCGGCGCCGTCTCCAGCCATTGCAGGAAATCGCGAACGATGGTCATCGGGTGAACCACACGATCAGGATGCGATTCCAACCCTAGGATGGCCGTCCTTAACAAAACGTTTACCATAAATCTTTGCAGTTCCCTCGTGACGCCGATGGGCGGCCCGGCACAACCGGATTAGCCCTTGTCAGGCGGATTTTACGCCGTTTGGCCGTTTGCCGAGGCCTCGTTCGCCAATTCGGGCCCGTTAACAATTGTGCTAAGTGTCGGCCGCTAGCAGGGACCGCAACTCCACGATCCCTTAAACCCCAAGGAGGCATTGAATGGCGCAGCAAGCGGCGACACGGCACAAGCGCGGCGGCCTCTATTTTGAGGATTTTGTCCCCGGCGAAATCGTCGAACACCGCTACACCCGGACTGTCACGCAGATGGACAACATGTTGTTCTCCAACATGACGCTCAATCCGCAACCGCTCCACATCGACCGGCATTTCTGCGAGCAGGAAACCGAATGGGGCCAGCCGCTGATGAACTCGTTGTTCACACTCGGCCTGATGATCGGCATCCAGGTTTCCGACATGACTGTTGGCACCACGATCGCCAATCTCGGCATGACCGACGTCAAATTCCCGCATCCCCTGTTCGAAGGCGACACCGTGCATTGCACGACGGAGGTGATCGGCAGGCGCGAGTCGAAATCGCGGCCCGGCGCCGGCATCGTCGAATTTCATCACCGCGCCTATAACCAGGACAACAAGCTGGTGGCTGAGTGCCGGCGCCAGGCGTTCATACGCATGCGGCCGAAATAATAGCGGATGCGCTCGCTCCTATTCGTTCCGGCCGACAGCGCGCGCAAGCTCGACAAAGCCATGTCGAGCGGCGCGGATGCGCTGATCGTCGACCTCGAAGATTCGATCGCTTTGGACGGCAAAGCGCGCGCGCGCGAGTCCGCAGCGGCTTTCTTGAAGGACGCGCGCACGAGCGCGACGCGGCCCTATCTGATGGTGCGGGTGAATGGACTACAGACCGGCCTGATCGACGCCGATCTCGATGCCGTCGCATCGGCAGAGCCGGATGCGATCATGCTGCCGAAAGCCGAAGGCGGCGCGGCACTTGTTCACGCCGACGCCAAGCTGGCGGTCCGTGAAGCGCAAAACGATCTCGCGGACGGGCACATCAAGATTCTGCCGATCGCTACCGAGACCGCGGCGGCCTTGTTCCTAGTTGGCACATTTGCGGGCACGAGCGCGCGCTTGATCGGCATGACCTGGGGCGCCGAGGATCTCTCCGCGGAGCTCGGCGCGCGGGCGAATCGTGACGCGGAAGGCCGCTTTCTCGATCCCTATCGGCTTGCGCGGTGTCTGTGTCTTGCCGGCGCCGCGGCCGCCACCGTGCCGGCCATCGATACGGTTTTCGTCGACTTCCGGAATGAGACTGGCTTTCGTCGCGAATGCCAAGAGGCCTGCCGTGACGGCTTTGTCGGCAAGATGGCAATCCATCCGGCGCAGGTGCCGATCATCAATGAGGTGTTCACGCCATCAGCGGAAGCAATTGCACATGCTCAGTCCGTGATCGCTGCCTTCGCCGCTGCTCCTGACGCCGGCGTCGTTGGCATTGGCGGCGTCATGTACGACCGCCCGCATCTGGTGCGCGCGAAGCAACTCTTAGCGCGAAAGTGAGCAGGGAGGCGCTCACCCCACAAGGGGCAGCGAATTGAGTCACGGCGAGTGTTTTTGGTAAGCCGCCTTCGGATCGAAAACGAGCGCGTCGCGAAATTCGAGTTTCGCCGCCCGCAATTTGCCCTCCGGAGTGCCAAGCGGCACAGCCCGATAGAAACAAGAACGCCGTCCAGTGTGACAGGCGCCGGCGAGCTGCTCGACCTTGATCCACACCGCATCCTGATCGCAGTCGATGCGCATTTCGACGACGCGCTGAGTGTGGCCGGACGTTTCGCCTTTTTTCCAGAGCGCGTTGCGCGAGCGGCTGTAGTACCAAGCTTCGCCGGTAGCGATCGTTTTTGCCAACGCCTCGGCATTCATATGCGCGACCATCAACACGTCGCCCGACTTCGCATCGGTGGCGACCGCTGTGACGAGCCCGTCGGCGTCGAATTTCGGAGTGAGCGCCTCGCCCTCTTCGAGTTCGGCCGCGCCCGCGGGCGCCGTGAATGGTGCAGAACCGACCAAATCGCTCTCCCTTTCCGCCCTCACCTCTGCCGAACTTCAAATTAAGGCCGCCAGCGCCTATATAGTTGATTGTCAAAGAGACTCAATAAACCCGCGTTAACGCGGACAAATCTGCATTTCCGATGCTCAACGACGTCTACAATCGCCGCATTCTTGAACTCGCCGCCGCGATCCCCCGGATCGGGCGGCTGAACAAGCCCGACGCCAGCGCCACGGCCCTGTCAAAGCTGTGCGGTTCGACTGTGACGATCGACCTGAAAATGGATGGCGATACCGTGACCGATTTCGCCCATGAGGTGAAAGCCTGCGCGCTCGGCCAGGCGTCGTCGTCGATCATGGCGCGCAATGTCGTCGGCTCCAAAGCCAGCGAGCTTAGAGACTTGCGCGAGGGCGTGCGCAAAATGCTTAAGGAAAACGGCGCCCCGCCGGCGAACGGCAAATGGGCCGACATCGCCGTGCTCGAACCGGTTCGCGACTACAAGGCGCGGCACGCCTCGACACTGCTCACCTTCGACGCCGTGGTCGACGCTATCGGCCAAATCGAAGCCAAGCGCGCCGGCAAAGCGGCGCAGTGATACCAGCGGCAACGTCATGTCTCACTCCGTCACCCTGAGGTGCGAGCAAAGCGGACCTCGAAGGGCGACGGCCCAAACAACCCGGCCGCATCCTTCGAGGGTGGCTTCGCGGCCACCTCAGGATGACGGTCGGAGCTAAGTATAACTTGCAGCCGCTCTACCAAACTTGCCGCAACGCGCCGCGCCTATTGGGGCGCGGACTGATTGCGCTCTATCGCTACACGCTCGCGTCGCTGGTCGGCTTTCGCTGCCGGCATCTGCCGAGCTGTTCGGAATATGCCGATGTGGCACTCGCTCGTTTCGGCCTGTGGGCCGGCGGCTGGATGACGCTGGCCCGGCTCCTGCGCTGCCAGCCCTGGGGCACCTCGGGCCTCGATTTCGTCCCCGAGGCGTTGCCGGCAAAATCGCGCTGGTATATGCCGTGGCGCTACGGCCGATGGCGCGGCACCAATTCCGTTCCACCGACCGCGCAGTACCTTGCCGGACCGGACGTGGCAAGGCGTTAGCGCGAGCGAGATCCCAAAGAAGTCTTTCCCGGACATGATCCGGGATGGAAACCAGTTTTTGAAAAGGATCATGCTCAAGCTGAAGATAGCCCCGTTCGGCTACGCTTACGCCGCACCGTAGGCAGCGAGTGAGCAACAGGAGTCAATGATGGTCGCGCTGACCTTTCCTGACGGCGCGCGTCGGGATTACCCGCAAAACACCACCGGTCTCGACATCGCCAAAGGTATTTCGCCGTCGCTTGCCAAGCGCACGGTGGCGATGGCGCTCGACGGCAAGCTTGCCGATCTCACGGATCCGATCGAGCACGACGCCAAAATCGAATTTCTCACCCGCGAGGATCCGCGCGCGCTCGAACTCATCCGCCACGACGCCGCGCATGTGCTCGCGGAAGCCGTGCAAACTTTATGGCCGGGTACCCAGGTCACGATCGGGCCGGTGATCGATAACGGTTTCTATTACGATTTCTTCCGCAATGCCCCGTTCACGCCGGAAGATTTCGCCGCGATTGAAAAGAAAATGCGCGAAATCATCGCGCGTGACAAACCTTTCACCAAGGAAATTTGGCCGCGCGACAAAGCGAAGAAGGTTTTTCGCGACAAGGGCGAGCTGTTCAAGGTTGAACTGATCGACGCCATTCCGCAAGACCAGCCGATCAAGATCTACAAACAGGGCGACTGGTTCGACCTGTGCCGCGGGCCGCACATGACCTCGACCGGCAAGGTCGGCAATGCGTTCAAGCTGATGAAAACCGCCGGAGCGTATTGGCGCGGCGATTCAAAGCGCGAAATGCTCTCCCGCATCTACGGCACCGCCTTCGCTAAGCAGGAAGAGCTCGACGCCTACCTCAAGCAGGTCGAGGAAGCGGAGAAGCGCGACCACCGCAAGCTCGGCCGCGAAATGGATCTCTTTCATTTTCAGGAAGAGGCACCCGGCTCGGTGTTCTGGCATCCCAAAGGGTGGACCCTGTTCCAGACGTTGGAAAATTATATCCGCCGTCGCCAAGACGCCGCCGGCTATGCCGAAGTGAACGCGCCGCAGCTCATCGATTCTTCGCTGTGGGTCGCATCCGGTCACATGGCGACGTTCCGCGACTCGATGTTCCTGGTGCAGCCGCGCGAGGAGGACGAGCGCACTTTCGTGATCAAGCCGATGAACTGCCCGGGCCACATCCAGATTTTCAAGAACGGCCTGAAGTCATATCGCGATCTGCCGTTCAAGGTCGCCGAATTCGGCAAGGTGCATCGCTACGAACCGTCCGGCGCACTGCATGGGCTACTGCGGGTGCGCGCGTTCACGCAGGACGATGCGCATATCTTCATCACCGAGGAACAGATCGCCGAGGAAGTCATCAAGGTCAACGACCTGATACTGGGCATCTATAAGGATTTCGGTTTCGACGACGTGACCATCAAATACTCCGACCGGCCGTTAAACCGGATCGGCGAAGATGCGGTGTGGGACAAGGCGGAAGCGGCGCTGAAAAAAGCACTCGAAGCCTCCGGCCGGCCCTCGACTTTGAACAAAGGCGAAGGCGCCTTCTACGGGCCGAAACTCGAATATGTCCTGCGCGATGCCATCGGCCGCGATTGGCAATGCGGCACGGTTCAGGTTGACCTCAACATGCCCGGCCGACTCGGCGCATTCTATATCGACGAGCATTCCAACAAGGTCACCCCGGTGATGCTGCACCGGGCGATGTTCGGCTCGCTGGAGCGGTTCACCGGCATCATGCTCGAACATTTTGCCGGCCATTTGCCGCTGTGGCTGTCGCCGGTACAGGCGATCGTGGCGACCATCACATCCGATGCCGACGATTATGCGCGCGAGGTGATCGACAAGGCGCGCTGCGCGGGGCTTCGCGTCGAGTCCGATCTGCGCAACGAAAAGATCAACTACAAGGTACGCGAGCACTCACTGGCCAAAATTCCGGCGCTGCTGGTGGTCGGCAAAAAAGAAGCCGCCGAGCGCACGGTTTCGGTCCGCCGCCTCGGCAGCGAGGCGCACCATGTAATGGGCCTCGACGCGGCACTCGCCGCGCTGGCGCAAGAAGCGATCCCGCCCGACATTAGGCCGGCCGCAAAAGCCTGATGGGCGTGCAACATCTATAGGATGGGGTGAGCGAAGCCCATCCAGCGAAAGAACATCGCACACCCAGCGTGAGCGCGGCGCGGCGTCCGTCCTCCGGCCGGGCTTCGCGCGGACCCGTTAACACTTTTGCCACCCTTCGAAACGCTCGGTAACCGGCGGAAGACCGCTCGATCAGTTGAGCCGTGCCGTCAGCGACCCGGAATCGCCGCAACCAGCGGGAAGCATGTTGCGCTGACCGTGCCATTCAAATTGTAGCACGACACGCACTTGCAGCCGGGCCCCGCCGTGCACTGCGCAAGTCGTTTATGCTTGAGCACAATCCACGCATTATTGTGCACATTCACGCCGACGGCGCAGGGTTCGGCCAAAGCCTGTGATGCGGACCAAACAAGGCCCGCGGCCAACGCGATCATTACACATAGGGAAAGTCCATAGCGACGCATGAGTTCCTCTTCCCTCTCAAGACGCCTTAGGAAAGTCACCCTTGGCAATGTGTCAGTCTCACATAGCCGAAATCGCTGCGCAAGCTTCTAACATTCCGCGATGCAAATGTACCGCACAAGAGAAGTGATCGCACTTCAGGTGCGGCTTTGCGCGCAACCCGGTCGAACCTGATAGCTGCTATGGATTGCTCCTGATGAGCAAAACGGGGCTTTGCGATGAATCCAAACAAAGCACTTTGGGAAAAGGGCGATTTTACCCGCATTGCGGAGTCGATGAGAGCGAGCGGAGAAGCGCTCGTGAAGACGCTCCGGATCACAAAGGGGCTCAAGGTCTTGGATCTGGGATGCGGCGACGGCACGACGGCCTTGCCGGAGGCTCGGCTCGGCGCCGAGGTCCTGGGCGTCGATATAGCAAGCAATCTCGTGGCGGCCGGCAGGCGGCGCGCCAGCGCAGAAGGGCTTACGAATTGTCACTTTCAGGAAGGTGATGCCTCCAATCTACACGATCTGAAAGATCGCAGTTTTGACCTGGTCGTGAGCATTTTTGGCGCGATGTTCGCGCCCAAGCCCTTCGATGTGGCCAAGGAAATGGTCCGGGTAACGCGACCCGGCGGGCGGATCGTGATGGGAAACTGGATCCCGAACGATCCGACATTGGTCGCTCAGATCCTAAAAATCAGCTCAGCATACTCGCCGCCGCCGCCGGAAGGCTTCGTTAGCCCGATGACCTGGGGCATCGAAACGAATGTGATCGAGCGATTTGCGGCGGCCGGGGTGCCAAAGGACAACGTCTCGTTCCTGAAGGATACTTATACATTCGAGTTTGCCGGCCCTCCTTCGGAGTTCGTTGCGGCGTTTAGAAGGTATTACGGCCCGACGATGAACGCGTTCGATGCCGCGGAACAGGCCGATCGCGCCGGCGATCTGCAGAAAGAGCTGGAATCTCTGTTCAACAGCCAAAACAAGAGCCCGAAGAAGGACGCCACCTCGATTCCTGCGACCTTTTTGCGTGTTACCGTTAGCCACAATTAGCGACGCAGGCTGACCCAGCTTTGTTTTCGCCCTCGGCAAATGCCCGGGCGTTCGCAGAGTCCTTGCTGCCGGCATAGCCTCGTGTCGGCGCGTCAAGCTCGGAGTATGGAATTATGCTGTTTCTGGTGGTCTCGACACCGCGGCCGGAGCGACCTTCCGACTTGGTCCGGACCCGGCAATCGTTTTGGCCGTGGATTGCCGGCCATCAGGCGCGCGGCGCATGCCGGCACATCTATGCCCGCTCCGGGCGCGGCGCGGTCGCGGTGCTCGACGTCGAGAA
>Ga0306920_100006834_pt1 | contig 14954 bp, 15 predicted proteins | sample flu12Cox44000170_FD_204666 | JGI IMG/M metagenome (GOLD analysis project Ga0306920, IMG submission 204666) | Lab enrichment of tropical soil microbial communities from Luquillo Experimental Forest, Puerto Rico - flux4day.12C.oxic.44.000.170 (v2)... | ecosystem: Environmental > Terrestrial >... | reverse complement strand
TGGCCAGCCGTCCCGCCGACACCCTGGTGAGCATCGGCTGGCAGGGCGCGGCGAACTACCACGGCACGGCGGCTCCCCTGACGGTGGTGCTGCGTTCCTGGGAGGAACGGTTCGGGGCGACGGTGATGCACATCGGCTTCGACACGGTGGACCTTCTCGTGGAACGGCCAGCCCTCTCGCGGCAGGCGGCGCTCGCGGTAGCGGCTGAGCACTTCGCCTTCTGCATGGACAACATCTACCAGGGTGCCGGCTCGATATCGGAGTACGCCCGGGAGCTGACCGGGGCCATCCGGTGGTCCTTCTGGTGGGACTAGGCGTCGCTCCCCGGGAGAGTGAGCGACAGCAGACGATGACACCCGGCGCCGAACCGGATAATCTGCGCACGCCGGTCCCGCCTTTGGTGCCGTCAATCCCGCACGCCGATTCGGCGAAGGTCGCGGAGCTTGTCGATGACGGCGGCCTTGGCCTGGCCGCTGACCTTGCGGCGGGTGCGCTTGCCGTCGCCGGTGTACCCGAGGGAAGATGCCCATGGCCATGGACTGTAAATAACGCCGCAACGAGCCAGGGCCCGCATTGCAGTCGTGATCAGCCGTAAAAACCGTCGATTGGAACGCGCGCCTCGTCGAACAGCGCAGGCCCGTCATAGACAACCTGCGCGGCGTCGGGATCCACGGAGCCGGGCGGTTTCAAGTTATGGAGCTGATCTCCGGCAAGAGCGTACACCACTCGGGCCAGATTTGCCCTCGCGATCGCATTAGTGCACATCGCGCACGGCTGGCAGCTCGTGTACATCGTCGTCGTGCGGGCAGCCGGCAGCGAAAGCTCTCGGGCCGCCCAGCGGGCAAGCTTCAACTCAGGATGTGCGGCGATATCGCGTTCTGTGACAACCGTATTCCTGTCTTCGGCAAGTACGGTACCGTCGGCCGCAACGAGAAGTGCGCCGTAGGGCTGGTCTCCTGCTTGGCGTGCCTCACTGGCGAGCCTGATCGCCGCCCGGAGGTAGCCTTCGTCCTCCTTCGGTGGCCCGGAAGGCGGTTCGCTTTATCGTCTTCCCTTGGCTGCTTACCGATAGCTGCGCTTAAACTCCGCTCGTTCGCGATGTGTCTTACTTTCTAGAATTGTAACCGATAGCCAAACGGCCAGCAGTCGTATGAGACCCTGTTATGGCAATCGAATATCCGCGGAATGACCAGCCCATGTCCTTACCCGTGCCTTTTGTGTTGTCGACGTCTTTACGTTTCATGCGCTGGAAGGCAACCCGCCCTCGCTCGTCAGCGACGCTGACGGCCTTGATGAACATCAGATGCGCTATTTGCGTGAGTTCAACCAATCCGAGACAACGTTTCTTCTCCGCCACCGGTCAAGCCAGCCGGGGAGGTCCAGGTCATCGATCCGATCCGGCTGGGCGCTGCCTTGGAGACCGCTGTACTCCGCCAAGCCTCGTTCCGCATGAGATCGATCGTTGTTTTCCTTTTCGAACGGCCACCATGCGTTGCCAGCGCATGCTCACGGGCTCGACGGCCGCTGCTACCAGCAGTAATATCGCATCACGGTTGACGAGCCAGCCGGTCCGGAGTACCGGGCTGCTTCCTGCCTCGTCCCGTGCCCGCGCAGACCTCACCCCGGCTCCCCGGACAAGACGTGTGTCTGCGCGGGAGGTGGCCGCGTGCCCGGTATCAGGTACCGCCGCCAGATGACCAATGCCATCTCCGTGGTAGCGCCGTCAGCGGGCACTGGGAGGCTGTGATGCTGGTCCGGTCCCGCACGTATGAGATTGCGTTCGCCGGCCGGGCGGGCGGCACGCTGCGCGCGGCATTTGACGACGGCACGGCGACTGTGGGCCCGGGCGCGACAACCCTGCGCGCCGAGCTGCCGGACCGGGCGGCCCTGTGGGGATTCGTGCAGCGGATCATGGGCCCCGGGCTCGAAGTGGTGGATCTGCACCTCGTGACGGCGGGGTCGTGGTGACGACACAGCAGCGTTCGCCCGGGCTGGATCCGGCGGCGACCTCGGCGGGGCCGCTGCGGGGCCGCGGGTCCGAGGCCGGGATCCTGGGGGAGGTGCTGGACCGGGTGGCCGCGGGCTACCCGGCCGTGGTGCTGATCGAGGGGGAGGCCGGGATCGGCAAGACCCGGCTGCTGGGCACCGCGGTGGAGGGGGCGCGGGCGCGGGGCATCCAGGTGGCCCGGGGCCGGGCCGAGGAGCTGGAGCAAGCCCGGCCGTTCGGGCTGGTCGCGGCGGCGTTCGGGTGCGTCCGGTCGGCGGGGGACCCGCGCCGGGCGGCGATCGCGGAGCTGCTGGCCAGCCCTGCGGGAGGCGGGGGGCCGGTCACGGTGACCAGCGATCCGGGGCTGCGGTTCCGGGTGGTGGATGCGTTCGCCGACCTGGCCGAGGCGCTGGCCCTGGCCGGGCCGCTGGTCATCGGGGTGGATGACCTGCAGTGGGCCGATCCGTCCAGCCTGCTAACGCTGGGCGCGGTGGCTCGCCGGATGGCCGGGTTGCCGACGGCGCTGATCGGCTGCCTGCGCCCGCTCCCGAACAGCGGGGACCTGGACCGGCTCACCGGGGTGCTGGAGGCGGCCGGGGCGCGGCGGATCTGGCTGGGCCCGCTAGCGGCCGGGGCGGTCCGCGACCTGGTCGCCGACGCGGTGGCCGCCGAGCCCGGCCCGGGGCTGCTGGCCCAGGCGGCCGGGGCGGGCGGCAACCCGCTGTTCGTCACCGAGCTGGTCGGGGCCCTGGTGCAGGAGGGCACGGTACAGATGGCCGGGGGGCGGGCCGAGGTGGCGCACGCCACGCTGCCGCCGACGCTGCGGCTGACCATCTTGCGGCGGCTGAGTTTCCTGCCCGATGCCACGCTGCAGGCGCTGCGGGCGGCCTCGGTGCTCGGCTCGTCCTTCTCGCTGACCGACCTGGCCACCATCACCGGCGGGTCCGCTCTGGAGCTGTCGGTGGCGCTGGCCGGCGCGGTCCGGGCCGGGGTGGTGGCCGATGACGGTACCCGGCTGCGGTTCGGCCACGACCTGATCCGCGACGCCGTCTACCAGGACCTGCCCGGCGCCGTCCGCCTCGGGCTGCACCGCGAGGCCGGGCAGCGGCTGGCCGCGGCGGGCGCCCCGGCTCTGCAGGTCGCCGGGCACCTGGCCCGCGCCGCGGTGCCGGGTGACGCCGAGGCGGTCCGGTGGCTCACCCAGGCCGCCCACGAGGCGGTGGCGACCTCGCCGGATGTGGCCGCGAGCCTGCTGGCCCGGGCCACTGGCCTGATGGACCCGGCCGATCCGGGCCGGGACTCCCTGCTGGCCGAGCAGGCGGGCAGCCTGGTGTGGGCCGGGCGGCTGGGCGAGGCTGAGGCCGCCTGCCGCGCGCTGCTGGGCCGGGACCATGATCCAGCGGTCACGCCCGTGGCCCGGATCTATCTCGCGCGTGCTCTCCTGGCCGCCGGACGGACCCCCGACGCGCTGCGCGAGTTCGAGCGTGCCGCCAGCTCGGCCGCGCCGGCCAGCACCGAGCTGGCCGCCGCCCGGGCGTATGAGAGCCTCGCCCGCCTGAACCTGAGCGACCTCGACGGCGCCTGGGCCGCGGCCGCGGCGGCCCGATCAGCAGGCTTGCCGACTGGCGGTCACCAGGACAGCACCGCGGCCATGACCCAGCTGGCCCTGGCGGCCGAGCAGCAGGCGAGCGTGGCTATGACCTCGCAGGCCCTGGCCACCCAGCTGCGCGGGGACCTCAGCATGGCCCTGCAGATCGCCGACGACCTGGCCGGCCAGGCCGACCGCAGCCCGGGCCGGCAGCGGCACGAGTATCCGATCCCCGTGGCGCGCGGGCTGACCCTCATCGAGCTGGACCGGCTCGAGGAGGCCAGGTCCACGCTGCAGGCAGGCATGCGGCACGCGGAGGACCGCGGCGTCCAGGTACACCTGCCCCTCTATCAGGTGTTCCTCGCCTTCGAGCGGTTTACCGCCGGGACTGGGACGATGCCCTCGCCGAGGCCCAGGCCGGGCTGGAGCTGGCCGAGGAACTCGGACATAGTCACGCCAGTGTTATTGGATGGGTCCTGCGGTCGCTGATCCTGCTGCATCGCAACGACCTGCCCGGCGCCCGCGACGCCGCTGATGCCGCCGAGGCCGAGCTGGCCGGTACCGGCCCGCGGTACCGCAGCTACCGGGCGCAGTGGGCGCGGGCGCTGATCCTGGAGGCCGACGGCCGGGCCGACGAGGCGTATGCGGTCCTGGCCGGGTGCTGGGACTGGTGCGCCAGGCACAGCCTGGCGGCGGAGTACCGGGTGCTCGGCCCGGACCTGATCCGCCTGGCCCTGGCCAGCGGCAACCCGGAGCGAGCACGGGCGGTGGCGGCGGCGGTGGCCGGGCTCGCCGAGCGGAACCAGGTTCCCTCGCTGACCGGGGCGGCGCTGCGCTGCCGGGGACTGGCCCGCGACGACCCGGAGACGCTGGCCGCCGCGGTGCAGGCCTGTCAGGTCGGCACCCGGCCTCTGGAGCTGGCCGGGGCCTGCGAGGACGCCGGCGCCGCCTACGCCCGCCACGGCCACCCGGACCGGGCCCGGCCGCTGCTGGACCAGGCGCTGACCATCTACGAGCGGCTGGATGCCGGCCGGGACCTGGCCCGCGCCGAGGCCGCGCTCCGTGAGGCGGGGCTGCGCCGCGGCCGGCGCGGGCCGCGCGGCCGCCCGGCATCCGGCTGGGCCAGCCTGACCCCGGCCGAGCGGGCCGTCGCCGGCCTGGTCGCCGACGGGCTGACCAACCCGCAGATCGGCGCCCGGTTGTACATCTCGCGGCGGACCGTGCAGACCCACCTGGTGCATGTGTTCGCCAAGCTCGACATCGCCTCCCGCGCCCAGCTCGCCGCCCAGGTCACCCGCCACCAGTAGGGAACCGCCCCGACTGGCCGATGCGCGCCGACGGCCGTACCCATCACATGGCCGATGTCTCATGCTGCCCCCGGGCAGCAGGGTCAAGACACGGGCGGCGGTCACGGGACCCGCCGCCCCGTCGTCCGCCGTTGTGCTGGTTCCATTAGCGGCTGATACCGGCGCGAACCACGAACGGGATGTAGGAGCCCTGCCGCGGGTTTGCGCTTCCGTCTCCTCGGGCGTCTGGTGAGTAAGGCCGGTGGCTTGCTGGTCACGCGGCGGGTGGCGGGTGTGTCGCTGGCGTCGGTGTCTGGAAGCTGGTGCCGGGTGTGGCCTGAGGCGGCCCGGGGGTGCGGGTACCTGGCTGGGTGAGCTGGCGCAGGTCGGTGAGGGTGAGCGCGGGCCCGGCGAGTTGCGCGGGTTGCCGGGCGGTGGCGCGCAGCCCGTCGATCAGCAGGTCGAGGTGGCGGTGGCTGAGGCTGGTATTGGTGTCGGGGGGGAGCCCGCCGGGCAGCGGCCGGGACAGCCGGACGATGAGCAGGCCGATGTCGCCGGGAGTTACGTCGGCGCGCAAGGTGCCGGCCCGGTGGGCTGCGCCGACCAGTGCCTCGAGCAGGGCGGATCCGGTCTGGCGGGCCTGCCTGATCTCCTCGTCATCAAAGGGGGCCTGGTCGAGCAGGGCGGGGATGACCGCGGCGGTGCGCACGTCAATGGCCTGGTGCATGTAGCGGGCCAGGGCACCGAACGGGTCGGGTTCCTGGGTGGCGGCCTGGCGGGCTTCGTCGTTGGTGCGCTGCAGGGCGTCCAGGATGACGTCGCGGATGAGGGCCCGGCGGTCCGGGAAGTGCCGGTAGAGGGTGGCGATCCCTGTTCCTGCCCGCCGGGCGATCTCTTCGAGGGGGGCGGCGGGGCCGCGCTCGATGAGCACGTCGCGGGCGGCCTCGATCAGCCGGCGCCGGTTGTCGCGGGCGTCGGCGCGCTGCGGCCGGCGCGGGGCATCGTCGTGGTCCGGCGGCATTGCTGATCCGGCCCCCTTCTGCCTGGCTTCCCGGGTCGGCGGGTCGTGCCGCCAGCCACCCTGTAACCGGAGGGACTCATTACGAAAAGAGCTTAACTGATAGTGGAATACTCCACAACGGGCTCCGGTTGAGCGTAAACGAAGGAAAATCCTCCGAATAATGGGAGACGCGGCAGGAGCCGGGCCCATGGCCGGCCGCCCGCGCCGAGTCCTCCGCCAAGCCGATGGGAGATTCAGCATGCAAGCCATCGAGGAGTTCCTCACCACCTGGGCCGCGGCCGAGCAAGGCGGCGACACCACCACGCTAGCGACTCAGCTCGCCAGCGACTTCACCGCTGTCGGCCCGCTCGGGTTCACCCTCACCAAGCAGGCGTGGCTGGCCCGGCACCGCCACGGTGACCTCACCTACCAGGCGTTCAGCCTCAGCGAGGTGACCACCCGCACGGCCGGCGGCACCGCCATCGTCACCGCGCGCACCAACACCCGCGGCAGCTACCAGGGCCACCCCATCCCCGAAGCCACCCGCGCCACCCTGGTGCTGGTCAGCGACACCGGCACCTGGCAGCTCGCCGCCATCCACATGAGCTTCATCGCCGGCACTGCGGGCGCCCCGCCCATCCCGGGGACCGGCGGCCGCGCGGCCGGGGAACGGAGCGCCGCATGAGCACGCTCAAGGGCCAGGTGCCCCTGGTCACCGGCACCTCACCGGGCACCGGGGCGGCCATCGCCGCCACATGCGCGGATCCCGCTGGCGGTCCCCACCCCCGCCCGCCGAGCCCGGCCGCGGGCAGTACGCGGCCCTCGCGCCCAGAACCAGCCGGACCGTCAGCCTGTCAAGGAGACCCGATGTACACCACCCAAGCACCACCCCGCCCTGTCCACCGCCGGTTCCCCGGCGGCCCGCCGCTGGCCGGCCTGGCCGCCACCGCGACCGTGCTGTTCCTGACGGGCCTGATCGCCAGCACCGCCATGGCCGGGACAACGTTCCCCTCGCCGACCGGTACCGGCGCGAGCATCCTGGCCTACTTCCGCGACCACCCCGACGCGGTCACGGCCAGCGGGTTCTTCCAGTTCGCGGCCGCCGTCCCCTTGGCGATCTACGCCGCGACCGCCTCGTCCCGGCTGCGCACCTTGGGGATCCGCGCCCCTGGCGCCACCATCGCGCTGGCCGGCGGCGTGCTGGCCGCCGCGTTCCTGGCCCTCTCCGGGCTGGTCACCTGGACACTGGCCCGGCCCGCGGTGCTCGCCTCGCCGCCGCTGGTCAGCGCGCTGCACGACCTGGCCTTCGCGGCCGGCGGACCCGGCAGCGTGGTCCCGTTCGGGCTGCTGATCGCCGGGCTGGCCGTGCCCGCCGCCTTCGGCGCCCTGCTGCCCCGCTGGCTGGCCGGCACCGGTCTGCTCATCGCCTTGGCCGCCGAATTCTCGGCGCTGAGCCTGCTAGTCAACGGCGCGGCCTACCTGCTGCCCGTGGCCCGGTTCGCCGGGCTGGCCTGGCTGATCACCGCCGGGGTCCTGCTACCCAAGACCCGCGCCGCCGGACCCGGCCCGGCCTGAAAGGAGCTCCTCGGATGCAAACGGCACAGCCGTCCGCCGGCCTGGCGGGCGGCGACGGCCGCCTACTGGAGAACAAGGTCGCGATCATCACCGGGGCCCAGCCGCGGCATCGGCGCCGCCTCCCGCGGGGACCGGCACTGATCGGCCGGCCGGACTCTGGCATGCTGCGCCCATGACTTCCTCCCGCCGGCTGGTGAGCTCGGGCTCGCCGCTGGAACCAGAAATTGGCTTCTCCCGTGCCGTGCGCTCGGGACCCTACGTCTGCGTCGCCGGCACCGCGCCGATCGCCGAGGGCGGTGGCACCGCAGCCCCCGGCGACGTCTACGCGCAATCGGTCCGCTGCCTCGACATCGCCGAACAGGCCCTCCAGGAGGCGGGCGCGTCACTGGCCGACGTGATCCGGACCCGGGTGATGCTCACCGACATCGGGCAATGGCGGCAGGCCGCCCGCGCGCACGCGCAGCGATTTGCTCAGGTGCGGCCGGTCACCGCATTTATCGAGGTGTCACGCTTCGTCGACCCAGGATGGCTGGTGGAGTTCGAGCTAGATGCGATCATCCCGGACTAGCACACCACCCACAGCCCAGATCCTAACCTTTCAACGTTCGAGCAACCGGCCGGCGTCAGGGCCGGCTCGGTAGGAGCTGTCGCAGGCCGCGCCGTGCGGGAGGCAACGGGTCGGCGAAGACCGGTTGGCGGGGGGTAGCCGTGTCGCCGCCAGGCCGGCGGGGCATTCGCCGCGAGACGGAGCCGGCCGGTGAGATCGGCGCGCGTGTGGGCAAGCCGCGGCCGCCAGCGTGGTGGCTGAGCGCCGTTGTCAGGGACCTGCGCGCGGATCGTGTGATAGCCGGAGCTGCCCTGCGGATACGGCGGGGCGGGATTTTCCTCCTGGACCTCGTCGCCGCTGAGCGTTCGGACTTGCAGCTGGTGTTCGCCGGGTTCCGCCTGCCAGGTCAGCGCCCATTGTCTCCAGAGCGTCGGGGCGATGTGCGGCGAAAGCCGGGCCGACTGCCAGGGGCCGCCGTCGATCGCCACTTCGACCCCGCTCACTCCCCGTCGTGGGGCCCAGGCGATGCCGGCGGCGATGGCCGGCCCGGAGGCGACGGTCGAGCGATCGGCGGGCACGTCGATCCGCGATCCCGGTTTGACGGCGCCGGGGACCCTGGGCCAGCCGCGCGCGTCCCAGTAATCGGTGGCGTTCGCCCACGTGGTCAGCTCGATCGTGGCCAGCCATTTCGTGCTAGCGTCGGCGCCCCAGATCCCCGGCGTCAGCAGTCGCGCGGGGAAGCCGTTTCGTATCGTCAGAGGCTCATCGTTCATGCCCAGCGCGACCAGCGGGGTCGGCCCCTCCCCGACCATCTCGAGGGGGAGTCCCGCCGTGAAGCCCGTAACTGAGTGTGTCAGCACCTGGTCGCTTTCGGGGCGCACACCCGCGGTACCCAAGAGGGCGCCGAGTGGGACGCCCAGCCAGCGGGCGCTGCTGATGCGATCGCCGCCGACCGGGTTGTGGACGCAGACCAGGGTTGCGTCGACCTCGACCAGCTCCATCTCCAACAGCTCCTGGACTGAGAACTCAAGCTCGCGTTCGACGAGTCCGCGGACACGCAACCGCCAGCGATCGCGATCGACACGCGGTGCAGTCAAAGCGGTGTCGGTGACGTAGAACGACCGGTTGGGCGTGAACAGCGGTGTGATGCCGGGGACTTCGAACTCCGCGGCCGGCGGCACCGGCGCGGCCGGGCGTGCGGGCATCGGCAAGGACATCGCTTCGCGCCGGCGATCTGCGACGGCACGCTCGCGGCGGCGCAGTGCCCCGGCGGCGCCCAGCGCCAAACCGCTGGCAGCCAACAGGACGCGTGCTCGGAGCTGACTGGCCTTGCCTGTCAGAACAGCGAGGGCGCCTGCCCGTCACGGATGGCCGCTCCCCTCAGGTCGTGCACCGAAGGCTCCAGGGCCGCGGGACCCGGCAGCGAGGAATGCGGTTCCGAGGAACAACTCGGTCCAGGAGAGATCGGCTAGCTCTTCCTGCATGGCTGCGCGAATCGCCTCCCACGGACGGCGCATGATCCACTCATCTATGGAGGCGAAAGGCCGCACAACTGCGGTTCCGAGCTGTGCTAGCCACCTAGGCGTGTTGCCGGGAACCTTGAGATCAAGCACGACCCAGCGTCCGCGTCCGGAGAGGGCCGCAGCGCCGTGTGCGATGACCTCTGCGCACTCAGGCACCTGTGACAGGGCGTACGTGGACAGGATCGCGTTGACCCCGGCTGGGAAGTCGAAGTCGGCCGCGTCGGCTTGTACGAGGCTGATATTGCTCCAGCCGTTCGTCTCTATCCGATCCTGGGCACGTGCGAGCATCGCGTCGGTCAGATCGACGCCGACGATCCGGCCATCGGGACCGATCACCTCCTCAACCAGCGGGAAGTTCAGGCCTGTGCCGCATGCGATGTCGATCACGCTGTCGCCCGCGCGAAGGCCGAGCGCTTGTATGGCCCGGAGGCGTTGTGCCCGCTGAGGGTAGCCGGGCGCGGGGTAGAGCCGGGAGGTGATGTCGTAGTGCTTCGCCTTCTTGCGGTAGGTCTCGATCAGGTGCTCGCGCGTACGGTCCATCTGGCTCACGGTGCGCTCCTCGATCTCGCTAGCGTCGCGGTAGAACCGCGCCACCCCATCTAGGACTCCGCGCCTGCCCGCGCGGCGGACTCGACCGCGGCCTTGATCGCCGCCATCTCGAGATCGCTTACGCGCTGAATTCTGCCTTCGAGAATGCGGCCGGGGATCGCGCGCATGATGCCTGCGAGGTCAACCTCGATCCACATCTCGGCGGCGGTCTGCCTATCGTCCACCGGCTCGAGTTCCATTCCCCAGCGCGCCGCGGAAGTACCCATTGGCCCGGCGAACGCCACGTAGCGGGGCGCCTCGACAGCGGTCACACCCTGGCTCCGGCCGCGAGTCAGCCAGAGTATCCCCTTCGCCCGCTGCTCCACCCGCGAGCCGGGCTGAAGCGGACCTCCTCCGCGAACCCGGCATTCGAGAACGGTTGGCGCCCATTCCGGCCAGCGTCCGACGTCACAGACATACGCCCACACCTCATGGACGCTGCTGGCGATGGTTATGCGACTCTCGGTTCTGATTGTCATCGGTCTTTCCAGGATGGTTGTTAACTCCGGGCCCGGGCTTAATGCTTCCGCGGGCGGTCAGTGCGTTCGCTATCTCTTGTGTGGTTTGTTCCCAGCCGCACAGGGTCGACCGCCGCTGTCGTGCGGCGGCCCGTAGCCGGTGCCGGTGGCGCTCGTCGCCCAGCCAGTCTCCGAGCGCGGCGGCGAGGGCAGCCGGATCGCCGGGAGGGATCAGCTGGCCGGGGCGGGTGCCATCGGCGGTGGAGCCGAGCGCTTCGGGCAGCCCGCCGACGGCGGCAGCTACGACGGGCAGGCCGTGGGCGAGCGCTTCGGTGACGGTCATGCCGTAGGTCTCCGAGCGTGACGGCGCGACGAGCAGGTCGGCGGTGGTATACGCGTGGCTGAGCGCCGAGCCGGTCAGGACGCCGCTGAGCCGGACGCGGTGGCCGTAGCCGAGGCGCGTGATACGGGTCTGCAGTTGCTCGACGAAGTCCGGGTCGCGGTCGAGCGATCCCGCCAGCACGCAATGCCAGTCCCGGTCAGCGAGGTCGGCGAGTGCCTCGACGAGGAGGTCCTGCCCCTTGTGGCGGCCGAGGACTCCGACGCAGATCAGGTGGCCGCGGACGGGCCGGGCCGGGGCAGCGACCCGATCGACGCCCGGCCGGGCGACGTGCACCCGGCAGGCCGGGATCGCGTATCGGGTCAGGACCTGCCGGCGGGTCCATTCGCTGGTAACGACCACGCCGGTGGCCGCGCGGAGCACGGCCCGCTCGGAGCGCTCCGCGCTGGCATCATGGTGCGTGTCGAGGGCGGTGGCCAGTGGCATGTGCAGCAGCACTGTCATCCGTATCCGCCCGGTGTGCGGCAGCAGCTGCGCGGCGGCCGGCGAGGCGATGAGCCCGTCGATCAGGACGGTCTCACCGTCGGGGATGGCGGAAACGATGCGGGCCAGGTCGGCGCGGCCGCTCGGACCGGGTACCGGCCACGCCGCAGCGACGGTCGCGACCAGCACCTCCCAGCCGGCCTCGGCCAGCCCGGCGCAGGCCCGCCGGTCATAGATGTTGCCGCCGGTAGGCTGACCGGGATGGTCGAACCCCTCGGGGACTAGTACGTGGACCCGCACGATGTTCCGGCCCTCCAGAGCGCCTGCCGCACCGAGCCAGCCTCCCGCTGCGGCCGAGCTGAACCACACCCGCCCCCGATCCGTCATACCTGACACAAGGTAGTACGTGGAAGCGGTGGACCCGGTTCGACCCGAGACGACCGGCGTCCGCTCGACACGAGCGCGGCGCGGCAGGTAGGTCTGCCGGGCCGGGTGGCACCCGCCGTTCCGGACACCGCGCGGGATCTGACGTGAGACAGGATCAACGGGCACCATTCTTGACGGCGCTAGAGCAGGCCCGGGCGACCGCCTACCCCGCGGGCGAGTATGTCGGTCAGGAGAGCTTCATGCGGGCGGCCGAGATCCGGAGACTGGCTCACCAGGCCCGGGTCGGCCCCGGCGTCTCGGTGCTCGACCTGTGCTGCGGGGTGGCCGGCCCCGGCCGGATGATCACGGCGGAGTCGGGATGCCGCTACCTGGGTGTCGATCACTCCGCCAGCGCGCTGGCCACCGCCCAGCGGCTGGCCGGGAATCTTCCCTGCCGCTTCGAGCAAGCTCACCTCCCGCCGCTGCCCGAGGGCCGCTTCGAGGTGGTATTCCTGCTGGAGACGATGCTGGCCTTCCCCGACAAGGATGCCTTGACGGGTGAGGTGGCGCGCGTGCTGGAGCCGGGCGGGCGTTTCGCTTTCACGGTCGAGGAAGGCCGGCCGCTCACCCAGCACGAGCGGGCGCAGATGCCCGGCGCCGATACGGTCTGGCCCATCGGGTTGGCGGAATTGACGGGCGTGCTGCGCAACGCGGGGTTGACCGTGACCTGGCGGCAGGAGTACAGCTCCTCCCATCACGCGATAGCAACGGCGCTGCTTCGCCGTTACCGGGCTGATTCACCTCGGATCGCCGGCCAGATCGGGACGCGGGCCACCGCGGATCTGATCACGGCCCATCAGCTGTGGAGTGACTGGCTCGGCAGCGGGCGGGTGCGCAAGTTCGCGATGGTAGCCGAGAAGCCATGACCTGATTCGATGGAGCCTCGATGACCTCCGAGTATGCCCGCTACCTGACCGCGAAGACGACCGTGGATGACCGGGCACTTAACCGGCATGTGCTGGCCGAGTTGCGCCGCCTCATGCCCGCGGGCGCGCCGCGGGTGCTGGAGGTCGGCGCCGGCCTGGGGACGATGGTGGCCCGGCTGATGGACTGGGGCGCGGTCGGCGCCGGCGAGTACATCCTGCTGGATGCGGATCGGCAGCTGCTGGATCGTTCTCGCCGGTGGCTGTGCGATTGGGCGGCCGCGCGGGGCCTGCGCAGTGACCTGCAGCCGGATGGGCTGCAGGTGGGTGATCTGCGGGTGCACCTGGTGCACGCCGAGCTCGGCAGGTACCTGGAGGCCGCTCACGGGACGCTGGCCGATGTGCTGATCGCCAACGCGGTCCTGGACCTGGTGGACGTGCCGGCCGTCCTGCCCGGATTGCTGCGGCTGCTGATCCCCGGCGGCGTCTACTGGTTCACGATCAACTACGACGGCGAGAGCATCTTCGCGCCTGACCACCCCCACGACGACCAGGTCATGCAGGCCTACCACCGCGACATGGATGAGCGCTTTCGCTACGGCCGGCCGGCCGGGGATAGCCGAACGGGCCGCCGCCTGTTCCACTATCTGCGGGCTGCGGGGGCGCCCGCACTAGCGGCAGGGTCGTCGGACTGGGTCGTATGCGCTGGCCCGGACGGGAACTACCCGGACGACGAGGCCTACTTCCTGCGCAGCATCCTCAGCACGATCCAGAACGCGTTGCGGAGCCGCGAGGATCGGGTGGAACCGGCGGACCTGGCCGACTGGCTGGCCGTGCGCGGCCGGCAACTGGCTGCGGGTGAGCTGGTCTACATCGCCCACCAGCTTGATTTCGTGGGCCGCTCGCCCAGTCCGGCTTGATGGCCGTAATCGCCACGGCTGGCGCGGCTCGGCGGCGCGTTCAAGACTCCGAGAAAGCAGATCATGCCCTCCGCGCCGGGCCTTGGCGGTCAGGTAGGCGGCGTTGGTCTCGGTAAGGTGCAGGGCGGTGGGGACCTGCCTGGCGATCGTGATGCCCAGGCGGGCCAGCTGAGCGCCCTTGTCCGGGTTGTTGCTCAGCAGCGCGATGCGGTTGACGCCGAGCGCCTGGAGCATCTGGGCCGCGCTGGTGTAGTCGCGCTCGTCGGCCCGGTGACCGAGGGCGAGATTCGCGTCGTACGTATCCAGGCCACGATCTTGCAGCGCGTAGGCGTCGAGTTTGTCATACAGTCCGATGCCGCGCCCCTCCTGGCGCAGATACAGGACGTACCCGCCGCGTTTGGTGATCCGCTCGATCGCTTCGCGCAGTTGCGGCCCGCAGTCGCATCGCTGGCTGCCGAACACGTCACCGGTGAGGCACTCACTGTGCAGGCGCACCAGCGGTAGCCGGGCCGCGGCGGGTCGGCCGAGCTCGAGGGCCACGTGCTGCTGCGCGTCGGCCAGGCCGGTGAAGGTGACGATCGTGGCAGTGGTCGAGTAGTCGTCAGCCAGACGCAGTGGGATGCGAATACGCCGCCGGATCGCTGCCGCCTGGACCGCCCCGGTCACCGGGTAAGGCCGGTAAGCCACGAACGGCCTCCATCGTCAGCGGCGCCGGATCAGGTCCTCTCGACTCGCCCGAGTGTCCCCGGCCGCGACGGCGGCGAACGGCGTCCCTCAGCAGCAGGCCCGCGCCCGGGGCAACCGCGGCCAGCATGAGCACCGCATAAAGGGTGGCGACCGTGACCCCGTTAGCCGCGCCGAGCCCGGCTGCGGCGAAGGCCCAGGCGGCAGCACCCTCCCGTGGCCCCCACCCGCCGACACTCAAGGGGATAACCACTGCAGTCTGGACCACCATCAGCAGCGCGACCAGTTCGCCCAGGGGTGCGGCGGAGCCGGCGACCCGGGCCGCGATGACGAACGTGGCCGTGTGCCCGGCGACGACCAGCAGCGAGGCCAGCGTGAGCTGCGGCCACACGCCCGGGACTTGCAGGCCGCGACGCAGGTCAGCGGCGATGGCTCGGGCGGCGCGGGTCAGCCACGACCGGCCGCGGCGGCCGGCGCCGCGGACGACCAGCGCAGCACACCCGGCTACGCCCGCGACGCCCGCGACGCCCGCCAGAACGTAGGGTAGCGCGGGCCGAACCGGCGAGGGCAGGGTCAGCAGCACGACGGCGGTCACTACGGCCTGGATGACCTGACCGCACAGCCGTTCCCACGCCACCGCGCGCACCCCCTGCGCGACGTCTCCAGCGCGCCTGCCGTGCGTGACC
>Ga0306920_100006833_pt1 | contig 14955 bp, 9 predicted proteins | sample flu12Cox44000170_FD_204666 | JGI IMG/M metagenome (GOLD analysis project Ga0306920, IMG submission 204666) | Lab enrichment of tropical soil microbial communities from Luquillo Experimental Forest, Puerto Rico - flux4day.12C.oxic.44.000.170 (v2)... | ecosystem: Environmental > Terrestrial >... | reverse complement strand
GGGGGCTCCGGCAACTGGACGCACTGGTGCGCGAAGGTCGTACCCGGTTTGTGTTCGACGAGGAAACCGTTCCGCAGGAGCCGATCACAGCCATCGTCGTCACGCCGATCGTCATTGAGCCAATCGCCGTTGCGAGCGTTTCAGAACAGGTTGGAGATTCAGAAGGAGACGGACAGTGATCACACGCTTATCGCAACTTGCCATGGCGAGCCTGGCGATGATGTTCCTTGCAAACTCCGCTGGCGCCGCATCTGCACAGCAGCCCGCGACGCCGGCGTCCCCCGCGCCTGCACCTGCGCCAATTCCAGCGTCGGTGCCGCCGCTTTCGGCGAAGGAAGCGGTTCTCTTGAAGGTGCAGGTCGTCATCTCGCGATATCAAGGTGAGAAGAAGATCAGCAGTCAGCCGTACACGTTATCGGTGACGGCGAACGGCCCTCGGGCCACCTTGAAGATGGGCACTCAGGTGCCCGTTCCATTCGGTCCGCTGCCTTCCGGTACAGACGGCAAGACGCCGCCGCCGTCGCTGGCGTACAACTACAGAAGTGTCGGCACGAGCATCGAGTGCTCAGCGAGATCGCTCGACGACGGAAGGTATCGGCTCGAGCTGACGGTGGACGATTCCTCGGTGGTGGCGGATGACCAGGGAGGACCGCAGCCGTTCACAAAGGGCGCGCCGCAGTTTCGCTCGTTCCAGGTGTTGGGCGAGACTGCCGTGCTGAGAGACGGCCAATCGACGCAGCTCACGACGGCAACCGAGAAGATCACGGGCGAGGTCGGGAAGATCGACGTCACGCTCAACGTTGTCAAATAGAGAGGTTCTCGGGTTCTCGGGGTTCTCGAGGTTCTCGAGGTTCTCGAGGTTCTGGCGGCGCAAGCAACACGAAAGTGCCGCTCCGCAATGCCGGTACCGGCTCAAACATACTGGGATAGATTCCGCAACACCATTACGGACTCCGCAACGCCAGTATGGACTCCGCAATGCCGATACGGACTCCGCAACTCTGGGAGCGGCGCCGCAACGCTGGCGGCGATTCCGAAACCTCAGTATGGACTCCGCAACGCTGGAGCGGTTCCGCAACGCCGGCAGACTTCGCGACGCCGCCGAGCTCTCTGAATCCCTCGAACCCGGAACCTGGAACCTGGAACCTGGAACCTCGCTAAGCAGTCTTCAGCGTCGCCCGCACTTCCGCGATGACCTGGTCGGGCACGTCGATCATCAGGTTGTGTCCGCCGGGCAGGCCCTTGCCGCTGACCTTCGTGCCTCGTTCCTTCCAGATTGCCAGCACGTCGTAGAGACGGCCCATCGGCCCACGCTCGCCCCAGAGCGTCGACAGGGGACAGGTAATTTTCTTGTCGAGATCCGCTTTGTCGTGCTCCAGATCGATCGAGGCCGCCGCGCGATAGTCCTCACACATCGCATGGATGTTCTCCATCGTCGATGCCGTGCGCAGCCACTCGATCTGAATCGGATCGGTCGCGCGCGCTTTCGCCGCTTCGTTCTGCGCGAAGATTTCCTTTTCGGGAACCGGTGCGGGACGCAGCTGGTGGAACCAGTGGTAATACGCCTGTACGAACTGGAGCGTCACGTGCGTGTAGAGATAGTAGGTCGGTACGATGTCGAGGACGGTGAGGTGGGTCACGTTGGCCTGATGATCGAGCGCAAGGCGCTGGCCAACTCGCCCGCCGCGATCATGGCCCACGACGGGGAAGCGATCGAAGCCGTAGTGCTTCATGACCTCGACCATGTCGAGGGCCATGGCGCGCTTCGAGTAGTTCGCGTGATCAGGCGTGTCGGGCGACTTGCTGCTGTCGCCGTATCCGCGCAGGTCGGGCATCACCACCGTATGGTCCTTCGCGAAATCGGGCGCGACCTTGTGCCAGGACACGTGCGACTGCGGCGCGCCGTGCATCAGCAGCAGCGGCGGACCGTCGCCGCCGCGTATGACATTGATCGTTGCGCCTGACGTTTGAACCTTTTCGTGCTTGAAACCGGCCGGAAAGAAATGAAGCGTGTCAGCCTCCTGTGCGGCGGCCTTTGTCGCGCTGACCATCGTGCCGGCCGCGGCGGCAGCCAGAGCCGCTGCTGTTTTCAGGAGTTCACGTCGTTCCAAATCGATTGGATGGGACATCGGGACATTCCTTTCGAATGCCCGATTGTATCCGCCTTGAGGGGGCTGATGTCGCGTCCGGCTTCAGCCGGACGTCGCCGACGTCTGACTAAAGCTAGAGGCTACCGGCAAAAAGTTGTCAAACGTGGAGACCGCCGCCCGGCCAGGACGTCTCGAAGCTGTGAATGAAGTCGCGGAACTCAGGGATGTAGTGATAGGCCGCCCAGAGGCCGAAGATCATGAGCACAAACCACGCGAGGCCATTCCACATCGCTATCCATCCGTAGTGCGGATGCGCATAAGGTCCGTAGCCGTATCCGTAGCCGTACCAGCGCGGTCCGTGGAAGGGCAGGAAAATCAGCCGCAGCACCATGAAGAAGACGATGATGCCGACCCAGTGCGGGAAGCCCCAGAAATAAGGCCAGCCGAAGAACAGGCGTCCGCGCGTCCAGAGCGAGAGCCAGAAGAACGCGAACACGACGCACACAATCATGGCGAACGTGCCCCAGAAGCCGCTCACCGGGTGGTACGCCAGACGGGCGGCCCGTCGTTCGTCGCGCCACTCGCGTCGCGCGTCGCGCGCCTGCTGTCGCGGGTCGATGACCTGCTGGGGTCGGTCGCGCGCCTGCTGCTGTGCATCACGCGCCTGCTGTTGCGTATCGCGGGCCTGATTCTGGGTGTCGCTCGCTTGTGGTGGTCCCTGAGGCGCGTGTGGCCGCGGGGCCTTGGGCTGATCCCACGGCCAGCCATATTTGTCCCACGGCCAGCCATCGTCCCACGGCCACCGATGCGGCGGCATGGTACCGCTGGCGTCGTGGGCGATGGCCCCTGCGCGCGTGTCGACGCGGGGAACCACGAACATCAACACTGCGTACGATAGGATTCCCCAGCCGCCTGTCATCAACGCGAACAGCACGAACATGATTCGGATCAACGTGACGTCGATGCGCGTGTATTCCGCGAGTCCCATGCAGACGCCGCTGATCATCGAGCCTTCGCGGATTTGATACAGCCGCCGCCTGTGTACCCACGGTGCCCATGAGAATCCCGACTGTGAGCCGTCCGTGCCGGCTCCCCCTGTGCCCGCCGTCGTCTGGCCGGCCGAGCCGGCGGGCCGGCCGCTCTCGCCGACGGGCTGTCCTGGAATTGGCCCGAGCCCGGCGATGATGCGGTCGATTTCCATCGATGTGACGACGGTTTTGTGTGGTGCGAGGCACGCCGTGCAGAGCTCGGCAACCCGCGCTTCGAGGTCGGCGATTTTCTGCGCCCGGTCCGGGTCGTCCGTCAGCTGCGCGTCGGCAGCGTCTAGGTACGCGAACAGCGCGTTGTAGCCGTTCTCTTCGAGCTGGTAGACGTTGCCGTTCAGGTTGATGCTGACGACTCTCTGCATGGCGTGTTACCTTGTGGCCGCCCTAGGTAGACGGTCAGCGCGGGTAGCATGTTCCAAACTAACAACTTAGAACAACATTGAAATGAGAACTGAACGCCTGCTGTTCGTCGTCCTGGGCTTGCTTCTGGTGTCGTCGTCGGCATTCGCGCAGGACACGCCGTGCGACCGGGCCTGTCTCGAAACGACCGTCGATCGGTTTCTCGACGCGTTCATCAAGCACGACCCGAAGCAGGTGCCATTGACGCGCACGGTCAGGTTTACGGAGAACGGCCAGCTCCTCACGGTTGGCGACGGGTCGTGGCGATCGATGATCGGGAAGGGCACCTATCGCCTCTTCGTCTCCGATCCGCGGGCGGGACAGGTGGCGTTCATCGGAACACTGCGCGAGGAGAACCAGCAGAACAAGGACGGCGCCGCCGTGCTCATCGCGCTTCGGCTCAAAGTGGAGAAGCGGCAGATTTCGGAAATCGAGCTTTTCGTGGTCCGCAACGAGAACGCCGCGAAGAACTGCGAGAAGCTCGGGATGCCGAATCGGCTATTTCTCGAAGCGGTGCCGCAGGCCGAGCGGATGTCGCGCGCGGATCTCGTGAAGACCGCCAACATGTACTTCACCGGCATGCAGCAGAACGACGGCAAAGGTGTGTACCCGTTCACCGACGACTGCGATCGGTTCGAGAACGGTGGGCAATCGACGAACGTGCCCCCGAAGCCGGACGAAACGCGCGCCGATCCGAAGACGGCGACCATGTACTCGAATCAGTGGGGCTGCAAGGAGCAGTTTACGTCGGGACTGCTGCACTTCGTATCGCGCATCCGCGATCGGCGTTATGTCGCCGTCGACGAGGAGCGCGGGCTGGTTTTCAGCTTCATCTTCTTCGACCACATGGCCGGCGACACCCGGCATTACACGACGCCGGACGGCCGGGCGGTCACAGCGGGTCCGACGACGCCGTGGACGTGGGAGCTGGCGGAGATGTTCAAGCTCGAAAACGGAAAGATTCACCGCATCGAGGCGATTCTGGAACGCTCGCCGTACGGTATGGACTCCGGCTGGAGCGGCCGCGAGTACGCGCTATCCGATCGGGCGCGCGACGTGACCGGCGTTCGCTAAGTAACGGCTCTCATTCGGCCACGCCTTCCATCGGTCCAACCCATTGGATCGCAAATTTCCCGTCTGACATTGCGCCTTATTTGCCTTGACTCGCTGTACGCAGGGGTTTATTAACGAACCCTGAATTTACGGTCCGCTCACAGGGAGGAAAAAGGCATGCGGGGACTTATAAGGTTCGTGTCGCTTGCATTCGCGGTTCTGGTGCTGGCACCGGCCGCGGCGTATGCGCAGGCGTCAATCGCCGGCGTGGTCAAAGACGCGTCCGGCGCGGTGTTGCCGGGTGTCACCGTTGAAGTGGCCAGTCCGGCGCTGATCGAGAAGACACGGTCGACCGTGTCCGATGGATCAGGTCTCTACCAGATCATCTCGCTGCCCCCGGGGACGTACTCCGTCACGTTCTCACTGCAGGGATTCAGCACATACAAGCGTGATGGAATCGAACTGACCGGCTCCTTCGTCGCGACAATCAACGCGGATATGAAAGTCGGCCAGGTGGCGGAGACCATCACCGTCACGGGTGAGACGCCGCTCGTCGACGTCCAGAGCGCGGCCGTGCAGAAGGTGGTCACGAAGGACGTCGTGGACGCAATTCCGACCGGACGCCTCGGCATCAACCTCGCCGCCTTGCAGCCGGGCATCATCCTCGGCGCGGCCGGTGGCGTCGGCGTCGCGAATTCGAATTCGCTCGCGACTCAGGACGTCGGCGGAACCGCCGGCGACAGCTTCACCGACCTCGCGATTCACGGTGGCAAGCCGGCCGAGCAGCGGCAGACGATCGGCGGTGTGTCGGCCGCGACCACGATCCGGTTCGGCGAGTCGCTGAGCAGCTCCCCAAGCTTCACCGCCATGCAGGAGATGTCGCTGAACACGTCGGGTGCCGACGCCTCGATGGCCGGCGGCGGCGTCCAGATGAACTACGTCCCGCGCGACGGCGGCAACACGTTCAAGGGTCTCATGTTCGCCACGGGCGCCACGAGCGGTATGCAGGGCAACAACTACTCGATCGGCTCGCGCGACGCGTCCGGCAACTGCACGCCCATCGAGAGCTTGTATTGCCGCGGCCTGACAACGCAGCCCGGTGCGCTCGTGCACGTCTACGATTACAACCCGGGATACGGCGGCCCGATCATGAAAGACAAGCTGTGGTTCTTCGCGACGGCGCGCTGGACCGAGGCCGTGAACCAGGTGCCGAACGACTACCCGAACCAGAACTTCGTCGTAGGGCAGACCTCTCCAACGCTGCTGAACACCACGACAATGGCGTACGTGCCTAATCAGAACGCGCCGCTCGACCAGACCTGGGGCGGCGGCGGTCACTTCTGGGAGCAGACGCTGCGTCTGTCGTATCAGCTGAACGCGAAGAACAAGTTCGGCGCGTACTACAACAACAAGAAGCGCGTGTACACGAACGGCGTGTCGACCACCTCGCACGAGGCGCTCGCGACGACGTATTTCTTCCCGTTCTCCGACAACCTGGTGCAGTGGTCGTCGCCGCTGTCGAACAAGTTCCTTCTCGAGGCGGCGTTCTGGCGGCACCAGGAAACCTGGGGCAGCAGGCAGGCGGATACGAGCATTGCCGACCCGCTGGCCGTCGGCATCACGGACTTGAACCCGCAGACCACGACACCGAACTACGTTCAGCTCATTCAGAACTATCACGGGCGCGTCGGCGCCACCGACACCGGCAGCCACAACCCGAACTACCGCGGCAACTTCGCGGCGTCATACGTCACGGGTTCCCATTCGTTCAAGGCGGGCTTCGATTTGAACGGTGCGTTCCGCTGGTCGTTGAACCAGTCGATCGTTCCGTACAGCTACATCGTCAGCACGCTGGCGAACAACGGCGCCGGCGCCGGCATCCCCGTGCCAATCGGCCTGCAGTTACGCACCGATGGCTGTACCGATCCGCTGCAGCGAATCGTCAGCGGCCGCGTCGTTGGCGGCGCGACGTCGATTCAGCCCGGATGTCCGACGGATGCCGCCGGATCGCCAAACCGCGTCAGGACCGAGGGCGGTGCGTTCGTCCAGGACAAGTGGACAATCAACCGGCTGACGGTCACCGCGGGCGTTCGCCTCGACTGGTTCGACTCGCAGAACCCGGCCTTCCATCTCTATCCGTCTCTCATCACGCCATTGCGAAACTACGACGTCCCGGAGTTCTCGACGACGCAGTATCGTGACTGGACGCCCAAAGGTGGCGTTGCGTACGACCTGTTCGGCGACGGGAAGACCGCGATCAAGGCGAACATCGGCAAGTACGTGCTCGGCCAGGCCCTCGTGTTGGGCGGTCTCGCCAGCCAGCCTGGGTACAACATCGCCCTCGCGACGACCGGTATCGGCCGGACCTGGACGGACAACAACCACAACGGCGTCCCCGACTGCGATCTGACGCGCAACACGAACCAGGGGCCGACGCAGGTTGGCGCCGACCAGCAGATCGACACGTGCGGCGCCGCAGTTGGCCCGAACGCACTGATCTACAACAACACGCTGAACCCGAACCTCGCCGTCCAGGACAGCGCCCGCTACGGCTGGGGCAAGCGGCCGTACAGCTGGGAGTTCTCGGTCAGCGCGCAGCACGAAATCGGCCGCGGCATCTCGGTGAACGGCGGCGTGTTCAAGCGCTGGTTCGGCAACTTCCTCGTGACCGACGACCTGAACCACCCGGCCAACACCTACACGCAATTCGGCATTCCTGTTTCAGGGATCCCGGCGGCACCCCCGTCTGCGGGCGGAACGACGTTGCCGGCATCGCTGTACACCGGCGGGTTCTATAACGTCAACGACGCGAACCCCGCGAACAACCTCACGGGCTTGTCGGACACGATGTACCCGGGCAGCAACGTCTACGACCACTGGTTCGGGTTCGACCTCGGGACGAGCATGCGGTTGCCCCACGGAATCATCTTCCAGGGCGGCCTCAGCACGGGTCACCAGACGACCGACTACTGCGGCGTTGAGGATCCGGCGAAGGCCGGGCCCAATGCGGCTCTCAACATGCTGAACGCGCTTGGCGTCAACAGCTCGGTGTCCTCCTGCCACATGGATCAGAAGTGGCTTCCGCAGGTCAAGATGCTCGGCTCGTACATCGTGCCGAGGATCGACGTGCAGGTGGGCGCCGCGTACCAGAGCATCCCGGGTGTAGAGATGTTTGCCAATTTCGCGGCTCCAAACACTCTCGTTCAGCAGTCGCTCGGGCGCTTGCCGATTCCCGGCACAGCGACCGGCACGACCGCGCTGGCGCTGCTTCCGCCTGGTCAGAACTTCTACACGCGGTTCAACCAGCTCGACCTGCGCCTGGGCAAGATCATCCGTGTGGCCCGGACGCGCTCGAACCTCAGCCTCGACATCTACAACGTGTTCAACTCGGCGGTCCTCAGTGGCCTCACATCTGGCTACTCGGCAGCAAGCTGGCTCGCGCCGACGAGCGTCGTTCCGCCGCGACTGCTGAAGGTGTCCTGGACGTTCGACTTCTAACCGACGCTGGATTGGAACATTTGGTGATTTGGTGATCTCGTGATTTGAGATCATCAAATCGCTAAATGACCGATCGGGGCCCGTCCTCTTCTTGGGGTCGGGCCTTTTTCGTCTGGTAAGATCACTTCCCCCAGTGCGGTTTCTGTTCTGCGTTTGCCTCTGCGCGATCTGCCTTGGCTGTGGATCTTCATCACCTGGCTCTACCGCGCCGGCCCGCGAGAGCTCTGCCAACGGCCCTGCGACTGACTGGTTCACCGATCGAGCCGCGGAGAGCGGATTGAATTTCACGCACGTCAACGGGATGTCGGGAAATTTCGACTACGCGGAGATCATCGGGTCAGGCGTGGCGCTGTTCGATTACGACAACGACGGTGATCTCGACGTCTACCTCGCGCAAGGTCAGCCGCTCAGGAAGCCCGCGGCGGCCAGTCCTGGGGCGCGAGGCGGCCGGCTGTTCCGCAACGATCTCGTGGTCAACGCCGACGGCACGCGAGCGCTGACGTTCACCGACGTCACCGAGAAGAGCGGCATCGTCTCGCGCGGATACGGCATGGGCGTCGCGACTGGCGACTACAACAACGACGGCTGCGTCGACCTGTATCTCACGAACCTCGGTCAGAATCAGCTGTTCCGGAACAACTGCGATGGCACCTTTACCGACGTGTCGGCGCAGAGCGGCACTGGCGGGAAGCCTGGCGACTGGAGCGTTTCGGCCGCATTCGTCGACTACGATCGCGACGGCTGGCTCGATCTCTTCGTTGGCCACTACCTGAACTGGAACGTCGCGACCAGCATGCCGTGCTTCAGTCCGTCGGGCCGTCCCGACTATTGCTCGCCGAACGTGTTTCAGCCCCAGCCAAGCCGGCTCTATCACAACAACCGTGACGGCACCTTCACCGACGTGACCGCTGCGGCCGGACTGGCGGCTGAATTCGGTCCGGCGCTGGGCGTGTCGACCGCGGATTTCAACGGCGATGGCTGGCCCGACATCTACGTGGCCAATGATGGTCAGCCCAATCAGCTGTGGATCAACCAGCGCAACGGCACCTTCAAGAACATGGGTCTGCTGTCCGGCACCGCGTTGAGCGCGCACGGTAAGGCCAAGGCGGGCATGGGCATCGACGCGGGCGACATCGACAACGATGGTGACGAGGATCTGTTCGTCACGAACCTGACCGGCGAGGGCAACGATCTGTACGTCAACGACGGGTCGGGGCTGTTCGAAGAGCAGAGCGGCCGATCAGGACTGGGCCCTGCGAGCCGCGCTTACACCGGCTTTGGCACCGCGTGGTTCGACGTTGACAACGATGGCTGGCTCGACACGCTGATCGTGAACGGCGCGGTGCAGACGATCGAAGCATTGCGGCGCGCGAACGATCCGTTTCCTTTACACCAGCAGAAGCTGCTGTTCAGAAACCTGCGCGATGGCCGATTCGAGGACGTGACGGCGCGCGGCGGTCGGTCGTTTCAGCTGTCCGACGTCGGCCGCGGCGCGGCGTTCGGCGACGTCGACAACGACGGCGACATCGACGTCGTCGTCAACAACAACAACGGGCCGGCGCGACTGCTGATCAACAACGTCGGCAACCGCAATCACTGGATCGGGCTGAGGCTGTTGACGAAGCAGAAGAGAGACGCGCTCGGGGCACGAATTGCGATCTTTCGTGACGTCGAACCTGGAACCAAGAACCTTGAACCTGGAACCCGGAACCTGGAACCTGCTGTCTTGTGGCGTCGTGCCCGTTCGGACGGCAGCTATGCGTCCGCAAACGATCCCAGAGTGCTCGTGGGGATGGGCCAGTCCGCGCACGTCGCGAAGGTGCGTGTGGTGTGGCCGGGCGGCGCGACCGAAGAGTGGTCGAATGTCCCGGTCGATCGCTATACAACGATCAGAGAGGGCACTGGCAAGTGACGAAACGCCTCGCGGCGGTCTGCGCGTCGCTGGTGTTTGCCGCCGCGTGCACGTCGCAGCCAGCCCCACCACAAGCGGCTTCGACGTCGCCTGTCCAGACCAGCACACCCGCCTTGCCGCCGGTTGCGTTGCCAGACCTGTCGCGGATGGAACCGTCGGTGCAGCAGCAGATGCGGGATCGTTCGGCTGCACTCACGGCGAAGATCGAGAAGGCTGGAACGCCACCTGGCGATCTGGCCGAATCGTACGGAGAGGTCGGCAACCTCCTTCTTGCTGCCGAATATCGCGATGCGGCCGAAGCGTACTACCTCCATGCGCAGGTTCTCGCGCCAAACGACATGCGCTGGCCGTACTACCTCGGGCATGTCTACAGGCTCCGCGGCGAACTGGCGAAGTCCGCTGCGTCATTCGAGCGAGCGCTGCAGCTGCAGCCGAACGACATCGCCGCTCTCGTCTGGCTCGGCGATGTCCACCTCGATCAGGGAAAGCCCGAGCAGGCGGACCAGTCGTTCGCGCAAGCGTTGTCGCTGCAGCCGCGTCTCGTCGCCGCGCTTTTCGGCGCCGGCCGCGCGGCACTGACCCGGCACGACTACAGCCGGGCGGTTGATCAGCTCGAGCAGGCCCTCGCCGCCGATCCGCGCGCCACAATGGTCCACTACCCGCTCGGCCTGGCGTATCGAGGGCTGGGCGACACCGCGAAGGCGGAAGCTCACTTCCGGCAACGAGGCACAGTGGAAGTCAGCCCGCCCGACCCGCTGATGGTGGCGCTGCGCGCACTCCTGCAGGGTTCGGTGAACGAAGAAGACCAGGGTGTGCGCGCCCTCTCGCGTGGCGACTTCGCATCGGCTGTCGCGCACTTTCGCAAAGGCGTCGAGCTGGATCCAGACAACCCCGGATTGCGTCACAAGCTGGGCACGGCACTGCAGCTCTCGGGCGACAGCCGCGGCGCCTTCGGGCAGTTCGAAGAGACGACCCGGCGCTCGCCAGGCTTCTCGCAGGCGCATTACAGCCTGGGCGTGCTCCTGGCGCAGTCGGGTCGCCTGCCAGCGGCGGTGGATGAACTCGCCGCAGCCGTGCGGCTCGATCCGGAATTTCCCCAGGCCCGTTACGGATATGCGCTTGCGCTCGCGCAGACGAAGCGATATGAAGAGGCTCGCAAACAGCTGGCGGAGGGCGCCGCGCGCTTTCCGGATCACCGTGAGTTCGCCGACGCCCTGGCGCAATTGAAGTAGCGCTTTAATGACGATGTAGCGGCCGGCTTCAGCCGGCCGGCGCCGTCCGCCTAAAGGCGGACGCTACACGGAGAACGATAGGAGGGACTATGCAAAAGGTAATCGTTGCGGTTTTCGTGGCGGCCGCATTGCAGACGGCCCAGCCCCGCGCGCAGACGGCAAACCCCGCGCCCGCCGCGCCTTCGGCCGCCCCGGTCACGCTCGATGCCGTGGCGAAGGCACTCGGCGCCAGCAAGGGGTTGACCCAGATCCAGTTCTCGGCCAGGGGCAGCAACAACGCATACGGCCAGGCCTGGCGCCCCGACCAGCCGTGGCCGGCCTTCAAGATCTTCAGCTACACCGCCACAGTTGATTACGCGACGCCCGCGATGCGCATCGACCTGCAGCGTTCGAACCCGGACACGACGCCGGTTCGCGGCGGAGGGGGACTGCCGCTGCTCACTCCGCAGACCCAGAGCCAGGCGATCAGCGGGAAGGTCGCGTGGAATCTGGCGACGCCGCCAGCCGGCGGCGCCCCGGTGGCCACCCCTGCGCCGGCCGCGGTCGCCGACCGCCAGCTCCTGCTGTGGACGCTGACGCCTCAGGGTGTCATCAAGGCGGCCATGGCCAACAACGCCACGATTGCCGCGCGCGTCATCAGCTTCAAGATCGGCGACACCCCGGTCAGGGCGTCGGTCGGTCCGGACAACCTCATCACGTCGGTGAGAACGACAGGCGACGCGGCCGTGCTGGGCGATACGGTCACGGAGACGATCTTCAGCAACTACGAGGACATCCGGGGCGTGAAGTTCCCGATGCACATCGTGCAGAAACAGGGAGGCTTCCCGATCCTCGATCTGACGGTGAGTGCTGTCCGGGCGCAGTCCAACGTGCTGATCGACATTCCTTCCGCCGTTCAGTCGGCCGCCGCGCCTCCGCCCGCGGCCGTGCGCGTCGATACTCAGAAGGTCGCCGACGGCATTTACTACCTCACCGGCGGCAGCCACCACTCCGTCGCCGTCGAGTTCAAGGACTACGTCGTCGTGGTCGAGGCGCCGCAAACCGACGAGCGCGCGGTCGCCGTGTTCGATGCGGTGAAGAAAACGATCCCGAACAAGCCGATCAGATATGTGGTGAACTCGCACAACCATTTCGATCATCTGGGCGGGGTCCGTGCGGCGATGGCCGAGGGCTACACGATCGTGACCCAGTCGAGCAACAAGCTGTATTACGAGAAGATCGCGGCGATGCCGCACACGGTCGCACCCGATCGCCTGTCCAAGGCAGGGAAGAAGCCGGTGATTGAAGGCGTCCTCGACAAACGGGTCTTCACCGACGAGACGAACACGCTCGAGCTCTACAGGTTGACGACCGACCACTGCGACACCATGCTGGTGGCGTACTTGCCGAAGGCCAAGTTGCTCGTGGAAGCCGACATGTGGAACCCGCCGGCAGCCAACGCCCCGCCGCCAGTGGCGGTGAGCCCGGTCACAGTCCAGCTGGTCGACGGGATCAAGAAATTGAATATCGATGTGCAGCAGGTTGCCGGCCTGCACGGCCGGCTGGCGACGATTCAGGAACTGCGGACGGCCGCTGGCTTGTAGACCTCGGCGAGAAGCTTCTTGAAGCGTGGATCCCCTCGAAAGGGATCCATCTTGGGGTCGACCTCGAGCGAGTAGAGCCAGGCGGAATTCTCTTCCAAGGCGCGGGCGAGCTCGTCAAAGGCTCGCTCGCGTTCGCCGAGTGCCTCGAACAGGACAGCCATATAGCACGCGTCGACGTACTCCGACTGGCGGAGGGCGTCGAGTTGGGCAAGAACCGCGAGCGCTTCGCTGTGCCGGCCCTGGTGGGCGAGGCACGTGGCCTCCTGGGCGCGCAGCCATGTCAGCTCCGGCGACATCGCAATCGCCGTCCGGCAGTGGGTCAGGGCTTCCTCGAGGCGCCCCCCGCATTCGAGCGCCTGCGCGTACATCGCGCGTCCCACCTGCAGATACGGATGCAGTTCGACGGCCTTCGCCCCCGCGTCGATGGCCGCGGCGTATTCCCGCCGCCAGTACCGGATGTTGATTTCCATGACGGGTAACGTCGGCAGCAGAGGATCGACAAGGTAACCGCGGCCGAGGACTTCCAGCGCCTCGTCCCAGTGCCCAAGCGATGCATAAAGCATCGAGAGCCGCACGTACGCCGACGCCAGCCCCGGATTGTCGCGGATTGTCTGCTGGAACTCCGTCTCGGCCTCCGCGAATCGGCGCTCGAACATGTGCAGGCCCTGCGCCTGGCTGCACCGAAGCTCCGGCGTCAACCCGCCGAGGGCGATGGCCCGGTCGTGCGCCTCGAGGAACAAGCCGTACATGCCGCGAGGTGGCCGCATGCCAAAGATGGCCAGCGCCAGATACGAGGCCGAGAGTCCTTCGAGTGTTCGGCAGTCGGACGGACATTGATCCGCCGCCCGCTCGAAGCAGTCGATGGCGTGCTCGAAGCCTTCCCGCGTCCGACGGGCGTAGAAATGCCAGCCTTTCCGGACCAGCTCGTCAGACTTCGGAACCTCCAGGCTATAGCCGAGCTTCGGACGGTTGACGATCCAGGTACCGAACTCGCTGAGGCTGCGCCGCACCTCGCTGACCGTGACGTCTACGGTGTGCCGCGATACCACAGTGCCGTCCCACGCCTCGGCGATCATCTGCTCGTAGCGCACGGTGTCGCCGCTATGACGGAGCAGCACTCGGAGCGCGGCCAGTGCCTGGGGCCGAAGCCGGACCGGCTGCCCATCGCGTAGCAGCCGCGTTGCGCCAAAATCGAGACTGAATGGTCCGAAAATGATTTCTGCCACTGGCGCGATGAATTTGACCTGTTTTTGACGGGTCGTCAAGCTTCCCAAGGTTCTCGAGGTTCTCGAGGTTCTCGGGTTCTGAGGGCGAGAATCCCGAGAACCCGAGAACCCTGAGAACCCGAGAACCCTGAGAACCCCGAGAACTTCCTTACGATTTGCTTTCTTTTTGAACGCACGGCATCCCTCGTTCATCGACCATAGCGCGCAATCACTGACCGGCCGGCCGGTCCGGTCGGAAGGAGCACCCTGCATGCGCATATCGCGAGGGATTCTCATCGTCCTGTCGATGGTTCTGGCTCTGCCACTGTCTGCTTACGCGCAGGCATCGATCGCGGGCGTTATCAAAGACGCCTCCGGAGCCGTCCTGCCTGGTGTGACCGTCGAGGCCACCAGCCCCGTGCTAATCGAGAAAGCGCGCACGGCGGTCACCGACGAATCCGGTCAGTACCGCATCGTCGACCTGCGAGCTGGCATGTATACCGTCACGTTTACTCTCACGGGTTTCAGCACCGTCAAGCGTGAGGGCATCGAGCTCACCGGCTCGTTTACGGCGGTCGTGAACGCGGACTTGAAGGTAGGCGCCTTGGCCGAAACCATTACGGTGACCGGCGAAACGCCCATCGTGGATACGCAGAACGTCCAGCGTCAAACGACAATCAGCGGCGATCTCATCACCGCGATTCCGTCTGCCCGCGCGTATGCCGGCCTCATGACGCTGATGCCCAATACGGTCGTGGCCACGGGGGCCGCGTCAGACGTGCAGGTCGTGCCGGGCATGGTCGTGTTCGGGGGCGCCGGCGGGCGCAGTAACGAAGGACGTCTGCAACTGGACGGGATCAGTGTCGGGTCGGCATTCAACGGCGGAGGCGTCTCCGCGTACATTGCCGATGTTGGGAACGCGCAGGAAGTCGCGATG
>Ga0306920_100006831_pt1 | contig 14960 bp, 8 predicted proteins | sample flu12Cox44000170_FD_204666 | JGI IMG/M metagenome (GOLD analysis project Ga0306920, IMG submission 204666) | Lab enrichment of tropical soil microbial communities from Luquillo Experimental Forest, Puerto Rico - flux4day.12C.oxic.44.000.170 (v2)... | ecosystem: Environmental > Terrestrial >... | reverse complement strand
ATTTCTCGCTAGCCTTGCCGGCCAATGCGTCCCAGGTGCATTTGACGTCGGCGGCGGTGAACGGCTTGCCGTCGTGCCATTTGACACCCCGATGCAAATGGAAGGTGAGTGCCGTCCCGGTCTCGTCCCAGACCCAGTCGCTGGCGAGGTCGGGGACGATCGAAGCAAGACTGTTCTGTGCCCCGTGTTGATCGAACAGCACGAGGTTGTTGAAGACACCCATCATCGGGATGCCGGCGGCGATCGTCGATTCTTCGTGGATCGACATACTGGCCGGGCTGGTGAAGCCCGGCATCTGCAGGATGCCGCCGGGTTTTTGCGCAAATGCCGGGCCGGCCACCAGTGCCACTGCCAGCAGCGCCCCCACCATCACGGACGATCGAAGCCTCCCTGTCATCGGCCGGCATCCCTCCCTGCTGTCCCCGCATGCCGCCGCCGAAGTTATCACCGGTCCGGTCGCGCCGGCTACACGGAAGGGCGACAAGCTACCACCGGAAATTGTCATGAAGGTTAATAGCTGCTGCATCTGCAGCAAATCTGCAGCAAATGCTCTCCCACTGGTTGCAAGCTCCCTATTCGCCGGCCCCGCGCGCGCGAGGCAAAAAGGGATCAGGACCAAAAGATTGAGATTCTTGGGTTTCGGTTTCGGAAAGCAGCAAAGAGCAGCAAGGATTAGGCAATCGGCAACGACCGGCATCGGCGGGGGTTCCAACGACACAGCTTGGGGGATTCAGCCAGTATACGTTCTTGATACGTTCGTGTCAAGGATCGCCGGGCACCGCCGACATCAGCACCGGCCCTGGAACCCTGCTTTCGCGAGGGTGACGATCCTGCATTGCCGAGCGCTATTGCTCGTCGAGCCAGACGTCTTCCATGCGCCAGCCGTTGAACAGGCTGTTGATCATGATGGTGAGCTCCTTGACCTGCGGCTGCCAGCAAGTTCCGTAACGGCCGTAAAAAATGACCGGCTGGGCACCGTCATCCGCCAACTTCCGTTCGATATTCCACACCAGTTTCCGCCGCTTTTCCTGGTCCGATTCCATCGATTGCTCGTCGATCAGCTTGTCGATTTTCGGGTTGCAGTATCCGGTGTAATTGCGCTCGGCACCGCAGACGTAATTCTCGTAAAGGGTCTGGTCGGGTTCGTCGAGGCTGTTCTCGTTGATGCTCAGACCGGCGCTGTAGTCCTTGCGCGCGAGCCTGGGATACCAGTTGACCGTCGGGACGATGTCGAGAACGCCATCGATGTAGATCTCCTTCAACTGGTCGATTAGAATTACCGCCGGATCGCGATATGGGGGCAAGTTGCGCGTCGCCAGCGTGACCGCAAGCCGGCGGTCAGGGCCGTAGCCAAGTCTTTGCACGATCTCCCTGGCTTCGGCGCGGTTCTTTGACACATCAGGGTCGTAGCCGCGCAGCGTATTGAGCATATCGGGCGGCATGCCCCAAACCCCATCGGGCGGCGGCAGCATGGCGCCGCCGATATCCCCCTGTCCTTCGCGCAGGATGTCGATAAACGCCTTTCGGTCCAAGCTCAGTGCCATCGCCCGCCGCAGATCGGGGTTGTCGAAGGGTGGTGCAGCCCGATTTATCATCAGATTGCGACCCGCGTTGTCCGGCACTAACTCGCACGCCGCCGAGGGCACGTGGTTCTGCACCTCCTTCAACAGAGGGGGCTGTAAAGTAATCACGTTGTATTTCCCTGCGATGAAGCCCAATACCCTCGTTGATGTATTCGGTATGATCGTGTACTCGATCGCGTCGAGATAAGGCCGGTCTTTTTTCCAGTACTGCGGGTTTCTGGCTATCCTGATCAACTGGTTCGGCTCGAATTCGACGAATTTGAACGGGCCGGTGCCAATCGGGTGTTGGCGCATTTCGCGCGGCGCAATATGACAGGGATAGACCGGCGACCACCCGGAAGCCAATAGCGCGAGGAATGCCGGTTGCGGCCGCTTCAAATGAAAGGTGACCTCATAATCACCTTTGGTGGTGACCTCGCCGAGATTGCGGTACCAGGACTTTCGCGGATTGACGCGAAGCGTCTCTTGCGACTTGCCGGTCAGCAGATCCCATGTGCATGCCACGTCCTTTGCGGTGAACGGCTTGGCGTCGTGCCAAGTGACGCCCTGGCGCAACGGGAATGTCAACTCCGTCCCGTCGTCGTTCCACTTCCAGCCGGTGGCCAAATCAGGAACGATCGACTGCATGCTGTTCTGCGGTACGTGTTGGTCGAACATGACCAGATTGTTGAACACGGCCATCACCGACTTCTCGGCAAGAACCGCCGATTCTTCGTGGATCGACATGCTCGCCGGGTTGTCGAAGACGGGAATTCTCAAAACGCCCCCTGGCTTTTGGGCAAATGCCGTGCTGCCGCACGATGCCGTAATCAGCAGCATAATCGGCGCCGCTGCCGCTCGCAGTGTGAGCGTCATCTCCCTCGCCTCTCTTTAGTGTCTGACCTGATGAAGAGGGCATTACCGATAGGGTATCGTCACCCCCGCGAAGGCGGGGGTCCAGGGCAACTTTGATGTCTTCGAGCTTCTGGATTCCCGCTTTCGCGGGAATGACGAACAAGTTTCTGACCTCGGTTATTCACTCCAGATGGCCCGCAGCGTATTTATTTGTCGAGCCAGACGTCCTCCCGGCGGTTGCCGTTGAAGATGCTGTTGACCATCAATGTCAGCCCCTTTACCGCCGGTTGCCGGCAGGTTCCGCCGCGGCTGTAGAAAATGATCGGGCGGGCGCTGTCCTCCGCCAGCTTACGCTCGATCTGCCACACCAGCTGCTTGCGCTTCTGCTGGTCCGCCTCGATCGATTGCTGCTCGATCAGCTCGTCAACCGCGGGGTTGCAGTAATTGTCCCGATTGAATTCCGAGCCGCATCCATAACCCAGTGGAAAGGTCTGATCGGGGTCCGCGGCACCCTGGAGGTTGAGCCCGACGACGTAGTCCCGGCGCAACATCTTTGGGAAGAAGTTGGTGGTGTCGACCGGTTCGAGCTCGCCGTCGATATAGACCTCTTTCAGCTGGTCGATCAGGATCACCGCCGGATCGCGGTAATACGGGATGTCGCGCGCGGTGACTTTGATCTTGAGATGATTGTCGCGGCCATAGCCGAGCGTCTGGATGATCTGGCGGGCCTGCGCGCGGTTTTTCTCGACGTCCGGGTCATAGCCCGGCAGCGCTTTGAGCAACTCGGGCGGCATGCCCCACAACCCCGCGGGTGCCGGCTGCATGGCCCCGCCGATCTCGCCCTGTCCGCCGCTGATGATGTCGATAAAGGCCTTGCGGTCCAGGGTCAAAGTCATCGCCCGCCGCAGGTCGGGGTTGTCGAATGGCGGCTTGTCGCGATTGATGATCAGGTTGCGGTTGATGCTGCCCTGCGTCATCTCGCAGACCGCCTGCGGCATCTGGCTCGTCACGTCGTTCAACAGCGCAACGGTGAGGCTGAACGGGAAGGTCATGTCGAACTTTCCGGCAATAAACGCCAAAGTCGCCGTCGAGAGGTTGCGGACGATGGTATATTCGATGCCGTCGAGATAAGGCCGGTCCTTCTTCCAATAATCTGGATTGCGGGTCACCGTGATCCGTTCGTTCGGCTTGAATTCGACGAATTTGAACGGGCCGGTGCCGATCGGATGGCTGCGCATGTCGCGCGGCGGCACATGGCAGGGATAGACCGGCGAAAACCCGGAAGCGAGCAACACGACAAACGCCGGCTGCGGCCGCTTCAAGTGAAAAGTGACCTCGTCATCGCCGTTGGTCGTGACCCGCTCGAGATTTTTGTACAAGGCTTTGCGCGGATTGACGCGCAGCTTGTCGGCCGACTTGCCGGTGAGCAGGTCCCAGGTGCACTGGACGTCCTTGGCGGTGAACGGCCGGCCGTCATGCCATTTTACCCCCTGCCGCAATGCCAGGGTCAGTGCGGTACCTTCCTCGCTCCACGACCAGGAGGTGGCCAGATCGGACACGATCGAGCCGAGGCTGCTCTGTTGCACATTCTGGTCGAACACGACCAGGTTGTTGAACACCCCCATCATCGGACCCTCGGCGAACACTGTCGCCTCCTCGAGGATCGACATGCTCGCCGGGCTGTCGGGGGTAAACATCCTGAGAATGCCGCCCTGTTTTTGGGCGAATGCCGTTCCACTAGCGGCCATCGCAATCAGCATCACACTCGCCGCCACTGCGGCACGATAACACTTCATTCGTTTTCCTCCGGCCTTGCGGACGCGGCCATTTGCTGGGCACTTCAAGTCACAGACTTTCCCTTCCCTCGCCCCGCTTGCGGGGAGAGGGTTAGGGTGAGGGGGTTAGGGTGAGGGGGTCTCCTTTCGGTTGGGCAGACAGCGGCTTCTGTGGGCCACGCCGTTCCCCCTCATCCGGGACCCGCGCAGGCACGCGGATCCCCACCTCTCCCCGCAAGCGGGGCGAGGTGATTGCAGGCACCCAATAGATTTGATACGTGTTCTCAATGCAAAGCGACAGCTAGTTGTCGAGCCAGACGTCCTCGAAGCGCGATTGGTTGTAGATGCTGTTGACCATGACCGGCAGCGCCTTTAGCCGCGGGTACCAGCAATTGGCGGCGCGCGGGTAGAAGAGTGTCGGCCGAGCGTCGTCCTCCGCCAATCTTTTTTCGATCTCCCATACCAGCTGCTTGCGCTTGCCGACGTCACTTTCCACCGATTGCCGGTCGACCAGCTTGTCGACCTCGCGGTTGCAGTAGCCGGTGTAGTTGCGGTCCGCGCCACAGACAAAATTTTCGTAGAATGCCGGGTCGGGGTCGTCGACGGCGGTCTCGGTCACATTGAGGCCGACCGTGTAATCCTTGCGCATGACCTTCGGATACCAGTTGGTGGTGTCAACCGGTTCGAGATTGCCGTCGATATAGATCTGCTTTAGCTGGTCGATCAGGATCACCGCCGGATCGCGGTAGGGTGCGATGTTGCGGGTGGAGACGGTGACCGCGAGACGCTTGTCCGGCCCGTAGCCGATCTTCTCCATCAGACTGCGGGCGGCGGTGCGGTTATTGCCGACATCGGAGCCATAGCCGGGCAATGTACTCAGCATCTCCGGCGGCATGCCCCACAACCCGTCGGGCGGCGGCTGCATCGCGCCGCCGATGTCGCCCTCGCCGCCGGTGATGATGTCGATAAACGACTTGCGGTCGAGGCTCAGCGACATTGCCCGGCGCAGATCGGGATTGTCGAAGGGCGACTTGTCGCGATTGACGATCAGGTTGCGATTGACGTTCGCCGCAAACACCTTGCAGATCGCGTCCGGCGCCTGGTTCTTGACATCCTTCAATTGCGGGATCGTGACCCCGAAATAGAGATCGGCCTTGCCGGCGATGAATGTCAGCAGCCGGGTCGATACATCCTTGATGATCGTGTATTCGATGCCGTCGAGATAGGGCCGCCCCTTCTTCCAATAATCCGGGTTGCGGGTGACCGTGATCGACTGGTTTGGCTTGAACTCGACGAATTTGAACGGACCAGTGCCGATCGGATGGCTGCGCATGTCGCGCGGTGCCACGTGGCAGGGATAGATCGGCGACCAGCCGGTTGCCAGCAACGCGAGAAACGAGGGCTGCGGCCGCTTTAAATGAAAGGTGGTCTCGTAGTCGCCATTCGCGGTCACTTCGGCGACATTGACATACCACGATTTGCGCGGGTTGACGCGGAGCTTGTCGCTGGACTTGCCAATCAACAGGTCGAAAGTGCATTTGACGTCGGCGGCGGTGAACGGCTTGCCGTCATGCCATTTCACACCCTGGCGCAATGGGAAGCTCAGCTCGGTCCCCTCCTCGTTCCATGACCAGCCGGTGGCGAGATCGGGGATGATCGATTGCGGGCTGTTCTGCGCCACGTCCTGCCTATACATGACCAGGTTGTTGAAGACGCCCGACATCGGGCGGTTGACCGCAATCGTCGATTCCTCGAGCGGCGACATGCTGGCCGGGCTGTCGAAATGGCCCATCTTCATAACGCCACCCTGCTTTTGCGCGTCGGCGGGCTCGGCCGCGGAGAATGCCGAAAGCATTGCCCCGGCTGCGATGATCAAGTGCAGTTGCCGCCTCATTTTTCATCTCCTCCCTGGCCGGTTCGGCTTCGCCTCGCTTCGCCGCCCGCCGTAGAATATCACACCCCCGCAGGGCCCGCAGAGCTGTTGCCCGACCGGTGCCGCTATTTGTCGAGCCAGATATCCTCCATGCGATTGCCGTTGAAGATGCTGTTGACCATGATCGTCAGCCCTTTGACATGGGGCTGCCAGCACGTCGCCCGGCGGTCGTAGAAGATGATCGGCCGGGCGCCATCCTCCGCCAACTTCTGTTCGATCTGCCACACCAATCGTTTGCGCTTTTGCTGGTCGGCCTCGATCGACTGGAGATCGATCAGCTTGTCGACCCCGCGGCTGCAGAAATTGTTGTAATTCAGCTCGGCGCCGCAGCCGTAGGTTACATAAAGGTTCTGGTCCGGGTCGGGTCCGCCGCCGGCTGGGCTCAGCGCCACCGTGTAGTCGCGGCGCATGACCTTGGGAAACCAGTTGGTGGTGTCGATCGCCTCGAGCGTGCCGTCGATATACACCTCCTTCAGCTGATCGATCATCAACACCGCCGGATCGCGCAGAAACGGGAGATCGCGCGCCGACACCTTGACCGGCAACCGGTTGTCGGCCCCATAGCCGAGCTTCTGCATGATCTGGCGGGCCGCTTGACGGTTTTTCTGCACATCGGGGTCATAGCCCGGCAGCTGTCGCAGCATCTCCTGCGGCATGCCCCACAGCCCTTCGGGTGCCGGCTGCATGACGCCGCCGACGTCGCCCTGCCCTTCGGTGATGATGTCGATAAACGCCTTGCGGTCGAGGCTCAGCGCCATCGCCCGCCGCAGATCGAGGCTGTCGAAGGGCGGCCGATCGCGGTTGACGAGCAGACCGCGGTTGATGCCGAGCGGCGCCAGCTCGCAGATTGCCCGCGGCATCTGGTTGTTGACATCCTTCAACAGCGGCGCCGTCACGCTGTAACGGAAGGTCATGTCGAACTTGCCCGCGACAAACGCCAATATCGCCGTCGACAGGTTCTTGATAATCGTATACTCGATACCGTCGAGGTAAGGGCGGCCCGGCTTCCAGTAATCGGGGTTGCGCGTCACCCTGATGCGCTCGTTCGGCTTGAACTCGACGAATTTGAACGGGCCGGTGCCCATCGGGTGCTGACGCATGTCGCGCGACGGAACATGGCAAGGGTAGATCGGCGCTTGTCCGGCAGCCAGCAAATTGAGAAAGGCAGGTTGCGGCCGCTGCAGGCGAAAGGTGACCTCGTAATCGCCATTGGTGCTGACCCGCTCCAGATTGCGGTACCACGACTTGCGGGGATTGATGCGCAGCTTGTCGCTCGACTTGCCGGTCAACAGATCCCACGTGCACTGGACGTCCTTGGCGGTGAAGGGCTGACCGTCGTGCCATCTGACGCCCTGGCGCAATGGCAAAGTCAGCTCGGTGCCGTCCTCGCTCCACGACCAGCCGGTGGCGAGATCGGGCACGATCGATTGGAGGCTGTTCTGATTCACATGCTGGTCGAACATGACCAGATTGTTGAAAACCCCCATCATCGGACCCTCGGCGAAGGCGGTCGATTCTTCGAGGATCGACATGCTCGCCGGACTGTCGGGACTGAACATTTTCAGGATGCCGCCGGTCTTTTGGGCCAGTGCCGGCTCGGCAGTCGCGGCGGCGAGCAACGCCGCCACGATTGCAAAGGTTCCCAGGTCTCGCGTCATCTCCGTCCACCTCCCGTTCGCTGTCCCGCGGCCCATTGGCTGGGCTCTGATGCAGCATGGGCGTCGCTATTTGTCGAGCCAGACGTCTTCCATGCGCCAGCCGTTGTAGATGCTGTTGGTCATCAGGGTCAGGTCCTTGACCCAGGGTTGGCGACAGGAGGCGCCGGCCGGATAGTACAGCACAGGTCGTACCCCCGCCTCGGCGAGCACGCGCTCGATCTGCCAGACGATCTCTCTGCGCTTTTTCGGGTCGGCTTCCACCGATTGCCGGTCAACCAGCTTGTCGAGGTCGTGGTTGCAGTATCCGCCGTAGTTCCGCAATGCGCCGCATACGTAATTCTCGTAAAACATCTGGTCGGGATCGTCGACGCCACTCTCGATCGGCACAAAGCCGACGGTATAGTCCTTGCGCGCCACCTTGGGGTACCAGAGTGCCGTATCGACGAGATCGAGCTCGCCATCGATGTAGATTTCCTTCAGCTGCGAGACCATGACCACCGCCGGGTCGCGCCAGCCGGGAAAATTGCGTGTCGATACCTTGACGGCGAGGCGCTTATCCGGCCCGTAGCCGAGCGTTTCCATGATCTTGCGCGCTTCGGCGCGGTTCTTCTCGACATCCGAGCCGTAGCCGGGCAGGGTTTCAAGCACTTCCGGCGGCATCCCCCAGGCGCCATCCGGCGGCGGCAGCATATTGGCGCCGATCGCTCCCTTGCCTTCGTTGAAAATATTGAGAAACGCCTTGCGATCGAAGGCCAGCCCCATCGCCCGGCGCAGCTGCGGATTGTCAAAGGGCGGAGCTGCCGGGTTGACCAGCATCGTGCGCGGAACATTGCCGGTGTTGACCTCGCACAGCGCCTGCGGCGCCTGCGCCTTGAAATCCTTGAGGGTCGGGATCGACACCCCCAGCGGGATCATGTCGAACTTCCCGGCAAAGAAGGCGAGGTCGCGCGGCGCGATTTCGCGCATGATCGTGTACTCGATGCCGTCGAGATAGGGGCGTCCCGGCTTCCAGTAATCCGGGTTCTTGGCCACCTTGATGTATTCGTTGGGCTTGAACTCGACAAATTTGAACGGGCCGGTGCCGACCGGGTGCTGGCGCATCTCGCGCGCCGGCACATGGCAGGGATAGATCGGCGACCAGCCGGAGGCCAATAAGTTCAAGAGATAAGGCTGCGGCTGCTTGAGCTTGAAGGTGACCTCGAAATCGCCGCGGGTCGTCACCTCGGCGACATTCGCGTACCAGGATTTGCGCGGGTTGACGCGCAGCTTGTCGCTGCCGGTTCCCATCAATAGATTCCAGGTGCATTTGACATCGGCGGCGGTGAACGGCTTGCCGTCGTGCCATTTGACACCCTGGCGCAATGGAAATGTCAGCTCGGTGCCGTCCTCGCTCCATGACCAGCTGGTCGCCAAATCGGGCACCACCGTCTCGAGGCTCGATTTGGCGATGTGCTGGTCATACATGACGAGATTGTTGAAGACGCCCATCATCGGCTGCAATGCGGCACGCGTCGATTCCTCGAGGATCGACATGCTGGCCGGGCTGTCGAAATGCGAGAGCTTGAGAATACCTCCCGGCTTTTGCGCGAGTGCCGGCCCGCTCCCAATAGCTGCAATTATCAATCCGCCGGCGATGGCCAAGGTTCGTAAATTCACTCTCATCAATCCCTCTCCCGCTACTTGTCGAGCCAGACGTCTTCCATGCGCCAGCCGTTGAAATGGCTGTTCACCATCTGGGTGAGCCCCTTGACCCAGGGCTGCCGGCAGTTCGCACCACTGGCATAGAACAGAATCGGCCGGGCGACATCGGTCGCCAGCCTGCGCTCGATCTCCCAGAGAATGGGCTTGCGCCGCTCCGGGTTGCCTTCGCGCGACTGCTGTTCGATCAGCTCCTCCACCTCGGGATTGCAGTAGCCGTCCCAGTTGATGCTGGCGCCGCAGCCGTAGAAGATCTTGAACAAAGGATCCGGGTCGGGACCGCTGGTCTGCAAATTGAGCGCGACCGTGAAATCCTTGCGAAGGATCTTCGGAAAATATTGCGGCGTGTCGACCTCATCGAGCTCGCCGTCGATATAGACGTGCTTTAATTGGTCGATCAGCAATACCGCGGGGTCGCGGTAGAGCGGGAAATTGCGGGTCGATACCTTGATGTCGAGGTGTTTGTCGGGACCGTAGCCGAGCTGCTGCATGATCTGGCGGCCCTCGATGCGGTTCTTCTCGACGTCCGGACCGTAGCCCGGCAATTTCTTCACCTCGTCGGGCGGCATACCCCAAAGTCCATCGGGCGGTGGCTGCAGCACCCCGCCGATCTGGCCCTCGCCTTGGGCGATGGTGTCGACAAAGGCCTGCCGGTCGATGCTGAGCGCCATCGCGCGCCTGAACTCTGGATCGTCGAAAGGCGGCTTCTGGTAATTGACAAGCAGATGCCGGTTGATGCCCTCCCCGGAGTTCAACTCGCAGATCACCTGCGGCATCTGGCTTTCGATGTTCTTCATTAGTGGAATCGTCAGCCCGAAATACGGAAAGGTGATATCGAACTTGCCGGCGATAAACGCCAGGTTCGCCGTGCCCGGATCCTTGATGATTGTATACTCGATGCCGTCGAGATAGGGGCGCCCCGGCTTCCAGTAGTCCAGGTTGCGCGTCACCTTGATGTCTTCATTCGGCTTGAACTCGACGAATTTGAACGGGCCGGTGCCTATCGGGTGCCGGCGCATGTCGGCCGGCGAGACGTGGCACGGATAGATCCCCGAGGAGTCGCCCGCGAGCGACATTGGAAACGCCGGCTGCGGCCGCTTTAGATGAAAGGTGACCTCCCAGTCGCCGCTGGTGGTCACCTCGGCAAGGTTGTAAAAACCCGATTTCCCCGGATTGATTCGCAGCTTCTGCGGCGCCAGATCCATCCGCAGGTCCCAGGTGCATTTGACGTCCTTGGCGGTGAACGGCTTGCCGTCATGAAATTTGATGCCTTGGCGAAGCTTGAAGGTCAGCTCGGTCCCCTCCTCGTTCCATGACCAATCGGTCGCTAGATCGGGCACGATCGAGGTGAGGCTGTTCTGCGGTACATGCTGGTCGTACATGATCAGGTTGTTGAACACTCCCATCATCGGTCCTCTGGCAAAGACCGTCGCTTCCTCCTGGATCGATAATCCTCCCGGGCTGTCCGGGTCATAAGTCCTGAGGATGCCGCCAGACTTCTGGGCAAACGCCGTCCCCGCGGTCGAGATTGCGATCTGCAACGCACTCGCCATTACGATGACACGCAGCATCGAGTTCATGTGCTTTCTCTCCCCTGGTTATCGATCAAGCCAGACGTCTTCGAAGCGCGAGCCGTTGTAGATGCTGTTGACCATACTGACCAGTCCCTTGACCTGCGGCTGCCGGCAATTGGCGGTGCGCACGTACAAGATGTCTGGCCGCGCGTTCTCCTCAATCAGCTTGCTCTCGATTTGCCACACTAGCCGCCGCCGCCGGTCGGCGTCGGTTTCCCGCGATTGCTGGTCGACCAGTTCGTCGACCGATTTGTCGCAATAACCGGTGTAATTGCGCTGCGCTCCGCAGACGTAGTTTTCATAGAATTGGGAGTCGGGGTCGTCGACCTCGCTCTCGGTGACATTGAGCCCGATCTTGAAGTCCCTGCGCATCAGCCGCGGATACCATTGCGTGGTATCGACGGGCTCCAGCTCGCCGTCGATATAGATCTGTTTGAGCTGGTCGATCAGGATCACTGCTGGGTCCCGCCAGGCCGGGATATTGCGCGCCGACACAGTAACCGCGAGCCGTCTGTCGGGCCCATAGCCGAGCCGCTCCATGATTTGGCGCGCCTCGGTCCGCCTCTTCGCCAGGTCGGGACCATAGCCCGGCAGGGCCTTTAGCATCTCCGACGGCATGCCCCATAACCCGTCGGGTGGCGGCTCCATTGGGCCGCCGATCGCGCCCTGCCCGCCGCCGAGGATGTCGATGAAGGCCTGGCGGTCCAGGCTCAGCGACATCGCGCGTCTGAGATCGGGGTTGTCGAAGGGCGGTGCGCTATGGTTCAGGATCATGTTGCGGCTACCGTTCACCAGGAAGACGTCGCAGATCGCCTGCGGCACTTGCGTTTTGATGTCCTGCAGCTGTGGGATGGAGACGCCGAAATAGACATCCGCCCGGGCGGCGACGAAGCTCAGCAGGCGGGTCGACACGTCCTTGACGATGGCCCATTCGATCCCGTCCAGATAGGGCCGCCCCGGCTTCCAGTAATCCGGGTTGCGGGTCACCCGTATGACCTCGTTCGGCCTGAATTCGACGAATTTGAATGGGCCCGTACCGATCGGGTGACTGCGCATGTCGCGCGGCGAGACGTGACAGGGATAGACCGGCGACCAGCCGGACGCCAGCAATGTCAGAAACGAGGACTGCGGCCGCCGCAGACGAAAGGTGACCTCGAAATCGCCGTTCGTGATCACCGCATCGAGATTGTCGTACCACGATTTGCGCGGGTTGATGCGTAGCTTCTCACTGCTCCCGCCGGTCAAGAGATTCCAGGTGCATTTCACGTCTTGCGCCGTAAACGGCTGACCGTCATGCCATTTGACGTCATGGCGCAACGACATCGCCAGCTCGGTGCCTTCCTCGTTCCAGGCCCACCGCATCGCCAGATCCGGGACGATGGATTTCGGGCTGTTCTGAGCCACCTGTTGATCGAACATCACCAGATTATTGAATACGCTCATCGTTGGCCTATTGGCGGCGAGCGTCGACTCCTCGATCATCGACATGCTGGCCGGGCTGTCAAAATGACCCGCGCGCAGGATGCCGCCCGTTTTTTGCGCGAACGCCATTCCGCCGCTCGCGATCGCAATCAACAACGCAATCGCCGCCGGTGCGGCGCGCAATGTCGATGTCATCTCCCTTCCTCGCTTTGGTATCCGACGAGAGCAGTAATTCTCCGTCGCCCCCGCGAAGGTGGGGGTCCAGGGGACCGCTCCAGTGTGTGGATCCCTGGATTCCCGCTTGTGCGGGAATGACGAATTATTCCGGAGATCCTGTAGCCCATTCGGCGAACTCGTAGCGCTTTTATTTGTCGAGCCAGACGTCTTCCATGCGCCAGCCGTTGTAAATGCTGTTGACCATGACGGTCAGGCCTTTGACCTCGGGCCGCCAGCAGACCCCGCCGCGGTTGTAGTAGATGATCGGCCGGGCGTCGTCTTCGGCGAGCCTCCTTTCGATCTCCCAGGCCAGCTCTTTCCGCTTTTGCCGGTCGGGCTCCATCGATTGCTTGTCGACCAGCTTGTCGACCTCGGGATTGCAGTACCCGTTGTAGTTCCCCTCCGCGCCACAGGTATAGTTCTCGTAAAGACCCTGGTCGGGATCGTCGACCGTGCTGCCGGTCAGATTGAGCGCGACGGTATAGTCTTTGCGCATCACTTTGGGATACCAGCGCGTCGTATCGACGGTTTCGAGGTCGCCATCGAGGTAGACCTCCTTCAACTGGTCGATCAGGATCACCGACGGGTCGCGGTAGCTCGGCGTATCGCGTGTCGACACCTTGATCGTGAGCCGATGATCGGGACCGTAGCCGAGCCGCTTCATGATGTCGCGCGCTTCGGCCCGGTTCTTCTGTACATCGAGGCCATAGCCAGGCAATGTCTGCAGAGCCTCGGTCGGAAGCCCCCATTGGCCGCCGGGCGGTGGTTGCAGCACCCCGCCGAGATTGCCCTGGCCTTCGGTCAGGATGTCGATAAACGCCTTGCGGTCGAGGCCCAGCGCCAGTGCCCGCCGGAGCTCGGGATTGTCGAAAGGCGGCGCCGTCCGGTTGACAATCAGATTGGTGTTGACGCTCCCCGGATTGGACTGGCAGACCGCCTCGGGCATCTGGCTCTGGATGTCGTGCATCAGCGGGATCGTCACACTGCCGGCAAATGTCAGGTCGTACTTGCCGGCGATGAACGCCAGTATGACCGTCGAGCGGTTCTTCAGCATCGTGTACTCGACGCCATCGAGATAGGGGCGATCCTTCTTCCAGTAATCCTCGTTGCGCTTCAGCCAGATGTGTTCGTTCGGTTTGAACTCGACAAATTTGAACGGGCCCGTGCCGATTGGATGGCTGCGCATGTCGCGCGGGCCGACATGGCAGGGATAGACCGGTGACCAGCCCGACGCCAATAGCGCGAGCAGACCCGGCTGCGGCCGCTTCAGATGGAAGGTGACCTGCCAGTCGCCGTTGGTGGTGACCTCTTCGAGGTTTTTGTACCAGGCCTTGCGCGGATTGATACGGAACTTCTCGGCCGATTTGCCGGCGAGCAGATCCCAGGTGCATTTGACGTCATTGGCGGTAAACGGTCTGCCGTCATGCCATTTGACCTCATGACGCAGCGGAAATGTCAGCTCGGTGCCGTCCTCGCTCCACGACCATCCGGTCGCGAGCTCGGGAACGATCGCATAGGGGTTGTTTTGCTTTACGTGCTGATCGAAGAGGACGAGATTGTTGAATACCCCCATGACCGGTCGCTCGGCGACAACGGTCGATTCCTCGTGGATCGACATGCTGGCGGGGCTGTCGATCGTGTATTCCCTGAGGATGCCGCCCTGCTTCTGGGCGATTGCCGCCGGCGCGGTAATGAGCGAAGTAGCGATTGTCACGGCGACCCATACGTAAGCCCCAAGCTTGCCTATCATGAGCGTTCCCCCCTCCTGCCAGCGGTGGGGTCGTTGCGCTCCACCCACCCTACAGGTCACTACGGCATCACAACGGTATCGAAGGTATACTAGTATCGTAGTAGTAGTATCGTAGGATGGGTTGAGCGGCGCGAAACCCATCGATCCCTATTTGTCGAGCCAGACGTCTTCCATGCGCCAGCCGTTGTAGATGCTGTTTACCATCACCGTCAGCCCTTTGACCTTTGGATCCCAGCAGATCCCGCCACGGCCGAAATAAAGCAGCGGTTTGGCGTTGTCCTCGACGAGGCGGCGCTCGATGTCCCAGACGATGTGCTTGCGCTTTTCCTGGTCCGCTTCCATCGATTGCTGCTCGATCAGCTTGTCGATATCCGGGTTGCAGTAGCCGTTGTAGTTGCCGACACCGCCGCAGGCATAGTTCTCGTACAGCATCGCATCGGGATCGTCGGTCAGCGTGCCGGTCAGGTTCAGCGCCACCATGTAGTCCTTGCGTTGTACCTTGGGATACCACTGAGCC
>Ga0306920_100006828_pt1 | contig 14962 bp, 15 predicted proteins | sample flu12Cox44000170_FD_204666 | JGI IMG/M metagenome (GOLD analysis project Ga0306920, IMG submission 204666) | Lab enrichment of tropical soil microbial communities from Luquillo Experimental Forest, Puerto Rico - flux4day.12C.oxic.44.000.170 (v2)... | ecosystem: Environmental > Terrestrial >... | reverse complement strand
ATTCTCTTCGGCTAAGTAGCGGAAACGTCGCGGTAATTTTTTCGGTCTGGACATGGGCAGCAGAGACCGCACTGGCTGGCTGGGGCGGGAGGACTCGAACCTCCGAATGGCGGAATCAAAATCCGCTGCCTTACCACTTGGCTACGCCCCATCAAACCAGGTGCGCGGACCATAGCGGCGGCATGACACGCTATCAACAGCAGCAGGATTGATGAGAGGCGCGCAGGAAGCTGCGCGCCGATCGGATCGCTACGTTGGTCGGGTGTCGAAGCGCGGGAGGCCAGGATCGAGGTGATCCCAGGGGTGTGCGCTCCGGACCCAGATTTGCGCTGTCGGCTTGTGCCAGGACGGGTCGTCGAGGCTTCCCGCTTGCACATAGAGCAGGTCCGGACGCGCTTCCGGCCTGACGGTCATGGGACTTCCACAGTTCGGACAGAAGCCCCGATCAAGCCGCGTACCCCGTTCTGAGGTCACGCCGAAATAGCGCAGCTCGCCGGTGAGCTTCATTTCGGTCCGCTCGAACGCCAGCAGTGGGGCGTAGGCGGAGCCGCTTGCCCGCTGACAGTCGCGACAATGGCAATTCACCATGCGGACTGGTTCGCCGGCGACTTCATAATGTACCTGGCCGCAGGCACATCTTCCGGTGTAGCGCGCATGAGTCATGTCTAGCGCCCCTTGGCTATGGAGATTGACCGCACAGGCCCCGGCTCTAAAGTACTGCTCGCACTCCCGCAACCCGAGACAGTGAATGACCTACCGGGCGCCGGTTGCCGACATCGCGTTTGCGCTCAGGCACAGCGCCGGCTTTTCCGCAGCCCTCGGCGAAGGCCTGTTCGGAGAACTTTCCGAGGAAGCCGTGGAAGCGGTGCTGGCCGAAGCCGGCAGGTTCGCAGCCGACATTATCGCCCCGCTCAATGCGCAGGGCGATCGCGCGGGCACGCTGTTCAAGGATGGCGCGGTGACCATGCCGCCGGGCTGGAAGGAGGCCTATCGCGCCTGGACCGAGGCCGGCTGGAACGCGCTCGCCGCGCCGGCGCAATGGGGCGGGCAGGAACTGCCGCATGCGGTGAATGCCGCCTGCATCGAGATGTGGAGCTCGGCCGCCATGGCATTCGGGCTCGGTCCCTTTCTCACCATGGCCGGAGTCGATGCGCTCATCGCGCACGGCTCGGACGAGCTCAAGCGCACCTACCTGCCCAAGCTCGTCTCAGGCGAGTGGATGGGCACCATGCAGCTCACCGAGCCGGAGGCCGGCTCCGATGTGGGTGCGCTGCGCACCCGCGCCGAGCGCGCACCCGACGGCAGCTACCGCATCAGAGGTCAGAAGATTTTTATCACCTACGGCGAGCATGACCTCACCGACAACATCATTCATTTTCTGCTGGCGCGGCTGCCGGATGCTCCGGCGGGAACGCGAGGCGTGTCGCTCTTCCTGGTGCCGAAATTCCTCCTCAATCCCGATGGCTCGCCGCGCCGGCGCAATGACGTGCGCGCGCATTCGATCGAGCACAAGCTGGGCATTCACGCTTCGCCCACCTGCACCATGGTGTATGGCGATGGCGGCGGCGCCACGGGTTTTCTGATCGGCGAGGAGAACCGCGGCATGGCCTGCATGTTCACCATGATGAACCGTGCCCGGCTTGGGGTTGCGCTGCAGGGCGTCGCGATTGCCGAACGCGCCACCCAACAGGCACTCGCCTATGCGCACGAGCGCAAGCAAGGCCGCGCTCCGGGCGCTTCGGAGCCAAGCGCCATCATTGCGCACCCCGATGTGAAGCGCATGCTGCTGTCCATGCGCGCGCTCACACGCGCTGCCCGCGCCATCTCGTATGCGACCGCGGTCGCGCTCGACCGCGCCGAGCGCGACGAGGATGGCCCAGCAAGGCAGGCGGCGCACGAGCGCGCCTCGCTGCTCACTCCGGTTGCCAAGGCCTTTGCGACCGACATCGGCTGCGAGGTCGCCTCGCTCGGCGTGCAGGTGCACGGCGGCATGGGCTACATCGAGGAGACGGGCGCCGCGCAGCACTTCCGGGATGCGCGCATTGCCCCGATCTACGAGGGCACCAATGGCATCCAGGCGGTCGATCTCGTCACCCGCAAGCTGCCGATCGGGGACGGCACGGCCGTGCGACTGTATATCGGCGGGATCAGGCGCACGGTCGCTGCCGTCGATGCCGTCAACGATCCCGCCTATGGCTGGACCGGCGTGCGCCTGCGCGATGCAGTCGATTCGCTCGAGCGCGCAACAGGCTGGCTGCTTGCCCGGCTGCGCGACGATCCCGGCGCGGCGCTCGCAGGAGCAACGCCCTATCTGCGGCTGTTCGCGCTCGCCGCCGGCGGCGCGCTGCTTGCCGAGGAAGCGCTCGCCGCGAGCCGGCTTGCCGCCAATGGCGGCGAGGAGGCCGGCCGGATCGCGCTCGCGCGCTTCTTCGCAGAGAATTTTGCGGTCAGTGCCGGCGCGCTCGAGCGCACCGTGGTGGAAGGGGCCGACAGCGTGACCGGCGCAGAGGCGGCCCTGGAACAGACCGCATGACCACGCTTCTCATCACCCATCCCGCCTGCCTCGAACATCTCAACGCTGCGGGGCATCCGGAACGCCCGGAGCGGCTGCGCGCCATCGAACGCGCGCTCGAGCACGAGCGCTTTCAGAATCTCGCGCGGATCGAGGCACCGGCAGCAGCGCTCGAGACCATCGCGCTCTGCCATCCCATGGAATACGTGACCGCCATTCGCGATGCCGCGCCAAAGGCCGGCCTCAGGCAGCTTGATGCCGACACCAGCATGTCGCCGGGGAGCTTTGAAGCCGCGCTGCGCGCTGCGGGTGGGGCGACCCATGCCGTCGACGAGGTGATGGCGGGGCGGGCGCGCAATGCCTTCGTCGCGACCCGCCCACCCGGCCATCACACCGAGACAGCGCGGCCGATGGGATTCTGCCTGTTCAACAACGCCGCCATTGCCGCGCGCCATGCGCAGAAGCGCCATGGGATCGAGCGCGCGGCGGTGATCGATTTCGACGTGCACCACGGCAACGGCTCGCAGGACATCTTCTGGTCGGATGCAACCGTGATGTATGGCTCGACCCATCAGATGCCGCTTTATCCCGGAACCGGCGCCAAGAACGAGCGCGGCGCGCACAACACCGTCGTCAATGCGCCGCTTTCGCCCGGGGACGGGGGCGAGCAGTTTCGCACCGCGTTCGAGACCGTGATCCTGCCGCGGCTTGGCGATTTCAAGCCGCAGCTCCTGGTGATCTCGGCCGGCTTTGATGCGCACATGCGCGACCCGCTTGCCAATCTCAATCTGCTGGAGGCGGATTTCGAGTGGGCGACCCAAAAGCTGCTTGATGTCGCCGACAAGACCGCAAACGGCCGCGTCGTCTCGGTGCTGGAGGGCGGCTACGACCTGCAGGGGCTCGCAAACTCGGCAGCCGCCCATGTCGCGGCGCTGATGCAGGGGTGAGTCAACATGTGTAATCTGTAGTCCGGATTGAGCGTAAGCGAAATCCGGGGTGATGTTTGCCCGTGGTTGCTGCCGATCCCGGATTTTACTTCGTTCAATCCGGGCTACTTGCAACTGGGCTGCGCCGGCACGTGCCCACCCTACGCAGGGACGCACCAGGACATTATATATACGGCTCCGCGCAAGCGAGAATCACCATGGCCGAGAGCAACCACGCCGACGTCGCCCTGCTGCCATTCGAGCGCGCCATCGAGGAGCTCGAATCCATCGTCAAGCGGCTCGAGGAGGGCAAGGTGCCGCTCGAGGAGTCAGTTGCCATTTATGAGCGCGGCGAGGCGCTCAAGCGCCGCTGCGAGGAATTGCTGCGCCTGGCCGAGGCGCGTGTCGAGAAGATCACGCTCGATGCGAGCGGACGACCAACCGGCACCGAGCCGCTCGATGTGAAGTAACCATGAGGCACAAGGAACACCCGGCATGAGCTTCTTTCCCGGAAAGGATCCGCTTCCCGGCGACGCACCCTCCGCCGATGCCATCGATCTCGTGATTGTGCCGCGCAGCGTCGATGTCGGACATTTTGCCGTCCGTCGCGCGCTTCCACACGCCAGGCGGCGCATGGTCGGACCGTTCATTTTCTTTGACCATTTTGGTCCGGCGGAGTTCCACTCCGGCCAGGGCATTGATGTGCGTCCGCATCCTCATATCGGGCTTGCGACCGTGACCTACCTGTTCGACGGCGAGATCATGCATCGGGACAGCCTCGGGACCGCCGCGCCGATCCGCCCGGGCGAGGTCAACTGGATGACCGCGGGACGTGGCATCGTTCATTCCGAGCGCACCACGCCCGAGCATCGGCGCGAAGGCGAGCCGATACACGGCCTTCAGTGCTGGGTCGCGTTGCCCGCCGACGAGGAGGAGCGCGCGCCTTCCTTCTCGCACCACGACAGCGCCGCCCTGCCCTGCCTCAACGAGAACGGCAAGACCGTGCGCGTCGTCGCTGGCGACATCTATGGCCAGCGCTCACCGGTCGAAACCCTGAGCGAGACGTTGTTTGCGGACGTGAGGCTCGCGGAGGCCACTGCGCTCCCCTTCGATGCCGCCGTTGAGGAGCGCGCCGCCTATTTGGTCGCAGGCGAAGTCGACATCGCGGGCGACAGCTTCACCTCGGGCCGCCTGCTCGTCTTCCGTCCCGGCGATGCGATCACCATCACCGCCCGCAGCGACGCCCACCTCGTCCTCCTCGGCGGCGCGGCGATGGATGGTCCCCGTCACATCTGGTGGAATTTCGTCTCCTCGCGCAAGGAGCGCATCGAGCAGGCCAAGGCCGACTGGAAGCTCGCCCGCTTCGATACCGTGCCGGGCGACGAGAAGGAGTTCATCCCGCTGCCGGAATAGGCGGCTCACAGGCTCCAACGCAGCCCGCAGTTCTTGCAAGCGGGCGGCGGTCGGTCCGACAACAGGGCGGCGCGAAACTCCTGATATGCGGGACCGGTCCAGATCTCGCGCAGCGTTTGCTGGGTGGCATCGCCGAGCGTGTAGTTCTCGTAGCCCCGCTGCGAGAAGGGCGCGATGCAGCAGGGCAGCGCGCGACCGTTGGCGGTGAAATACATCACTGTCCAGGGCCGCCGGCACAGCGACCAGGGGGAGCCGTTGTCGCTGCGCTTGAGGCTCATGCCGGGCTCCGACGCCGCGCCCGAGGCCCCGAACGTCACGCCCAGTGATCTTGCGAGCGCAGCGGCGGCCTCGATATGCGCGGACTGCTCGGCCGTGAGCCGCTCGTAGAGCGCCTGGTCCGGGGTTGCGTGCCCGATCGCATCCTCATCGAAGAACACCAGCCGTTGCAGATAGATCTCTTTGACGCCGGTCTGGGCCGCAACGCGCACGAAATCGGGCAGCTGCTCGATGGTCTCGCGCAAGCCCGTGAGCCAGGCCGAAACCCGCGGCTTCTCGTGTCCCTCGCGCTCCTGCAGGTCGCGGAAGGCACGCACATTGCGCAGGATACGGTGGAAATAATCCTTGCCGCGAATGACGCGATAGGATGCAGCATTGGATGCATCAAAGGAGACACGCAGCTCGTCGAGCCCCGCCTCGATCAGGGCGCGGCCGTTCCTGGCGTTGAGCACGGTTCCGTTGGTGTTGAACAGCACGTAGGTGCCGCGCTCCTTCAGATAGCGCACCATGCGCGGAAGGCTCCTGACCAGCATGGGCTCGCCGACACCGTGCAGCACTGCGCGCGCAACGTTGGGGACCTGGTCGACGATCGACGTGAACAGCTCCCAGCTCATGTCTGCGGGCGGCTCGAGCTCGGCATAGGTGCGCGGGCATGTGGTGCACAGCAGGTTGCAGCGGTTGGTCGTCTCCAGATAGAGACAGACCGGCAGATGCTGCGGCCGCGCATCGCGCCTGCCCACGCTCTCGAAATAACGAGAGGGATCGACCGCCGGCCGGGACGCGAGAGCTTCGCTCACGAGACCGCTCTTTCGATGGCGGCAAGCGCGCCGAGCCGATCCGCCTGATCGGCAGTCCACCGCAGGGATCTCAGCAGTTTCAACGTATGAAATGCGCTGTAAGGCTTGAGCGCCTGGTTGAAGGGTCGCCCGCCAATCAGCTCGCCATGCAGAATGCGCAGCGAATGGCTGTCATCGACGTCATACCACGGCGCAAGCATGTGCACTTCGAGCCCGAGCTCGCGGGCGCGCTCGATGCTCTGGGCGGCGACACGGCTTGTGCTCCATTCGATATCCTCGAACATGCGCCAATGCGCACGTTTGAGGCCGAGCAGGTAGTAACCGCCGTCAATGGCCGGTCCCAGCACCGCTCGCTCGCCAGGCTGCGCCAGGACATCGACGGCTTCGACGACAAGCGAGGTGGGCAGCGTCGGACTGTCGGAATTGAGCACGATTGCGCCACGATGCCCACGCTTGAAGAGCTCCACCACGGCCGCCAGCAGACAATCGCCAAACGCGGGAAACCAGGACTCGAAGGGCTCGACCTGAAGGGGCAAAATCTCCCGGAAAAATGCTTCGCTCCCGGGGGGACCAAAGGCCATGTATCCGGCAACCGATCTGCGTTGCGCGGCCTCCAGAAGGTTCTCGGCAACATCCTTGAGGAACGCGGTATTGAATGCTGCGGCTTGCCCGTAATCGAGCGCAGGCACGAGCCGGGTCTTGGTACGGCCGGCAATCGAGGCTTTAGCCATGACGGCAATACCGCACGCTGCAACCTGTGGGTCGCAGACCGATCGGGCGCCGCCACGATTGGCTCTCGCGGCCATTCCCCCGGCATAGTTCACGAGGCCTCTCCAGTGGTCATTTGCCCGGCCTCCCCTCGGCACAACCGCCGCTTGCATGCAACCCAGCACCCATTCCCGCAACAGGCAACTCAATTCACCGCGAAAGCTTCCATTGTCCTGCAGCTCCTCACGAATTCGTGATTGGCGACCGGCTCCATGTGGACGTCGCAGCAGAAGCCCCCTCACGTCACGAACTCACCTCCAGCGGCTGTTAGTGGTCGGCGTCATTTTCAGCCAAAGGGCGAGGAGCGCTGCCAGGCCGAGCGACAGCGCAATGCCGCCGACACAGGCCGGCCAACCGATCCAGTCGAATATTGGACCAAGGATCGCTGTCCCGACCAGACCGCCGGCGAAGTAGCAAGCGAGATAGATGCCACTCGCTGCACCGCGATCCGCGGTGGCGGCTTGGCTCACAAAACCAGTCGCACTCGCCTGGGCGAAAAAGGTCCCAACGCCGATGAGCACCATGCCGAGCAAGACCAGGGCGAGATTGGGCAGCAGAAGCAGCGGCAGGCCAACACCGGCCAGTGCCAGCGATCCCCACAGGGTTGGCCGGGTACCCCAGCGATGAACGGCGCGGCCGGCCAGCAGCGTGGTCGCAACCGACGGCAGAAACACGAAATAAACGAACCCGAGTTGCATCGGGCCGAGCGAAAGCGGCGGCCGCACGAGAACGAAGTTGACGTAGGTGAAAGTACCGATGAACGCAAAGAGAATGCAGAACCCGATGCCGAACGCCGCGCGCAGCGGCGGATTGCGCAAGTGAGCCATCCACGCCGCAAACGGAGAGCGTGCAGCCGGCTCCAATTGCATCATCGGGGTGGACTGCGCGACTGTATGGTAGACGAGCACAGCGCCGGCGAGATTGAGCGCGGCGAAGAAGTAGAAATTCGAGGCGAGACCCAAGTGGTCCGCGATCCCCGCCGAGACGAGGCGGCCCACAAGATTGCTCGCGACGTTGCCGGTGATGTAGGCGGCAAAGGCGCCGCCGGCGTCGGTCGCGCTGCACTCCTCGCCCAGGTAGGCAAGCGTCAGCGTAAAGGCAGAGGCCATGCAAAGACCCTGCGCGATGCGCAGAACAGTGAATGTTGTCAGATCCGGTGCAACCGCGAGCAGCGCGGTAGGGATCGAGAGGGCGGACAGGCTGATCAGGATGCCAAGCCGGCGGTTGATGCGCCGGCTCAACAGGGAGACGGCCAGACCGGCCACTGCCATGCCCATGGTGCTCGAATTAACCGCAAAGCCCATGGCCGCAGGCGTGACCTGATAGGCTCGCGTCAATGTCGGAAGAATCGCTTGCGTCGCAAACAGATCCACGACCGTGAGAAAGGCGGTCAAGCCAATTACGATGGTGCGCAGCAGTACACCGGAAGGGTGACTCCGCATCAGCGTCTGTACCGCTTCCAAAGGTACTGCGTGCGCCATGTTTCGAACCTCAATTCTGGAGGACAGGCGATGTGACGCGTCGCTTCGGGCTCTCCAACCTTTTGGGCGTCACGTACGGTTCAACTGACGCCGGTGCGACATCACATGTTGTGGTCAGTCTTGTCGTGCAGCACGTCGCCCACAAACAGGATGACGGTCTTGCTTCCCAGGTTCTGCCACCAATGCGAGGTGCCGCTGATCTCGGGGCGGATATCGCCCGCTTTGTGCACGATCGGAACCGCGCAGTTGCTGGCGTATTCGACGACCTCGCCTTCGGCGATGTAGATGATGGCGGGACGGTCGGCGTGGCTGTGCCAGGGAACGATGCCGCCCGGCTCGATGGTGAGCTTGCGGAAGCGGAGCTGACGCTCCTTGATGCTTGCGGGCTCCTTCTCGAGATCGATGGCGGCAAGCACCGTATCGGTGACACCCTTACCCGCGTGGGCAACCGGTTGGCGGGCATCCGCTTTTATCTGATCAGAAGGACAACTGCCGGCAGGCGCAGCTGATGCGCCGAGCAGCGCCGATCCAGCAGCGATGCACGCAAGTACCAGGTATCGGCCGAGGCTTGAGGTATCAGCGATGCGATTGAACATGTGGAGGTCTCCTCTGTTGAGCCGCATCCGAAGGGAGCGGCAGTGGGGATCAGAATTGACCGAGCGGTAGTTGAACGGAAATGCCGATTGGCTCTTGAATCGATACGGAACAGCTATGGCGGCGAGCACTCGCTACTTTGCCCGCACGCTCGACGTGATGGAGGTGACCACGCTCGATGCCATCTTGAACTGATCCTGGCGGTTCTTGATTCCGTGCCGCCGAGCGATCCAGTCAAAATCAGTATAGGCAGTCCACACCTCGCCTTTCTCGCTCTCATAGACCAGAAGCCGCACCGGCCAGTCGAGCCCGGCATTGGCATTTGCCGTGATGAATTGCGTGCCGAGTGGCGGGTTTCCGAAAATCAGCAACACCGATGGTCGGAGTTTGATGCCCGCATCCGCTGCCAGCTTGGATTGATCGATCTCATTGAAAAACCTGATACCTTTGTCGGCGATGTTTTGCTTCAAGCGCTCAACAGTCTCTCCGATTGGATAGGCGCTTTTCACCGTGAGGATGCCGTCGTCGCCGGCAAGAACCGGCGATGATGCGGTTAGGACAGATGCGAATAAAAAAGCCGAGCCAAGCTGAATCAGGCGCGCGAACATGGGTCGTTCCTCCTGCTGCTGATGACGCGAGCGTGCATAGGCGGGAAGGTGATGCGCAATTGCACAAAACGTAAAATGCCGAATGGCTTCGATTTCGATAGCTTCTCGCTATTGAGCACGGGGCTTGGCGCACAAGAAGCACGCATAGCAGGCGGCTATCGGCTCGATAGCCAATCGATATTTTCATAGTTGAGCCGGTCGTTGTTCACTCCCCGAACCGTTAGTCGCAAACACGGAACTGGTTCTTCGAGGGAGAAGGCCGTGAACTACTCGCTGAGAGGCGTTGATGCCGAGCCAAGGACCTCCGACCGGCAGATACGCCCCCTGCCAAAATCGCCATCGGCGCGGGCGGGATCGAGTGGAAGGACCGAAGGCAGGGTTTTGGCTCGTCGTGATCGCCTACGTCAGGTCGAGCTTTTAGCCACCCGTTATCCGGTCATTCGCCGACTGGTCGGTGAGCTGTCGTTTCGCGTCGTAGCGCGCCGCTTCACTCTAAGCCATCCGGCAAGTCGCGTGGTTCCTGATAGTTTTGGCGATAATTTTCCCCATTTTATTCGGAGTCTGGGCAATGCCGCATGTATCGAGTACGTCGCGGACGTCGCCGAGCTCGAGATGCTCCAGCACAAATCCCGGTACGCTCGACACGTTCGACCGCTTGCCGCATTAGCCTTGTGTTCTCTACCGGAGGAGAGACTTAATCGGTTACGTATAATGCTGCATCCATCGGTTTTCCTGATTCAATCGCGCTTCCCGATCGTGACGGCTTGGGAGAATCATCAAACCAACGACGCGGATGGCATGATTGAACGATGGGTCGCCGAAGCCGCGATTGTGGCCCGGCCATTCCTCGAAGTCGAAGTCCGACGCCTTCCGTCCGGCGGGTATGCCTTCCTTCGCGCGCTGTCCGAAGGGAAAACCGTGGCAACCGCCGTCGAGATTGCAATCGAAGTCACCCCCCAATTCGATACAGTCTCCAGCCTCAGACTGATCGATGAAGCGAGGATCATCGTCGGTGCTCAGGAAACGGCATAAACTTCAACAGATCAACACAACGTGGCCGGGTCTAAACATGATTTTCAGCCATGCCACTTCCCCCCGCGTCGTGATTATCGGAGCAGGATTCGGCGGACTTTCAGCGGCCAAGCAATTGGCACAAGCGCCGCTCAACGTCACGATCGTCGATCGCCACAACTACCATCTGTTCCAGCCCTTGCTTTATCAGGTCGCCACCGCGGGTCTCTCGCCGGGAGATATTGCGTCCCCAATCCGCGGTATCCTCCGTCGGCAGAAGAACGCCAAGGTCATTCTGGCGAAAGTTTCGGGTATTGATACCCGGCGCAGCGAGGTGCTCGCGGAAGGCCGCCGTATTCCCTACGATTACCTCGTAGTAGCTACGGGGGCCGAGCACGCCTATTTCGGCCATGATTGGTCATCATACGCGCCAGGCCTCAAGACCATCGACGATGCAACCTATTTGCGCCGCCGAATCCTGCTCGCGTTCGAGCGTGCCGAGAGCGAGCCGGACGCGGATGAGCGGCGGAGGCTGCTCAATTTCGTGGTGGTGGGCGGTGGCCCGACCGGTGTCGAAATGGCGGGCGCCATTGCTGAATTAGCAAAGCGCGCACTGGCTGCGGATTTCCGCTCCATCGATCCGAGCTCTGCGCGGATTATTCTGATCGAAGCCGGGACACGACTACTTGCGGCATTCAGCCCTGCGCTGTCGGAAAACGCACGGCGCTCGCTTGAACAGCTCGGCGTCGAGGTCCGCCTCGGCGCCCGCGTAACCGATTGTGATTGCTCCGGGGTCTCCCTCGATAGCGAACGCCTGCAGACCCGCACCATTGTGTGGGCCGCCGGCGTCAAGGCCTCCCCTGTTGCCGAGTGGCTTGGTGCTGCGAGCGATCGTGCCGGCCGCTTGAAAGTAAAGACTGATCTTTCAGTGCCAAGCCATCCAAATATTTTCGTGATCGGCGATGCCGCTGCTGTCACCGGACCGGATGGCAAGCCGTTGCCTGGCGTCGCGCCCGTCGCCAAGCAGCAAGGAGCGTATGTCGCAAATTTGCTGGCGGCGCGCACCCGTGGCAGAACCCTGCCGCCATTTCGTTATCGCGACCTCGGATCGATGGCCACGATTGGTCGCAAGCGCGCGGTCGCACAGATCGGAGCTTTCAAAGTTTCAGGGCTTGTCGCATGGTTGTTATGGAGCCTCGCTCACATCTATTTCCTGATCGGCTTCCGCAATCGACTCGCTGTGGTGATGAACTGGTGCTGGAACTACGTGACATATCAGCGTGGTACACGTCTGATAACCGGCATCCAGGGCTCACACATCGAAGACGTGACAGGGGCGGCTATTGCCGCCCCACCTTTGACAGTTCGTGCAGGAATTTCCGCCTCTATGCCCTTCAAGGGTTCCCAAGCTGACAATTCCACTTGGCGGGAAAGTCCTCGGTATGCCTGATCTCGATCCGTTCTGGAAAATCATCTTGGAACGACGTAGGTTCGAAACGGCCAATTCACCCGGCGGGATCTTGCCATGACCGCGGATTTCGGGACGGAGACCCTGGACGACGCATTCAGACGCGTTCGCGATCTCGATGTCTCATTGAAGGAACAGCTCCAAAGCTTTGCCGAAAACACGAGGCAAGAAAGACCGGAATTTGCGGCGGCCGTGGATCGGCTCATCGATCGCCTGCGGCGGGCCGGCGCGGGTGATTCGGCACCGAAACCCGGCGAGCCGATGCCCGGCTTCGTTCTGCCAGACGAGAATGGTGACAGGGTCAGCCTTGACGATCTTCTCGATGAGGGAGCGGTGGCGATCACTTTCCATCGCGGCCACTGGTGCCCCTATTGCCGCATCAACATCAATGCGCTTGCCCAGGCACAGAAAGAGCTGGCAAAAGGCGAAGGCCAGATCATTGGCATCATGCCCGACCTGCAGAAATTAGTTGCAGAGCTCAAGAAACAGTCGAACGTGCCGTTTACAATTCTGAGCGACATGGACAATGGATATGCTCTCTCGCTCAACCTGACGATCTGGGTGGGTGCGGAGCTGCAAAGAATGCTCCAGGATCGGGTGAATATTCCCGCCTTTCAAGGCAACAGCTCCTGGATGCTTCCGATCCCCGCTACCTTTGTGGTCGGCCGCGACGGCCTTGTCAGGGCGCGGTTCATCGATCCCGATTACCGCAAGCGAATGACCATTACCGAGATGCTTGCGGCAATGCGAAGCTAAACTGCGGCGCGCTGGACGGGACTTTGCTGCGCCACCTGCGCTGCAATTGCTTTCTTGCCAAACCACTCTTTGCGCATGGCCTCCCGCACCAATGCGCCCACGCCCGGCGAGTAACGGCGGCCTCTCACCGTCACCAGGTTGACCGTCCGCCAGAACTCCGGATCGATGACCGGTACCGCCACGACGCCGGGATGTTTAGCAGCATTTTCGGGCATAAACGCAAAACCAAGGCCCGCTGCGACCATGGCCAAGGTCCAATCGTCGCGCTCGCTCCAGTAAGTCGGCGTGCAGGTGACCCCCTTCTCCATCAGAATGTGATCGGCGTAACCCGCGAACTCGCAATTCATGCGATGGATGTAGGATTCGCCATTGAGCTCTTTGACCGGGAAACCGCTTTCGCTTGCGAGACGATGGCCTGGATGAATCGCGATGACCATCTGCTCCTGAAACAGCGGCATCACGTGGGTGCGCTCATCGAGCTCTTCGCCCGGCAACGCACAGATGACGACCTCGAGATCGCCGGCAAGCAGCCGCTCTCGCAGCTCCTTGGCATTTGCATCGCACAGTCGTAGTTCGAGCCCCTCGTGCCGGATCTTGAGAGCCGCAATAAGATCGACAATCTCGTCCGGCGATATCGTGCTCATGATCCCAAGTTTGAGGGGCACTCTCTTCAGCTGGCTGAGATCCTGCGAGAGGCGCTTTGCCTTGATGGCCGCCTCATAGACAGTCTCCAGATGAGGGCGAACCATCTCGCCAAGATCGGTGAGATGCGTGAGATGGCGTTCGCGGTGAAAAAGAGGACCGCCAAGCTCTCCCTCAAGCTGCTGGATCGCTCGCGAGAGTGAGGGCTGCGAAACATTGCACTTTTCAGCCGCGCGCGAGAAATTCAATTCCTGTGCGACGGCAAGAAAATAACGGACCTGATGCATCTCCATGCCGGCACTCCGCGCAAGCCCCTCGCGGGCTTGGATTCTATCAGCGGAAACGGTTGGCTGTCACCCGGCGCTCACCTGATGGTGATCCGGTAAGCCTAGGTGACAAGCTGGAATTCCAACCTGACGGATGGCCATAGCCAGATTGTATCAATTCATTAGCCAATAGGCATTGGCACTGCATGGCTGGCCTCGGGCAAAAGATAAGCGGGAGTCGCGATGTGTTTCTAAACACGAGGGCGCACCGTGAATATCGCCATTAAGCTGGAAAATCTTAACAGCCGAGAGGTACTTGCGGACAAAGAGCCGCTGGTCACGGGCTCCACAAGTGGCGCGCTCACTGTCTTCCTTGCAAGCGACGCGGCGGCATCCACCACAGGCATAGCGCTGCCGGTGGATGGCGGTCGGACCGCGCATTGAGGCAGTCAAATGCTGGACGTTTTGAACAGAGAAATCCCGCCTGCCAAGCAGGAAAGACCTGCGGCTGAAAAAACTCCCGACGCAAAAAGCCGCCAGGTCGTGCTTGTGTTTCAGGGCGGCGGTGCGCTTGGCGCCTATCAGGCCGGCGTCTACCAGGCCTTGCACGAAACCCGCGTTGAGCCTGATTGGATCATCGGCACATCCATCGGCGCGATCAATGCGAGCCTGATCGCCGGCAATGAGCCTGAGAATCGCATCGATCGACTGGAGGAATTCTGGCGGCGCATGCGGCGCCCGGAATTCTGCCGCCTTGCGGCCTGGCCGGGACTTTCAGAAACGACCGCGTACTGGTCCACGGTGCTTGGCGGAATACCGGGCTTTTTCGAGCCCAACCCATGGGCCTTCATGGGCGCGCACTACCCACTCGGCAAGGACACAGCAGGGTTCTACTCGACGGCGCCGCTCGAGCGCACCCTCGTCGAGCTCGTCGACTTCGCTCTTATGAAGCGTTGCACGCCGCGCCTCACCGTTGGAGCGGCACAAGTGCGCACCAGCGAGATGCGCTATTTCGACAGCCGGGAAACAGCCATTACCGTGCGACACATCATGGCATCGGGCGCGCTGCCGCCCGCGTTTCCGGGGGTTCGCATCCAGGGAGAGCTGTATTGGGACGGCGGCATTCTCTCCAACACCCCGAGCGAGATCATTTTCGAGGACTATCCGCGGCGCAACGCCTTGATCTTCGCGGTGCACATGTGGAATCCCATGGGACCGGAACCAGAGACGATCTGGGAAGTGCTCCACCGACACAAGGACATTCAATATTCGAGTCGCGTCGCTACCCATATCGCCCGGCAACGGCAGGTGCACCGGTTGCGACACGTGATATCCGAGCTTGTCAAATTCATCCCGGAGGCGAGCCGCAGCGATCCTGTAGTGCAGGATCTGGCCGAATACGGCTGTCGCACACGCATGCATGTGGTGCGGCTGCTGGCTCCTC
>Ga0306920_100006827_pt1 | contig 14962 bp, 13 predicted proteins | sample flu12Cox44000170_FD_204666 | JGI IMG/M metagenome (GOLD analysis project Ga0306920, IMG submission 204666) | Lab enrichment of tropical soil microbial communities from Luquillo Experimental Forest, Puerto Rico - flux4day.12C.oxic.44.000.170 (v2)... | ecosystem: Environmental > Terrestrial >... | reverse complement strand
TAAGCCGCAACCACCCCGATGATAGAAAGCCGACCTATAGGATGAGGTCTGAAATGAACGTCGATCGCGCTGTGCTGGCGTTCGCCGGCGTTATGGTCTTGGCGAGCGTGCTGTTGGCCTGGCTCGTAAGCCCCTATTGGCTTCTGCTGACGGTGTTCGTCGGCTTGAACATGCTGCAGGCGGCCTTCACCGGCTTCTGTCCAGCGGCTATGGCATTCCGCAAGCTGGGGCTGAGGGGCGGTAGCGCCTTCCCATGATGGTCCCGACCATCGCGCATTACCGCGGAGCGCTTTGGCTCGAACCCGTCGTCCTCACTGCCTGACCGGACCAAGGTCCTCACGCCTGCTTTTCCATACGTGTGGACCTCATCGGCGGCCATCGCGACCACTTACGCGGCGGTCGGTTTGGTGGCGACAAGGGCGATAAATGCCGCGCCGAAGGTGGTGAGGCGGCCGAGCCGCGCGTCGAAGGGCTTCATCAGACGAGCAGCACGGACGGATCGCGGGTAGAAATTCGCACCCATGACTCGCCCAGGTTCGAGGCCCGCGCCCCGGGCGAGGGCGCACAGCTCACGAGGCGTGCGGAAACGGCCGCGCTTCCAGAGGGCCGAGCCAAGCCATGCTCGCACACGCCTCCCGGCAGCCCATGCGCTCCATTTGCTCAACTCACCGATGACGAGGCTGCTGCCCGGCTTGAGCACGCGCGTAATCTCGGCGAAGGCAGGCGTCGCGTCCTCGACGAAGCAGAGGATGGTGACGGCAACGACAACATCGAACTCAGCTTCTGAAAACGGCAGCGATTGCGCTGATGCGACCCGCAAGTCCACATGCACGCCGGCGGCGTCAGCCCGCCGGCGTGCCGCGTCGATCATGTCTTTCGAGGCATCAATGCCGGTGACATGAGCGTTGCGCCGGCTCAGCTCGACCGCGAGCTTGCCGTCGCCGCAACCGATCTCGAGGACCTTCTTGCGCGCGACGTCACCAATCAATCGCAGCATCAGGCCATGCTGCAGGTCCTCTGTAATCGACCCAAGCTCTGTCGCGCGCCACCGCGCATAGGTTTCCGGGTCAAGATCCGGAAGTGGGCAATGGGCCGAAGGCGTCTCCGACACAGCCATAACACCAGACCATTCCGATCAAGTGAGGCACGACCTCGCGGCTGTCCCCCGGTGCCCGGTATGGCGTCACCTTCCGAGAATATCCTGTCTTGCGCTGCTGATATTCCTCTCGATTGATGCTCTGCGCCGTCATCCTCTTGGCCATACCCATACCCCTGGCCATCGGGCTCTGGGCACCCGATCCGCTCTTGCCCTTATCGCTGGCTTGCTTTTCGTCGGTCATGATATTGCTCCGTCAGCTTGGCACTGTTGAGCGCAACGCTCAGCTATCACATCATTCCCATGCCGAGCAGTTGGTCGGCCTTCTTCTTCTGGTCGTCGGTGAGCAGCGGGTAGAGATTTTCGAGCGCGCTGCTCTGGGCTTTCATGCTGATCACCATCCCCTCCATCATGGCGATGCGGGCTTTCATGCGATCGGAGACGGTGCCGGTCTGCATCGCCTTCATCATGTCTTGGCGAGCCGACTGCATGGCAGATGCCCGCGATCTGACCGCGTCCTCATACTGTTTCCAGGCTGCCGCCTGCGGCTCGGTGATGCCGAGTTCCGCCTTCAGATAGGCAAGGCGGCCTTCGATCTGCGGGCCCATGCCACCTATCATCATGCCCTGGCCCATCATGCCGGGCATGCCCATCATTCCCCTCATGTCGTTCTGACCCATCATCCCCATCATCGGGCAACCCATCATGCCTTGCCCCATGGGCATGTGCATGGTCTGAGCATACGCCCACGAGCCCGCGGCGGTCGCGACGAGGAGAGCAAGGATGATTCGAGCCAGGTGTTTGATCTTCATGGTGTCCTCCTTCAGGTGAGCTGAATAGGCGCGTGAACGCGGCCGCCATCGGCTTTGCTGAATACCGCAGCGTAGTGATAGGGCGGCGGCTCTACGACTTGGGTCAGGGACAAGCCGGCGGTGATGCCGATCGCAGCGACCACGTAGTCAGGCTGTGGCCACAGAGCGTGCCACCAATCTCGTCGGGCATCGCGGTTGCGGGAAATATTGCCGCGCTACTCATGAGCGTTTCTTTAGATCAGTCAAACGCCGCAAGCTTTTGATATGGATCAACTCTCGTGGTAGCCGGCTTTCTTAATGTCCCATGGCGGCTTCCTGCCGGCTCTAGGCGAGCCGAGGCACAGCCTCATAGGTGCATAGGAGCGGGAGCGGCTTACAATGCGGAGCAAAGTCCTGCCGGCGCATCAGCGTCGTGGTCCGGTTATCGCGGCACGAAGCCGATCCATTCGCCGCGCGCTCGTTCTCTGTGGATTGCTAAGCCTTGCAGCCGATCCGGCCGGGTCGCAGACGCGGGATCAAGACGTGCGTGTGACCCTGTCGAAGCTGCCGCCCCATACCTCAGCCGCGTATAGGACCCTGCGCACGCGCGCCGGGAATGCCCCCATTCAGATGCTTCCGCTCACCAAGGCCGAGATGTGGTTGGTGCCCCACGACAGGGTCGCTTCAGTCAAGACCGCTGCAGCCCGCTTTGGGGTGGCATTGAACGAGCTCGCGGCCGACTGGAATCATCTGTTCCGCCCCATGCCGGCCCACCCTAGCCTGAGCGCCGAGCACAAGGCGATGATGACGCATGGTTTGGGACGTTCTACCAAAGTGCTTCCACCACGCGCCGCCATGGTCGAGTACGCGTTGACGCAGGACGTAGGCAGCTCCCGCGACGCGGCGAAGATCGTGCTCAGGCTCAATGAAAACACGCTCCTTACGCTTACACGCACGAGCGTGGACGTGAGGTCCAGGATGTGCATCTGGCGCGGTACGGTCGATGGAACGGGCTCTCCGGCGACGATCATGTGGTGGCCCGGGGTGACTATGGCCGGAGTCGTGCAGTATCAGGGCCACATCTACTGGATGCGGCGCGTGCGCGGAGGCGTCCACGCTATACATGTCGTGGAGATGAGCGAGGATAGCCTGCCGCCTGAGCATGCACCCCTGCCCGAGCGCCTACGCGCCAAGGATCCGACGCTGCGCGACGATCCGCTGGTTAGGAGCGGTGACGCTAGCGAGCTGAGGCCGGCCACCCGGGGCGTGCGATCGCAGCCCGGTGCTCCTTCAGACACCCAGACGAAAGCCCAGCCCGGAACTCCAGCCGACAATGGCAATGCCTCAGGCGACTTTGTTATCAATGTCATTGTCGCTTATACGAGCAAAGCAGCGAGCAAATATGCTGATTTTAGGCGCGAGCTAATCGACTTCGCCATCGAGGAGGCAAACCAGTCGTTCCGCAACAGCAACCTCGGGCAGGTGAAACTCAAGCTCGTGCACGCCTATCAAACAGACTACGTGGAGAAAGGCGAGCATTTCGATCATCTCTGGCGCTTTGCGGATCGGGGCGACGGCTACATGGATGAGATCCACGGCTTGCGCGAAAAGTATGATGCTGATGTCGCCGTGCTAGTCGTGGACGATCCCACGGGCTGTGGCCTGGCGACGCGGGTCTTTGCCGATGCCGACGAGGCCTTTGCCGTCGTGCATCACGAGTGTGCCGCCATGAGCTACTCCTTGGCTCATGAGATCGGCCATCTGATTGGAGCCCGCCATGAGCTCGCTGTAGACGGAACCCTGACGCCATTTCCTTACGGGCACGGCTACGTCAACGGCACCAAGTGGCGAGACATCATGAGCTACAAGGAAAGCTGCGGTGGCTGCCCGCGCCTCCCAGTGTGGTCGAGTCCCAATCTAGTGGTTCGAGGCGAGCCCGCCGGTGCACTAAATGCCGACAATGCCCGCGTTATCGCCGAGCAGGCCGCTCGCGTAGCTAATTTTAGGTCGTCTCGGAACAAGCGCGTGTACGTTTCCGCTCCGGCGGCTGACGGCTCCAGAACGGGCGTCGCCGATCAGCCCAGGACGCGCCGGTGAGCTTTCAAGCTGGCGCAGGGCGCCTCGAGGTCAGTGACGGGCATGCAGCTCGCCTGATTGATCGAAATCATGGCTACCCCACGGCGCAGTCGCTACTTCCGTAATCAAGGTCGGGTCGGCGCGAGCCGTCTGAGTTGGGGCTTCAGTCTTGTCACAGACAGTCTTCGAGGCACGCGGCCTCACCAAAATCTATCGGGCGGGACTCGTGGAGGTGCAGGCGCTACGGGGCGTAGACCTCGATCTGTACGCCGGCGAGCTAGTCGTGTTGCTCGGGCCGTCGGGCTCGGGAAAGTCCACCTTGCTCAACATCCTGGGCGGGCTCGATTCCGCGACGTCGGGACGCGTGCGCTTCTTGAACCACGAGCTCACCGCCCTCGACGACCGCGCATTGACCGAGTATCGGCGCGATCACGTCGGTTTCGTCTTTCAATTCTACAATCTGATCCCGTCGCTGACCGCGCGCGAGAACGTCGCTCTCGTGACCGAGATCGCTCGCCATCCCATGATGCCGGAGGAGGCGCTGGTGCTTGTCGGTCTTGAAGATCGGATGGAGCATTTCCCGGCCGAGCTGTCCGGCGGCGAACAGCAACGGGTTGCCATTGCCCGCGCCATCGCCAAGCGGCCGGATGTGCTGCTTTGCGACGAACCCACCGGCGCCCTCGACAGCCGCACCGGCGTCCGCGTGCTCGAAGCGCTTGCTAAGGCGAATAGGGAGCTCGGAACAACCACCGCCATCATCACGCACAACGCCGCCATTAGGGAGATGGCCAACCGCGTCATCCATTTCGCCAATGGGAGGGTGACCGAAACCATCGTCAACGTTCGACAGCGACCGCCCTCAGAGATCACCTGGTAGGACAGCGCCATGCGCGCAATCGATATCAAGCTGCTGCGTGACTTGCGCCGGTTGTGGGCACAGGCTCTCGCCATCGCACTGGTCATGGCCTCGGGCGTAGCGACGCTGATCCTGGCGAACGGCGCCTATCGCTCGCTCGAGGAGAGCCGATCGGCCTATTACGAGCGCAACCGCTTTGCCGACGTGTTCGCCACCGCCACGCGCGCCCCGATCTCGGTCAGCGACCGCATCGCCGCCATCCCGGGCGTCGCGGCGGCCGAGCCGCGGATCGTAAAGTTTGCCCTGCTCGATGTGCCCGGACTCGCAGAGCCCGCGACCGGGCTCGCGATCTCGATTCCAGATCAACGCGCCGCACGTCTCGACGTGCCGTATCTCCGTGAGGGGCGACTGCCCGAAACAGGGCAAGTCGACGAAGTGGTGGTCAACGAGCAGTTCGTACGCGCCAACGGGTTTGGCCTTGCATCACGGTTCAAGGCGATCCTGAATGGACGGTTGCGGGAATTGAGCATCGTCGGCATCGCGCTGTCACCGGAGTTCATCTACGCCATCGGCCCCGGGGACCTGATGCCCGACGACCAGAGGTTCTGCGTCATGTGGATGTCGTACAGGGCCCTGGCGGGACTTTTTGACCTCGACGGCGCCTTCAACAGCATTGCGCTGTCGCTCTTGCCCGGGGCCGACGAGAGCGAGGTTATGAGGCAGACCGACGCCTTGCTGGCGCGCCATGGCGGCACCGGCGCCTATGGTCGCAAGGATCAGCTCTCGCACGCATTCATCGACGCCGAGCTGAAGCAGCTCGCAGCGCTTGCGCGGGTCATGCCGCCGATCTTTCTTTCGGTCGCGGCGTTCCTGATCAACATCACGCTGTCCCGCCTCGTTGCACTCGAGCGCGAGCAAATCGGGCTCCTGAAGGCGGTCGGCTATGAGCCCCCAACGATTGCATGGCACTACATCAAGCTCGTACTGCTTATAGCTGTCGTCGGCATCGCAATCGGCTTTGCAACCGGGGCGACGCTCGGCCGTGGTTTGACGCGCCTTTACGCCAATTTCTTCCACTTCCCGGTGCTCGTCTTCAGCAATGATTTCCGCATCTACGCGTTGGCTGCGCTCGTATCCGCCACTGCCGCAATTCTAGGCGCCTTCAAGGCCGTGAGAGAGGTTCTCGAGCTCACGCCTGCGGTGGCGATGCAGCCGCCAGCGCCGCCCCGCTACAGACGCTTCGTACTCAGCCCTCTACCAGAGCGGCGCGGACCATCCCGAGCCGTGTCGCAGTTCACGGTCATGGCTTTCCGCAACATGCTGCACCGACCGTTGCGGGCGGGCCTCACCATGCTCGGCCTTGCGCTCGCCGTGGCGCTGCTGGTCACCGCCCTCATGTCTTTCGACTCCGTCGAGGAGATGGTGGAAATCGCCTTCCATCAAACCGACCGGCAGGACGCCACGATCAACTTCACTGACGCCGTGTCGTCTCGCGCGGTAGAAGCCGTCGCTCATCTGCCAGGCGTGCTTAGGGTCGAGCCCTATCGCTCGGCCTCGGTAAGGCTCAGCAACGGACCTCGGTCGCGTCGGCTCACAATAATCGGCAAATCCGTCGGCGTGGACCTTTCGCGCGTGCTTGATATCGATCTGAGGCCCGTGCGTCTGCCGGAGACCGGCCTCATGCTCGGGACACGAGTGGCGGAATTGCTGGACCTGAAGCCAGGAGATCTTGTCGATGTTGAGGTTCTGGAGGGTCGGCGATACACGACGCGCGTACCCGTGACCGACATCATCGAGAGCTATTTCGGGCTGGTTGTGTTCATGGACATCGATGCGCTGAACACCCTCTTGGGCGAGGGCCGGCGCGTCAATGGCACCTACATCCGCTATGACGGCGCGCAAAGCGCATCGTTGTTCCGGGAGATCAAGCGAACGCCGGCGATCGCATCGGTTGGGCTGCAACGGCGTGCGCTCAAGCGCTTCCGCGAGACCATCGCGCAGAACATCAACTACATGGTATTCGTCTATGTCTCTCTTGCCGTCATCATCGCCTTTGGCATCGTTTACAATTCGGCCCGCATCCAGCTGTCCGAGCGGGCACGGGAGCTCGCGAGCCTCAGGGTTCTCGGCTTCACTCGCGGCGAGGTCAGCCAGGTGCTGCTGACGGAACTCGCCATTCTGACCGTCGCCAGCCTCCCCTTTGGTTGGCTGATTGGCTACGGCTTCAGCTGGCTGCTCATCCAGTCCTATTCGAGCGATCTCTATCGTGCCCCGTTCGTGATCGCCACGCCGACGTTCGCCAAGGCCGCGCTCGTTGTCCTTGCGGCCGCCATCGCTTCGGCGCTCATCGTCCGGCACCGCATTGACCGGCTGGAATTGGTTGCCGTTCTCAAGACGCGGGAGTGATACGCATGGAGCTCCGCAGCATCCTGCCGAAGGTGTCGCGCCCCCGGACACCGATGTCACGCCGCGTCATCGCGACAGCGGCGGGCACGGTGGCCCTGCTGATCACCCTCGTCGTCGCGTTGCGCCCGGCACCCGTGCCGGTGGATCTTGCAGCCGTGACCCGCGGACCGCTCCGCGTGACGGTCGACGAGGAAGGCAAGACACGCGTTAAAGACGTCTTCGTCGTCGCGGCGCCCGTCAGCGGTAAGTTGCGCCGGTCGCCCTTTGACCCTGGTGACAGTGTGGTCAAGGACGAGACCGTAATTGCCGTCATCGAGCCCGCGGCTCCCCTCTTTCTCGATGTGAGGACGCGCACGGAAGCAGAGGCGCAGGTCGCCGCCGCCGAGGCCGCCGTGACCCTTGCCGCCGCGGAGGTTCGGCAGGCCGAGAGCGAAGTCGCGTGGGCGACGAGCGAGCTAAAGCGAGCCGAGGCGCTGGCACTGTCGAGTACCGTCCCTGAGCGGACCCTCGAGCGCGCCCGCCTCGAGCTCGACAAGCAGCGGGCGAGCCTCGCACGAGCCAACGCCAATCTCGAGGTGCGCCGCTCGGAGCTGGCGACGGCCAATGCACACCTGATTGGGCCTGAGAGAGTCTCAGGCACGCCGAGCACCTCCCCGCAGTGTTGCGTAGAGGTTCGTGCGCCCCAGAGCGGGCAGGTGCTCCGCGAACTGCAGGAGAGCGAGCGCGTGGTGCTCGCCGGCTCCCCTCTGTTCGAGATTGGCAACGCCGCCGATCTCGACGTTATGGTCGAGCTCCTGTCGTCGGATGCGGTGCGCGTCAGCCCGGGAGCCGAAGCCACAATCGAAAGCACGGGCCTTGAAACACCAATCCGGGCCCGTGTCCGTTTGATCGAGCCGGCAGGTTTCACCAAGGTTTCAGCTCTGGGCATCGAGGAGCTGCGCGTGCGCGTCTTCCTCGACCTTGAGACGCCCGCCGACGTGTGGAAGCGTCTTGGCCATGACTATCGCGTATTCGCGCGCATCACGGTGTGGAACAGCCTGGATGCCTTGCGGGTGCCGCTCAGCGCATTGTTCCGGCGCGGAGATGGCTGGGCCGTCTATTGCATGGAGGGCGGCAAAGCCGCTCTGACCTTGGTCGACGTCGGCCATCGCAACAGCGACTTCGCCGAAGCGCTGAGCGGGCTAAAGCCACAGGATGTTGTCGTGCTTCATCCCGGCGATCGTATCGTTGCCGGCACGCGCATTTCAAGACGAGCCAGCGAAGCCCCGTGAGCTGATTTATCTCAAGGTTTGATCATCCGAACAAGTGAGCCAGGTAATAAGCCGCGGATGCGGCCAGGCCACCAACAGCCGCGGTGTGCAGACTGGCTTTGACGATATTGAGCCCGGTGAGCCGCCCCTTGATCGCGCCGAACAGGAGCAAGGCTATAGCGGTGAGGACGACCGAGACTTGAAAAGCCAAATTTACCTGCGAGGTGAGGAGGTACGGCGCGAGCGGTATGAGACCACCGACGAGGTAGGAAGCCGCAATGGTTGCCGCACTGACGGGAGCCCGCTTTGGATCGGGTCTCTCCAGTCCTAGCTCGAAGCGCATCATGAACTCGACCCAGCGCTTGCGGTCAGATGTGAGTGCACCGACTACGGCGCGTAACGGCTCGCCGCTGAGGCCATATTGGCCGAAGATGGTCTCGATCTCAGCGATTTCGCGCTCCCTGAGGTTTTCGACCTCCGCAAACTCCCGACGCTCCTCAGACTCGTAGTGCTCCTGATCGGTTCTTGCCGCGAGATAACCACCAAGGCCCATCGCGATAGCCCCTGCGACAATCTCGGCCATGCCAGCGGTGGCAATGATCTTCGTCGATGTCACAGCGGCTGAAAGGCCCGCCGCGAGGGCAAAGGGGACCGTCAGGCCGTCCGCCATGCCAATGACGACGTCGCGTACGGTCTCAGACCCCGTGAAGTGTTTCTCGACATGCGGGGTGGTGGGCATCGAGAGATCTCCAGTACGGAAGTTCGCGACTATAAGCAAAGCGGCGCTAGCTGTTGCGCAGGATCAAGGCTTGACCGGCGGTGGGGTGCGGGTGTGGATGATTGCGGCGAGCACGGCGGCCGGGACGCAAACGGAGAGTGCCTGCGTGAGTTGGGCAGATGTTGAGCACGTCGGAAGGCGCGCACTGGTCGCGGTTGCTGCCGGTGCCCTCCTGATCGGCATCACCGCTTCGGCTGCAGGTTATGGGCAGGCAGCGTCATGGATATGGGCCATCGGCACGGCGCCCGTCGCTGCAGGCCTGCTGCTGTCCATGATCCGCGATGTGCTTGCCGGTCGGGTCGGCGTCGATGCAATAGCTTTTGTGTCCATGTCGGCAGCGCTCTTACTCGGCGAGACATTGGCGGGTGTCGTGGTGGCGATCATGTACGCCGGGGGCAACGTCTTGGAGGACTTCGCCGTCGGACGGGCTCAGCGCGAACTCAAATCGTTGGCGGATCGAGCACCAAGGTTCGCGCACCGTCTTCGCGAGGGTACGGTGGAGGATGTGCCCATCGAAAAGATCGTTATCGGCGAGGCGATCCTGGTGCGGGCCGGCGAAATCGTTCCAATCGACGGTGTGGTAACGAGCGGCAGCGCCATGCTCGACGAGGCGGCGCTCACGGGCGAGCCGATCCCCATCCACCGGCGTAAGGGCGAGGCGGCGCGCAGTGGAACTGTCAACGCCGGCGAAACCTTCGAGATGCGAGCTACGGCGACCGCGGGCGAGAGCACCTATGCCGGCATCGTCCGTCTTGTGACGGATGCACAGACCGCCAAATCTCCGTTTATCCGTCTCGCTGACCGGTACGCGCTCCTGTTGCTCCCGATGACACTCGTGATTGCCGTGATCGCATGGTACATTTCGGGCGATGCTATCCGTGGGCTCGCAGTACTCGTCGCGGCAACACCCTGTCCACTGATCCTTGCTGCACCAGTCGCGTTCATTGCCGGCGTCTCTCAAGCAGCGAGGAACGGCATTCTCATCAAAGGCGGCGGACCACTCGAGGCGCTTGCCCGCACCCGGACCGCAATGTTCGATAAGACTGGAACGCTGACCGTTGGCGGGGCGCGCCTGATTGCCATCGAAGTAGCGCCCGGCCAAAAACCGGACGATGTGCTGCGCCTCGCCGGCTCGCTCGAGCAGGCCTCCCATCACGTGGTGGCGGCTGCCATTGTCGAGGCGGCATTAGCCAAGGGTCTTACCCTCGAGGTACCCGAAGGAATTCGAGAGACCATGGGATCCGGGCTTGAGGGGCGCGTCGGGGGACGCACGATCTGCGCGGGTTCTCATCAGCTGGTTTATGGCGCGCGCAAGCCCGAGGATTGGGCACTGCGCGTCCTGCGGCGCGCATCCTGGCGCTCGGCCCTGAGCGTGTTCGTTTCCGTCGACGGCCGCACGATCGGCGCTCTGCTGATGGGTGACGAGATGCGGCGGGAGACGCCGCGGGCTGTGCAGATGCTGCGCCGCGCGGGGGTGTCGCGCATTGTCATGGTCACTGGCGACCGGGCCGACGCCGCCGAGACTATTGGTGCTGCGCTCGATCTCGATGCCGTTCTGGCCGAACGTGTACCTTCGGACAAGGTCGATGCGGTTGCGACCGAGCAGCGGCTTCGCCCGACCCTGATGGTGGGTGATGGCATCAATGACGCCCCGGCTCTGGCCGCGGCTGACGTCGGCATCGCCATGGGTTCCAGAGGGGCAAGCGCCTCGTCAGAGGCTGCCGATGTGGTCATCCTGGTCGATCGGCTGGACAGGGTCGCCGATGCCGTGGTGACCGCGAAACGTGCGCGATCTATCGCGGTGGAGAGCATCGTCGCGGGCATGGCGCTGTCAGGCGTGGCCATGGGCTTTGCGGCATTCGGCTGGCTCTCCCCTGTGGCCGGGGCACTGATCCAGGAGGGGATCGACGTCGCTGTCATCCTCAATGCGCTCCGAGCTCTGGTACCGGGCCGGCACTTGGGACACAAAACTATGCCCTCCGCGACGGCTCTTGCCTTGCGGCACGAGCATGAGGAACTCGAGGCGCAGCTCAATCGGCTGCGGGAGATCGCTGATGCACTCGACGACGCCGATCCCACGACGTCGGTCGCTCTCATCGGCGAGGCTAAACGAGTCGTCAGCGAGCTCGTCGCGCACGAGCAGTCGGACGAGAGGGCGGTCTATCCCCAACTGGCCAAGTTCCTCCACGACGGACACGGTCTTGGTGCGATGAGCCGCGCCCACCGGGAAATCATGCACCTCGCACGTTTGCTCGATCGCCTGGCGACCGATCTCGGCCCGACGGATGCCGACCGCTACCTGGTGCGCGACGCGCAACGCGTGATCGAGGCCATCGAGGCCCTGGTGCGCATCCACAACGCCCAGGAAGAGGACATCTACGAGCACGCGGCAAAGGCGTAGCTGCTAACCATCAACCCGCAGTCTGTGAACTCGCGTCCTGCTTGAAAGGCATATAGATCAAGGACGACCCAAGCGCCCAATTGCGTGAGGTGAACTGGAGGTGAGATCGCACTTCGGCTATAGCGTCCCTGTGATCCCTCAATTTGATGTGGGTCAAGGCACTTGGACCTGGGAGATGCTCAGGTGTCGACATCAAGGGAAGGTTCCGATGGAACCCAGGGTGTCCAGCAGAGTCAGATGATCAGATGCAGCTGCGGAATTCTCCCAACCACTTTGGTGTCATCGCAATTAGCTTTCATTGGTTGACAGTTGCTCTGGTCATTCTTGCGTGGACGTTGGGCACTTTCGGCGACGAGTTGCCGAGAGGCCCTGCGCGAGCAGCCGGCCTCTTGGTGCACATGTCCGCGGGCTTGGCAATTCTCATGCTGCTCTTCGCGCGAGGCGCGTGGAGATTGGGCGATCCACCACCTCCTGCTGAGCGTACGTTGCCGGGGGAGATACGGTGATCTTGCAAGCCACGTCGCTCACTACGCTCTCTTACGTTCTTTTGGCTGCTGTCGGGGTTGTGGGTATTGTCCTCCAGTTCGCACGTGGTGCACGAGTTCCTTGCAAACGTCCTTGTGGCCCTCGCTGCACTCCACGCCGCTGCTGCACTCATCCACCATTGGATCTTTCGGGATCAAACGCTTGTGCGAATGTTGCCGTGGGCAGCGCGAAGCAATCGTTCCTTCCCCGCTTCGCCAGGATCTCGGCAATCCCAGTAAGACTTGTAGCTCTTTCAGCTCCAGGAACCGCATTGTGCCTCATCGATTCGTTGGCCCTGTGTGATCGAGGACCGACCTTCAGCGCTCGCATAAGCTGGGTTCAGACAGCTTGCTCGAGCGTATTCTTGATCCGCGTCAAAGGCGCCACTGGCATTTCTGGGGCATGTAATAGCTCCCGGAGCGGTGGAGGACGCGATGCCCTACAGAACCATCCTCGTTTATCTGAACGACCGACGCCGCGCGGAGAGGATGCTCGAACCGGCGGTCTTTCTGGCGCGACGCTACAATGCCCATCTCATTGGCCTGCACGTGTACCCCAGCGTCATGCCGCCTCCAATCCCCTCGCCAGCCAGCAGATATGTCGCTGGAACGATACTCGAATTCGAAAGGGCCGAAAGCGATGCGATTGGTGCGGTCTTCTCCCCCATGACAGCGAACCAGCCCTTTGTTTCAGAATGGCGCACCATCAAGGCGCCTCTGTTTGAGATCCCGACCGTAGTGATGGATCACGCCCGCGCCACGGATCTCATTGTTGCCGGACAGGCGGATCCCAGTTGGAATTTCTCGCTGACGATGGACTTCCCAGAGCGCTTAGCCCTTGAGAGCGGGCGTCCCGTATTGGTCGTGCCTAACGTAGGCCATCACCGAGAGTTCGGTCGGAATGTCCTCATCGCGTGGAAACCCACACGCGAAGCAGCGAGAGCAGCATTCGACGCGCTGCCGCTGCTCAAGGATGCGGAACGAGTACAGGTCCTTGAAGTCAAGCAATCGGCCGACACGCCGCTCATGCCTAACATCTCGATCGCGGCCGCCCTCGGTCGTCACGGTATCAAACCAATTCTGCGGAGCACAGAGAAACCAGATAGCAGGGTAGGTGACGAGATCTTATCGCGCCTCGCCGAAGAAGGCGCTGACCTTCTGGTCATGGGCGCCTACGGGCACTCGCGCGTACGTGAGTACGTCTTGGGCGGCGCTACGCGACATATCGCGCAGCACATGACAGTGCCGACGCTGTGGTCACACTGAGCGCCATGGAGGGTGTGTCGAGCACAGGCACTTCGACACGACCGGCGCTCGAGCGGTCGCTGTCGCTGTTTCAGGCGACCCTCTACGGCCTCGGCGTAACGATCGGCGCTGGTATCTACGTGCTGATCGGCGCTGCCGCCGCGCGGGCCGGTATGCATGCCCCCATCGCATTCCTGCTCGCGGCCATCATCATGGGATTTTCAGCCGCATCGTTTGCGGAACTGGGGGGCCGCTTGCCGCTTGCTGCCGGAGAGGCAGCATACGTTCGCAGCGCATTCCGATCCGATAAGCTCGCAACCATGGTTGGCCTGCTGGTCATCGCTATCGCGATCGTATCGGCCGCGACAGTCAGTGTCGGCAGCGCGGGTTACATCGCCGTCTTCGTCCCGCTGCCGCAGCCCGTGCTGGTCACATGCGTCGTTCTTGTGATGGGTGGCATAGCGGCCTGGGGCATCGGTGCAGCCGTCAACTTTGCCGGCACGATGACACTGATCGAGATCGGCGGGCTCGTGCTGCTGATTGTGGCCGGCGCGAGCAGGGGAGGGGAGCTGATCACTCGCTTGCCGGAAGGCCTGACTTCGTTGAGCAGTGGAACAGCGCTTGGCGGTATCCTCGGTACGGCTCTGTTGGCGGTCTTTGCCTTCATCGGCTTTGAGGGACTGGCCAATATCGCAGAGGAAGTACGCGAACCGCAGCGTACTTTGCCGCGTGCGATATTCCTCACCCTTGCCATTTCGACGATACTCTACGTGCTGGTGCTATGGGTATCTCTCATAACCGTGCCGACACCCGAACTGGCAGCCTCCGGTGCACCAATCGCGCTGGTGTTCGAGCGCTTGACGGGTGCCACGCCCCTCACCATGAGCGCCATCGCCATTGTCGCCACGCTCAACGGCATCATCGTCCAGATGATCATGTCATCGCGGGTGCTCTACGGGCTTGGCGTACAGGGCGACTTGCCGAGCGTGTTTGGCACGGTCAGCCCGCGCACATGTACCCCTCTGATAGCAACCTTCTTCACGACGATTGCAGTGTGGTTCTTGGCGGTGCTCCTGCCGCTGCATCGGCTCGCTGACATTACCTCGCACATGACACTCGTCGTCTTTGCGCTCGTCAATTTGGCGCTGATCCGCATCAAGGCGCGAGATCGCGAGATACCTGCGGGCGTGTACGTCGCCCCACGATGGATACCGTGGGCAGGGCTGGTGAGTTGTGTGATGCTATCGTTGGATGATATTGGTCTGTTTCTCCTGAGCCAATAACCCCCAGCAGAGCTTGGGGTTTGAAGGGGAACCGCCAGAGGCGCTGGGACAAGAAGGCCATTCTCGTCCGCCAAGTCAAAGCGCTCGTGGAGGCCACGACGGATGTGATGATGGAAAACGGCGTGGGGGTCGCCTTCGCACTCGAAACCGGCCGCGCGTCCCCATGAGCTGCGGCAGTCGCGCTGCGCACCCTATGCCTGAGCTTGTGTTCACAGCGAAAGGTCTTACCAAAATCTACACCACGGGCGAGGTGCAG
>Ga0306920_100006826_pt1 | contig 14962 bp, 11 predicted proteins | sample flu12Cox44000170_FD_204666 | JGI IMG/M metagenome (GOLD analysis project Ga0306920, IMG submission 204666) | Lab enrichment of tropical soil microbial communities from Luquillo Experimental Forest, Puerto Rico - flux4day.12C.oxic.44.000.170 (v2)... | ecosystem: Environmental > Terrestrial >... | reverse complement strand
CAGGCCAAGGAGAAAGCTCAGCCGCCACACAACTGAATCGGCCGTCCGCTCGAGCTCCGTGCATTTGCGCCTGGAGCACGCAGCGCCTTCGGTTTACGCGGTTCCTGCTAGAAGCGGAACTCCTGCGCCTGCGCTTCAGGGGTAGCGCAAACCTTCACTCTCGGCTATCCTTAGTTGTACACACACCGTTGTACGGAAATCATTTCCCCTGATACAGGGTCACGCTCATGAGTGAATCGAAGACCTTTGCGCCTGGAACCAACGCGGCTCCGCCCGCGTCAAAGGCCCCGAGGCCTACCTGGAAGCCCGCTGGACGAGTACATGCCGGTGAGCAGCCCTTCACGCACCCGCTGAAGCGCGAGTTTGTCGAGCCCGATTGGCGCCGCTTGCCGGGCTACAAGAATGTCACGAAGGAAGAGTGGGAGACCGCGCTTTGGCAGCGTCGTCACACCGTCAAAAACCTGAAGGAACTGAAGGACACCTTCGGCGACTTGCTTCCCGAATCCCTGCTGGCCAGCGTCGAGCGCGATATTCGCGAACGTGCCACGATGTCCATTCTCATTCCTCCCCACATGCTCAACACCATGGAGGAGAAGGATCTCTGGAACGATCCCGTGCGCCGCTACATGCTACCCGCTTTCGATGATCGCCATCCGGAATGGCCAAGCCATCCAAAAGCGAGCCGCGATTCCCTTCACGAAGCGGATATGTGGGCCGTCGAAGGACTCACACATCGTTACCCGACCAAGGTCCTGGCCGAACTCCTCTCCACGTGTCCCCAGTACTGCGGCCACTGCACCCGTATGGACCTTGTCGGCAACGACGTGCCGCAGGTCGTCAAGCTCAAGTTCCAGGTTCCGCAAAAAGACCGTTACCAGCAGATGCTCGACTACCTCCGCGTGACGCCCTCTGTCCGCGACGTCGTTGTCAGTGGCGGCGATATTGCCAACACTCCCATCGGCGCGCTCGAGGACTTCTGCTCCAAGCTCATGGATATTCCCAACATTAAGGACATCCGCCTCGCGACTAAGGGACTCATTGCCATTCCACAACATTTCCTCCAAGATGAGGTGCAGGCCGGACTTAGCCGCCTCGCCAAGAAAGCGCGCGAGCGCGGCGTCGACATCGCCGTGCACACGCACGTGAACAATGCTCGCCAGGTCACGCCACTTGTTCGCAAAGCGGTGGAGTCATTGCTCGACATGGGTTATCGGGATGTTCGCAACCAGGGTGTTCTGTTGCGCGGCGTCAACGGCGACGCCAAAGAAATCCTCGATCTTTGCTTCATGCTGCTCGATTACGCCAAGATCATGCCCTACTACTTCTACCAATGCGACATGATCCCCAATGCCGAGCATTGGCGCCTCGCCATTCACGAGGTGCAACAGTTGCAGCACGACATCATGGGCTACCTGCCTGGCTTCGCCACGCCGCGCATGGTCTGCGATGTGCCCTTCGTCGGCAAGCGCTGGGTTCACCAGGTCAAGGAGTACGACCGCCAGCTTGGCATTTCCTATTGGACCAAGAACTACCGCACGGGCATCGAGGCGGAAGATCCCGAAGCCTTTACGCGCCGCTACGAGTATTACGATCCGGTTTATACGTTGCCCGAAACCGGCCGGCAGTTCTGGCGCGGCACCAGCGCTCAGCAAACGCTGTCGAAGTAGCCTGATTTCGAGCGCTGCCCGCCGGAATCAAGCTAGCCGGCGGGCAGCGCTTTCTTTTGGAAGGCCCATTTGGCGGAATTAGGCTGACCGTTATGCCCAAGCTCGCGGGCTCAGGCCTGATTCACCAGTCGCTGCCGGATAGCGAGGCGCAGAAGATCGGAATTATTCTCCAGCCCAAATTCCTGCATGATCCGGTACTTGTGGAAGGCGACCGTGCGCGTGGCAACATGCAAAATGGCGGCGGCTTCCTTCATGGTGTGCCCTTCGGCGAGAAGCTGCAGCACCTCCCGCTGGCGCGGTGTAAGCGCGCGTGCCGTATCCGATCGAGAGTCCCCCGAAATCAGCTCGGCAAGCTGGTTTTCGAGCGCCGGCGTGACATACTTCGCCCCGTTCAAAACTTCACGCACCGCCTTCACGAGTTCGGAACCCGCTGACTTTTTCAGCAGGTAGCCCGAAGCCCACTTGTGCAGTGTCTCGTGGGCAATTTCTGCATCTTCGTTCATTGTGAGCACAATGATTTTTGTCCGCGGCAACAGCTGTTTCAGTTGCTCGCTGGCATCGAGGCCGTTAAGAAGCGGCATGTTCAAGTCCACCAGAACTACGTCCGGTTTCAGCTCTGGCGCTTCGCGCAGAAGCGCACGACCATCAGCGACGGCGCCGACAACCTCAAATTCAGGCTCCAGCAGGCGCTTGAACGCTTCGGCAACGAGTGTGTGATCGTCGGCGAGCAATATCCTTACTTTGGCCACTTTTTGGCCTCCGGGCTGACCGGGCTGGTAGGGTCCCTGACGGTCAATTAGGATACCGGAGAAACGGAGGAAGAGAAAGAGGCGATTAGTAAGCGCCGTTTTTGCAATTTTTACAAATATTAATAGGTTTTATACTCACTGAGGAAGCGTGCCGACCATCGAGCAACCCAACACAGCCTAGAAATTCTCCGCCCAAGAATTTCTAGAAGCACTCCGCCCCGTTTATCAAACGAAACGAGTCAGCGAACTGCGCGGGTTGCTCGAAAGTGGGCACGACTAAGATCCAACCTCGAACTCAGATGCAGGTAGACTCCAACAGCACTGGCGGAGACTCCACCCGCGCATGAAGGACGATGAAGCAAGTCTCGCTGTTTGGGAACTGTCAAAAGTTACAGTTTTGCAGAAGAAACGTCGGCCAGGAAGCAAGGAAGTCCGGCGAGCGCCTCGGAAGCGAATTAAGATACGTATTTTGAAGTATTTGCAGCCATAATGGGGCTGTCGGCTCTTCGAGTCGAGTTCACCTCCTAGGATGAGTACGAACAGGCTGCGTTCCGACAAAAATCTTCAGTCACGCGTAAACAAACAACTCGAACCTCCCTCATTTGGCGGAATCATTTGAATCGTTTAAATGCAGCTGAGGTTCACGTTCTTCGGACCGCGGAGGGCGACCAGAAGTTGCCGAGAGTGTGACGGACGTTACAAGGGGCATGACTGCCGTCACTCGAGCATTGCGACGGCGGACCCGGAATCGGCCTTCTTTGCAAACCGCTCCGTATTTCGATAATCACACCTTAGCACTCCCACGACGGCGGAACTTCGAAGGACTATGAAACCTACGGAACTCAGTATTAAATTAATTGGTGCGGTCCGCGAGTCATGGCCAACTCCGTTTTTGTTCGAGTTCAGCCCAGCGGGCGTAAAGATTGTCGATCGCCTTCTGGGCTGCATCCATTTCGAGGGTCAAAGCGCGGAGGCGGTTGCTGTCGCTCACGACGTTCGGGTCGAACAGCGAATCGTGCTTGGCTTGCAGCTCTTTCTCCGCGTCGACGATGCGCTGCTCAATCGTCTCGAACTCGCGCGCTTCCTTGTAACTGAGTTTCTTCTTCGCAGGTGTCGTGGCAGCCCGTTCAGAGGGCTGGCTGAGGACCTTGGATGCCGCCAGCGCATCGGCTTTCGCGAGGGCGGATTGCGCGCGCTGCCACGACTCCCACTGCGAGTAGTCCGCGAACCGCTCGCAGTGACCGAAACCGTCGAGGCCGAGTATGACCGTGGAAACGCGGTCAAGCATGTAGCGGTCGTGCGTAACCAGCACAAGGGCGCCTTTGTAATCGAGCAGGCTTTCTTCGAGGATTTCGAGGGTCGGAATATCGAGATCGTTTGTCGGCTCGTCGAGCAGCAGCACATCGGCGGCTTGCAACATCAGTTGCGCGATCAGGACGCGGGCACGCTCGCCTCCGGAGAGCCGGCCAACCCGCTGATTGAGCTGTTCGCCCGTGAATAGGAACCGTGCCGCCCAACCAGCGACGTGAATCACCCGTTCCTGATAAATGACGGAATCGGAATCCGGAGCCAGAGCCCGCCGTAGGCTGATATCGGGATCCAGCACTCGATTCTGATCAAAATAGACAACACGGAGCGATTCCGCCTGGCGCATCCTTCCTTCGGTCGGCTTGATCGTGCCGTCGAGAAGACGTAGGAAAGTGGTTTTGCCGCTGCCATTTGGCCCAACGAGGCCGACGCGCATGCCGGAAGTGATGATGAAGTGAAGATGATCGAACAGCGGGCGCCCCTCGATCGAACACCCCACGTCATCGAGGGTAAGCAATTGTTTGGTCTTGCGATCGGAGGAGGAGAAGTCAATCGCCGCGCTGGCGGAGCGTGTACGGGCGTTTATTTCCGCAAGTTCGCCAATAAGTTCCTGCGCCTTATCGATTCGCGCTTTGGACTTGGTAGTGCGTGCCTTGGGGCCGCGGCGGAGCCACTCGATCTCGGAGTGCACACGGTTTTCGAGCGCCTCCTGACGGTTTCTTTGTGCGTGGAGGTATTCTTCCTTGGCCTCGAGAAAGGTGCTGTAGTTCCCCACGACCCGCAGCGAGCCGTTTTCGTAGGCAGGATTGATCTCCACAACCTCGTTGGCGACATTCTCGAGAAAGTAGCGGTCGTGGCTCACCACAACGCAGGTGAACGGCGCGTTTTGCAAAACAGATTCGAGCCAATCGATACCCGCGAGGTCGAGGTGGTTGGTCGGCTCGTCGAGAAGGAGAATGTCCGGCTTACAGACGAGGGCTTCCACAATCGCCAGCCGCTTGCGCCAGCCGCCGGAAAGCGCAGCCGCAGAGGCGTCAAGATCGGTGAGGCCAGCGCGGCCAAGAATTTCGGCACTGCGCGCTTGCCGCTCGCCATCGGGAACTTTTGCTTCATCGAGCGCGCGGTCGATTACGAAGCGCACCTTTTCACCGGCTGCAAACTCGGAAATCTGGCGCACTAGTCTGAGGTGCGTGCCTTTGCGGACGGCAAGATCGCCGCTGTCGGGCCGCACGCGGCCGCTGAGGATTTCCAGAAGCGTCGATTTGCCGGAACCGTTTGGGCCGATGATGCCGATGCGTTCGCCTTCCGAAACGGTGAAGGAGATGCTTCTGAAGAGCGGAATGGTGCCGTATTGCTTGGAAATCCCTTGTGCGCTGATGATCGGAGGCAAGTGGCGGAGATTCTCCCGAAGTTTGTTCAATTAAGAATAGCAGCACCTACGTCGAGGAGCGAAGACCACGGGCGACCGTGCCGATTTCGCTGAAGTACCGGACGAACCGCTAACGATTGTGATTTATTTCCGTCTGAACTAAGCGCCTAGACTGGCAGGGCAACTCGGCATTGACACTTTGCGTCTCACTTTTTTAGGATTATTAGGTTCGGTTCACAACAGTTTCGCTTTGTGGGGGAAGACGTCACGATCTTGCCTCACTTCAAAAGCAAAAAACCTTATGATTACAGTAAACCAGCTAACGAAGAGGTACGCTCGCAACACGGCAGTCGATCACATCTGCTTCGAAGTCAGCAAGGGCCAGATCGTCGGATTTCTCGGTCCCAATGGCGCGGGGAAAACCACGACGATGCGCATGCTGACATGTTTTATGCCACCCACATCCGGTACCGCAACCGTCGCCGGATTCGATGTTCTCGACAAACCGCTCGAAGTCCGGCGCCACATCGGTTACCTGCCGGAGGCGCCACCGCTGTATCCCGAAATGCGCACCACGGAATACCTGACGTTTGTAGGAAAAATTAAAGGTCTCCGTGGACCCGAGCTCGCCAAGCGCGTCGAGTATGTTGTGGAACGCTGTGCCGTCGCAGACGTAAGAGACAAGGTTTTGGGAAAACTGTCGAAGGGCTATCGGCAACGCGTGGGACTGGCGCAAGCGATCATCCACAACCCGGACGTGTTGATTCTGGACGAGCCAACCGCTGGACTCGATCCCAAGCAGATCAACGAAACGCGCGACCTGATCAAGGGCCTTGCGGGTGATCACACCATCATTCTCAGTACGCACATCCTGCCGGAAGTCGAGCAAACCTGCCAGCAGGTAATCATCATTAATAGAGGTAAACTCGTCGCCACGGACTCGGTGGACAATCTGCAGAGTCGCGCGCGCGGGGCTGGATCTGTGTTGATCGAGGTCGCGGGACGCGCGGGCGCGTTGGATGCATCGCTGGTACAGCGTCGGCTCGAGCAGGTGGCCGGTGTCAGCCGGGTCCTGTTGAAGACGGCTCGCGAGAATCGCTCCACTTTTGAAGTCGAGAGCCAGCGCGATCATGCCGTGCGCGGAGACCTTGCGCGCGCAGTCGTTGAAGCAGGATGGGACCTGAATGAATTGCGGTCCGCCGCGATCAGCCTGGAGGAGGTCTTCCTGCAGTTGACCAGCTCCGAAACTGCAGATGCGCCGACAACTCCAGGAATTTCACCGGAACTGCAAGCCGTGGCCGGCAAGGCTCAGGAGTAAAACGAATGAGAAATGTGTGGATCATCTGCCGGAAGGAATTGCGCAGCTACTTTGTCTCGCCCATTGCCTATCTGCTACTTGCCATGTTCGCGATTGTTTTCGGATTTTTCTTCTGGAACGGCGTCAACGCTTTCGTTTTTGTCGGGATGGAATCGCAAATGCGCGGCGAAGCCTTTCCCATGAACATCAATGAGTTTCTGATCCGCCCGCTCATTTCCAACGTGAGCGTGATCGGACTCTTTCTTATTCCCATGATGACCATGCGGCTGTTCGCTGAGGAAAAGCGCAGCGGCACCATCGAGCTTCTGGCCACCTCACCGATTCGTGACTCGGAAATCATCCTTGGCAAGTGGCTTGCCGCAGTAATCCTTTACGCCGGGATGCTGTTGGTCACGGCGATCAACTTCCTTTGGCTGTTCAAGTACGGCAATCCGGACTGGAAGCCGCTGGCGATCGGCTACCTTGGCCTGCTGCTGCAGGCGGGAGCTCTGCTGGCGATCGGCACATTTATCTCGACGCTCACGCGCAACCAGATCATAGCCGGCGCGGCAACATTCGGCGTTTCCCTGCTGCTTTGGGTGCTTGTGTGGGTCAGCGAATACGAGTTTTCGACGTGGGCGCGGGTCCTGTCGTACACTTCGGTGCTCACCCATTTCGAGACATTTAGCAAAGGTTTGCTCTATACCAAGGACGTCATCTTCTATGTCACCGTGATTTTCCTCGGACTCTTTCTGACCGCGCGTTCGCTTGAGTCCCTTCGCTGGAGATCGTAGATGAACACGCCATTGCTTCACGCCCGCCAGACAAAATACGCACTTTACGCCGCGAGCTACATCCTGATCGTGCTGGCGATTCTTGTCGTCGCCAACGTACTCGCCGACCGCCACAACAAGTCCTATGATTCGACTTCGAACAAGCGCTACAGCCTTTCCGAGCAGACGGCAAAAATCGTGAAAGGCCTGAAGCAAACGGCAGCGATCACTTACTACGACCAGAGCGGCAAATTCGATCGGGCCAAGGACCAGCTGGACCAGTACGCCAATCTTTCTCCCATGGTTCACGTCAGGTATGTCGACCCGGACAAGAATCCGGAACTCGCCGCGGATGTGAGAGGCAAAGCGTATGGCACCACGATTGTGCAGGTCGGCGACCGGAAGGAAGAAGCGAAGAGCTTGACCGAAGAAGGAATCACGGGCGCCTTGATCCGCGACCTGAAGACCAGCGTACGCACCGTTTGTTTCGTCGAAGGCAGCGGCGAGCACCAGATCGAAGACACAGATAAGACGGGCTACTCGCGTTTCAAGGAACTCCTCGGTCGCGACGGCTATCAGGCGAAGTCCGTGAACTTGCTGACAAAAGCCGAGGTTCCGAGCGACTGCACCGTTCTGGTGGTTGGTGGGCCCGAAGCGGATTACCAACTGCCGGAAGTGGACGCCATCAAGAAGTACGTAGAGGATGGCGGCCGCGCGCTTGTGCTGCTCGACCCTCCATTAAAGATGGGCCGCCTTGATATTGGCGACAATGAAGCGCTCAGCATGGTGCTGGAAGCCTGGGGCATCACGCCGGTGAAAGACCTGATTCTGGATTTGAATCCAATCGGACAGTTGGCCGGTCTGGGGCCCCAAGTGGCGCTAGTCACAAGTTACGATTCTCACGCCATCGTCAACGATTTGAAGCGGCGGGCCACGGGATTCCCGCTGGTGCGTTCACTCGAGACCAAGAATGGTGACAAGACGACCGTGCAGAAGCTTTTTGCGTCATCTGACTCCAGTCTGGCGACGAAAAAGCTCAATAACCCCGCAATTGATCCGGCGGACCCGAAGAATATCAAGGGTCCGCTGACGATTGCGGCGGCCGGAACCTACAACACTGGCAAGGAAAATTCGCAGGGGCGCTTCGTGGTGATTGGCAGCTCAGCGTGGGCCGCCAATAATTTCATCGGGTTCAACGGCAACCCGGATCTGGTCCTCAACACGATCAACTGGCTTGCGTCCGACGAAGATCTGATCTCGATCCGTCCAAAGGACCACGAAGACCGGCGCATTACTCTTACCCAGGCGCAAATGCGCTGGCTCAGGATTACCAGCCAATTTCTGCTGCCGTTGCTGATCGTAGTTGGCGGAGTCGCCGTATGGTGGCGCCGCCGGTAATCGTACTTCGCTCGGTGAAGAGCTTCCTGGAGTCACTTTCAAACATGGATTCGTTGTCATGAAACTTGGTGGGTTGTTGTCCGCGGCGCTGGTACTCGCTGCGCTTCTTGGCGCGCTGTACTGGTCGAATCGCCACAAGGCAAGCGAAGACACAAGCCTCAAGACGCCTGCGGACGCGGCGCCGAAAATCCTCTCGCTCGACAAGGCTGGAGTGGCCCGCCTCGCGATCCGTCGCAAGGATCAGCCGGAGGTCGATCTTGCTCGGAACGATTCAGGGACGTGGCAAATTACCGCGCCTAAGCCGCTGGCCGCGGACCAGGATGCGGTTTCCAGCCTTCTTTCACTTCTTTCTCCGCTCAACTCGGACCGTTTGATTGAAGAAAAAGCGTCGGACCTCTCGAAATATGGTTTGGCGGCACCATCGCTAGAAGTCGACCTCACGCTCAAAGACAACAAAACGCAAAAACTGCTGATCGGCGATCAGACTCCATCCGGCAGCAATTACTATGCTGCCGTGGCGGATGAGCCGCGACTGTACACCATCGCCAGCTACAACAAATCCGGACTCGACAAAACGGCGGACGACCTGCGCGATAAGCGCCTGCTCACGGCTGATTTTGACAAGGTCAGCCAGATTGAACTTGTCGGTCTAAAGCCCGACAAGAAGCAGGACATTACTTTTGCGCGAGATAAGGACGCGTGGCAAATTCTCAAGCCCGGGCCCTACCGGGCGGAGACCTACCAGGTGGAAAATCTGATTCGGTCGCTCAAAGACGCACGGATGGAGAGCAACGCCGCCGATGAGGAACCGGTGAACGCGGCGGTCTTCAAGTCCGCCGCGTCCTTTGTCAGCGCAAAAATCACAGGCGCCTCCGGAACGCAGGAACTGGAACTTCGCAAGGCCAAGGAAGATTACTATGCCAAGACCTCGGTGCTTCCGGGCGTCTATAAAGTGCCGGCGGCGGTTGGCACCGGACTGGATAAATCGCTGGACGATTTCCGCAACAAGAAGATTTTCGACTTCGGGTTTCAGGATCCGAACAAAGTAGAAATACATGAAGGCGCAAAGTCGTATTTCCTGGCCCACTCTGGTTCGGACTGGTGGGGCCCTGACGGCAAGAAATTGGATGACTCAAGCGTCCAGGCATTGCTCAGCAAACTGCGTGATCTTTCTGCGGAAGCGTTTCCGGACTCCGGTTTCACCGCGCCGATGATGGAGATCACCGTAACATCCAACGACAACAAGCGCGTAGAAAAGGTTGCTGTTGCAAAGAGTGGAGAGAACTACATCGCGAAACGCGAGAACGAGCCCGCGCTCTACGAATTGACGGCTTCCGCGATTCCTGACTTGGAGAAAGCTGCTTCGGAACTTAAGCCTGCGGCACCTCCCTCATCCGCGCCGGCGAAGAAGAAGTAGTAGTCCCGTCCTTCGCCCTGCCAAGGTGCATCGGGTGTCGGCTGATTGGCGGGTCGCCCTGGTGCACCCGAGAATTGTTTAACCCGATGCCGTTCGTCCGACTTTCTTTCTCAATTCCGGCGCGATGAACCCGCCATTGACACAAAACTTTTTGAAGATCAGATCCATCACGCGTTCTTCAGCCGGCGTTTCCGGTTCTTGCAGAAAGTTCGACCAGCAGGCAATTTGTCCTCGATCGGCAGAAATGACATCCGCCAGCGCTGGATAATCCATCGCACCCGGATGGAGCGCATTCTTAGTGTGCTTTTAACAATCGACAAAAACCTGTGACCGTGGAACCTGTGGTGTGAATACGGTCCGACGACGCTGCGTGACCGAACGTAGAGCTAAATATGCTCATTCCGAATGTTACTTCAACGATGGATTCGACAGGCACGTCTGGTTTGTCCATCAATGCGTCTCACGATATCGCAGGATAATCGCTCGGCCGGAAACTAGCCACAGCTTGGGCCTCATCCTCAAAGCTCTCGATAATGTCCAGCAGGTGAAACACAGTCAGTACCTTCCGCACTCGGTCGGACGGGCACAGCAACTTGAGGTCGCCACCCTGCCGCCTGACGGAGACATAAGTCCCCACAATAATTCCCACGCCGGAACTGTCAACTTGAGTCAGTCCTCTCAGGTTCAACAACAACTTGCGCGCGCCGCTTGCGAGCAATTTTTTCAGATAGTTGCTCAGCAACTCGCTCTCGCCGCCGCCGATAGTTGCTCGCCCGCGAAGGTGCACTATGGTGACGTCGGTGGTTTCCTGGCTTGAGATTTCAAGGCCCAAATGAGCTACCTTTGTGATTGTTCGCGCTGACAATACGAGCACGCCGCGCGTCTCAGGTGCAAACTATCGGCAGCGTAAGTTCTCTTCGCGTGCGACTGAAAAGGCGTTTGATGAAAATTATGGCGCTCCCTAGGAGACGATTTTGGAACTTTCTTGAACCAATTCCTGGCGCACTGCCCCGACCCGTTCGGTGCTGTGCCCCGGCTTCGAGAGTACACAAGCTGCTAGCTACGCGGAAAGTCTAGATTCCTAGGCCAGTGACGAAGCTGACTATTTTAGCTGCAACACCAACGACAGCGGGCGCGGCTTCCTTCAGGCCTTCGCCCGTAACACTGAGAAATGAATTCAGACGGTCGGAAAAGGGGTCGAAGCTAAGCTTCAATCCCTCGCTCACCGAGAGATCCTGAAAGAACTTGTTTATTCCGGCGCTTCTTGACCTGCAGCTACATGAATAGTAAATGGGATGCATTGTCAACTCTCGCCGCCCTTGAGTTGGACCGAAGATGGACTGAACTGTGGCGGAAATGACAGCGACGAAAAGACGAGGAGAACTGAGTTAAAACGAAACTGGGCCAACGGTAGCGTTGGCCCACCTTGCCCGTTTAGATTTAGCGGCATTGAGTTGAATACTGCGTGTTGATTCAGCGACCGTGGGCTCCGCCGCCACCTCCGTGGCCGCCTCCACTAAAGCCGCCACCGCCACTGTGGAAGCCTCCACCGTAGCTCGCACCACCGTGGAAGCCGCCGGCTGGGGCGTCATGGAATCCACCGCTGCCCGAACTTATGAAGCCGCGTGGGCCGGAGTGGAAGCCCAGACTACCGACGCGCGCTGCGGAAGGAGAACCTAAATTATGAGCTGTGGAGTTTGACATATTGTGGAGGCCAGTCGCATAGCGGGGATCGTCTGGATAGTGAGTGCCAGCGCCCCAATTGTGGTAGTCGGGGCTGAAGTGATGATAGTGCCGTGGGTACCCATAGCCAAAGCCCGGCGCACCGTAGACGTAAAACGGCGAGTAAAAGCCCCAGCCAAAAGGACTGTAGAAGATTCCCTCGCCAGGAACAAATGTGAATGCACTGAACCAGGGATCCCACCACCAACCTCCAACCCACGCTGGCCCGCCCCACGGGCCCCAGCCATAGTTCGCGAAGTAGCCTGCCTGGTCAACGTTGGCTTCGCCGAGATAAGCGGAGCGCAAACTGCTCCAGCGGTACAAGTCATCGTCCTCGGCGGAGTTGCGGTCGAATTTCTGAGACGCGAGAGCCAAGTCTGTTTGCAACATCAATTCGTGCCCGCCTTTCACCGTAGTGGCCTTTCTGCCGTTGGTGACTTCGGCTTTCCCGTCGAAGACGCGGAGTTGTTGATTGTCCAGCTCAAAGTCGTATAGGCCGGCTTTCAGCAGCCTGGCGGTCAAACCGTCTTGCTGCACGCGAATGTTGTTCTGGGGATAGATTTGATCGACTTCGACCATGGCTTTGCCGTGGCTGAGCTCGATTTGGGTATCGATCAGGCTGGAAGAGATCATGCGCACGGAACTTTCGCTGCCGAGCCGGAGAAACACCCCTGGAGTCAGCAGGACTTCCGCTTTGCCGGCTTCAGTGGTCAACGATTGGCCAAGGCCTACCTCGGTAGACCCAACGGATTTCTCGTCCAGGGTTTGATTGTCAAGCGAGACTTGTCCTTCGACGTAGTTGACCGTTCCCGGTCGAGCGCTCCTAAAGTTGGCGATACTTAGGTTGTCGGCCTCGGCCCACGCCGGTACCAAACCAAGCGCCAAAAACAAACTCAAAAATTTCAGGAACCTAGAGAACCTCATACCGCACCTTCTTTCTGCCCTCTATTAGCTTAGATGTAGTTTTGGTATAGGAGGTAACGGTTGTCTCAATAGGGCAGAAAGAAGTTGCGTTGGGGACAGTCCAAAGTCGTTTCGGGCACAAGAAGCTGCCGCATGTTATGTACGTTTAGATGCAAGAAGCGAAAGCCAGGATATCCGGAAGTTCCTAGCCTGAAGCCACGCGCTATCGAGTCCTAGCCGCAGTTTACGAAATAGCACCAACAATTTCTGTAGTGATCTAATCCATTAACCGAGCCCGCCGACCTCGCAACACAGAAAACGCCGGTCCAATGCGGGTATTTCGATAGCCTGCTGCGTCTGGCGGTGCGTTGTCGAGGCAAAGTTTCTGAGTCAAAAAATGTATACACTAAAAATGGATCGATAATCTCCTGGGCCCGCCACCTGGATGTTCGTTGGTATTGGCATTACAGCCGTTGTATATGATAGTTCTGCAACACATACACTATCGATGGTAGTTTGCCCTTGACAGCAACAATGTGTTGTATACACTAAATATCGTGGCCAGCCTCCAGCGCAAGATCATCCATGGACGCCCCTACTACTACCTCGTCGAGTCTCGGCGCGTGAACGGACGACCTCGTCCTGTCGTCGTGCAGTACTTGGGCTCGGCCAATACCTTGCTCCAACGCCTTCAGCAGCCCCAGGCGGAACCCACCCGTGCTCGTCTCTCTCAGTTTGGCGGTGTCGCTGCCCTCTATGACCTCGCCCAGCAACTCCGTTTGGTCGAACTCATCGATGAGCACGCCTCCAAACGTCACCAGGGCCCTTCGCTTGGTCAATACATGCTGGTGGCCGCCATCAACCGCTGCCTGGCGCCTACCAGCAAACTGCAGATGCCCGCGTGGCTCCGCAGCACCCCCCTGCTGCGTTGGTTGGGTCTTTCCGCCGCACAGTTTTCTGCTCCGCGCTTCTGGGACAACATGGAACTCTTGGGAAAGAAACAGATCGCCGCCATTAGCGAGGCGCTCGCTCAGCGTTTGATAGCGACCTGCCAGCTGGATGTGAACAGTTTGGTTTTCGATTGCACCAACTTCGATACCTTCATCGATACGGAAAACCACAGCCGACTGCCTCAGCGAGGTCATGCCAAAAGCAAACGGACGGATCTTCGCATCGTGGGACTGGCTCTGCTAGTGAGCGTCGACTTTCACGTTCCTTTACTGTGGAAGGTCTATCCGGGCAATCAGCATGACAGCATCACCTTTGCCCAGGCCTTGCAAGAACTCACCAAGCGGTACCAGGTTTTGGCCCGCCATTGCCGGTCCATCACCTTGATCTTTGATAAGGGCAACAACTCCGCCACCAATCAGGAGATTCTTGACGCTAGCCATTTCCATTTCGTTGGTTCGCTGGTACCGACCCACTTCGCCGACCTGCTGGCTCTCCCGGTCGAGAAATTTCAGGAGCTCGAAGATGCGCGCCTCAAACCAACTCGGGCCTGGCGCGTCACGCGTCAGGTCTGGGGGCAGGAACGCACCCTGGTGATCACCTTCAGTCCGGAACTGCAACGCAAGCAGATTCGCGGTATCGAGCAGCACCTATCGAAAAAGCGGCGGGCCTTAGAAGAACTCCAAGCCAAGCTGCGGCGCTCGCAGAAGCCGGGCGCTAAAGGTAAAGGCTATAGCCGCGAAAGTCTCACCAAGCGAGTGCGACAGATATGTTCGGGCCAGCACATCTCTAAAATTCTGCGCGTTTCGGTGATCGAAAAACGCCGCAAACTGAAGCTCTTCTACCGGACCGATGCCTCCGCCTTCGCCCAAATCAAGGAACATCAATTAGGGAAACGCATCTTGTTTACCGACCAGAAGAGCTGGAGCAATGAGCAGATTATCCTCGCCTATCGCAGTCAATCGCAGGTCGAGAGTGCGTTTGCGGATATGAAAGATCCCCACTTCCTGAGCTGGGAGCCCATGTTCCACTGGACCGATTCCAAGATCCGGGTCCATGCCTTCTACTGTGTGTTGGCATTAATTTTGGGAAGTCTGCTCCAGCGCCGGGCGGCGCAGAACGGTTTATCCCTAAGCCTGCAGGCGCTATTCAAGGCTCTCAACGGAATCCAAGAAGTGACCAATGTGTTCCCGCCCGCGGGCAAGCCCGGCTCGCCAGGGCGGCCCCACGTGAAGACCACCCTCACGGAAATGGATGACACGCAGCAGGCGCTTTTTCGCCTCCTCGCCCTGGATCGCCACCGGCACACCTGATTACGTCAATTTAGGCTATACAAGCCGAGGCCTCGCAAAACAAGCTCTGATGCGGCTTTCGCGCAAATCCCTCGCTATATTTCGTAAACTGGGGCTAG
>Ga0306920_100006823_pt1 | contig 14965 bp, 11 predicted proteins | sample flu12Cox44000170_FD_204666 | JGI IMG/M metagenome (GOLD analysis project Ga0306920, IMG submission 204666) | Lab enrichment of tropical soil microbial communities from Luquillo Experimental Forest, Puerto Rico - flux4day.12C.oxic.44.000.170 (v2)... | ecosystem: Environmental > Terrestrial >... | reverse complement strand
CCAGCCGATACGTTCCCCCGACGGTCCAGAACTCCCCGAGGGGATAGCTCGCCCGGATGTCGCCCCCGAGCCGCTCCTCCGTGTAGTCGGAGTAGTCGCGGAGGCGGTCGTAGATGTCGAAACCGGCCCGGAGCGGCAAGTCGAGGAAGTACGGGTCGGTGAACCCGAGGAGGCCCAGGCGGGAGTTCGCTCCGAGGCGAAGCCGGAGGAACACCTCGTACCCGCGTCCAAAGAGGTTCCGCTGGGTCACGTCGAGGGTGCCGAAGATCCCATCGAGCGAGCTGTAGCCGGCTCCGATCGAGAAGAGCCCGGTCGACCGCTCCTTGACCGTGATGTCGACCACGACCTTGTCCGGCGACGACCCCGGGGACGTCCCGGTGTTGACCTCGTCGAAATACCCGAGGTTCATCAGGCGCTGCCGGCTCCGCACCAGCTTCTGATAGTTGTAGAGGTCGCCCTCGGCGAGGCGCAGCTCGCGACGGAGCACCTTTTCCGAGCTCTTCGAGTTCCCGGTGATGTTGATGCGCTCGACGTACACCTCGCTCCCCTCGACGATGGCGAAGGTGACGTCGACGAGCAGCTTCTCGACGTCGTTCTTGGTCTCGGGATTCACCTCGGCCCGGGCCCGTCCGATCTCGGCGTAGGCGTCACTGATGGCCCGGAGACTGTCGCCCACTTGCTTCCGGCTGAAGATGTCCCCCGACTTGAACTTGATGAGGGGCCGGAGCTGCTCGTCGGTGAGGACCTCGTTGCCCTTGAGCGCGACCGTGCCCACCCGAAACTGGGGACCCTCGACGACCCGGACGCGCAGGGTCACCTTCCCGCGCTGGAGGTCGGGAATGATCTCTTGACTCTCCACCCGCGCCTGCACGTAGCCGTTGTCCGCGTACAGGTTGACGATGCGGTCGCCGTCGTCCTCGAAGACCTTGCGGTGGAGCTTGGAGAACGGCAGCACCCAGAGGAAGCGCTCCTTCGTCTCCATGGCCGCCTTGATCTGCCGGGCGCTGAGCGCGTGGTTCCCCTCGATCACGATGCGATCGATGTAGATCTTCTTGCCTTCCTCGATCCGCATGACGACCCGCACGTCCCCTTCGGGTGTGGGCTCCGTGCGCGGGGTGACGGTCGCCCCCAGGAAGCCGTCCTCCTCGTACTTCTCGCGGATGGCTTCGGCGGCGCGCTGGATCTCGGCCGGGTTGTACAGCCCGCCCACCCGAAGGGCGGCCTTCTCTTTGACCTCGTCGACCTTGCCTTCGCGGATCCCCTCGTAGCTCACCTCGCGCAGGAGGGGGCGCTCCACGACCGCGAAGACGACGCGGACCCCGCCCTCGAACTCCTCGGTCCGGACCTGGACGTCGTCGAAGAAGCCCAGGGCGAAGATGGCCTGGACGTCCGCCCGCAGCGCGGCGGCCGAGAAGGGGTCGCCGATCTTGGTCTGGACCCGGTTCAGGACGGCGGCCGCCTGGATGCGCTTGTTGCCCTCGACCGTGATGTCCCGCACCGTCGGCTGGCTCTGGGGCGCCTCCTGGCCCCCCGCCTGCCCCAGCCACCCGAGGCACGCGAGCACGAAAAAAGCGGAGAGGACGACCCCTCCGCTCGCCGACCGGGGACGTGGGACGCCGCGCGTCCTCACGAGTCGGGCCACGGGGCCGGCAGGGATCAGTGCTCCGCCAGGTTCAATGACGGCTCGGCGAGCGGGGCGAAGCCGAAGCCCTCCCCCTCCACCCGCACCTCGATCTGGGCGCCGTCTTGGATGCGCCCGGCCACGATGGCCTCGGCCAGGGAGTCCTCGATGTGCTTTTGGATCGTCCGCCGCAGCTGGCGGGCGCCGTACGTCTGGTCGTAACCCTTGCGAATGAGGAGCGCCTCCGCCTCCGGGGTGAGCTCGATGCGGATCCCCCGCTCGTCGAGCTGCTTGTTCACCCGCTCGATCATGAGGCTCACGATGCCCTTGATGTGCTCCTCGAGGAGGGAGTGGAAGACGATCACCTCGTCGATCCGGTTGACGAACTCCGGCCGGAAGCCCCGGCGGAGCTCTTCCAGGACCCGCTCCTTCATCCGCTCGTAGTTGTCCTCGGTCGACTCCGTGAGGAAGCCAGGGCTGGCGCGCTTGCCGATCAGCTGCGTGCCGAGGTTCGAGGTCATGATGAGGATCGTGTTCTTGAAGTCGACGACGTGGCCGAGCGAGTCGGTCAACCGTCCGTCGTCCAGGACCTGGAGGAGCATGTTGAAGACGTCGGGGTGCGCCTTCTCGATCTCGTCGAAGAGGACCACCGAATAGGGCCGCCGCCTGACCTTCTCGGTCAGGAACCCGCCCTCCTCGTAGCCCACGTAGCCCGGGGGGGCCCCGAGCAGTCGCGACACCGAGAACTTCTCCATGTACTCCGACATGTCCACCCGGATCAGGGCGTTCTCGTCGCCGAAGAGAAACTCGGCCAACGCCCGGGCCAGCTCCGTCTTCCCGACTCCCGTCGGCCCCAGGAAGATGAACGACCCCACCGGCCGCTTGGCGTCCTTCAAACCCGCCCGCGACCGCCGGATCGCGCGGGACACCGCCCGGATGGCATCGTCCTGCCCCACGATCCGCTGGTGCATCACCTCTTCCATGCGAGCGAGCTTCGCCGACTCCTTCTCCTCGAGGCGCGACAGGGGGATGCCGGTCCAGCGCGAGACGATGTACTCGATGTCCTCCTCGCCCACGACGGACTGCTGGCGGTTCTTGTTCTTCTCCCACTCGCGCTTCAGGTCCTCGTCGCGCCCGCGGAGGGCCTTCTCCTTCTCCCGGAGGGAGGCGGCCTTCTCGAATTCCTGGGCCTCGAGGAACATGTCCTTCTCGCGAACCACCCGCTCGATCTCGCGCTCCAGCTCCTTAACCTCGGCGGGCGGGGTCATCGACTGGAGCCGCGTGCGGCTGGCCGCCTCGTCGATCACGTCGATGGCCTTGTCGGGGAGCTGCCGCTCGGTGATGTGACGGTCGGCCAGCTTGACGGCGGCGTCGATGGCCGCGTCGGAGATCTTCACCCGGTGGTGGGCCTCGTACTTGGGTCGGAGCCCCTTGATGATCTCCACCGCCTCCGACACCGAAGGCGCTCGCACGATGATGGGCTGGAAGCGGCGCTCGAGGGCCCCGTCCTTCTCGATGTGCTTCCGGTACTCGTCGAGGGTGGTCGCCCCGATGCACTGGATCTCGCCTCGCGAGAGCGCCGGCTTCAGCATGTTGGAAGCGTCGATCGCCCCCTCGGCCGCCCCCGCCCCGATGAGCGTGTGCAGCTCGTCCAGGAAGAGAATGACGTTCTCCGACTGCCGAATTTCCTTCATGACCGACTTGAGCCGCTCCTCGAACTGGCCGCGGTACTTGGTCCCCGCCACCAGGGCCCCCAGGTCGAGCTGCAGGAGCCGTCGGCCGATCAGGACGTCGGGAACGTCGTGGTTGACGATCTTCTGGGCCAGCCCCTCGACGATGGCCGTCTTGCCCACCCCCGGCTCGCCGATCAGGACGGGATTGTTCTTGGTCCGGCGGGAGAGGATCTGGATGACCCGCTCGATCTCGGTCTCGCGACCGATCACGGGGTCGAGCTTCGATTCCCGCGCGAACTGGGTCAGGTCTCGGGCGAACTCGTCGAGGACGGGGGTTTGGCTTCGCTTCTTCGGCTTGGGATAGTACTGGTCCCCCAGCAGCGCCAGGGTCTCCTGGCGCACCTCGTCCAGCCGCGCGCCGAGGGACTCCAGGATCTTGGCCGCGATCGATTGCCCCTCTTTCATCAGGCCCAGCAGGAGGTGCTCGGTCCCGATGTAGTTGTGGCCGAGCTGGCGCGCCTCCTCGATGGACAGCTCCAGCACGCGCTTGGCCTGCGGGGTGAAGGGCACCTCCCCGAAGGTGAGCGTCTTCGGAAAGCCGGCGAGGGCGCGCTCCACCTCGCTCTTGACCGTCTCGAGCCGTAGCCCGAGCCGCTGGAGGACGGCCGTGGCAATCCCCTCGCCGTCGCGGATCAGGCCCAGCAGGATGTGCTCGGTGCCGACGAAGTCGTGGCGGAAGCGCCCCGCCTCTTCGCGAGCCAGGATGATCACCCGCCGCGCACGCTCGGTGAATCGCTCGAACACATCCCCTCCCTGCGCGGACTGTGCCCGCGCCCCGCCCACCTGGCCTTGGGGACCGGGCGTCGACGTCAGTGCCCCGTCCAGTGAAGGATATACCGCCACCGCCTGCCTGTCACGGAAAAACTTCGTGCCAGGACAGGCACTTACGCGGCGTCAGGCCTCCACCACGGCGCGCCCTTCCACCAGCCGCACGACCCGATCCGCCCGCCGGGCGAGGTCGAGGTTGTGGGTGGCGATCACGAAGGTCGCGCCACGCTCCGCCTGGAGCCGCCCGAACAGCTCGAACACCCCTTCGCTCGTTTTCGGGTCCAGGTTGCCCGTCGGCTCGTCGGCGAGGATCACGGCCGGGCGCGCGACCAGGGCGCGGGCGAGCGCGACGCGCTGCTGCTCGCCTCCCGACAGCTCGCCGGGGCGGTGCGTCATCCGCTCGGTCAGCCCCACCTCCCGGATGGCGTCCTCGGCGAGCCGTCGGGCCTCCGCGGCCGGACGGCGCTGGATCAGCGCCGGCAGCATCGCGTTCTCGAGGGCCGAGAAGTCGGCCAGCAGGTTGTAGAGCTGGAACACGAACCCGATCTCCTCGCGACGGAATCGCGTGAGCTCGGCGTCCGTCCGGGCGAAGAGGTCCTCGCCCCGGAACCGGACCCGGCCGGCCGTCGGTCGGTCGAGCGCCCCGAGGACGTGGAGGAGCGTCGACTTGCCGACCCCGGAGGCTCCCACGACCGCCACCAGCTCACCGGTAAGAATCGTGAGGCTCACCCCGCGGAGGACCCGGAGCACCTCGCCCGCCGTCCGGTATTCCTTCTCGACCCCCTCCGCCACGACCAGCACGGGCCGAGACCCGCCGTCGGCGCTCGGCCCCCCTGCGACCCCGGTCGGCCCGGCCGACCCTCCCGCGGCCGGGTCACTCATAGCGGAGGACGTCCACGGGGTGGAGCCGCGCCGCCTGCCGTGACGGGTAGATGGTGGCGAGAAACGACAAGACGAGGGCGGACAGCGCGATCAGGACCAGCTCGGGGGGATGCATCTTCATGGGCAGGTCCGAGATCTGGTACACGTCCCCTGGGATCTTCACGATGTGGTAGCGGTCCTGGACGAGGCCAATCGTCACCCCGAGCAGCGTACCGACCACGGTGCCCACGATCCCGATGAGGACGCCTTGGGCCATGAAGACCAGGGTCAGGCTCCCCGCGCTGGCACCGAGGGAGCGCAGGACGCCGATCTCCCGGCGCTTCTCCGCCACCATCAGGATCAGGTGGCTGATGATGGCGAAGGCGGCCACGAAGATGATCAGGGTCAGGATCACGAACATGGCGGTCTTTTCCAGCTGGATGGCCGAGAACAGATTCCGGTTCATCTCCGTCCAGTCGCGCGTCCAGTAGGGCAGGCCGAGCGCGCGCCCGAGGCTCCGGGCGATGGCCCGGGCCCGGTAGACGTCGTCCACGCGCACCTCGATCCCGGACACCCGCCCGCCAAGATCGGCGAACTGCTGGGCGGTGGGGAGGGCGGTGTAGGCAAGGGCAGCGTCGTACTCGTAGAGCCCGATCTCGAAGACGGCCACCACGCGGAGCGGGCGCATCTTCGGGATGTTGCCCACGGCCGTCACCGCGCCGCGCGGGGAGATGGCCAGGACCGTATCGCCCACGAAGGCCCCGAGGGTCCGGGCGAGCTCCCGTCCGAGAGCGATGGTGGGCTCGCCCCGGTAGAGGTCGGTGAGGCTTCCCTGCTTGACCCGTCGCTCGAGGTCGCTCCGCCCGACCACGGGGTCGATGCCGCGGAGGACGACCCCGGTGGCGGCGTCCGCCTTCGAGAGCATCACCTGCTGGAGGACGAAGGGCGCCGCCGCCCGGACCCCGGGCTCCCTCCGGATCCGCGCGAGAACCCGGTCGACGTCCTCGATGCCGCGGCCCGACACGTCGGACACCAGGATGTGGGCGGTGGTGCCCAGGATCTTCCCCCGCAGCTCGTCCTCGAACCCGGACATCACGGCAAGGACCACGATCAGGGCCATGACGCCGAGGGCCATCCCGGCGGTCGCGATCACGGTCAGGAGCGACAGGAACCCACGCCCGCCCTTGGCCCGGAGGTAGCGAAGGCCGACGAACAGCTCGAACGGGGGCGTCACGGGGTCGGAAGATCCTCGGGCGTCCCGGCTTCGGGGCGAAGGAGGGGGAAGAGAATCACCTCGCGGATCGACGCGCGGTCGGCGAACAGCATGGTCAGCCGGTCGATGCCCACCCCCTCCCCGGCCGTGGGCGGCAAGCCGTACTCGAGGGCGCGGAGGTAGTCCTCGTCCAGGCGCTGGGCCTCCTCGTCGCCGGCCTCCCGCGCCCGGAGTTGGGCCTCGAAGCGGCGCCGCTGCTCGTGGGGATCGTTCAGCTCGGAGTACGCGTTGGCCAGCTCCATGCGGACGACGAAGAGCTCGAAACGTTCGACCAGGGCCGGGTCGGCCCGCTTCTGCTTGGCCAGGGGCGACAGCTCGGTCGGGAAGTCCACGACGAACGTCGGCTGCACCAGCGTGGGCTCGACGAAGGTCTCGAACACGTCCTTCCACAGCTGCGACACGGACGTGTCCGCATCCCACCGCCAGGCGGCCGCCGCCCGGCCGGCCCGGCTGGCGGCGGCCGCGCCCGCCTTCCTCACCACCTCGCGGTCGCGTACCGCCTCGGGCGGGAGCCCGAGGGCTTCCGCCACGCCCTCCAGATACGAAAGCCGGCGCCACGGCGGGGTCAGGTCGACCTCCACCCCCTGGTACGTGATCCGGGGGCCTCCGCGGATCGTCCGGGCCAGCTCCACCAGCAACGCCTCCGTCAGCTCCATCAGGTCGCGGTAATCCGCATAGGCCTGGTAGAACTCGAGCATCGAGAACTCCGGGTTGTGCTCGGTGGACACACCCTCGTTCCGAAAGATCCGCCCGATCTCGTAGACCCGGTCGATCCCTCCGACCACGAGCCGCTTCAGGTACAGCTCGAGGGCGATCCGGAGGTAGAGGGGCATGTCCAGGGCGTGGTGATGGGTGGCGAACGGCCGCGCCGACGCCCCCCCCGGGATCGCCTGCAGGGTCGGCGTTTCGACTTCCAGGAAGCCCCGGGCGTCGAGGAAGGCGCGGATCCCCTGGATGAGCCGCGCCCGGAGCTGGAACACCTCCCGCACGCCTGGGTTCACGAGGAGGTCGACGTACCGCTGGCGGTAGCGGGTGGCGACGTCCCGGAGCCCGTGCCACTTCTCGGGCAGCGGCCGGAGCGACTTGCCGAGGAACGTCCACTCCTTGACCTGGACGGTCAGCTCCCCCGTCCGCGTCCGCATGAGCTCGCCCTGCACGCCGACGAAGTCCCCGACGTCGAGGTCCACCCACCCGGCGTAGGCGTCGGCGAGACCATCGGCCCGGGCGTAGAGCTGGACGGCTCCCGTGCCGTCCTGGAGGTGCGCGAAGCAGGCCTTGCCGTGATGGCGGAGCGAGACGAGGCGGCCGGCCACCGCGACGTGACCAGCGGCCCGCAGGTCCTCCTCGCTCGCCGCGCCGAACCGGGCGTGCAGCGGGCCGGCGAAGTGGGAGACGGCGTACCCGCTCCCGAACGGGTCGACGCCCGCCGCCCGCAGCCGATCGAGCTTTTCCAGGCGTCGGCGGCCCACCTCGCTGACCGGCTCGGGCGTCACTTGCGGACCTGAAAGAGGAAGGCCTCGACGAAGGCGTCGATCTCCCCGTCCATGACGGCGTCGACGTTCCCGACCTCGAGGTTGGTCCGGTGGTCCTTGATGAGCTGGTAGGGGGCGAAGACGTAGGAGCGGATCTGGCTCCCGAACGCGATCTCCTTCTTGTCGCCCGTCAGCTGCTCGAGCTCGGCCTTCCGCTTTTGGTCGGCCATCTGATAGAGCCGCGCGCGAAGGACCCGCAGGGCGGTGTCCCGGTTACGGAGCTGGGATCGCTCGTTCTGGCAGGACACGACGATGCCGGTCGGCAGGTGCGTGATCCGGACCGCGGAGTCCGCGGTGTTCACCCCCTGGCCGCCCGGTCCCGAGGCCCGGAACACGTCGACCCGGATCTCGTCGTCCTTGACCACGACCTCGATGTCCTCGACCTCGGGCATCACGGCGACCGAGGCGAACGAGGTGTGGCGGCGACGGGCCGCGTCGAAGGGCGAGATGCGCACCAGGCGGTGAACCCCGGTCTCGCCCTTGAGGTAGCCGTAGGCGTACTCCCCGGTCACCTCGAGGGTCGCCGACTTGAGCCCCGCCTCGTCACCGGGCAGCAGGTCGACCGCCTCCACCTTGTAGCCGTGGCGCTCCGCCCAGCGCGTGTACATGCGAAGCAGCATCTGCGCCCAGTCCTGGGATTCGGTGCCGCCGGCACCCGCGTGGATGGACACGATCGCCGTCTTCCGGTCGTGCTCGCCGGAGAGCACGACGGTCAGCTCGAAATCGCGGATGGCCTGACGCACGCGCTGGAGCCCGCCCTGGATCTCCCCCTCCAGGCTCTCGGCCCCGTCTTCCAAGGCCATCTCCCAGAGGAGGCGCACCTCGGACAGCTCGTGCGCCAGCTCGCCGGCCCGGGTGACCAGGCGGGCGAGGTCGTTCCGCTCGCGAATCAGCCCCTGGGCGCGCTTGGCGTCGTCCCAGAACTCGGGGGCCGCCATCTCCTGGTCGACGGCAGCCAGCCGGGCTTCCCTGGCGGGGAGGTCAAAGATGCCCCCGGAGATCGTCGAGGCGACGATCCAGCTCGGCGAAGTCGCGGCGCAGCTCGCCGAGCATGGATCAGCGTCCCCTCCGGCGGAGCCTCGCCACGCGGATGGGCACCGCGATGGCGGCGAGCGCGGTGGCGGACACCGCGCTCATCGCGTGGGCGAACAGGTCGCCGTGGCGCGTATAGAAGGTCCCGCCCGTGCTGAGGGGCACCTCGACGTGGAGACTCCCCCGCCGGCCCAGCGGGAGCGCCTCGACGATGGCGCCCGACGGAGCGACGAGCGCCGACACGCCGGTGTTGGCCGCCCGGCCCACGGCCACGCGGTTCTCCACCGCCCGCAGCGGGACCATGGCCAGGTGCTGGAGCGGCCCGCTCGAGTCACCGACCCACGCGTCGTTCGTCAGGTTCAGCATGAAGGTCGCCCCCTCCGCTACGAATCGTCGGAACAGGCTCGGGAAGATGACCTCGTAGCAGATGACCGTCCCGAAGGGCGCCCCGGCCAGAGGAAACACCGTCGTCGTGCGACCCGGGCTCACGTCCCGGAGCTCCGTCGCGACGGCGTCCACGAACAAGAGGAGCCGCTTGAGGGGAACGTATTCCCCGAACGGCACGAGGTGCATCTTATCATAGCGTGCGCTGACGCCCGAGCCGCTCACGAGGAGGGCGGTGTTGAGGTAGCGGGCCTCGGGTTGCGATGCGCTCGCCTCGAACGGGCTACGCGAGCGCTCACCCGGTGCCCCCGCCGGCACCGCGTCGGATGTGCCGACCAGGAGGGGTCGGTCGACGGTGGCGGCCAGCCTCGTGAGACTGGCGAGCATCGCCGGCTCCTCACCGCGGTCAACCGGCACCGCGCCTTCCGGCCACACGACGAGACGGACCCCCGGGGCCGCCCGGCGCGAGAGATCGCCGTAGATCCGGAGTCTGTCCCGCGCGGACGTCGGGTTTGCCGTGACGCCCTGGTCGATGTTCCCCTGGATCAGGGCCACCGGAAGGGTCGCGCCGCTCGGACTCGGGGCTCGCAGGTGGGCGTGGCCGAGGATCGAGGCCGCGCTCAGGACCAGGCCGGCCGCGCCGAGGCCGAGGAGCGCGAGCCCTCGCGTCCGGGCCAGCGCCACGTAGGCGATCGCGGCGTTGACCAGGACGAGCAGGGCGGAGACCCCGTAGACGCCAGTCCACGCCGCCCCCTGGATCAGGGAGAGACGACGGTAGGGGACGTACCCGAGGAGCCCCCATGGGAATCCCGACAGGAGGTGCGTGCGCCCCAGCTCCGCCGTCACCCAGAAGGCGGGCGCGAGCCACACGGCGCCCGACCCGAGGGCGCCTCCTAGGGCCGCAGTCGCCCCGGCGGCGAGGGCCCAGTAGACGGCCAGGTAGGCCGACAGCAGCGCGAGCACGAGCACGGCCACCGGACCGTCGAGTGCCGTGTACGCGGTGAGCGTGTGCGTGAGCCAGGAGAGGAGCGCGACGAAGAAGGCGCCCCCGCCCACCCACCCTTCGACCATGGCCTGGCGGACCGATCCCGCGCTCACGGCCAGGTAGAGGATCGGCGCCAGCGCCACCCAGCCCACCAGATCCCAGCCCGGGCGCGGGTAGGCCAGGTGCAGCGCGAACCCGGCTACGGCGGCGGTCACGACGCGACCGGTCCCGACGCCCAGGACCTGCCTCTCCAGGCGACGGCCGGAAGCGCCCGGCCCCAGAACCCCGAGCGCGGGCTGGCCGCGGCCTACGGGCAGAGCTCCCGCCGCACGCGATCGAGGAGCCCGTTGATGAAGCGGGTCGATTCCTGGGTCGAGAACTTCTTGGCGATCTCGAGCGCCTCGTTGATGGCGACCTTCGGCGGAACCTCGACGCCCCACAAGAGCTCGAAGATCCCGGCCCGCAGGATGTTCCGGTCGACGACCGCCATGCGCTCGAGCTCCCAGTGCTCGGCGAACCGGGTGATGAGCTCGTCGATCTTGGGCTGGTGGGCCTTGGCGCCCCTGACCAGCTGGTCGGCAAAGCCACGCACCGCCTCGGGCACGGTCTGACGCTCCCAGAAGTCGGCGGCCGCCGGGCCGGGATCGGCCAGGCCCCGGACGTCCAGCTCGTAGAGAAGCTGGAGCGCCAGCTCTCGAGCCTGCCGCCGCCGTCCCGCGCGGCGGCGGCGCGGCGCGGTCTCGCCGGCCGGATCGGGAGGCGCGTCCCGGGTCACGATCGGGCCCGGCCTCCGCGGCGGCCAGCCGTCCCCCGCCCCCGTCGATCGCCCACCGCGTCGAAGAGGGCCACCATCTCAAGGGCCGCCCTCGCCGCCTCCTCCCCGCGATTGCCCACCACGCCCCCGGCGCGCGCCACGGCCTGGGCCTCCGTCTCCGCGGTGATCACGCCGAAGGTGGCGGGGACGCCGGAGAGGCGTCCGACCTCGGCGATCCCGCGGGCCGCCTCTCCCGCCACGTACTCGAAGTGGGGCGTCTCCCCGCGGATCACACAACCCAGGCAGACGAGCGCGTCGACCCCCCCGCGGGCCGCCAGCCGAGCCGCCACCTGCGGAATCTCGAACGCTCCCGGCACCCACACCACCCGCACGTCCGACTCCGCGGCGCCGTGACGCAGGAGCACGGCCCGGGCCCCCTCGACCAGTCGCCGGGTGATGGCCTCGTGGAAGCGCGCCGCCACGATCGCGAACCGGCGGCCGCGGGCCGTCGGGAGCGCTCCCGCGAGCGAGGGCGCTCGTCCGGCCATGTCAGGCGGGCCGCCCGACGTTCACGGTCGGCTCGAGAAGAGATGGCCGAGCTTGTCCTGCTTCGTGCGCAGGTAGAACCGGTTCGCCTCGGACGCCGGCACCTCGATGGGGACGCGCTCCACCACCTCGAGCCCGTAGCCCTCCAAGCCGACGATCTTCTTCGGGTTGTTGGTGAGGAGGTGCATCGAGCGAATGCCGAGGTCCACGAGGATCTGGGCGCCGATGCCGTAGTCGCGGAGGTCCGCCTTGAAGCCGAGCGCCTCGTTGGCCTCCACCGTGTCCTTGCCCTGGTCCTGCAGCTCGTAGGCCCGCAGCTTGTTGAGGAGCCCGATACCCCTGCCCTCCTGGCGAAGGTAGACGAGGACGCCGCGTCCCGCCGCCGCGATGATGGCGAGCGCCTTGCCGAGCTGGTCCCCGCAATCACAGCGCTGGGAACGAAAGACGTCCCCAGTCAGGCACTCCGAGTGCATCCGCACGAGGACGGGTTCGTCGCCGCCCGGCTCGCCCATCACCAGCGCCAGCACGATGCGGTCGTCCACCGTCGTCTCGTAGGCGATGGCGGTGAAGGAGCCGTGAGCGGTCGGAAGCACGGTCGTGGCCGCCCGCCGAACGAGCTTGTCCTTCTGGATGCGGTAGCGGATCAAGTCCTTGATCGTGATGAGCGCCAGCCGGTGGCGGCGGGACAGCGCCATCAGCTCGGGTAACCGGGCCATCTGACCGGCCTCGTCCATGACCTCGCAGATCACCGCAGCCGGAGAGCAGCCGGCCAGGCGGGCCAGATCGACCGACGCCTCCGTGTGACCGGCGCGCCGCAGCACGCCGCCCGGCATCGAGCGCAGGGGCAGGATGTGGCCGGGCCGGGCCAGGTCCTCGGGCCGCGTGGCCGGATCGACGAGGGCCCGGACGGTCAGGGCGCGGTCGTACGCCGAGGTGCCCGTGGACACGCCGCGCTTGGCGTCGACGGTGACGGTGAAGGCCGTGCCCATGGGCGCCGTGTTGTCGGCGACCATCATCTCGATGCGCAGCTCGTCGAGGCGCTCTCCCGTCAGGGGGACACAGACCAGACCCCGTCCGTGCGTGGCCATGAAGTTCACCGCCTCGGGCGAGACACGGTCGGCGGCCATGACCAGGTCGCCCTCGTTCTCCCGGTCCTCGTCGTCGACCACGAGGATCATCCGACCTCGTCGGATCTCGGCGATCGCCTCCTCGATGGAGGCGAAGCCCTCCGCCCGTTCACCCGGGGTGTTCATCGTCCCGCTCCCTTCGCCCCGGACCCGCCGACGACCGCCGAACGCTCAGGGGCGGCCGGCGTCATGAGGGCCCGGACGTACTTGCCGATGACGTCCATCTCCAGGTTGACTCGCGCCCCCGGCCCCCGCGAGCCCAGCGTCGTCACCGCCAGCGTGTGGGGGATGAGGGCGACCTCGAATACGTCGGGAGCGAGATGGGCGACGGTGAGACTCACGCCGTCGACGGCCACCGAGCCCTTGGGGATCAGCAGCGATCGAAGCTCGGCCGGCAAGGCGACGCCGAGACGGCGCCCCTCCCCCTCCGGCTGGACGTGGGTCACCCGGCCGACCCCGTCCACGTGGCCGAGGACGAGGTGACCGCTGAGACGAGCATCCAGGCGGAGGGGTCGCTCCAGGTTCACCGGGTTCCCCGGCGTCAGGTCGCCCAGCGTTGTCACTCGCCGCGTCTCCTCGGCCAGGTCGAACTGGAGGTGACCCGACAGCGCCGCCACCACCGTGAGGCACACGCCGTTGATGGCCACGCTCTCGCCCACGGCCAGTCGCCACGCCCCGTCCTCGGGTACCGAGACGGTCAGCCGAACGCCGCGCCCGACCGGGGCCAGCTCCCGCACGCGACCGAGCGCCTCCACGATCCCGGTGAACATCAGGGCGCCACGTCCCCCTCGACCAGGAGGTCCTCATCGAGCCGGCGCGTCGTCACGTCGACCAGGCTCACCGCCGCCTTGAGGGGGCGGCCCTCGCCCCCGACCGCCCCGGGTGCGGCGCGGCCTCCCAGGAGCCTGGGCGCCACGAAGAAGGCGACGCGGTCGACGAGCGAGGCGTCGAGCAGGGCCGCGGCCAGCTCGGGCCCGCCCTCCGCCAGCACCGCCAGCACGCGCCGCTCGCCCAGCACGTGCAGGAGCGCTCGGAGATCGACCCGCGCGCCCTCGCCCGGCAGCTCGATGACCGAGATCCCCCGCGCCCGTAATGCCTCGGCGGCCGACGGCGGGGCCGGGTGCACACAGGCCACCACCGTCCGGGCGGGATCTCCCACCGCGAGGACCCGGGCAGTGGGCGGAACGCGCAGACGGCTGTCGGCCACGACCCGCCAGGGCTCCTTCCCCGAGCACTCCGGATGACGGACGGTCAGCTCCGGATCGTCGGCGAGGACCGTTCCCACCCCGACCAGGATCGCGTCGGCGGCGAACCGCATCCGGTGCGCCTCACGGCGGGCGGCCTCTCCCGTGATCCACCGGGACGCGCCGTCGACGGCCGTGACCTTGCCGTCGAGGGTCACCGCGGCCTTCAGCGTCACGTGCGGCCGTCCACGAGTGACGCGGCAGAAGAAGGCCCGGTTCAGGGCCCGGGCCTCAGCTTCGCGGAGGCCGACCTCGACGCTGATGCCGGCCGCGCGGAGGCGGGCAATCCCCCGGCCGTTGACCAGCGGAAACGGGTCTCCCACCGCCGCCACCACCCGGCTCACGCCCGCCTCCACGAGGGCGTCCGCGCAAGGTGGCGTCTGTCCGTGGTGCGCGCAGGGCTCGAGGGTCACGTAGCAGGTGGCGCCCCGCGCCCGGGCGCCGGCAACGCCCAGGGCCGCCGCCTCGGCGTGAGGCGTGCCCGGGCCGCGGTGGGCCCCCTCGGCCACCAGCACGCCGTCCCGCACCAGCACGGCGCCGACCATCGGGTTCGGCGACGCCAGGCCCAGTCCGGTCGCGGCGAGGACTAGGGCTCGGTCCATCCACTCCGCGTCGCCGTGGAGTGGGCGATCGTCGGCCACGTCAGGCTCCGACGAGAGCGGTGACGAACGCGTCGGGATCGAAGGTGGCCAGGTCTTGGAGCTGCTCCCCCGCCGCGATGAGCTTGATGGGCAGACCCAGCTCGCGGTAGATCCGGACCACCACGCCGCCCTTGGCCGTCCCGTCGAGCTTGGTCAGCACGAGACCGGTCAGACCGAGCGCGTCGTGGAAGATCCGGGCCTGGGCGATCCCGTTCTGGCCGGTGGTGGCGTCCAGCACGAGGAGCGTCTCGTGAGGCGCCCCGGGAGCCTGGCGGCCGATCACGCGCTTGACCTTGCCCACCTCGGCCATGAGGTTCGCCTTGGTGTGGAGCCGCCCGGCCGTGTCGACGACCAGCACGTCGGCATGGCGCGCCTGGGCCGCCTTCACGGCGTCGAAGGCCACGGCCGAGGGATCGGCGCCGGGCGCTTCCCGGATGACGGGCGCCCCGATACGTTCGCCCCAG
>Ga0306920_100006822_pt1 | contig 14965 bp, 12 predicted proteins | sample flu12Cox44000170_FD_204666 | JGI IMG/M metagenome (GOLD analysis project Ga0306920, IMG submission 204666) | Lab enrichment of tropical soil microbial communities from Luquillo Experimental Forest, Puerto Rico - flux4day.12C.oxic.44.000.170 (v2)... | ecosystem: Environmental > Terrestrial >... | reverse complement strand
GTGAGCAGCCCAGCCGGTTACGTCTCTGGCCAACTCTTCCAACATCGGCAACGTGCCTTTGCGGCGCCGGTAGTAGATGGTCTTGGCGACATCCGCTCTGGTGCGGATCGCATTCGGAGGTCGCAGATCTGGTCCCGCCAGATCGGGAAATAGTTCGTGGGCGGTGTCCGGGTCATTGAGATTTTGGGCGTCGTTGAGGAGGCGGTTGCTGACCAGGTCGCCGATGTAGGGGATGGCCCAGCGGTCGCAGGTTTCGATGAAAAAGTTATCCCACAGCAGTTGGATGTCGGAGTAGAGGATGTCGGACTGTTCCGTGACCAGGCGCAGGAGATCGCGAAGAGGAAAGGCCTCCTGCTCGTCACGCTCACGGTACACCGCGGGCATCAGCTTGTAGAGCCGTTCGCGATCGCCAATGTCACTCATGTTCGCCTGCTACTCGGGCAATCCACCCGAGGTAAGAATCACAATGTCTTCCGCCGCCGTTTCCACAAAAGCAAGTTCTGCGGGGAGCACCGCCGGCGGCGGAGGCGCAGGATTTGGCCGCGCCGAGAAGATTCGTAGCGTGCGTTGGATCGGGTCCGCCGTTGCGCCGCGATCAATGAGAAACGCGGCAGTCTGATCCTTAAACTGGAACTCATCGATGTCGACGGAATCGACACCGGGCACTTCCTGAAGCACGCGGTAAATTTCACTCAGCGCCAAGGGCTCGCCAAAATTACGTGTTTCGAACGACAGGGCATCGAGGAGTTTCGCACGCGCGTCTTCTTCGACTTTCTTGGCGATGTAGGCGCCATTGACTCGAACCGTCGCCCGAATCATGATCGGGACCTGAATGAAGTTGTCCAGCAACAATGTGTGATTGGGATCCCGTTCCGTGTTCAGGCTTGCGTGAATCCGCGAGAGATCGCTCTCGGTAAAGAGTCCGCCCTTCTGGGCCGCGATGGTCACATGGATCACGCGCGTCTCGCCGTTCCACACCCAGGTCGCCAGCGCTTTGGCGACTTCGCCGGACGAGCGGACGATGTCCTCGAAGTCCTGGATCGAAACGGCGCGTCCAAAGGTGCGTACGGTAGTCGGGGCATTCTGACGAGCTTGTTCCAGAGCTTCCGGATCCGCGCCTCCGGTGGCGCTCGCTGGATTTGTAACGGATCTCAGCCCAACAGGAAGATCGAGTGGAGACCGAAGCGAAAGGGCTGTAACTCGCCCAGGGAAACCCGATCCTTTGCGATAGCCTGCGACGACATTGCCACGCCCTGAAGGCAAGCGGGCGCCGTTCACACCGTCCCCGAAGCGAATGGAGACGGTGCCGTCATCGGCAAGACGAGTGGTGTAAACCTGCGCGGTCGAAGCCTGGCCAAAGAGCGTTGGTGCTTCCGACCAAAGCACGCTGTTGACGAGAACACGAAGCGTAGACTGTACGCCCGATGGTCCTGCAGACGGCACATACGTGAGAGGCTTCTTCTGCAGCTCAAATTCCTGGAAGATGCTGGAGAGATCACCGTCTCCAAGGGTCTCGTCCTTGACGCTCTCCCCGTGGCTGGCCTGCGCAATGTTGCCGAGCAGAACAGCGGATTTGGGATCGAGCGTGAACGGCGCTTCGGGCTGGAGTCTGATCGCCAGATAATCCTGCACATCGGCACCAAGGAGTCCGGGCAAAATCAGCAGCCGCGTCGGCAGCGTCACCACCCGCACAGTGGAAAAGGCTGGGCCGAGATCCTGCACGCTGAGCGCAGTACGCAGAAGGACTCCGGCTGCGGGAATCGAGGAGGGCGAAGCGCTGAGGCTTACAACAAAGGAACCTATTGGGCCGAACTTCACCGAAAATTCCCGGAGCGGATTCGAAAGAACAATCGGCGGCGATAATTCGGCGGAAAGCAGTCCAACGACTCGCCGGGAATCGGTCGCGGAAAAGCCCAATTCGAGCGCGGTTGTTGGGTCATTGAGTGTTGGCGCGATCTGCAAATCGACGTGTGGCACGCCGGCCAAAACGAGGAGGCGCCCGCCAATCAAGATCACCTTGCTGTCGGCAAACTCGGGAGCACTCGGAAGCGAGTTGCGCAAATGAAGTTGAAGGTTGAAGGCCACCATGCTCGCTGCTATTGGGGATGAACCGCCAAGGGCGACGGTTCGGGCCGGAAGCGAGCCGATGATTACGCTGATCTCGGGAGCGGTGGCAGCGAACGAGAAAAAATTGGGAGCCGGCGCCGAAACCAGTCCTGCGATTGACTGGGATACATCCGATGCCAGTCCCAACTCGAAGGCGGTGGTGGGATCGTCTGGCGTCGCGTGAATGTCGACGTCGACTCCCAGGATACTGCTGCTCGTTACGGTGGCGGCGATCGGCCCCTGAGTCGCATCCTGCAGTAGCACTCTGCGGCCAACGTTGATCGAGACGAGGGACAATCGAGACCCCGAAGTGAACGCGTTATTCTGAATGGTGCGACCGACTTCCACTGTTTGCGCGTCCAAGCGTCGCCCCGGAACGTAGATTGTCTCTTCGGAGACCGCGTCACCCAGGCGATAGCCCCAGAAGCGAATTGGCGCGCCCTTCAGTTCGTGGATCACAGCCAGCCGGCGATCGGTGACTACCGGCGTTGGTGAAACGGTAAGCTTCGTGACAGTGTCCTGAAACGGCGTCGTGGTTGCACCGCTGGCCTTGAACGCTGCCTGCCCCTGGCTCACCCCAGTCACTGTGACCAGTGTGTTGGAGGCGGGCTCGGAGATTAGCAACTGACTCCCAGCCGCGATCCCATCATATTTGGCATCGAGCTCAATCACTCCACCGCTGGCGCTGTAACCGTAGTTAGTCGAAAGGCTGCGAAAGTGCCAGATGAAATTGGATGAGTCGGCCGGGTTCTCTTCCGCTTCCATGTAGTGATCGGGAGTGTTGTATCCGAAGATACGAAAGCTACGCGCGGTCACGAATGCCGTAGACTGAATGTTCCAGTTCGTCCGCTGCACCGGGCCCGTCCAGGTCAGAATTAGTCGATCCTCATCGACTCGCAGGCTGCGAACAATGAGCTCCTCAGTCTCCGACGGGGAGAAGACCAGAAAACGAGTGTTGGGAGAAAGGCCGGCAGCCGCGGCAAGCCCATCGGGTCCGGGCGCAAGAATGGCTGAAACACTTCCTGGAGCAAGCGGAGTGATGCCGATCGGCGCCGGAAGAATGCGCAGGCGATTGAGCCTGCTGTCGGCTGAGATCGCTTCCAGCGTTTCAAAGATCTGCGGCTGCTCTGAATCCTTGGGCACACTTTGCACGCGTAGGCCAACCGGAAGTTCCAGTACCGCATCCTTGTCCAAGGTGAATGCCAGTAAAGTCGTAGCCGCGACTCCGGGGCGTAGATGGTAGTCGAGCAGTCGCGCCATGCGCAGTACGGAGTCCCTCAGCCGGGCTGTCCGTAGAAATCCTTCGTTTGCGATTCGCTCCTGATAGAACGTCAGAATGTCCGCAATCGTCGCCCACATGTCGAGCAGGGTGATGGCATAGTCGTCGTCGCTGCGCGTACGCAGGCTGGACAACGTGCCCATACGAGCGATCTCTTGCAGCATTGCGAGCCGGAACGTGCTGTAGGTTCCGGCACGAAACGCGATCGCAGACAGTCCCGGCCGGTTGTATACGATCAGGGGGGGCGAAGACGGCAGGCTGCAACAACCGCAGGTATTGGGATTCATTTGCCCCCTCCCGCGGTAATCCGGATCACGCCGTTCTCTTTAAAATCGGGATCGTTGTCCAGGCGCGCAATTTCCCACGATCCAATCGGCAATATGCCGGACTCAAGTTCGCCGTTGTCCAACTTTCCAAACCGTCGAAAGACCGTAATGAAGACCGACAACACTCCTTGTACGGACTGGATCGCATCGTAGAGGCGGCTGATGTAAACCGTCTGGCCGAAAGTGAAATTGTCGGGATGGAAGAATCCACGGCTGCCATCGGGATTGATGCGATTGCTCAGAACGAACAACACAGCCTGAACGATATCGGGGCGGAAGTAATCGGGCTTCACGCACAACTCAAACGCCAGTTCCAGCGGAACGTACTCGGCGGAACGGATTTCAAGGTCATAGCCCGCCAGCTTGTATTTGGTCAAGAAGGCGCGCACACGAGTGGCGAGTGTAGGCGAGAGCTGAGTTCTTCCGCCCGGCAAGGTGATGAGATCATCCGGGTCGCGAGGATCGACTCCAACGAAGACCGTGTACCAGCTTCCTGTCCAGCGAAAGTTCGCCACCGCTCCTGCGACTTCCGGAAGTCTGCGCGTCGCAGCGGCGTAATCCTCTCCGGTAACTGCGCGGAACTGCTCGGCGCGAAATTCCGCGGGAGCGATCTGTCGGACGTGCTCAATCGTCTCGGGATCGGTTCCCGCAATAGCGGGAAGCGGATTCCTTAACAACTGGATCGCCGGCCAGAACGGAGCGACTGTGGGCTGAACGGCGTGGGAAAGTGCTTCCGTGCCAACATTTCCATTCCGGCCATTGCCCACCCGATAGACGGCATGGAATGCCGTGGCGCCGGTCGGACGCTCGCCGTATTCATCGTCTCCAAAACGGAGTGTAGGCCGTCCGTCGTCCCCGACCTCGACGGCAAAATCGCGCGAGAATTGAGAGCTGTTGAGGAGATCCGACGTCGGTTGCCACAGTTGGCCTGGGTCAGCTGGAAAATCTACGAGCAAGGCGATTGCGGGCTTAGCCTGCCGGACTGAGCAGGTAAGGTCCATGCGTGGTGTTATCAGCGCCGCGGTAATTGGATCGTAGGACACCGAATCAGGCTGGCACTCCATGGTCAGAGGACTCTTTGACAATCGAAAGCGAAATATCCTGTCGGCGAGTACTGACGGTTGCGGCGTGAATGTTTCGTCCACGGAGCGGCCGTGGTCCGCCAGTACCAGATTGCCGCGAGCCACAGAAACGTTAAGCAGCGGTTCCTGGCCGGGTATAGTTGTTGACAGACACAGCGGAAAGCGCAATGCGTCCCCCCGGGGCCACGTCACGCGAAGAAGGGGAAGCGCTGTGTCGCCCGGACGAAATACCTGGAGCTTTCCTTCCTGGGTCAGCTTGTCGCGATACGCGGGATCTCCCGTGACCTCCACGCGCGCATCGTCCAATCGCACTACCTGACGATGAAGAGGATCCGCATCTGCCGTAGCGCCGGTTTTGGGACCGACGACTTCTTCAAAGAGCAGAAAATCTCCAGCCCCCAGGTTAGGCAGAAAAGCCTGCCGCTCGCCGGGACCGGGCGCAAGCGAATACAAATACGCGATCCGGGCGCCCTTCGGCATGCAACACTCCACATTTCCCCAGGTGTGAATGTTGATGGCGTTGTTTTCGGGGTGCACGGACAAAGGAAAAGTCGTCTCAAATACACGCACCTGCGCCAGCGCGGAATCGGAATCGAAGGAATCGCTGGGGAGGCTGACTTCGGGGATCACCACGTCCGGAACTACACTCTGTGAGCGAAGTGGCGCCGTGATGCGACTAAGAATTTTGGTATGGAGGGGAATCGTCCCGCCGCTATTAACCTGGCAGTGAACAAACGCCCACGCGTTCCGTCCATCGTGCATGGTGTAGTCCACCAGACGGGCGTGTTTCTTCGCGGAGGCACGCTGCCGGGCGGTATCGAGATAGGCTTCGTTGGCGACGGCATCCTGAAAATAGCTGAGGTGGTCTCCCTCGTAGGCCAATAATTCAAGCAGTGCAATTCCGAGATCGGAAGGATTCTGCTCCCGCCAATTCGGGTTGAGCTGCGGAATCAGATCGATCAGGAGGCGGCGAAAGCTCGCATAGTCTTTCGCCATGTAGTCGATTAGGGGCTCCGCGAGTCGCTCGGGGCCGCACAACTGCGGCTGCCTGCAGTCAAAGTCAATTGGACAGCCGGCTTTGAAGTTGACCGGGGCAATCGAGTACTGAAGATCCAGGGCCGAGATCGTCTGTTTCCAAGTGTTGTCGGACTGTAACTGCCACCCCAGCGCGAGATAGTAAATTGAGAAATCGCCTTCTTCGCTGAGTGCAATCTCCAGGCGGCCGCCGACCAGCGTCACCGCGAGCGGCACAATGCCGACAATCCGTGATCCACCTTGCACCGTAACCAGCGCCAGGCTTCCCGCGAGAGTAAGCCCGTAGGCGCCATCAGGATTCGAGTTCGGCGGGTCCGGTAAAGGCTTGAGAAACGTCACGACCAGAACGTGAGGATGAACCGCCAGAGGTCGCCGCTCGTATTCGACAAAGTCGATGCCGTTCAGAACTGAATGGTTCAACAGATCGGCGCGGCGCTGTAAGTCGCGACAGACAGGACCAATCTCGAGCACGGATGGCATGGGCGATTTCCTAAACCACACCTGAAGGTGTGAACACATCCCGGCGAGTCCCGCCGCCGGACCGTTTGCTGTAAGTAACCGTGATACGCAACTCCGACTCCACCGCATCGACCTGCACGCTCTCCACAGAAATTACGGAGTCAAGCCAGCGTTGCAGCGATCCCTGCACCAGTAACTGTGTTGCGGCGGCCAGCGCATCGCTATTGGGCGCAAAAACAAACTGCTTGAGTCCACAGCCGAAATCCGGCCGGTTGATGCGCTCTCCCGGACAGGTGAACAGAACCTGGAGAATCATGTCCCGGATATGGTCATCCTCAGGCGTCTCCGCGGTTTGGCCACGGCCGTCGAGATGAAACGGGAAGTCCAGAAACAACGCCATGACTACGACCTCACTTGAATCACGGGATTCGTCGTGATGTGACCGTTCCCGCTAATATCGAAATCGATCTTCAGGGCCGCTTGTTTTTCCGCCAGATGGTTGATCACGCCGTTCGCAATAGCGATAAAGAGCGCCCGACGGTCGTGCACGACCTTCGGCGGAACAGAAGGCAGTGGGCCCGTGAGTGCGGTCAGGGCGTCCTCGATGGCTTTCGCCATGCTGTCATTGAAGTCGGCCAACGTTCCGGCATACAACTCGGTGGGCATGGTCTTCTCCTATCCGCATTTCACCTTGGTGGAAAGCAAGCTCGGCGTGGCTGAAGGAAACGATGGCACCGGAGGCGCTGGCGTGACGGGAAGGATTCCAATGGCCAGTTCTCCCGGATGAACGTGGGCGTTGAACATGGTGACGAGTTGGTTCAAGTACGTGAGCAGGTCGTCGCCAAAGGGCACGGGATGCGTAGCGCTTTTCACTAGCTCGATTTGTGGCGCTTCTATGATCACTTTCGTTCCTGCCTGCAGCGTTATCTGGCCTTGCTGCACTTCGAACTTCAGGATGTTGTCCCCGTTGGAATCGCTCAAACTTATGGTTTTGCCTCCGTCGTTGAACGCCAGGAGCAGACCGTCAGTGGTGCGGATAATCTTTCGCGAAGGTTTTGTATCGGAGCCTGATTCGTCCTTGGGCAACTGGTTATCTCCCCACCAGCAGCCGCTCCAGATCGGACGCGAAACGTCTCCGGCTTCAAACTCGATCCAGACGCCGGCGCCTGAGTCCGGCACGGTGTAAACGCCCACGCCGTCGCCGGCGTAAGGAGCAACCGGCAAAGCCCATCCGGTCGCCGTATCCTGTAACACCTCGGGCACATTCGCCTTGATACGGCCCAGGTTGAGCGGGTCCTGGTTGTCGGTAACCAGGCCGCGATACTTTCCGTAGAACCGCGTCGTCTGAACGGGTGTCGTCGCTAGTAGAGTGTCGCTGTCCATCACACTTCCTTACGCCGACAAGGCGTTGCTTTGAACAAATGACTCCTTGCCCGAAAGACCCAGGGCATTCCGGCGCAGCGTGAAATTCTGTTTGTACGAATCCGCAGTCAGCATGTGATTCACACTCTCTACGTAGTACGTTCCACTGAATTGCTGTCCCGCCCCGCGAACCGAGACTGGCCGCTTGGCGCGCAGGATGCCTCCGTAAGCCACTGTGTTGAGTTCACCCTGGGCGGTAATCGCGAGAGCCGACTGATCCACCAGCGCCTGGGTGTAAGCCTGCATTTCACCGGTTCGCGCGAGCCCGGTGCCGCTGGGCAGCAGCCGTCGTTGCTGCTGTGAAGAGAGCGCAGTGTTTTTGCCCAGCGACGACTGTTGAGCACTGCTCACTTGCGACTGCTGTGAGTCGCGGCTCGACACATCAATGTTGTTGGATTGCGCCGTCACAGGACGCAACATATCGAAGCTGACGTGGAAGCTGTTGACGTTCGTGGCGTCCCGCATATTGACCGAGAGAACGCCCTGCGGCGCCTGGGTCAGACGGGGCGCGTGAAAGTGGCCTTCCACCACTCCGGTCGCGCCGTTCGTCTCTACGTAACACTCGAACCCATTCCGCTGCGCCAGTTGCTGCAGGAACTGGATATCTGTCCCGCGTTGGATCAGGGTCTGCTCGTTCTCCTGGCGCTTCCACTTAGTCGCATCGACGATAGGAGTGAACTTGTAATCTGCCGAGCCAAAAATGGCGTTGGCGACGTCGCTATCGGTCATGTTCGGCCAGGATTTCACCTTCTCTTCAAGGTTCATGAGCACGGTAGGATCCATCGCCACCACGTTGAGTACGGAAGAGCCTGGCTGATTGGCGAAATCCGCGCTGGTTTCGGTCACGTAGGCATTCATGAGTGTCTCGGCTCGCGAACTTCCGACGGAAACGGAGATGCGAAGGTTCACCAGCCGTTCGAACACCGAGTCATCGATGAACGACCAGCCCGAGCATCCGTCCTTGATTCCGATGACTACGCGCATCCGCATCATGTCCGCCATCGTTGCGTGATCCTCGACTTCAATCTGCTGGATCGCCTGCAACAACTCCTGGCTGGCAGGCGCTCCATCAATGAATAACGTGAATGTGACGGCGGGCACAGTTTCATCCCTCCGATGCCGGAACCAGGAGCGTTCGATTGGTTTCCTCGACGAGGTCGTCGGGCCAGGTCGCTCGGTTGGCGTCACAGATCAGCCAGAACAATTCCGGCTCTTGGTAAATGCGCTGCGAGAGTTGATCGAGTCGTTCACCCTGACCGACAATGACCGCGGCCGACGCCGGAGTGTCCGGGATGAATCGTGTCTTCTTGAAAATAACGGTTCTTCCGTCTGCGCCCGTGATGCTGTCAGACACGACATTTTCGTAACGGCTCCCTTTGAAGAACATCTATCCTCCTTAGATCGGGATCAGTCCACGAATCGTGCTCGCGGTGGTACCGGTCCGTACCTGGCGTGACAGCGCTTCTTTCTGCGCCTGATACGCGATATAGGTGCTGAAACCGACGGTATCTTCTTTCAGTTCCATATAGGTCAGCACACGCATGCCGAGGTCGACCTTTGCCTGAATAGGATTGAGCTTCGGGTCGAACGCCTCCTCGGTAATCGAGAAACTGGTCAACCGTACGGGAACGACACGCGCTTTTCCCCAAACCAGTAGCGTTAGCGGCAAATCGGCCGGGCAAACCTGAACTTTGCCGGCCTGCGCGAGGTTGCGATTGAGCAATACCTGCGCGCTCGGCGGATAGAGCAAAAGTTCCAGCGCAGCCAGCACTGGATGCAATCCGTTCTGTGCCACTTCGGGATTCTTGTCTGGCTCCTCAAGCTGATCCGCCGCGTCCAACACCACGGAGAGATTGATCGTCTCCACTGGCGGCCCCAGCACGCGAAAAGAGTCTTCTCGAGCCGACCCAACATCGCTCGGCTCCGGCGGCGCAGCGCGGCTGGCCAGCGACCGCGTAACCTGCTCCGCGTTGTACTGAAAGACGATGACGCGCGGCGGCGGCCCCGACTTCTGCGAGTCGAACACGACCAGAGCGCCTTTCAGTAATCGCGGGCTGCGTGGGAATTCAGAGGGCATGGGGTTTCCTCAATCACGGACAACAACGGGTATTTCCATATGCGATCCGATCCGCTACGTTGCCGAAGTCTCCTGTGAACGGCGGCCCGGGCGCGATTCGCGCCGCGATGCTGGAGCATCCCGGCGTACTCGGGACGTCTGTTGGCAGAGATCCGAAACGCGAGGAATCGTATGGCGTGCAGCGGTCGATTGCCTTCTGCTCCGCTTCGACCTGCGCTTTGCAGCAAGCGGAACTTCCCAATCCGGACGCACGACAAGTCGTTATCGCCGCGGACCATTCCGGAGTAGCAGACCCGGGAATCGGCCGCGTAGGATCGTGGAGGACATCGAGGGCAATGCTCCAGTGACCCCAAATGCAGCGGTTGACATCCTCGAACCAATCTCCCTTTTCGTTGATGACTCTCTTTATGAACGGGATGCCAAACGGATGCGAGCTGTGCTCGGCCTCTACGCACACATCCAGCAACGCCCCTTGCGTTCCGGAGAAATGGAAAGCGTCGACTGCTTCGCAGATCTGACCGGACGTAGTACAGACACAGTCGAGCCACGGATTACTCGGAAAGCAACTGTGCGCGTCGCAGTACCCGGTGTGCCGATCAGGACACGTCCCTGGCGTGGTTGTGGGAACTGCTGGGCATAGCGAAGGCGCTGGCGGCGTCGGAGGAGTTGGGGGAATTGGAGGCAATGGAACCGGCGAACTGATGGCCGCACGCCGATTGGGGGCGTCGGGATCAGTACCTCCGGTCCGCGAAAACTCGCTGGTCTCTCCCTGAGCAAGTACATTCAATCTGCTAGAAGGCACGGGAGGAATTCCGGGCGCCGTGGGTCTCGACAACTCGGAGGCAACGGCCTGGGCGCGTTCGCATGACAACCGCCAGTTGAGTTCGTCGGTCCCAGCGGGACTGGCATAACCGTCGACACGAACATCCGTGGATGCGCCCGCGGCATTCCAACTCACCGAAAAGGACTGGATACTGCGTTTTTGACCCAGAGTAAGAGCGCTCACGGCGTTGGGAAAAAGCACTTCGAGAATCGAGGACGACGGGCTGTCGGTGGCCACCGGGCAAGCCAGCCCCGCCGGGACCTTGGCGGGGTCGCCCATACGTTGCACGGCTGGCGCGAACTCCTGAGCATGGCCTTGCTGAATGGTGTGGGTGAGTTCGTGAGCCAGAAGCCGTTGGCCACGTTCGGTGCCGGGCGAGTACTGCGAAGGCGCGAAGACGATGTCGCGGCCCGTCGTATAAGCCAGCGCATTGACTGCGCGTGCCGTGTCGGCGGCACTGCTCCGGTCGTGAATTCGCACTTCGCTGAAGTCGTGGCCAAAACGCGCTTCGAAGAACCTTCGTGTGGAAGCGTCCAGCGGGCTCCCGCCGTCGCGCAAGGCAGCGATTTGCGATTCCAGTTTCGAAGAGACTTTTGGCGTACCCCTACGTCGATCGTTTGTCTGGCGATGCAGCTGTTCCTCGCACTCGGAGCAGAGCCGCTGCACAAGTGGTGCCTCTAACTCATTCTGGCAATGGGCGCATATTCGCTGGATTCGCGGCGGAATACCCGAACCGAAATCAGTCATGCGCATGACCTGATCAGCCACCCGATCCGCCTCCTGCTCGAACTCGTCGCCCGGCTGGTTGACCGAGATCTTCGCCTGAAACAGCTGGTCCTGAAGGTGGCGCTGCGCGGATTGATTGCCGAAATGCGGCTGCCTTCGCAGTGCCGCCTTCTGCGCATGGCTGGAGGCTAGCCAGCTGACGGCTGATCCGGAGTGCGATCGACTTTGACGCTGCAGTTGTGGCATTCTTCCACCGCTTCATCTAAACGTAACCAGGCCTTAACGAGCAATCATGTTTAGCCCGCTTTTTGTTCCTCCTGACACTTCGAACAGGCCCGTTGGATCGCCGGCACACCATCCTTTGTTGTCACGTTCGCCGCACTCCGGGTCTGCGGAACAGACATGCGCATGACCTGTTCCGCCATCCGATCAGCTTCCTGCTCGAACCGGTCGCCGGGTTGGTTCACCGCGAGCTTGCGTTGAACCATTTGTCCTTGCATGATGCGCTGGACGAACTGATTGCCGCGCGTCCGCTGCAGATCCAGCATCGGACTGCTGGGGCGAGAATCGCGTGAGGTAGAGTGAGCCCGTCGCGCCGCCATTGCTTTCGCTGCAGATTGTTGATTCGTGTGTTGAGTCAGTTTCAAGGTCATAGAATTCTCGCCGTCAGATCGTTGCACATTGCGCTGCAGTCAATTGCTCGCCGGTCGCCGTGTTAGTCTCATGCATGAGATTGTTGGTGTCCGGCGGGTGAGTCGGCGAATTCATAAGAATGTGGCCAAGCTCATGGGCCAGCGTGCGCGATGCCGCCGTGTTCGTAACGGCGGCCATTCCGTTCAATCCCGCTGAAGCACCCGTGGCACAAAATGGCGGGAAACTGTATCCACGGTCTGAAGGCGTAGTTGATGCAACATAAAAGACACGGATCGGGCTCGACAAGCCGAAGTCGGCGCTCGCACCCGTGTGCAGTCCCGTCTCGTCCGCCGTGGGGTGAGGGCAGCTTAGGGTTTTGTGCAGGTCCGTATCACCCCCCAACAGTGCGCGAGTGCGGGCTGCGTCTTCGGAACCCCCGCCTCCAAAAGCGAATCGCACGCAGCATTGATTGAAAACGGTGTTGGCGAATTCCAGGTCGGCAAGCGGGTTGCGCGTCGAGCCGTCCAGTGAAACGATGTCAACGTTGATGGTTCGTATCCCTACGCATCCGGACGTAGCTCCATGCGTTGTTCCAGCTGGAGTCGGTCCGGCAGAGAACCGCTGATCCAACCAACCCATTGTGGTGGGACCGACAATGCCGTCCCGGTCAGTCCCGATCAATCCCGAAGTGCGTTGAAAGTCCCGCACCGCGCCTTCGGTTTCGGATCCGAACTTCCCGTCAACGCCGAATCGCGGCAACGAAAAACCGGAATCCACCAACGCCTGCTGCAATTTCCTGACAGCCGCGCCGTTATTGCCGTTCTGCAGCAGGCGTTCGTTGTCATAAACAGCCTCAAGCACTGTGTCGCCAGCAAAACGTGGCGAGGTCAGGTCATGGCCGTCGCCGATGGTTCTTTGCACGGCTGGAGTGGACGGCGTCTGTTGTTGAATGGTGTGAGCAAGTTCGTGGGCCAGAAGAGACCTACCACCGGGCGTCTCGGGTGCGTACTGCTGGTTCGCAAAGACGATGTCATTTCCCGAAGTAAACGCGCGGGCGTGAAGGACTCGAGCAGACTGGCGCGCTCGGGAATCGTTGTGAACGCGCACATGCTCAAACGACTGTCCGAAGCGTGGCTCAAAGAAACGCCGACCGGAGTCTGACAGTGGCTGCCCCACTCCTGACTGGCGCAGCAGTCGTCGCGCGGCCTGATTTCCACCGACCGAAAGGGATGCCGCCGCCCGGTTGTGAGACGGCGCCGCACCTCGTGACGCACTGGTTGCTTGCGCTTCACCGTTGCGCTTGCGTTGGCACCTGATCCTTGACATGTTCCTTCCCTTCGTTTCTTCCTTACTGCGCTCTGTTGACTCGAGGCGTTCGAGTCTTCAGCAAACCGGCGGACCAGACGGACATGGTCCACGAGCACTGGGAGCCGGCGGATCATCCCAACCTGGCAAACAACCGAATGCAGCGGGCTTAGGTGACATGTTGTCGCAACAAGCTCTAGCTAATGTTCCCGCAAACGTGTTGCTGTTGGGTCCCAGGAGTTTGTGTACACTCGGGGCCGCATACGCAGCAAACTGAGCGTCGAAACACTTCTCTAGGTCCGTAATCCCCGGTTTGGGCACGCAGTCGATGCAAGTAGGCGGCCTTCCACATGGGTCCGGGGACATGTTCGTCTTGATTGCGACACCGCCTCCAGGCGTTGCAAAGCTCAACTTTCCAGTACATGGCGTGATGATGGCGTAACGGCGCGTAGGGGTCTCGACATAGGCATGGTTGCAGCCGGAGACCTCGACGGGCGGCTGAAGAAGCCGAGCACAGACTTCGAAGGCAGAAGGCGCACCTACACATCCTCCAAGGCATGCGGTGCGCGCCGCTAAGCATCCTAGAGGACTGCTCGAGAGCCTTATGCACCGATCAAAGTTCAAGTCGCAAGTACGTTCGCACGGCGTGCGAGGTCCCGGCTTGATCACTGGTGGTGGCGGTGGCGGCGGCATCGACACGTTCACACCCACTGCGCGCATGTTTGGATCACTCGCTGTTGCAGGACCACCTACTAAGGCATCCACTGACGAAATAGTGACGCCCGAAGGAGCCGACCTCCTGATAACCACCGAGCCACGCTGGGCACGGCTGCAAGCAAGACGTTCGTTCAGGTCGGGAGCGCCGTCAAAGCTGGCCAACCCAACAATGTTCACTGTCGCTGTCGGAGAAAGCGCTCTGGCGAAGGCATCCATACGTCCTTCCTCGCTTACGAAGGGGGGCAGACCCGGGGCAAAATCATCGCAGTTGACGTTGAAAAGGAATCTCGTGGCAGGAGGGCTTATGCTGGGATCCGGCACGCAGCCTGTTGTCTTGGCGACGCCGGCTTTGCACGATCGTTGAATGGTATGGCGAGCATGTGTACTCCCCTGCTGAATTACGTGAGTGAGTTCATGCGCTAATAGCCTTCTTCCCTGATCTGTGTCGGCAGAATAGTGGCCCGCAGCGAAAGCAATGTTCGATCCGAAAGTATAGGCGAGCGCGTTCAGACTACGCGCGGACGCGTCGGCTTGACCACCAGTGTGAACCCGCACGTGATCGAACTTATGACTGAATCTCGGCTCGTAAAACGCTCGCACCGATTCAGGAAGCGGCCTACCACCCCCCTGTGGAAGCTGAATGCCCGATACCGATGGCCGACCAGAAACCTGCTCCTTGCGGTGAACCTCTTCCTCACACTCGGCACACATACGCTGGATGAGCGGAGGCGCACCCAGAGGCGACTCGGGCATCCGCACTACCGCATCCGCAACGCGGTCGGCTTCTTGTTCGAAACGATCGCCGGGCTGATTGACACTGAGTTTGGTCTGCAGGATTGTCCACTGCGCAGCTTGATTTCTCGTGGGGGTGGAGAGTTTCCTCCGCCGATGCCCCTGCCCGCCTGCTACCCGCAGCGGGCTGGCGGAGTGGCTAAGTCTCGCAGCTACGTGCTCTGCCGAGAACATTCCCTAGAC
>Ga0306920_100006821_pt1 | contig 14965 bp, 8 predicted proteins | sample flu12Cox44000170_FD_204666 | JGI IMG/M metagenome (GOLD analysis project Ga0306920, IMG submission 204666) | Lab enrichment of tropical soil microbial communities from Luquillo Experimental Forest, Puerto Rico - flux4day.12C.oxic.44.000.170 (v2)... | ecosystem: Environmental > Terrestrial >... | reverse complement strand
AGGCAAACTCGAGAAGAAGATGGGCGAAAGGGCGACCCCAAGCAGATTGCGGCAGCGGAGAGCGCCAAGGCGGAGGTCGTTGGTGAGGGCGAACTGAGGAGTTCCACAGATAAGCGCACCGGATTCATCTCCGGCATCAAGTCGTTCGGCGTGAAACGTATTCAGTATTCCAACGTCAACGGCATAGGGATCTTCGAAGGCGACATCGCCATCGGCCCTATCGGCCAGCTCGAGAAATCCGCCGCTGCAGCAGACACCGCCGGCTTTGCCCGCATCATGCCGGCAAGCGGTAGCAGTCGCGGAGCGCCTAACGTGGCGTTCGCCGTTGCAATCACCGGGCAGCGCTACCGCTGGCCCGGTGGCCTGATACCCTATGAAGTTCAGCCGGAGATTGCCGACACCGTCAGCGCGGCGATTCAACACTGGGAACAGCGCACCCGCATCCGTTTCATCGCGAGGACGCCCACAAATGCCGCGTCTTATCCTAACTACGTGTCGTTCGAGGTGCGCGACGGCTGCTGGTCGGCGGTGGGCATGCAGGGCGGAATGCAAGTGATCTCGATAGGACTGGGTTGCGGCCTAGGCCAGGCCATTCACGAGATCGGTCACGCGGTAGGCTTGTGGCACGAGCAAAGCCGCGAGGATCGGGACCAGCATGTGCGGATCGCGTGGGAGAACATCATTCCCAACATGCAGCACAATTTCGATCAGCACATCACTGACGGCGACGACGTCGGGCCCTATGACTATGACTCTGTCATGCACTACCCGCCCAAAGCATTTAGCGCCAACGGTCAGGATACGATTGTGGCGCTTGGCGGTCAGGCCATCGGTCAGCGCGCTGGGTTGAGCGATAGTGATGTGGCAGCCGTTGCAGAGCTATATCCGCAGGTACTGGGCGGTCATCACCGCTACACGTCCTCAATCGTCGAGGTCGCCAACGCAGTCAGGGACGAGGGATACCGGAACGATGGTGTTGCATTCTACGCGTCCGCGGTGCCGGTTCTCGGCTTGGTCCCGCTGCTCCGGCTGTCACATCCAGAGGGGAAGTATCTATATACGACGTCCGTTATCGAAGCATATGCGGCGCTATCGCAAGAAGGTTACGCATTCGACAGCGTGAGCTGCTATGTCTCTGCCGCACCAGCGTTGGGGCTGGCGCCGCTCTACCGGCTCGACAATTCGGCGCAGAAAGATCAGCTGTTGACCACGTTGGCGTCAGAGGCACAGCAGGCCGTCACACACTCCGGTTACGTGGGGGTGGGCCTTGCGGGGCATGTCCTGCCCTCGTATTTGCCCGGAGCGGTGGCGTTGTACCGACTCAGCAAGTCTGGCTGAGCGCTCGGTTTGGGCGCCGCGCCAGCGGCTGCGTGCCTTGTCGGCAACCGGGAGAGTAGAAGTCATGAATTGGCAGCCCGCGCCTATTTCACCCGACGCAGATGGGACGCAGGAATGGGTGGTCACGAGCAGCGGCGGAGTCATCACCAAGATCGAAGCTATCGATAGAGCAACGCAGCAGCGAACGGACGTGTCAGCCTATTCCGGGCTTTCTGGCAGCAATGCTGGTCAAACGGAAGAATCGGTGGTCACGACCAATAACCTGCTCATAACCAAGATCGAAAAAATCGATAGAGCGACGCAGGGGCGAACGGAGCTGTCACGCAAAGAGTACGCCTGGCTAGTCGCGGCGATGGGACTGGCTGCATACTACGCAGGCATTCGCGATTATGCGTTGGCTCTCGCCGTGGGCGACACGAATTCTGCTCAGACGTACTACAAGGCGATGACTGACTACTTTGCTGGAATAGATCAGTCGTAACCCGGTCATGTGACGTCGATAGCGAGCGAGGCAACAAATGAGTCCAAGCGAGCGGGAAGACTCGACGATTTACAAGGTGGTGGTGAACCACGAAGAACAATATTCCATCTGGCCGGCTCATCACGAGAACGCGCTCGGGTGGAACGATGTAGGGAAGAACGGATCAAAGGCGGAATGCCTCGCGTACATTAAGGAAGTCTGGACGGACATGCGGCCGCTCAGCCTCAGGAAAAGCATGGAAAAACGCAGCGTCTCGTAAACGAGGGAGCGGGCCTACGTTGGGCTGACGGCTCTACCACCGATCAATGCGGGGGGACTTTCGGAGATGGCTACTCGGGTATCTCGGGAGGTTATGGTCGCATCCTCGAACGAGTTACTGGCGACGACCAACTGGATAAACGGGGTCACCCCGAGCGCCGGACAGAGCAATACTATTCGCTTGTTCTGCTTTCCCCATGCGGGCGGGGGCGCCTCCGTGTTCCGCTCCTGGACGACCGAGTTGGCGCCGGACATCAACGTGTATCCCGTCGAACTGCCCGGTCGTGAAGGACACTGGCGTGAACCACCGGTGTCCACGCTCGTACCCGCGCTCAGCGAAGCACTGAGGCCATTCCTTCAGCCGCCGTACGCTTTCTTCGGGCATAGCATGGGAGCTTTTGTTGCCTTTGAGCTGGCACGTCAACTTCGTCGAGAGAACCGTCAAGGACCGGCAGCCTTGATCGTCTCTGCCGCGCGTGCCCCTCAAATTCCCGACCCCGATCCTCCCGTCCACATGATGCCGGCACAGCAGCTTTTGGAAAATCTGAGGCGCCTCGATGGCATCCCGCAAGAACTGCTGGACCACCCTGACCTCGTCGCCGTGCTGCTGCCGCCGATGCGTGCGGATTTGGCGATGTGCGAGACCTACGAGTATCGCGATGAGCCGCCGTTTACGTGCCCCATTTACGTTCATGGCGGCGAACACGACGACAAGGTACCGCTCGAACGCGTGACTCCATGGCGCGTTTACCAGGGAGCGGTCTCGTTCCTCGGCATGATGGGTCAAGCTTGAAAGATTCACTCTCGGTGCGGCCGCGCGGGGCGGGCGCACCCGTCGGCTGCAAGCCCCGTTTACGAAGGACCGATGCGCATGAGCAGGCCGGCGTCCGATTGGACGAACGGGATCGTTCCGCCGGCGCGGCGCGGCGCGGCCTTACGCCTGTTCTGCTTCCCGCACGCCGGCGGTGGCGCCTCGGCGTTCCAGTTCTGTACGACCGAGTTAGCGCCGGAGATCGAGGTCTACCCCATCCAACTGCCGGGGCGCGGGGGGCGCTGGCGCGAACCCCCGATAACCAGCATCTCCGCGCTCGTGCCGGCGCTCGACGAAGCGGTTGGGCCGCTGCTCGACCCGCCCTACGCGTTCTTCGGGCATAGCCTGGGCTCCTACATCGCCTTCGAGTGGGCGCGTCATCTCCGCCGGGAGGGACGGCTCGGCCCTGCGGCCCTGATCGTGTCGGCTGCGCACGCCCCGCAGATTCCCGATCCCAACCTCACGTCGCACCTGATGCCCGAGGAGCAACTGCTCGAAGAGCTGAGGCGCTTCGACGGCATCCCGCGGGAGCTCTTGGACAGCCCCGAACTCATCGCCCTGATGCTGCCGACGCTGCGGGCCGATCTGACGATGTGCGAGACCTACGCCTACGGCGACGAGCCGCCGCTCGCGTGTCACCTCTTGGTCTACGGCGGCGAGCGCGACGCCAAGGTGTCCCCGGAATACCTGCTCCCGTGGAAGGTGCAAGCGTCCGGGGCATTCAGGCTTCGGATGTTTCCCGGCAACCACTTCTTCTTATTCAAGGAGGCCCGCGCGGCCGTGGTGCAGGCTCTACGCGAAGACCTGTGGCGCTACGCCCGCGGCACAGTCGGCCCGGATGGCCTCACACCGCGCGCCCACCTTGAGCGGGTGATCGCCGACGTGTGGAGCGAAGTGCTCAGCCTGCCTCACGTCGCCGTGGACGACAACTTCTTCGATCTCGGCGGCAACTCGGTGCAGATTGTGATGGCATACGCCAAGTTGCGAGAGGTCTTATCTACGAAGCTGTCGGTGCTCGATCTGTTTAGGTATCCGACCGTCCGCCTGCTTGCGAGCGCGGTGGAGTTGGCGGGGGGCGGCTCGGCCGGCGGCGGGTTCGCGGACACGCCGGCCGCCGCGGCGCACGACAAGCACTAATAGACCGCCGGAATGGTGCGCAAGGAGAATCTATCATGAACAACCCAGAGTCACAACCGACCGTGGAGAGCATCGCGGTCACCGGAATGGCGGGCCGCTTCCCCGGCGCGAGGAACGTCGAGGAGTTCTGGAAGAACTTGCAGGACGGCGTCGAGACGATCTCGCGATTTTCCGATCAGGAGCTTAAGGCAGCCGGGATCGATCCCACTTACTCGAAGCTGCCGAGCTTCGTCAACGCCGGGTCAGTCCTGGCGGACATCGACCAGTTCGACTCGGTGTTCTTCGGCTACAGCGCGAGGGACGCCGAGTGCATCGATCCGCAGCAGCGACTGTTTCTGGAGTGCGCGTGGGAGTGTCTGGAGGAGGCGGGCTACGATTCGGAGTCTTACCCCGGCCTGATCGGCGTGTTCGGCGGCTCCGACCAGAGCAGCTACGTCTACCAGGTCTACAATCACCTTGATCCGCTCGCCGCCGGGGCCAGCGGCATGGCACTCATCGGCAATGATAAGGACTACCTCACGACCCAGGTCTCCTACAAGCTCAACCTCAAGGGGCCGAGTATGGCGATACAGACGTCCTGCTCGACCTCCCTAGTCGCCGTGTGCGTCGCGTGCCAGAGCCTCTGGAGCTACGCCTGCGACATGGCGCTCGCCGGTGGGGTGGCCGTGGGCGTGCCACAGAAGAAGGGCTATTTCTACCAGGTGGGCGGCATTCTGTCGCCCGACGGGCACTGCCGCCCCTTCGACGCCAAGGGTCAGGGCACGGTGGTCGGCAACGGCGTGGGGATAGTGCTGCTCAAGCGCCTCTCCGACGCGCTCGCCGCCGGCGACACCATCCACGCGGTCATCAAGGGGGCCGCGCTTAACAACGACGGCTCGCTGAAGGTGGGCTACACCGCGCCGAGCGTCGAGGGGCAGGCGCAGGTCATCGCGATGGCGCAGGCCATGGCCGGCGTCACCCCGGACACGATCGGCTACATCGAGGCGCATGGTACGGCCACGCTCCTCGGCGACCCCATCGAGGCGGCGGCGCTCGTCCAGGCCTTCAGGGCGAAGACCGACAAGAAGGGATACTGCGCGCTCGGCTCGGTCAAGAGCAACGTCGGCCACCTCGCGTCCGCGGCCGGCGTGACGGGCCTCATCAAGACTGTCCTCTCGCTGGAAAAGGCGATGTTCCCGCCGAGCCTCAACTTCAAGACGCCGAACCCGCAGATCAACTGGGCCAACAGCCCCTTCTACGTGAACAACAAGCTGCGGACGTGGGAGAGCAACGGCACGCCGCGCCGCGCCGGCGTGAGCTCGTTCGGCGTCGGGGGCACGAACGCGCATGTGGTGCTCGAGGAGGCCCCGGCGCGCGTACCGTCCGGCCCGTCGCGCCCCTACCAACTGCTCCCGTTGTCGGCCCGTTCGGCCAGCGCGCTCGAAAGCGCCACCACCAACCTCGCGAACCACATCACGTCGCACCCCGACCTAAACCTGGCTGACGTGTGCTACACGCAGTCGATGCGGCGCGCGTTCGCGCACCGGCGGGTGCTCGTGACGAAGGGGGGCGACACGCCCGCCGCGGCGGCCGCGCTCGGCAGCGCCGACCCGCAGCGTGTGATAACGCGGCTCACGGAATCGAGGGAGCGGCCGGTTCTGTTCATGTTCTCGGGGCAGGGCTCGCAGTACGTGGACATGGGGCGCGAGCTCTACGAGGTCGAGCCGGCCTTCCGCTCCGCGCTCGATGACTGCTGCAACGCGCTGCGCGGGAGTCTCGGCTTCGATCTGCGCGAGGTGCTGTACCCGCCGCCGGAGTGCCGCGAGGAGGCGTCGGCGCGCTTGCAGCAGACGGCCGTCACCCAGCCGGCACTCTTCGCCGTCGAATACGCGCTGGCGAAGCTGTGGATGGAGTTCGGCGTCGCGCCGAAGGGGATGATCGGCCACAGCATCGGCGAGTACGTCGCGGCCTGCCTGGCCGGGGTTTTCTCCCTCCAGGACGCCCTCGACTTAGTGGCGGCCCGCGGCCGCCTGATGGGTGAGATGCCGCCAGGGAGCATGGTCGCGGCCCCGCTGTCGGAGGCCGAGGCGCAGCCGTACCTGAACGATGATATCGCCTTGGCGGCGGTGAACGCCCCTGGCTTCTGCGTGTTCTCCGGCCCCACGCCCGCCGTCGAAGAGCTGACTGAGAAACTGTCCGCGCAGGGCGTGCACGCGCGCCTCCTGCACACCTCCCACGCGTTCCACTCGGGCATGATGGATCCGGTCGTCCAGGCCCTCGTCAAGCTGGTGCAGCGTACCGCCAGGAGGGCTCCGCAGATCCCGTACCTGTCTAATCTGACCGGCACGTGGATGATGCCCGACACCGCCCTCGACGCGAACTACTGGGGCCGACACCTGCGGGAGACCGTTCGCTTCTCCGCGGGGTTATCCGAGGTGATGAAGTATTCGGACGTCGTCCTGCTTGAAGTGGGGCCAGGGCAGACGCTAAGCACGCTCGCGCGCCAGCAGCCATCGACGGCGGGAGCGCCGCCTGTGATCCTGTCGAGCCTGCGCGCCCCGCAGGAGACGCAATCGGACGAGTTCTTCCTCATGAACACGGTCGGCGCGGCGTGGCTGAACGGGGTTCCCGTAAACTGGGCCGGGTTCTACGGCCGCGAGCGGCGACAGCGCGTGCCGCTGCCGACGTACCCCTTCGAGCGCCAGCGCTACTGGATCGGCCCGCTTGAAGAGGAGAACCTGGCAAGTGCCGCCGCCGCGGGTCAGCCGCGCGACGTCACGAACTGGTTCTACACCTCGAAGTGGGAAGGGCGGCCGCGCTCGGCGCACAGACCCGAGCCTCAGTCCCGGCGCTGGCTGATCTTCTACGACGCGGGCGAGCTTGGCACGCAGGTGCGGGCCACGCTGGAGCGCGCCGGCGACACGGTATGGACGGTGGTGGCCGGCGACGAGTTCGCCGCGCTCGGAGGACGTCGCTACGCGATCCGCCCCGACGGGGCGGCCGATTACGAGCAGCTGATCAAAGAACTCCGCGCCGAGGCGGGTGCGCCGGACTGCGTGCTGCACCTGTGGACGGCCGCGACCGCCGGGCCCGCCGAGACCGCGGCCGACGCGTTCGAGAGCCACCAGACTGCGGGCTATTACAGCCTGATCTTTATGGCACGAGGGCTAGAGAAGAACAACATCACCAGTCCCGTTCAGATCGGCGTCGTCTCAACTCGGCTACACGCGCTGTCGCCGCGCGACACTCTGTGCCCCGCGAAGAACACGTTGCTCGGAGCCTGCAAGGTGCTGCCCCAGGAGTTCCCGAACCTCCACTGCAAGAGCATCGACATCGGGGACTGGTCGCAGGGCGCGGCGGACGCCGCCGAGAGTGTGATCGCGGAACTCACTTCCGAGCCGGCCGACCCGGTCGTGGCTTACCGGGACGGCCGCCGTTGGGTTCAGGAGTTCGCCCCGTCGCCACTCGGCGAGGCCCCGCCGAAGTCCACTAGGCTGCGCGAGGGCGGCGTCTATCTGATCACCGGCGGCCTCGGCAACATCGGCCTCGAATTCGCCGAGTCGCTCGCCGCGCGCGTCCAGGCCAGGCTGGTGCTGGTCGGGCGCTCGCCGTTCCCGAAGCGGGCTGCCTGGGAGCAGCGCCTGGCGAGCCACGAGGACGACGCGGTGAACCGGAAAATCCGGCGGCTGCTAAAACTTGAAGAGCACGGCTCGCAGGTCTTGGTGCTGCATGCGGACTCGGCCGACAGGCGGCAGATGGCCGCCGCGGTCGCCGAGGCGTACTCGCGCTTCGGGGTCGTCCACGGCGTCTTCCACGGGGCCGGCAACACGTCGCTGGGCGGCTTTACGGACGTGAGGAGCACCGACCGCGCCGCGGGCTCCGCGCACTTCCGCCCGAAGGCGCAGGGGCTCTACGTGCTGGAAGATCTGTTCCGCGACCGCGACCTCGACTTCGTCATGCTGCTCTCGTCGCTCTCGGCCGTCTTAGGCGGTCTCAGCCTGATGAACTACGCGGCGGCCAACATCTTCCTGGACGCGTTTGCGGCGCGCGAGAACCAGTCGGGCCGCGTGCCCTGGATCAGCGTCAACTGGGACGCGTGGCAGTTTCCGGGTCAGGAGGAGATGTTCCGCCAGAGCGCCCCGCAGGGGGCCGACTTCCTCTACCCCGCAGAGGGTGTCGAGTGCCTGCTGCGCATCCTCGAACGCGCGCCGGGACAGATCGTGGTCTCGACTAGCGACCTGAAGGCGCGCATCGACAAGTGGATCCGGCTCGAATCCGTGCGGCGCAAGCCGGCTCAGCAGGAGGCGGCGGCCGCTGCGTCGATGCACCCGCGCCCGAACCTGGGCAGCCAGTTCGTGCCGCCGCGAAGCGAGGTGGAGAAGACCATCGTCGGAATCTGGGAGCAGTTTCTGGGCGTCACCCCCATCGGCATCTACGACAAATTCTTCGAGCTGGGGGGCCACTCGCTGCTGGCGATCCAGCTGATCTCGCGGCTGCGCGACGCCTTCCGCGTGGAACTCTCGGCGCAGCGCCTCTTCGAGCGGCCGACCGTCGCGGAACTGGCCGCGACGATCGAGGCCGACATCAAGGCCCTGCGGCAGGCCGAAGAGGAGGAGGCCGTGCGCACCGAAGAGCTGTTGAAGATGGTCGAACAGCTCACAGAGGAAGAGGTGGCCGCTATCCTGGCCGAGCAGGATGATTCTTTGAAGGAGAATGTCTCCAATGCCTGAAGTCTCCCACCGCATCGCGGGCCTGTCCGACGACCGGCGACGATTGCTCGAACGCCTGCTCAAGCAGTCGCCCGCCGCGGCCAAGGCACAGGCCAACCCGTCACTTGTCGCGGCCGCGCCGGCGGCGGAGACGAACACGGCCCTGCCCGACGCTCAGAGCTTCCAACTGGACTCGGCGGGCGAGGTCAAGGCCAGCTACAGGCGGTTCTACAACGCGGTCAACGCGCAGTTGGACACGTCGGTCTTCGGCCCGTTCTCGTTCTTCTTGAACTACGGCTACGTGCCCGACTTCGGGCCGCAATACTCGCGCGTCGAGCTGCCCGACCACTTCGTGAACAGGAACTCCGTGCGGCTGGTGCTCGAACTGATCGGGGACTGTGATCTCAAGGATCTGCGGATCCTCGATGTGGGCTGCGGCAGAGGCGGCACGGTCTTCGTCATCAAACAGTTCTTCGAGCCGCGCAGCGTCCGGGGCATCGATCTGTCGCCTAACGCGATAGCCTCCTGCCGGGCCAACCACCTCTACGACAACGTGCACTTCGACGAAGGTGACGCCGAAAATCTGCCGTTCGACGCCGAGCAGTTCGACGTCGTGACCAACGTAGAATCCTCACACAGCTACCCCAATCTGACCGCCTTCTACGCAGAAGTCTTCCGGGTGCTCGTGCCGGGCGGATACTTCCTGTACACGGACATCATGCCGCAGGAAGCGAACATCGTGTATCTGGCGGCGCTCAAGAAGATCGGCTTCGTGCTTGAGCTAGAACGCGACATCACGGCCAATGTGCTGCTCTCGTGCGACGAGGTGGCGCGCGCTCGCGTCGGCGCTTATGACGCCGGCAACGATCCAGAGATGATGAGTAACTTCCTCGCCGCGCCGGGGTCGCAGGTCTACGAAGACATGCGAGCGCGGCGCTGGAGTTACCGCATCTTCAGATTCCGCAAGCCAGCCGCCGCCGAAAAAGTCGAGGGGCGGGCGGAGCGGCTCTGACCAGAATGACCAAGGACACACAGCCGGACAGGGAGACGCGGGAGCGCCGCATGGCCGAATTGTCTTCCGGCCGGCGCGAGGTTCTCGCGAGGCTGCTCGGCCGGCGGGAAGCCGCGCCGCCGAAGCTGGTGCCGCGCCGGCACGCTAGCCCGGCCGAGGTGTCGTCCGCGCAGGAGGGCATGTGGATCCTGGATCGCCTGATGCCGGGCAGCCCGCTCTACAACGAGACGATGCTCCTGCGGTTCCGGCGCGAGGTGAGCCCCACCCTCATCGAACGCAGCCTGAACGAGATCATCCGCCGGCACGAGGCTTTGCGGACGACGTTCCGCGAGGAGGACGGCCGCCCCGTGCAGGTGATCGCGCCCGAGCTCACCATCGCCGCGCCGATGATCGACCTGCGCCACGTGCCCGCGGAGGCTTTGCCGCGGGAGATGGAACGCCTCGCGAGGGAAGAAGGGCGGAGGCTGTTCGACCTCGCACGCGGCCCGCTGATCCGCGCCGTCCTGCTGAGGGCAACGGGGGAGTGGGCGCTCGTCCTTACGCTCCACCACATCGTCTGCGACGGGTGGTCGCTGCGCGTGCTGATTCGCGAGTTGGCGACGTTCGAGGAGGCACTCTCGGCGGGCGAGCCGCCGCCGCTCCCGGAACTCCCCGTGCAGTACGCCGACTTCGCACAATGGCAGCGGCAATGTCTACGGGGCCGGCCACTCGAGCGGGAGTTAGAATATTGGAGGGGGCAGCTGGCGAACCTCCCCGTTCTGCAACTGCCCTGCGACCGGCCGCGCCCGGCGCTGCCGAATCCCGACGGCGACCGCCAGCCGGTTCGGATCGAGCGGGAGTTGGTCGCGCGGCTGCGCGCGCTCGGCAGACGCGAAGGCGCGACGATGTCGATGACGCTGCTCGCGGCGTGGCAGGTGCTGCTGCGCCGCTACAGCGACTCGCTCGACATCCCGGTCGGGATGCCGATCGCGAATCGGCCACTCAAGAAGACGGAAGGGTTGATCGGATTCTTCGCCAACATGGTGGTGGTGCGTACGGGTTTTTCCGGCAACCCGACATTCCGTCAGCTGCTCGCGCGCGTGCGCAAGGCCGCGCTCGAAGCCTACGACCACCAGGACGTGCCCTTCGAGCGACTGGTCGAAGAGCTAGCGCCCGAACGAGACCCGAGCCGCAACCCGCTCTTCCAGGTGGCGTTTCAGTTATTCAGCGCTCCACGCTGGGCCGGGCCGGAGCCGGAAAGGCTGCCCGAGCAGCTACAGGTGAACCTCGGAACCGCCAAAATCGATCTACGGCTCGATCTCTGCGATCTCGGCACTCACGTCGAGGGCTACCTTGAATACAGCAAGGCCCTGTGGGAGGCCGAGAGCGTCGCGCGCATGGCGGAACACTTCCGCATGCTCCTCGAGGCCATCATGGCCCATCCCGAGCGCGAGGTGTCGCGCCTGCCGTTGCTGGCGGAGGCCGAGCGCCGGCAGTTGTTGGCGTGGGGCCGCGGCGGCGGGGCGAAGCCGGCCGCGGGGTGCATCCATGAATTGTTCGAGCACAGGGCCGCGAGTACGCCGGACGCAGTGGCGGTGACGGGAGAAGACACGCGCGTGAGTTTCGCGGACTTGAACCGCCGGGCCAATCAGCTCGCGCACTATCTTAAGAGACTGGGCGTCAGGCGGGGCACGGTTGTCGGCGTATGCATGGGCCGCTCGCCGGAGGCGGTTACTTCTCTGCTCGGCGTGCTCAAGGCGGGAGGCGCGCACATGCCGCTCGACCCCGACCACCCGCGCGTGCGGTTAGAACAGTTGCTCGATGACGCAGCACCTCCGGTCGTAGTCGCGCTGGCGCGCTGGCGCGATCAACTGGCGGGCTATCAAGGGCGCGTGGTTTGGTTCGACGAAGAGGGGGAGGCCGTCGCGCGGGAGCGCGACGACAACGTGCACGGCACAGCCGGGCCGCACGACCTTGCGTACGTGATCTACACGTCCGGCTCGACGGGGTCGCCCAAGGGCGTGTTGATTGAGCACGGCGGCGCGGTGAACGTGACCGCCGAACAAGCGCGCATCCTTGGTGTCGGCCCCGGCGACCGCGTCTTACAGTTTGCGCCGGTCGGCTTCGACGCATCGATCTTCGAGATGCTGATGGCCCTTGCGGGAGGCGCAACCCTGCTGACGGCACGGCCTGAGCGGCTGCACCCCGGCCCGCCGTTGCTGCACACACTGCGGGACGGCGAGATTTCGGTGCTGACGCTTCCGCCGTCGTCGCTCGCGGCGGTGCCGCGCGAGCCGCTCCCAGCGCTGCGTTTGCTTAATCTGGCGGGCGAGGCCGTGCCGTCGACGCTCGCCTCAGGGTGGTCGGCCGGCCGCCGGGTGTTCAACCTCTACGGCCCGACGGAATGTGCGATCTGGGCGACGGGCGGGGAACTTGGCGGGGACGGCCTCGCGCACATCGGACGCCCGATCGGAGGTGTCAGCGCGTACGTCCTCGATCAGGAGCTTGAGCCGGTGCCGGCCGGAGTGCCGGGTCAGTTGTATCTCGGCGGGGCGGGCGTCGCCAGAGGCTATTTGAATCAGCCGTCGCTCACCGCCTTGAAGTTCGTTCCCGACCCGTTCAGCGGCGAGTCGGGCGCGAGGATGTACACCACGGGTGATCAGGTTCGTTACCGCGGCGACGGTCAGCTGGAGTTTCTCGGCCGGCTCGACGATCAGGTGAAGGTGCGCGGATTCCGCATCGAGCCCGGCGAGATCGAGTCGGCGCTCGCGGCGCACCCTTCCGTGCGCGGAAGCGCTGTCGTCGCACAAGAGGATGCGTCGGGCGGGAGGTGTCTGGTGGCGTACGTAGTGGCGCACGCAGGCCGGTGCGGGGCGGGCGAAGGCCCGATGCCGGCCGAGTGGGATCCCGAGCAGGTCGAGCACTGGCGGAGGATGTACGACAAGATGTACGAGCAGGTCGAACCGCCGGCCGATCCCATCTACAACCTCGTCGGATGGAACAGCACCTACACAGGCCGGCCGATCCCGCCCGACGAGATGCGCGAACAGGTTGACGCAGCTGTCAAGCGGATCCTCGCGCTCAAGCCGCAGCGAGTGCTAGAGATCGGCTGCGGAACAGGGCTGCTCTTGTTCCGTCTCGCGCCGCATTGCCGCAGGTATTGCGCGACCGACCTTTCGGCCGCAGCCATCGGCTACGTGGGGCGGCAGGTGGGTGATTCTCTGCCGCAGGTGAAGCTGCTGCGGGCGGCGGCCCACGATTTCAGCTTTGTCGAGCCGGGATCGTTCGACGCCGTCGTGCTCAACTCGGTGATTCAGTATTTCCCGAGTGCCGTGTACCTCGAACGGGTGTTGCAGGGGGCCATGAGGGCAGTGCGGCCGGGGGGCTACCTCTTCGTAGGCGACGTACGGAGCCTTGAGTTGTGTGAGGCGTTTCATGCGTCGGTGGAGGTGGCACGCGCGGGCGCTGCGGTCACAAGGGAGGACGTACGGGTCGGCGTCGCACGGCGGCTCCGGCAGGAGCAAGAGCTGCTGGTCGCGCCGGGTTGGTTCGGGCGACTGCGGCCCGACCCCGACGCGAAGGCCGCGGTCGAAGTGCAGTTCGAAGTGCAGTTGAAGCGAGGGTGGGCTTCCAACGAACTGACGCGCTTCCGCTACGACGTGGTAATACAGGTGGGAGCGCCGGCCGCACCCGTGCTGGTCTTCGACGAGCTGACGTGGGATCAAGTCGGAGGGATCGAGAAGCTGGCGGAAACCGTCAGGGAGCGGTGGCCCTCTACCCTCGTGGTGCGGGGCGTCCCAAACGCGCGTCTGATGGAGTCGGCCAGGGTAGTCACGTGGCTGCGGGGGGGCGGACCGGCGACCGCCCGCGAGGGGCGCGAGCGGCGCGACGCTTCGACCGGACGCGGCGTCGAGCCGGAGGTGATCTGGGAGATGGCCGACGCGCTCGGCTACGAGGCGCACGTGGGGTGGGGAGACGCGCCCGAAACCCTCGACCTGTTACTGCGCCAACCGCGGCCCCTTGGCTCGCCGCTCGCGGCGGGCTGGCAGCGCACGAAGCGTCTGGGGCCGTCGCTGCGCGAGCACACGAACGACCCCGGTCGCGCCGAGGCAGAGCAGCGGCTCGTCCCCGTGCTGCGCCAGTACCTGCGCGAGCGGCTGCCCGACTACATGGTGCCAGCCTTTATCCTCCCGCTCGACGCCCTGCCGCTGACACCGAACAGCAAGGTAGACCGAAAGAACCTGCCGCCGCCGAGCGTGCGGCGGGAGGCGGCGGTGGCGGCGGGCTTCGTCGCGCCGCGCAGCGACGCCGAGCGGCAGATCGCGCGCGTCTGGCGGGAGGTGCTGGGCGTCGAGGCGGTCGGGGTGCACGACAACTTCTTCGACCTGGGCGGCCACTCCCTCCTCTTGGTGCGAGTGCACGGACGCCTGTGCGAAGTCTTGAAGCCCGACCTCTCCATCGTTGAACTGCTTCAATACCCGACCGTGGCGTCGCTGGCCGCTCACGTGAGCGAGGAGATCGATGAAGCCGTCGCCGTTTCCGGCATTGAGGAACGCGTCAGCAGACAGAGGGAGGCGTTCGCCAGGCAGCGCCCGCCTCAACAGGATGAACTCGCATCACACGAGCTTAAAGCATGGGACGCGTGAACGCCCGCATTATGATGGTGACTACCGGGTCGTTCGCGGATGTGAACGTCGAACTCCAAGTGCGCGGTCATCCGTCCCGTGATCGTATCAGCGCCCTTCTGGCGTCAGTGGATCGAAGAGGCGGGCGTCGAGTACGAGATGTTCGAATCAGGCTGGGACATCCCGCCCGAAAACCCGGCACAATGCCTAGACCCGACCGCGCTGGCAAGGCAAAGTCCGTGTCGGAGAGCTATCGCGAACTGGCACTCCGTGTTCGTAGCGACGATGTGTTGGTGTCTCTAACTATGATCGGCCTGGGGCCGATCATGGCGGCACCACTGGTCGCAGAGGCGCGCGGCATTCCTTGGGTCGCGGTGGTGTTGGAGCCGCTATCGTTCTTCTCCGCTCACGAGGTGCTTTTTTTGCCGACGGTCGCCGGTCAACCGCCCATGCCGTCGATGGGGGCCGCGGCGCCGGGGAGCCCGCTTTGGTGGTGGCAACAGGTGTTAATACCAATCCTCACATTGAGTAACCGACGCTGGCCCACTCGCGACGCGCGATGGACATGATCTTCCAGGGCTGATCGATGAGCGTGTTCCAAGCGTAGCAACAGTGGTCGACGATATCGTCGAAGGA
>Ga0306920_100006820_pt1 | contig 14966 bp, 16 predicted proteins | sample flu12Cox44000170_FD_204666 | JGI IMG/M metagenome (GOLD analysis project Ga0306920, IMG submission 204666) | Lab enrichment of tropical soil microbial communities from Luquillo Experimental Forest, Puerto Rico - flux4day.12C.oxic.44.000.170 (v2)... | ecosystem: Environmental > Terrestrial >... | reverse complement strand
CGTTCATTGGGTATGGCCGATCTTTCGCTTTTTTGGCAATTATATCGGATTTGACAGGTAACTGACGAAAATTTCGAGCGATCTGACGCTTGCGCTGACCCATTTTCGACGCCTCGTATGTTACAAGCCGTTACAGATAATGGTGAACATTAACAGGCATATATGACCATATCATCGTCTTTGGCGTGCACGAGAACCCGGTTCGAAGCCGCTCTCGAAAGCGAACCTCCATCGAGCGAATGCCCCCATTGCCAGGAGCCGGTGTTCGGACCGGGGTGGTGGTGCGAAAATTGTAATACCTGTGCTTTTCCCGATATGATCCTCGATGCTGACTATGAGCCTGAACCCGTCGAATCCGACGGCGACGAGGAGCCCGACGACGATCTGAGTTGAAATGGAACTTCCCGGTCCTTCGCTCGGGCACGAAACTCCCTCGCCCCAAGACGCCAAGGATGGGGCGAGGGACCCCCTACTGTGCTACCGGATGCCCGGCTAGGTGTTCGAGCACCCGCACCAGCCCCGAGTGATCCCAACCCTTGCCGCCGAGTGCCGCGGCGGCGTTAAACAGCTCCTGGGTCGTCGCCGTATTCGGCAATGATAGGCCCAGCGCACGCGCCCCCTGCAAGGCGAGGTTCAGATCCTTCTGGTGCAGTTCGATGCGGAAGCCCGGGTCGAAGGTGCGCTTGATCATCCGCTCACCATGCACCTCGAGAATGCGCGAGGAGGCAAACCCCCCCATCAGCGCCTGTCTTACCTTGGTCGGGTCGGCGCCGGCGCGAGAGGCGAACACCAGCGCCTCGCCGACCGCCTCGATGGTCAGCGCGACAATGATCTGGTTTGCCACCTTGGTCGTCTGGCCATCGCCATTGCCGCCGACCAAGGTGATGTTCTTGCCCATCAGCTCGAAGAGCGGCTTGACCTTGGCGAAGGCGCGCCCTGGCCCGCCGACCATGATCGTCAAGGATGCCGCCTTGGCGCCGACCTCGCCGCCGGACACCGGTGCATCGAGATAGTCGCAACCCTTCTTGTTGATGTCGGCGGCGAAAAGCTTGGTCTCGATCGGCGAGATCGAGCTCATGTCGACGACGGTCTTGCCCGGTGACAGCCCCTCGGCGACGCCGTCCGGATCGAACAGCACAGTTCGGACATCGGGGGTGTCGGGCACCATCAGAATGATGATCTCGGAACGCTCGGCGATCGCCTTCAGGCTGTCGCACGCTGTCGTGCCGGCCGCGCGAACATCCGCCGGCAGCCGACGCTTGCTGTAGACGAAGAGCTCGTGTCCGCCCTTGATCAGGTTGAGGGCCATCGGGTGACCCATGATCCCGAGCCCGATAAAACCAATCTTCATGACTCCTCCCGACTGCCTTGGTGAGACTGTCGGCGCACAGTGCACCAGTTCCCCGCGACGCCTCAAGCCGGGCCGCCGCCTGACGCCGGGGGTCGCCGATGCGCACGCGCAGTTCCGCAGCGCTGCGATAGCGTGGCCGGCTAAGAGTGGAGCCTGGTAATACCCCCGAACTCCGTTGAATACGAAGCAGACTTCTATGCCTGGACGGTCGAGGAGTTGGGCGGTACGCGTTCGCGCGCGCGAGAGCGATCGCCGAAACCGGACTGGCCGATGAGATATTCCTGGAGACGTGGCCGTTTACGTCCGATCAGTGCTGTCGCGCGCGTCTCTCCCCGATCACTGAGGGGCAGGCCAAGCAGCCCGGCTGCGGAAATCATCAGAGCCCGCCGCCATTGGTAGCGCGGCTTTCTGTAAGCCGCCACCAACACAGTTGACCACCCCGATGTTGCACTGCATCATGACAAGTGCGGGCGGAGATTATCACTAAACGAGCCGCTCGTGCTGCACAGCCGAAGAAGCGCGAACAGGGGATCGGCAAAGAGGCGCTTGAAGGCGGTTTTGGGGTCGGTGGCCGAACTTGGCGCCGTCGACGGCAGATGCGTCGTGTGTAATCAAGGAGATGTCTCCTATGGCCCAAACCACCGAACTACTCCAGGGCGTTGTCGTTCGCGGCCCCCCGAATCCCGGCTACGACCGGGTGCTGACCGCAGAGGCGATCGCCTTTGTTGCCGGCCTCGAACGCAAATTCGGCGCCGAGCGCCTCCGGCTGCTCGATCACCGGGCCGACCGCCCGCAAGATGGTGATCAACGCCCTCAATAGCGGGGCCAATGTCTATATGGCCGATTTCGAAGATGCGACGACTCCGAGCTGGGACAATTTGGTCGAAGGACAAGCGAACCTGATCGACGCGGTCCGCCGACAGATCACCTTCGACGATCCCGAAACCGGCCGCCACTATGCGCCCAACGCCAGGACTGCGGTGCTGTTCGTCCGCCCGCGCGGTTGGCACCTCCCGGAAAAGGCACGTCCTCGTCGACGGCGAGCCGATGTCGGGGGCGCTCTTCGACTTCGGACTATTCTTCTTTCACAACGCGAAGGAACTGGTGGCGCGCGGCACCGGGCCGTACTTCTACCTGCCGAAAATCGAAAGCCATCTCGAGGTGCGGCTGTGGAACGAAGTGTTCCTGCATGCCCAGGCCGAGCTCGGGCTGCCGAAGGGCACGATTCGAGCGACGGCGCTGATCGAGACCATCATGGCGGCCTTCGAGATGGACGAGATTCTCTGGGAATTGCGGGAACATTCAGCCGGGCTCAATTGCGGCCGCTGGGACTACATCTACAGTTTCATCAAGAAATTCGCCGAAGATCGCGCTTGCGTAATGCCGGACCGGGCGCAAGTGACGATGACCACGCATTTCCTGCGCAGCTACAGCCTCCTGTTGATCAAGACCTGCCATCGCCGCGGGGTTCACGCGATGGGCGGGATGGCGGCGCAGATCCCGATCCGCGATGATCCCGAGGCAAACCGAGCGGCAATGGATAAGGTTCGCGCCGACAAGGAGCGCGAGGCCGTCGACGGGCATGACGGTACCTGAGTGGCCCATCCGGGGCTGATAGCGATCGCCAAAGAGGTGTTCGACCGTGAGATGCCGAGCCGAACCAGATCGCCAGCAAGCGCCAGGATGTTCACGTCGCCGCGTCCGATCTGCTCGCCGTCCCGGAGGGCACGATCACCGAAGCCGGGCTGCGGCAGAACCTCAATGTCGGGATCGGCTATATCGAGGCCTGGCTGCGCGGCACCGGTTGCGTGCCGCTTTATAATTTGATGGAGGATGCGGCGACCGCCGAGATCAGCCGGGCCCAGCTATGGCAATGGATACGCCATCGTGCCAGTCTCGAAGACGGCCGCCCGATAGACGCTGCGCTGTGCCGGGTACTCTTTGATGAGGAGCTCGAGAAACTCCGCGAAGCCGTCATCGACGGCGGCCGCTATGACGGTGCCGCCCGGCTCTTCAGGGAGCTCATCGAGGCCCCGGCCTTCCCCGAATTCCTGACTGTACCCGCCTACGAGATGATCACGGCCAGCGGCGCCTAGAACTCCACATCGAGCTCTTCGAGCTCGTCCGGTTCCAGCATCGCCGCCGCGCACCATGCGATCATATCCGGCAGCGCCATGATGCGCTCGCAATAGCCAGCGCAATCGTGGTCGAGCTGTACGTCGTAGGTCAGGAAACGGGTGACCACCGGCGCATCCGCCATCGTCAAAGTCCCAAACAGATAAGGGCCGCCGTGCGCGGCGAAACATTCGCGCCAGATCACCGTGATACGGTCGATGTCAGCCTGCGCACCGGCCCATACCTTGAACCCCGGGTGGCGGGCCTTGAGGTTCATCGGCAATGCCGATCGCAAATTGGTAAATCCAGAATGCATTTCTCCGCAGATCGAGCGGCAGCGGGCGCGCGCCGCCCGTTGGGCCGGCAACAGTCGCGCCTTTGGCCTGACTTCGTTGAGGTATTTGGCGATCGCCAGTGTATCCCAGATCCTGATGCCTGCGTGGATCGATGGCGAGAGCAGCAACAGTTCGGCGCGGTTTGCCGGATCGTCGACCGGCACTACCCGTTCGACGAAGTCCAGACCGGCCATTCGGCAAAGCAGCCAACCGCGAAGGGACCAGGAGGAATAATTCTTGCTGCTGATCGTAAGAATGGTTTTGGTCATAGGCATGTTCCTGCGACCGCGCAGGCCTGCAGCTCGCATGCCAGCCGAGGAAGTTGTTTCCAAACGGCGTGGCGCGACGGACGCGTCGAATTGGTCGAAAGCATTTACTCCTTCGGACCATCGCGTCGGCCGGTGACATCCAGCGATCGATCAGAGCTTTCAGACTTATTCCAACTGTATTTGCCTCGCTGAGTGCGGCGTCCCACCCTGCACCTTATCTGGAGTGATTATTCGCCTGTGATGTTGCAATGCAACCAATAATATTAGCCTATATTGATATCTTAAGCATAAAATAGGTGCATCGCACAATAACTGGGCAAAATGTGAGACCTTAGCTTCAGTGGCAAGCCAGCAACTTCCAGGAGCCTGGCCCAGCTAGGGCCCGCGCGGCGAACCAGGCAATCAGATTTGGCAAAACCGGTTCTTGGGCCTTTGAGTCTCCGGTGAACGATCCTAATCAAGGCGTCGGCATCGGGAATCTCTCCCGCACGCGCTCAAGATCGTGCGCCCGATTTGGCCTTGATGGCAAGATGCGGTGTGCAAATCGCGCTCGAAGCCCTATGTGACCGCTTATGGCAAATCACGCGGAAGGGGAAAGGAGGGTTGGGCGGATCGGATATCCGCACAGCGTGTCGACGTTTCCCCAATCGCGGAAGATCCTGGCGGCCAAGATCGCCGCCGGCAACACCGCCCGCGTGTACAATTTCGACGTGGCGCCGCTGACCGTCCCGGCTTGAAGGCCGACCTCGCCGCCCATCGACGGCCTCTCCGTACGCGCGCTGTTCGTACAACGTGCCGCGCGTATATTCGGAAGTCATCGGGCTTTGCGCCGTGATCAGCTTTCAAAAATTAAGCAGGTGGTGGTGCCATGGACGAGCAAGCGCTCCTTGCTGTCCGTAACGCGACCCTCTGCAGTGCCGACACGGCGGCCGCGGCTGATCACCGTGCCCTCGGCCGTGATCGGACCTGTCTCCGGCGTGATCGGCCGGACGAATGAAATCTTGAACTCAAGGGTCGTGGAGCCGACGCCCTTTTCCAGAGTCGATTGGATCGCGAGCCCCATGCAGCTGTCGAGCATTGTGGCCGCGAGACCGCCATGTACGGTGCCAGCCGGATTTAGGTGGATGTCTTTTGGCTCCGCCGTAACGACAACGCGCCCATTCTCCGCCTCGATGATATCGTAACCCAAGGTCCTGGCTATTGTATTGAGCGGCAGAGTTCCGTCCGCCAGACCTTGGACAAATTCCAGGCCGGTCATCTCCTTCTGCTTGTCGACGCTGACGGTCCCGTATGTCCTCCTATCGATACGGCTCGGCATCGCTTCATCCTCGTGGATCGATGAATTAGATGCCTCGTATCCGGGCGCGCGCTCTATCCGAATATTGCCTTCTAATTCGGGCGGACCCGGCTGGCGCGTAAAGCTCCACCCGGCGCCTCTGCAAGCGATATCGGATCGAACTGCAGCGTTCACCCGTGCTGTGATGATAGAATACGACGACCCGCATCGAGCAGCATGTCGCTGACCCACGCCCCTTGCATCACATCCGCTTGCATCGTGCGCCCAGCCTGGCGGATGCGACGGGTGATTTCCTGCATTGTCTTGACAACTTCCGGATGGTCGGGCTGACCGGGATAGCCAATACTTTGGGCAAAATCGTTTGGGCCGATGCTGTAGAGGTCAATGCCCGGTACCGAGAGAATTGTGTCGAGGTTGTCCAGCACGGCGACATCTTCCAGCAGAGCGCACACCGGCATCTGTTCGTTTGCCTCACGGTAGTACGCCGCCTTGTCTGCTATCCCGGCATTGTAGTCGGTGCCCCGATTTGCCCCGAATGACCGCTCACCGAGCGGACCGAAATAGCATGCTCGCACCAGCTGGCGGGCGTCCGTCTCGGTGGCGATGTGCGGGCCCAATATGCCCATGATCCCACGATCGAGATAGCGCAGGATGGTTGAGGAACCGATGTCCGGCACCCTGGCGATCGTAGTCAAATTATGGCGTTCGGCGGTCCGGCAGAGGTCCTCGAGCTGGTCCAGGCCGAACGGTCCATGCTCGCCATCGATGAAGACGAAATCGAAGTCGAGCTTCCCCAGAATGTCGATCACCCATGGGGAGGGGAAGGAAAGGTTGTAACCGGACGCCTTGCGGTCCGGCACGCATGGCGGCTTTGACGCGGTTGGGTTGCTTCATTGTACGTCCTCATCTGTGCGGCGACTGCGATCTGATCGTCTCATCCAGTCGTGCTTGCCGTTGCTAGCGGTCGAACTCTGCACCGGAGAAGCGCGTCCTCCAAGAGGAGATGCAAGGCACCCAATGGGCAACGGCCTCTATGCGGCGATTCCTAGACCTTCCCGCCCTCACCCGGAACGGGGCGGTTCGACCCCGAAAAGGTCGTTCGGTGCGCTCAGCCACGATGACGAGTCATACCCTTTCCGGACATTCGGCGGCGAGACGGATAAAGAATAGGCGGCGGTGCGGGTCGCTTCCCGCACCGCCAGAGAAGCTACACCGGAGCCTAAAAGCTCCGTTATTCTTGGTTCGTCCCGCCGGCGACATTGAAGTCAATTGTCTGACCTTCCTGGCAGGCAAAGGAATGCAAGACTCCATTGCGTGCGACGATGGCCGCAAAGTGCTTCGTAAAACCAACCGCTGGATCGTTGAAGTTGTTATCGTTGATCGTAACAACCTCACCTTTGTTGTCTATGAGGCGTTGAAGCGCCCTAGTCACGATAGTGCCTTGCGCGTCCCTCTGGTCTCCGTTCGGTAATGCACCGTATGCAGCAAAGAGAACATTCAGCGACATTATTAATCTCCTTGGGTCCCACTAGGTCAGCTGGGCCGGATCGTCCGCCCCACGCACGGCAGAAAATACCGAAGGGACACCCGAAAAGCTTTGCCGTGCGCTCGATTTGTCCTTGAGAAAGGCTTGATTATTGCGTGCGAACTGGTTAACACCCGGGTCGGGAGCGCTTCCGTGCAGTTTCTCTTCGCCGATCACTCGCTTGATCCCGCCCGGCGTGAGTTGCGGCGCGGCTCGGAGCCAATCGCCGTCGAGCCGCAGGTGTTCGACCTGTTGATTTACCTGGTGCAAAACTGTGACCGTGTCGTCAGCAAGGACGATCTCATCGACTCGGTCTGGAGCGGGCGCGTCGTGTCTGATTCGGCATTGACCAGCCGCATTAACGCGGCGCGAAGGGCAATCGGCGACAGCGGTGGTGAGCAAAAACTGATCCGCACCATCGCGCGCCGGGGCTTCCGTTTCGTCGGCGCGGTGCGCATGCAATCGGACGGCGACGAGACGGCTGCGCCGCCGGACGAGCTCGGGGAGGACGAAAGGCTGGGTCTGCCACCGGCCGGCCCGCCCACCATCGCCGTGCTTCCCTTCGTTAACATGAGCGGCGATCTGGAGCAGGAGTATTTCTCGGACGGCATCAGCGAGGACATCATCACCGCGCTGTGTCGCTATCCGTCCCTCTTTGTCATCGCCCGTAATTCGTCTTTCGTGTTCAAGGGCCGTCCAGTAGAGGTGAAGCAGGTAGGACGTGCATTGGGTGTGCGGTACCTGCTCGAAGGCAGCTTGCGCAAGGCTGGCAACCGCATTCGCGTGACTGCTCAGCTGATCGAGGCCGAAACCGGTCAGCACATCTGGGCCGAGCGCTACGATCGCAATCTTGTCGATATCTTTGCGGTGCAAGACGAGATCACCGAGGCTGTAACCCTTGCTGTTGCGCCCGCCATCGCCGATGCCGAGCTACACCGAGCAATGCGCAAACCGCCCGGGAGCCTCGACGCGTGGGCGGCGTATCAACGCGGTCTTTGGCATCTGGGTAAAGCCAATGCGGAGGACAGTGCTCTCGCAGAAAAGTTCTTCCAGCAGGCTGTAGCGCTCGACGCGAGTTTTGCAGGCAGCTACAAAGGCCTCTCCCAGCTGGAAGCTCAAACGGCTGATTTTCGCGGGCGAGATCTTGCGGAGGCTCTCAAATCGGCCGAGGCGCTGGCGCGGCGGGCAGTCACGCTTGATGGCGGCGACGCAGAGGCTCGGTCACGTCTCGCTAACGCGCTCTATAGACAGGGCGATTATGAAGGCGGCTTAGCGGAAGCTGAGCGCGCGCTGGCCATAAGCCCGAACTTGGCTGACGCGCACGGCGAAAAGGGCGCAATACTGATCTTCTCTGGGCGCTCCAAGGAAGGCGTCACGGTGTTGGAGCGATGCATCAGGCTTGACCCTGGCCGCTCTGCGCTCCGCTTAAATCAGATCGCATTGGGACTGTATTTCTCGCGAAACTACGGAGCCGCGGTCGAAGCCGCAAAGGACGCAATCCGGTCATACCCGGATTATCCCAACACTTATCGTTGGCTCGCTGCCGCTCTGGGCCAGCTCGATCGTATCGACGAAGCGAAGGGAGCGTTGGAGAAGGCCATCGCGATCGCGCCGGTGGCCTTCAACATGTATATCCGCACGCGGCCGCCATGGATGCGGCCGGAAGACCACGCCCACATGCTCGGAGGACTGCACAAGGCTGGGTTGTTGGACCGATGAACGAACGCGGTCGTCGCGCTCAGCCTTGTAATCTGGCTGGCTCATAGGCCTCATTGTTGAGCAATTGTAAGCGGGACGCATCACCCGAGCGCGAGGCTCGGCTGTAGCCGCACGCCAGCTCGCGCGAAAGGCTAGGGGCGAACACATCGCTGTCGCCCGAGGCGCTCGGTCCGCGCGGTTTTTGGCTCAGATTAGCGTTTCACCAGCAGGCCGAGACCGGAAACGATCAAGAAAAACAGCACCGCTCGGCGGAAGTTGACTTCACTCATCCGTCGGTAGAGAGCAACGCCGGTCAACGACCCGAGCAACACCGCGGGGAGCGCCGCTCCCCAAAGCAGCCAAAACTGCAGATCGAAAATGGCGGAGTGGGTGAGCGCCAGGATACTCAGCGAAACCAGTTGCAGCGCTAGAATGTAGGGTTGGGTAATCCCGCGGGTCTCAGCCTTGCTGGAGCCGCGCAGCCCGAGATAGACCACCGGCATCGAGCCGGGAAAAGCAGAGAACCCGCCGACAATACCGCCTGCGACACCCACCGCGATCGCGGGCCGCCAGCCCGAGAGCCTGATCCTCAGGCTTCCGGGTTTCAGTAAGACGAACACGCTGTAGATGATGAGAAAGAGGCCGAGCCCAGTGGCGAAGACGCGGGTTGGTAAGGCGTGCAGCAGCGCAAGGCCAATCGGCACACCAACGACGCCCCCGGCAATATAGGCCAGCGCACCTTCGCGCTCGGCCGTGCCGCGCAACACCATCTCCTTCCGCAACTGGCCAACGGACGCCAGCTGATTACAGACCGACAGCAGCATGATCAGCGGGACTGCCTGCAGCGGTGGTAACAGCCATAGAATACATGCCGCAATCGCGGAGAAGGCGAAGCCTGAGAGCCCGCTGACGACCCCCGCAACGAACAGTACGACCGCGACGACAGCCGCCACGGCCGGATTGATGCTGCCCCCGAGATTTGCGAGAAACGCAGCGGCATCATGCGGCAGCGGCAAGGGATGGTCTGCGACGACGCGCGGTGTAATGGCAATCCCGCCAACAGCCAAAGTCACGATCGGAACGACAATGCTGACGATCGGTTTTTGCTTAACGGCAATAGCCGGCATTTCTCTCTCCTCCTTGGCGGCGGGAGCCGCATTTCGATGGCGGGGAGAACTGACCGAATTAATGACCGAAGGCTTTGAGATCCTCTTGATTTACCCCTATGGCGAGCTTGTCTTTTTCTTGAGAGGCGATTTTGTCAAATCCAAATCCATCAGGCTTGTGACGACTCTCATCCTGCTCGTAAGGCTCTGCAAACTAAGGCGTGGCACAACACAATGCCTCCCCCTCCCAAGAAGTTCCGGGACCGCCTTGCGCCGGATATCGCTAACGCTAAAGGCCACATAGCGGCGCTGACGCCACGAGGCCGTGGTTGATCGTGCCAAATGGAACAGCGCACCTCAAAAAAGAAGCGTCTGACAACGAGGGTCCAACTTCGGCGCCTGCTCACCGAGGAGAATGAGTCGATTCGGCACACTTTGTCACCTGAGTGGGTCCCCCGGCGAAGGACGGGAACCGATTCAGGCCGGCCGGCTCCGAGCCCGCCAACAAGGTCTTCAAGGTGAATGTTTGGCGTTGGCAGATTCTATCGAAAAAGTTCCGCGGTCGACCGCAGCGATGAGGACGGTATTGGCTCTGGCGAAGGTTCGGCCGGCTCTCAGATCAGCAGAGGCTAGGCTTGGCGACGAGTTTGCTCCTATACGGGACAAATTGTTGAGCACATGATCGACACACCCGAAAATCACCCACGCTCCCCGGGTAAGCCGATGATCTTTTAAAAAAGAATCGAGTCTCAAGGAAAAGACAAGCTCGCCATAGGGGTAAATCAAGAGGATCTCAAAGCCTTCGGTCGCCAATTCGTTTAGTTCTCACCGCCATCCAAATGCGGCTCCCATTCACAAGGAGGTAGCAATGGGCTGGACGGCACACGATCTGACGCGGCAAACTGGGTCACCACCAGCAGTCTTTGGCCTCGCTGGCTTTGTATTCCAGGGCCAAAAGCATGTGTTTTATAACGGATTCACCTCAGGAGGAGAAGAAGACGGTCGCATCCACGAGCTTTATGGTGCGGACACATGGAACCGTAATGACCTAACTGCCGCCGCTGGCGGGGCCCCCCCGCTAGCAACCCTCGCTCCGAAAGCGTACCCCTACAACAGCCAAGGTACGCAGCATGTTCTCTTTGACGGCTCCGCTCAAGGGCCTGATTTCCACATTCACGAGCTCCATTGGGATAACAACGGCTGGTTTCACGCGGACCTGACCAATCAAACCCATTCACCATTAGCACTCGACTTCATGGGTTACGAATTCAACGGTGTCCAGTTTATCGCTTACAGAGGGGATGATGGTCATATCCATGAGCTTCAATGGCTAACAAGCGAGTGGGTTCATTCTGGCGACCTGACCAATGTAACTGGCGCACCACTACCAAGTCTCGGCCCGAGCGGTTATGGGTTTGAAGCCCAAGGGACGCGGCACGTCGTCTACATGGGGATCGATAATCATATCCACGAACTCTGGAGGGGCAATTCTGGGTGGCAACATAACGACCTAACCGTGGCTGCCGCCGCACCATTGGCGAGCGATCAACCGACCGGTTATGTTTTTGAAAGCCAATTTACACAGCATGTTAATTATCAGGGGACCGACGGTCATATCCACGAGCTCAAATGGGATGTCGACGGTTGGCATCACACCGACCTCACCGCTGTAACAGGTGCTGCATTGAGTGTGAGCAGCATTCCAGCCGGATACGTTTTCGATACCGAAGGAACACTGCACGTCGACTATCTCGGGACGGATGCGCACGTCCATGAGCTCTGGTGGAGCAGCAATGGGTGGCACCATAACGACCTGACCATTGCAGCCGGTGCACCATTAGGCATCAGCAATCCAACAGCCTACTCTTTCGCGGCCGGGCGCACACAGCACGTCTTCTACATCTCGGGGGCAGACCATCACGTTGTCGAACTCCGTTGGGCTGCCTGAGCCAAAAATGCACGCCTTCGGGCGACATTCGTCGCAGCGAGGACCGTTTGCCCTCTCGCACCGTAGCCCGGGGCGAGAGGGGAGAAGCGGACCCCGAGAATAAAACCAGGGTTGAAGATGGAGTCTGCTCCGGGATAGCAGGAGGAGCAGACGTATGAGCAAGGGGACAAAGCGGCGGCTTGATGCTGCATTGAAGGCGAAAGTGGCTGAAGGGGCGTGAGGATCCGTTCCCTCGGCCAAGAGGCAGTGGGCGTTGTCGCTTTCGAAAGCGGTCCTTTGCTGCTGACGATTGGTCATGCGGGCTTTTGGATCAGGCGATTATGATCACGTTGGGTCGTTCTTCTGTGTCACTAGAGGGAGTAACTCCCGCCGCGAATGCACTCACGATTAGCGCGAGAACGGCTATAATGACCGTCCATGTTTGGCTCGTTGTAGGAGCCAATTCTTTTCCCCTGAGGGGTGATACCCTTTCGTGACTTAAGCAATTCATGTCGGAAAGTGGCGGGCGTGACGAACCGAGAACTGTTGCGCAAAAGCTGGGGCTACACCGACATCCGGGTATTCGAAAAATTCCCCGAAACCGATTGGTGCATCATGACCATGGAGGCTCGAGCCGCCGCGGCGCTGGCCCACAAGAAGAAGATCTATCAGCACCTCTATGTGCAGGTGCTGTGCGCGATCGCAATCGGCGTCTTGCTTGGATATTTCTATCCGGCGCTGGGCGCCCAGATGAAACCGCTCGGCGACATGTTTATTCAGGCGGTCAAGATGGTGATCGCTCCGATCATCTTCTGCACCGTCGTGCACGGCATTGCCAGCATGAAGGACATGAGAAAGGTGGGTCGCGTCGGCCTCAAGGCGATCATTTACTTCGAGGTCGTGACGACGCTAGCCCTGGTGGTCGGCCTCGTTATTGCCAATCTGTGGCAGCCCGGGGCCGGCATGAATGTCGATGCCGCAGCAATCGACTCGAAATCGATCCAGCAATATGCGGCGAAGGCGCACGAGCAGGGCGTTGTCGACTATCTCACACACATCATCCCGGCCACTGTCGTCAGCGCTTTTGCCGAGGGCGAAATCCTGCAGGTGCTGTTCTTCGCGCTGATGTTCGCCTTCGCCCTGTCGTTTCTCGGCGAGCCCGCGAAGCCGCTTCTTCGCATCATTGATCTGGTCGGACGCGGGATGTTCGGCGTGGTCGCCATCATCATGAAAGCCGCACCTGTCGGCGCCTTTGGCGCAATGGCTTTTACGATCGGCAAATACGGCGTCGGCACATTGCTGTCGCTTGGCCACCTTATGGCGGCGGTCTATGCCACCTGCCTCATTTTCATTTTCGTCGTATTGGGCGGCATCGCGCGACTTTGCGGCTTCAGCATTGTCAAATTCATCCGTTACATCAAGGAAGAGCTGCTGATCGTTCTCGCCACCTCCTCCCCGGAGTCGGTGCTGCCGCGAATGATCGCAAAGCTCGAAAATTTGGGCTGCCAGGAATCGGTGGTCGGATTGGTGATCCCCGCCGGCTATTCGTTCAACCTCGACGGCACCTGCATTTACCTGACGATGGCGGCCCTGTTTCTGGCGCAGGCGACCAACACCGATCTCACCTTGACGCACCAGCTCGGCATCATCGGTGTCTTGTTGCTCACCTCGAAGGGAGCGGCCGGTCTGACCGGAAGCGGGTTCATTGTCCTTGCTGCGACATTAGCTTCGGTCGGCACGATCCCGGTGGCGAGCATTGCGTTGATCCTAGGCGTCGATCGTTTCATGTCCGAGGCGCGCATTGACCAATCTGATCGGCAACGGTGTGGCAACCGTCGTGGTCGCGAAGTGGGAGGGCGCGCTCGACGAGGCGCGCATGCTCGCTCACCTTGAGAAAGAGACACTTGACGAGGCGGACGAGCCGGAAAGGGTGCTGCCGGCTCCTGAATCGGTCGGGTCGTAGACGACGGTAAGAAGCCCCTGCTCGGATCGACGGGAAAGCCTCTCAAGCCCTCGCTATGCCTATTTTGCGGCCTCCAGCCCTTTTCGCCTTTGCTCCTCGGCGATGAAGTGCCGCTCGACGGCGCTCGCTGTAGCGGCCTTGCGTTTGGCGCTGAACGCTTCGCGATTGGCGCGCATCCAGTCCATTGATTGCGAGCGCCAGGCGCTGCGCTCTTCGAAGCGCGGCAATACATAGCGCGCGAACAATTCGTATGAGCGCTTGGTCGCCTCCCAATCGGCCCAGTCATGGGCGAGCATCAGGATGGCCAAACCCACCCGTTTTGGTCCAGTAGTTCTCCAATACGCGCAGTGCGTCGTCGGGTGTGCCAATCGCGCCGCGCCCGCCTTCGTTGATCTCCTTGATGCTCGGCATGCCGATCGCGGCACCCCCCTCGGGATTGACCGAATATGAATACAGCTGCCACTTCTCGAAGCCGGCGCGGACGTTGTCGATTGCCTTCTCGCGCGTCTCGGCGATCTGGAACGGCGCCATAACGCGATAGACACACCGATCCATCGTGCGGCCCTGTAACCGGGCCTCGGTGTTGGCGAGCTCCCAGTTGTAGTCGAGCGTGTCGTAGCCGTGCGGGCTACCGGCCATCACGCACAGCATGCCAAGGTCGTAACGCCCGGCGAGCTTGCCGCCATACGGTGTCACCGCGCTGGCGATCGCCAGATGCGGGCGCGGCTTGGTGTAGGGGCGCAGATGCAGCCGCGCCTCGCGCATCGTGTACCATTCGCGCTGCTGGGTGATGACCTCGCCCGCGAGCAGGCGGGTGATGACATCGATTGCGTCCGCCATGCGGTCGCGCTGGGTCTCGGGGTCGATGCCGAGCATCATCGCGTCGGACGGAAGGAGACCGGGCCCAAAGCCGAACATCGCCCGGCCGCGCGTCTGGTAGTCGAGCTGGACGATGCGGTCCGCCACCATCAAGGGATGATGGTAGGGTAGCGAAATCACCCCGGTGCCGAGCCGGATGTGGCGGGTGCGCTCGGCGGCGGCGGCGATGAACAATTCGGGCTGACCGTAGATCTCATAGCCGCCCGAATGGTGCTCGCCGATCCACGCTTCGGCATAGCCGAGCTTGTCGAGCCACTGCATCAGCTCGAAATCGCGTTCGATACAGAGCAGCGGATCCTCGTCGTTGGGATGGAACGGCGGCAGAAACACCCCCGCGCGAAGTGTCCGAAACTCGGCCATGCTGCTCCTCCTTCGCTCGAATTCGGCCAAGATATTAGCGGATGCTGCGCCGCCGGCCGAATTTTTCGGCCGATCCGACGACGTATCGTGGAAAGCGTCGTGAGGCGAGAGTCCGGTGGCCGCGGTAATCGGGGCGGCCAG
>Ga0306920_100006819_pt1 | contig 14966 bp, 13 predicted proteins | sample flu12Cox44000170_FD_204666 | JGI IMG/M metagenome (GOLD analysis project Ga0306920, IMG submission 204666) | Lab enrichment of tropical soil microbial communities from Luquillo Experimental Forest, Puerto Rico - flux4day.12C.oxic.44.000.170 (v2)... | ecosystem: Environmental > Terrestrial >... | reverse complement strand
CCGTGCCGGTCGCGCTCATCAGTCCGGTGCGGGCCTGGATAATGAGGTCTTGGGATTCGCGCGGCAGCATCGGGCCCTTGTGGCCCCAGCCGGTGCCGCTCGCATAGATAATGTCGGGTTTGCGTTTCTTGATCTGATCGTAACCGAGGCCCAACCGGTCCATCACCCCGGCGCGGAAATTCTCGACGACGACGTCGGCCTTGTCGATCAACGACAGCACGACGTCGTGGCCTTCGGGAGATTTGAGATCGACCGCAAACAGCCGCTTGTTGCGAAAGGCGCAAATATAGAGCCCGCTAATGCCACCCGGCATTTTCGCGGCGGCCTGGCGGCGGGCCCGCTCACCGCCCAACGGCTCGATCTTGATGATTTGTGCGCCCATATCGCCCAAGTACTGGGTGCAGGCAGGTCCCTGCAGAACATGGCAAAAGCTGACGACCTTCATCGAATTCAAAAGCATGTCATCTCCGTTGGTTGGCGACCGCGCTTGCGCATCGAGCGGCTATAGTCTTGTTCGTCGGTTCGGCGGGCACCCAGCCCCGGTACTTGGGGTGATCCGGGCCGATCGGCAGCTGGACCGCCTGCCCGGTGTCGTTCGAGTGATAGCAAGCGGTGATGAGTTCGAGAGCGGCGCGGGCATCGGCCAGCTCGACGGGGAGTGGCGCGCCGGTATGGATCGCTTCGTGAAACAATTCGTATTGGCGGGCAAACCATGCCCTTTGCGGCTTGACTTGCTTCATCTTGGCTTCGATCGCGCGGCCGATCTCCGGCGTTTTTGGGATGATAGTCCAGGGATCCTCGCCGGGTTTGGATGAGTCGTCGTCAAAGCCAACCTTTTCGAACGTCACGTTCTCGAAGCAGAAGCGTAGACGGGCCACTTGCCGCGCCGAACCTAAGTTCGCGCTGAGCGACACCAAAGACCCGTCCGCCATCTTCAAACTGGCGACCGCGCAATCTTCGACCTCGATCGGATTGACCCTGGTGGTCTTGAATGCCGCGACGACAGCGGCGGGTCCCAGCAGCCAAAAAACCAGATCATGAATATGGATCGCTTGCGTCACCAAGACGCCACCAAGCTCGCTCGCGAACTTGCCGCGCCATGCCACCGAATAATAATCGCGGCCCCGTTGCTTCGAGGTCTCTATCGTCGCTACGAAGTGCTTGCCGGCAAGGCCCGACTGAATGACGTGCCGGACCTTGGCGATGCCGTTGCCGAACCGGTATTGAAACACTGGCATCACGCGACCCTTCGCCGTCTTGGCGGCCGCGATCATCCCGTCAGCAAGCTCAAGCGAGCTGGTCAGCGGCTTCTCGCACACGACATGCTTGCCAGCTTTGAGAGCGGCCAGGACCATCTCGTAGTGCAACGACGGCGGCGTGCAAATGGCCACGACGTCGACGTCCGGCCGCCTGATGACCTCGTCAAAGCTGGTCAGGGCATTTGAAATTCCGTATCGCCCAGCAAATTCGTTCGCCTTGACAGGATCGACGTCACAGCAGGTGACAATCGAATAAAGCTCGGGAATGTGAACGAGACCGTCACGAGTGTGCCAATCGGCCACCCATCCGCAACCGATGACGGCGACATTCAAACGTCGCATAGAAACTCCTACGACTCACTCGCCCGAGGGGCGGGATGTTCGACGCGTCCGCCCAATGGAGCTCAGAACTCGCCGGTAAACTTCGGCGGCCGCTTTTCCAGGAAAGCCGCGAGGCCCTCCGCACGGTCAGCTGATGCGTGGTTGCGCATGATCGAATAGCGCTCGAACGCCAGCCCATTCTGCAGCGTCGCGCCGACCGCAACGGCGATGCAGGCCTTCGACGAGCGGACGGCAAAAGGCGCGCGGCTGGCGATCACTTCGGCGATTTCGCAGGCACGGCGCACCGTATCCTTGACCTCGCAAATCTCGACCGCATAGCCCACGCGGAACGCCGTCTCGGCATCGATCGGGTTTCCCGTCATGATCATGTAGGCGGCCAAATTGGGCCCCACCTTGCGCGGCAGCCGCTGGGTGCCACCGTCACCGGGCATTCCTCCCGTTTTGACTTCGGGCTGACCGAATTGCGCGTTTCGGCCTGCCACGACGAAGTCGCAGCACATCGCCAATTCGTTGCCGGCGCCGAACGCGTAGCCATTGACGGCGGCGATCAGCGGCTTCGGAAAATTGTCGATAACCCGCCAGGCGTCCACGCGCTTCGGATCGTTGACGACGGCAGTAACGCCGCCCTTTTGCATATTCTTGAGATCAGCGCCCGCCGAGAACGCCGCGTCATCGCCCGTGATGACGACGGCGCGGGTATTGTTGTCATGCTGCGCCTCGACGAGCAGCCGCGCCAGCTCCAGCACCATCGGATTGCTCAGGGCATTGCGCTTCGCCGAGCGGGTGAAGCGTATCAACAAGACGTGCGGCGAAGGCCGCTCGCTCTGGACATAGGCTGCATCGTCCTGCGCAGCAATGTTCACGTCATACCTCGCTTGCGCTGTCGCGCAACGTTCACTTGGCGGGCGCGAGCTCTTTGGCGGATGCCTTCGGCTTCTCGACAAACTTCTCGCCGGCCGGCAAGAATATCGGATCGTTGAGATTAAACTCCACGAATGCCTTGTCGATGTCTTCGCGATCGACGTTCAGAATGGTCGGGAAAGGCGCGCGCACCACGTAGTTCTTCAGGACGCCCTGCTTCATGAGAGTGTATTTCGTGCGGACGCGATAGTCGCGGATCGGGTGACGCCAGCAGATGCGGGCAAGTGGCCCGAGGCGATGCCATATCGCGTAGGCTTCGGTCGCCTTTCCTTCCGTCGCGTATTTGTGCATGCAGACCAACGCATCGGTTGCGGTCGCCGCAAAACCGATCAGCGCGCCGTCGCAGCCCATCAACATCGCTTCAAGGATAAAGGTGTCGCTGCCGGTGAGCGAACCGATCCGTCGCTTCGCTGCGTGGGCTTCCTTGATGTTGTCGAGGGTCAGGTCGACGTTGAACGACGCGTCCTTGATCGCAACGATGTTCTTGATCTGGGAAAGCGCGGTGATCGTTCCACGCGGGTAGTTGCAGAAATTCGTCTGGAACGCGAGCATCGGCACATCGACCACTTCTGCAACAGCCGAATGATAGTCGACGATCATTTGTACGGTCGGCGCGCTCAAGAACGCGGGTACTGGCGGGAAAATGACTAAGCCTTCGGCACCTGCATCGACGAGGCGCTTGGCATGCTCGACTGCAGCGGCGGTGTGGGTGACATTGACGCCTGAAAGAAGCGTGCAGTTGCCCTTCAGGGCCGCCTTCACGCGGCGAATGACGTCAAGCTGCTCAGAAATCTCTAATGAACTAACCTCGCTGAGCGCCATGTTCATGGCGATGCCCCGAGGACGGCCGGCGGCCACCTGGACGATGTAGCGATCGAGCATATCCCAGTCGATTGCACCGTTCTCACGGAACGGGAGGACAGGGGCCGGGATGATGCCAGACGACAGAGGGTGAGACATTGCCGATCCTTTCAGTGGCGATGGGCCTTCAGCGGAATAATCGCGATAGGGGATGCAAAACGTGCCAAAACTATGCTAAGATAACGTTGTCTTATACATTATTTTTAAAGTGGAGCGCGGTGGATGTCAATTCGAATGACGAAATTGTTGGCGCCCTCTTTGGACCGGCGCCTTGAAACACCGTCATGCTTTGACGACACTACCGCTCCGATTCTCCTGGAGTTTCAGCGTTGAGCGAACGTGGCAGCGGCCAGCAGGCGAGGCTTAGCGACGTTGCTCGCAAAGCGCGGGTCTCGGTGAGCACCGCCGCACGGGTGCTGCGCGGGTCATCGTATCCCGTCGCCCCCGAACTCCAGAAGCGCGTGAGGGATGCCGCCGAGAAGCTCCGTTACGTACCCAACCTGCTGGCCAAGAAGCTTCGTGGTGGCGAACATCCGTCGCTTGGCTTGATAGTCGGCAACATGCGGGACCCGCATTTCGGCCAGATCGCGCAGACCGTGACCAAAGCCGCACGTGAACGCTCATTGATGGCGATGGTCGCCAACATGCAGCGCGATCCGCAGCAGGAGCTGGCGATGGTCCGCGAACTGTGGGAACACCGGGTCAATGGGATCATTTTGGCTGGTGGCGGCTTCGATCAGCAGACCTACAAGGGCGAACTCGCCGCGCTGGTAAAGCAGTTGACCCGGTCGGGCGTCGTCGTGGTCTCGCTGGGCGACCGCGGGATCGCGATGCCGGTGTTTTCCGTCGACAATGAGGCCGTCGCGGTGTTGCTGGCGCGTCGCGCCGTGGAGCTCGGGCACACCGAGATCGGCATTTCGACCGGTCCGAGCAATAGCCATGTGACGCCGCAGCGCCTGCGCGGGTTCAAGAAGGTATTCGGCGCCGCCGGCGCCCGGTCGACGATTGTCCACACCACGTTCGGCATCCCCGGCGGCATCGAGGCCCAGGAAAAATTGCTCGCGGCCAACCCTAAGATCACGATGATCATCGCCAACGCCGATACGCTGGGTGTCGGCATCGTCCAGGGATTGTCGGCACGGGGTGTCCGCGTTCCGGATGACATCTCCGTCATGAGCGCCGGTAACACGATCTACGCGGAAATCTGCACGCCTCGGCTGGTGACGGCCGACATCTGCCTCGCGCAATGCTGCGAGGCGGCGGTCCAATACATCCACGAGGCCATCGCCGGCGAGAGACCCACAATTCGCGAACCTCCCGTCCCAAAGCTCATTGATGGCGACTCGGTCCGCACGCTTGAAGCGAGACGCATCCGCGCTGTTTGACCACCGCCGCTCCAGGGCCCACGCTCACCGGTCCAGCAGGATCGTGTGTTCGGCCGAAAATAAAACCGTTACCGCCTCTCCTTCCGTAACAATCTCAGTGGGTGGCCGGCGGACGATCACGCGATTGCCCTGGCAATCGATGAGATATTCGATGAAATCGCCGTGGAAGAGTCGGCGCCGCACGCGTCCTTCAAGCGCGTTGCGATCGTCCCGATGGCCAAGCCCGCGGCGGATGTCGATGAGCGCCGTTCGCACGGCGATGGTCGTGGCCGTGCCCGAAGCGGCGCCCGCATAGCGAGCGGTGAGCCGCGGGCCGGTTGCCAGCTGAAACATGACAAATCCGTTCTGCGCCCCCGAACCGACGATCGTGCCCGACAGGAGGTTGGCCGATCCGACGAAGTCGGCGACGAAACCGCTGACTGGCTGGTTGTAGATTTCGTCCGGCGTCCCGATCTGCTCGATCCTGCCGTCGTTCATGACGATCACGCGATCGGAGATGGCGAGCGCCTCTTCCTGATCATGCGTCACGTATACCGACGACACGCCGAGCCGTTGTTGAAGCTCCTTCAGCTCAAGGCGCATGCTGGCGCGCAGTTTCGCGTCGAGGTTCGACAGCGGTTCGTCGAACAGGACTACCGCCGGCGAGAACGCGATGGCGCGGCCAAGCGCGACGCGCTGTTGCTGACCACCGGACAGTTTCGACGCTGGACGGTCGGCGGCATCATGCAACTGGACAAGCTGCAGCGCCTGATGCGTCTTCGTCTCGATTTCTTTTTGCGGAATGCCCCGGACCCTGAGTCCGTATGCGACGTTTTCAAATACGGTCATATGCGGCCAGATCGCATAGGATTGGAAGACCATGGAGACGCCGCGCCTTTCCGCAGGCACGTTGATGCGATGCTCAGCCGAAAAGACCGGCGTGCCGTCAAGGATGATCGAGCCTCCGGTCGGCCGCTCGAGGCCCGCGATGCTACGCAGCGTGGTGGTCTTGCCGCACCCGGACGGCCCCAACAACGTGATGTGCTCGCCCCGCCGAACCTCGAAGCTGATGCCCTTGACCGCGACGTAACCGCCATACGAGATGACGAGATCGGAGACGGCGATCATCGGCGGCGCGGGCGCTGGTGTGGACATCAGACGCCCTTCACGTATTTTCCGGCGACGCGCAGAAGGAGGACGACGGCCGCCAGCATCGCCGCCGTCTGAATCATCGCCATTGCCGCTGTCAATTCCGTGCCCGCGCTCGACCATGAGCTGACGATGGCCGGTGCGATCACTTTGGAATTCGGGCCCATGAGATAGATCGACACACCGATTTCGCGAACGCTGGCGATGAAGATCAGTAACCACGCCGCAACCAACCCTGGCCGCAGCAAGGGAAGAGTGATCGTCTTCATGCGATGGGCCCAGGTCGCGCCGCAGACCTGCGCACATTCCTCCAGGCTCTTGTCGATCTGTAGGACCACGCCGCTCAAGGTGCGCACGCCTAGCGGCATCAAGACCGTGAAGTAGGCGATGGCCAGAACCCACAGCGTTCCATAGAGCGGGATCGGGATGTTCAGCCAAGCCGTCAGTAGCGCGAGGCCGAACACCAAACGTGGGACGGACTGTGGGAACATGACGACATATTCGATGGCCGCTCGGCCTGGCAGGCGACCGCGGTAAATAATCCAAACCAGTATGGCCATGACGAAGACGCCGATCGTTGCGACGCCGACACCAAGGGCCAAGCTGTTGATGAGCGCGCTGCGGACTGCATCGAGCGTGAACGCCGTCTTATAGTTCTGCAGCGTGAATGACATCTGGTCGACGATGACCGTCGCAAACCGCAGGAAGGACGTGAGGAGAAGAGCCGCAATCGGCAAAACGACAGCGACGAAGACATACAGCCAGCATATCGCCGCCAGACCGTAGCGAGCGGGTCCTACATCGATCGGGCGCGGCTGGAAGGCCTTGCCGCTGATCGTCGCGAATGTGCCGCGGCGGACCATCCACCGATAGAACGACAGAGTGACGAACATGACCCCAAACAGGGCAACGCCGAGAGCAGACGCCTTTCCATATTCGGGAGGATAGGACAGCGTATATTGCCAGATCGCGGTTGTGACCACAAAAAATCGCCCCGGCAGACCGAGAACCAGCGCCGCCGCGAACGAGCCAAGCATTTCGGCGAAGACGAACACAGTCGCGCCGAGGAGTCCGGGAAGGACCAATGGCACCGTGATCTTGAAGACAGTTCTCAGCTTTCCGGCGCCAGTGACCCGGGAGCTTTCCTCCAATGAGGGGTCCATCGACTTCATGACCGTCGAAATCATGACGAAGGCGACCGTTCCTTCGAAAAGCGCCATGACCCACGCGATGCCGAACGGCGTGTAGATGTCGAGGAGGTCCGGAACGCCGATGCCGCGCAAAATCTGGTTCAAGAAGCCGCTTTTCGGAGCAGCGAGGATGCTCCAGGCCAGGGCTCCCACCAGCGGCGTGAGATAAAAGGGTATCTCGAGAAACCGTTCAAGGAACGCGGCCGCCGGCACATTCGTCCGGGTCAGTATCCACGCCAGCACGAAGCCAGCCGCCACCGCCATGACGGTCGCGGTGATCGCAACGTATCCGGTGTTCAGCAGAACCGTGACGCCGAGCGATAGATCGGCAAAATTATCCAGGCCGATGTCGGTCGGCGGAAACGTCTGCGGATCGCCAACATTGATCGATTCCGCGAGCAGGAAGAATAGCGGATAGACAATCAAGCCGACGCAAACCAGAGCGACCGCTGCGCTCGCCAGGAGCTCGAATTTCATCGCGCCGCTTGATCGCCAGCGCGAGGCGGTCGAGGCTGAACTTTGCATGCGCATAAAGAAATGCTTCGCCGGGCCTACTTCAGCCCAGTAATGTGATCCCACTCCGCGTTGAATTCGCGCTTGCTGGCGAGGAAGCCGTTCCAATCGGTCGGAAACAGCAGCTTGTGCTGCGAGGCGGCAACGCCCCCGGGAGGTGGAGCGGCGTCGTCGCGGGGAGAATTCAGGAACAAGGCCTCCTGCATAACTTTTTGGCCGATGGGAGACAGGAACCAATCGAGGAAGAGACGCGCGGCTTGAGGATTGGGCGCCTTGTCGATGATCCCCACACCTGCGGGCTCGCGGGCACGCCTTGCGTGGGGAAGACGAAGTCGAGCGGCGCGCCTTTCGCTTTGAATTCTAGATAGCCGGAGTATTGCGCGCCGATGACGAGTTTGTCCTCGCCGTTCACAGCCCGGTCGTATTGTTGCACGTAGGAATCGAAGGCTTTCGGCTTCTGGCTGGTCAGGCCGTTCCAGAAGTCCTTTCCCATGACTTCACGTACGGTAGACCAGACGAAATGCTGCACGCCGGAATTCGACGACTTAACATTCATCGTTCCCGCATATTTCGGATCGAGGATGTCCGCCCAGCCTTTCGGCGCCTGATCGGCTGGCAATAGCTTGGGATTGTAGGCAATGGCGGCCAGCGCCAGCTGCGCCCAGGTGAAATAGCCCTCCGGCTTGCTTTTGAACTCGGGTCGGTATGCCGCCATTTGCGGCGAGACGTAACGGGCGTACCCGTTCCTCTTCAGAAAATCGTTCGCCAGCACGACGTCGACGTTGACGAGATCGGCAAGATACTGGCCGGCCTGCCGTTCCGACTGAAGTTTCGCGTACAACGACGCGCTCAGGGCGCGCACGTAGGTCGGCTGGATCTTTGGAAACGCCGCGTTGAATGCGGCGACAATCTTTGCCTGTCCCTGCTCGACATCGGTCGAGTAGATGACCAGCTTGCCCTCCTCTTCGGCTTTTGCGACATCGGCGCAAGTGCGGAAGCCGGCCACTTCGCGCGGCGACGGACAAACCGCGTCCTGCGCGTGGGCATTTAAGGCGACCGGCCCAATCATCGCGGCGGCGCCGACCAGGCTTAGGATCCACCGTTTCATTTCCGTAGACAACGTTGTCTCTGATGTTTTCTTGTATGCGGGACATCCGCGCCCATGTCAACCTCTTCGATGCACCGAAAGCCGTGCTGTAGCCTCCGCCAAGGCGACGAAGAGACAAATTTACATCGCCACGCCACATGAACGCACAGGCGGTATACGCACGCACGAAGTGCGCAACCTTCACCATTTGGCGAGTAGCCAGGCACTGACTTTCTTGGCACTAACGCTCGCGTGCTGCCCGGGTGTTGCCCCTTCGTGGCCCAACTTGCTGACCTCGCTTGGGCAAGAAGATCGTGGTTCAAGATCAAAGATTTGAATGTATAGGCCCAAAACTGTGACTCTCGACCGTCAGATTATTGATCTGGTGGACGTCAGAGCGGAACATCAACATACGACAACGTTAGGCTACCGGCATCGCCAAGCGAATCCGTGTGTTGGTGCTGCCGGGATTACCGCCGAAAGGCGACGTTATTAATTGGGCTAACACTGGCGGCACGCGCGAAGCGCTCGATGCGCTGATCACCGAGGCTCAGGACTGGAAAGCGCCGACTACCAAGGAAGGCAAACAACAAGCCGCGACGCGCGAGGATGAGCTACTGGCGGCGCTCGACAGGGCGCAAGGTCTCGACCGCGCCCGCAAGCGCAAAGAGGCCGCCAAAATTCTCGGCGTGACCGGTCCCGAGATTGACGCTGAGCTTCGGGCGCGCCACGAGGCGGCGCCACTATACGGCCATTGGATCGTCGAGCCGTGGCCCGATCCCGTTGAGGGTGACAGCCTGCTTCGCGATCTCATCCGGCGCATTCACCGGCATGTCGTCTGTGTGCCCGAAGTATCTCTCACCAGCGCGCTTTGGGTCTTGTTCTCGTGGGTGCATGACGAAGCTGCCGTTCATAGCCCAATGTTGCTAGTCACCTCCGCCGAGGCGGAATGCGGGAAGACGACGCTCTTAAACCTTGTCTCGTACTGGATGCCGCGCGCGATTGCGTCGGTCGAGATCAGCAGGGCGGCGCTCTTCCGTGCCATCAAGCTGTGGTCGCCAAGCTTCGCGATCGACGAATTCGACGACGTACTGAAGGCGACAGGCGACAGCGAGAAGGCCGAGCTGCGCAGTGTCATCAATTCCGGCCACACTCGCGGTTCAGGGGTGCTGCGCTGTGTCGGCGATGAGAAAACGCCGGAACTGTTTCCGACGTTCGCACCGAAGGCGCTCGGAATGGTGGGGCGCAAGCTGCCGGTCACCACTCTGGGCCGCTGCATAGTCGTCGAGCTGCGCCGCCGGGCCAAGGACGAGAGGATCGATGAATTCGCCCACAAAGACGATAGCGAATTAGAAAGTCAACGCAGCCGTCTGCTCCGCTGGTCGATGGACAATGTTGACGCTTTGCGTGACGCCACTGTCGCCATGCCCGAAGGCTTTCACAACAGGCGGGCTAATAATTGGCGGCTGTTGTTTGCAATTGCGGATCTCTGCTCCGGTGTTGAGGATTTTGGTGATCAGGCTCGCTTCGCTGCCGTCAAGCTTGAGGGTGCATCTGACACCAGCAGCATCGGCGTCCGTCTGCTGGCCGACATCAAGCGCATCTTCGATGAAGACAAGTGCGAGGCGATCCTGTCGGCGACGTTGGTAGCTCGGCTCAAGGAGGATCCGGAAGCGCCGTGGGCAGAATGGAACCACGGCAAGGGCCTGACCCAGAACAGTCTCGCCGTCCTCCTTGGTGGCGGTGGCGGCCGAGGCCGTGGCAGCCGTGGCGGCTTCCGTAAACCATGCCTGTGTTATAATCGGCGCCGGTGTCCGCCTACCTCCCCAGTGCCTCGCAGATTTTGAGGCGGTTGTGAACGCGGTCCATAGGGCCGCTCCGGCTGCCGCCATCGCCTTTAATACGCGGCCCGAAGACAGCGCCGATGCCGCCGCGCGACGGTTGCTGGCCGGCTGACCGGTGCTCTGCCGCCAAGTTGCTCAGCAAGGATGAGGCCCGAAGGATTGCAGTGAATATCGCGTAGTTGCCGGTGAATATTGACCGGAACGCTAAATACAAATCGAATGCGCGGGATAAGGGAGAAACTCGCTAGTAAGGATAGCGCCTCAGATGCCTAGTCGACGGAGCGGGGGCTCGGTACTGCGGATTGGCCCCACACGACCCGCCAACCGCGCTCACGGTGGCCAAGCATTGTTGATACGTTGAAAACCCACAATTCGTAGCACCTCCGCGAAAGAAATTGTAATAGGCACACACGCGCGATGAGACGCGTCGGATCGCAGTGAACATTGCGAAGCTGCCGGGGCTATAGTTGCAAATTGCGGGCTGGGCATTATCGAACCGTGCTTGCCATCACCCGCGAAGGCCCCGCCTTCCAGGCGCGCCTGGAAATCTTAGTCTCGTTTAGCCCGTCCAATCCCATACTGATCGCCGACTCGGTTGATCTGTCCGTCCGCAAAATCTATTTCGATCACATCCTCTGATGAACCAATTAGGCCAACAGATGTATGTGTGCGAACGTTAAATATCTCTGTCCCGTCATCGCTGCTTTTGCTGGGCGCAACGTAAGCATAATCGCCCTTTAGATCGAACGTCACCCAGTGCGTTCCCCGTTGGCTTCTCAGGCTTAGCTGCTCGTTAAACCTCGGAGCCATCGGATCCAACATGCTCCAGACATAAATGTGTGAATCATTGCTACTTTCCCAGATTTCGCTCTCGTCCGGAGTCCAGCCGATTCCGTGCAGCAGCCCCGGCTCTCCAGTCGGATGATCTGGAATAGTCGCGGAGACGATTCGGCCCGTTTTGATGTCGGCTACTTGCATTCCCCAGAGGCCGGTCACGTTATTCACAACATGCCGGCTCACGCTGTCGACTGCATACGGCCCGAGGATTCCTGAATAAGGCCCAATGCGCGAGACCGCGTAACTGCTCGGATCGATCATATAAAGGTAGTTGCCGCTTCCGTCGCTAGCTTTGGTCTCTTGAAAAAGGGGTCCAGACAGCGGGAATTGTGTGTCGTGCGATCGACTAGAAAAATACACCTCGCGAACAACGTCGCCACTGTCTGCGTCTAAAACGTTGATGTAATCCGCCGAACCACCTTCCCACGTCGGGACATACAGCAGCTTTCCGTTTGGATGAATTGACAACCTATCGACGCCGGGATCGATTACTCTGTTCCACTGGACCGTATCGTCATGAACGCTGAGGCAATAGATCATTCCGACGCCCGAGCGAGTCCTGTAGGTGACGTAGAGCTTGCCTGTTATGGCACTAACCGCCACGCCTTTAACGTCGTCCACATCTGAGACCGTTGGAATTGTCTTAAGAAGACTGTGCCCGCGATCGATGTCGTAAACTGAAATGGATCCGCGATTGGCGGCAGATTGGTTGACAGCGTATAGAGTGCGCGATGTGGACAATGCAGTTGCGGCAATCAATGGGGGGCTTGCCGAGATCCCGACCGTCAGGCACACCACTACCGCGAAGAACGCAGCGGTGTAGAGAAGACGAGCGTATTGGGATTCCAACGCCATAGGCCACAGTATCCGATCACGCTGGCGCCCGTCACTCCTCCGATATCGCGCCGAACTGTGACGCAGACACATCCTGGCCGCGGTGCCACGGCGCAACAGCGAGAGGCGGGAGGGAGAGCTGCACCCGCTAGGGTCGCCACAGCACGACTATCTGCGACTGCAGGATGAGCTGATCGCCAAGCCGTGACTTCGTTAGGCTCAGAGGGTGCACCCGTCCGCTTTCATTCGTGCTGGCGGCTTCGGCCATGAGAGGGCCGTTTCCTTTTTAGTCCGGACCCAAGGGCTCCATCCCCTTTTTCGTTCGGCTCGACGAACTGTGACGCAGGGCACAGCACGCGCGCTGCGAATCGCAACAGATTGCGCCGCGATTCGTGGAGGGGGACATGGCGAATCTGGTGCTGCTGGTGGGCCTGCTGGTGCTGATCGCGATCCTGGCGGCGCGACTCGAAACCCCACAGCCGCGCGAGAGCACGCCGCAACACGTCTATCTCCGCCTGCACAATGACGATGGGCTTGTCGCTAAGCCTTGACCGATCATTGGAGGGCCATCCTCTCTCGCTCTGACCGTTTAGGAGCGGATGGGGAATAGCGATTGACATATATCGCCTCGGCAAGACCATGGTCACATGGTCGCCTTCACCGATTCGCAGCTTCGGGCCCTCTGGGCCGCCGCCGACCGCCTACCGTTTGAGAAGCGCGGCGTCTTCGTTGAGCGGGTTGTTGCGCGGCTGGAGCTGCACCGTGACTTCACCGATGCTGATCTCGACGACGCGATGCGTGCAGCATTGACAGGACTAGTCCAATCGGCGGCCTGATGGCGCACCTCCGCTCCGCCGCCTGGTCGATCGAGGGCAACGATGCCCGCAGTGCGCCGCCCTTAACCTGACGGATACGCATTTCTCGATAAAAGTCTTGGCAGGCCGGTCCCCACCGGCCGCACTGCCGCACGGAAGCCCCGGCCGCCGCCTCGCAAATAGGCCGGGGCTTCTACCAAAATCGTCGATCGAAGAGCGCGGCGCTTGTCGGCGATTTGCCACAGCGACCGGCGGCACCTATTTTAAAGCGGGGTGTAGGGTCTGTGAGGAGTACCGACTTGGCCCGCCCGAACTGGTTGCGAAAGCCACCGCGTCCCCTTTCAACGGCAATCAAGAGACGTTTTCCGCCGCCGTGGTCGATCGAAGATCTTGGCGCCGCATTCGTCGTGAAGGACAGCGCTAGGCGCAAGCTTGCTTATGTCTATTTCGAGGAGAAGCCTGGCTGGCGATCGGCAGCCAGCCAACTCGGGAAAGATGAGGCGCGGCAGATCGCCGCGAACTTTGCGAAGCTAGCGAGGCTGCTGCGGAAATAAGCTCCACTGCAATGCGCTTCGCGTCCCTGGTTATGAACGCCGCGCGGTGATCGCGTTGCGGTTGGCACAGTTGGAGGGAGATGCCGTGCTTGTGCCCATGCGTGAGATTGTAATCACTATTTTGGCGGGTGTCCTAATCACGATTGCGGCAGTCTCTTTGCTAGTTCATTTTGTGTCGTAACCGGCCGCTTAACGGGTGCCGTGCTTGCCGCACAGGGCTTGGGGTCAGAACCCGCATTGACCTACATCAACGGGATCAGTGCGCGTTTTCCTGTCACGAAGTTTCCGCCCGTCAACGTTTTGAACAATGCCCGCCCGCCGCTTCCCACCGCCTATTCAAGGAGGAAGAAATGAAAGCGTTTCTAATAATCTTCTGGATCCATCAGGTCATCTTCGGACTTTCGTCGCTCGGTGCGGTTCTTAACTTGCTCCTAGAAGGTGGTACGACCGGCCAATTGAATTTGGTTCCGCTATTACTGGCTTGGATCGCCGGGTCTCTAATCTGGGGGTTCGGTTTTGTCATGGCAGAACGGCTGCGTTCGTCTGCTAAAATCCAAGTCACAAATGGCGCGAGCCAAGCTTGAGGCCAATTTGCGTCGTGCGCGTAACGAGGCGAGACGGATCGCGGCCAATATCGCCGAGCTGCCGGTCGTGGAGGGGGGACATGGTGAAGCTGGTGCTGCTGGCGGGCCTGTTGGTGCTGATCGCGATCCTGACTGCAGTGCCAAGACGGATGCCAAGCATATGGCGAACTTCGGAATCAAAGGGACACTAGCCCGGCAATTGACCTTCAGTTCCGCCGCACTTAACTATCGTGTTGCCAGTGTTGCAATCCTGCTGCTGATTGCGATTCGGAGAGCATTGGAGTGCAATTGACCGTCAACGTCAGCGTAACCGAGCGCGCAGCGCGGCGAATCGGCGAGATCCTGCGTCAGGAGCCTACCGGCACGATGTTGCGCGTCAGTGTCGAAGGCGGCGGCTGCTCCGGCTTTCAGTATAAATTCGACACCGAACGCGAGCGCGCCGACGACGACATCGTGATCGAGCAAAGCGGCGCGACTATGCTGATCGATCCGGTCTCGCTCAACTACATGGCTGGATCCGAGATCGATTTCGTCGACGATCTGATCGGCTCGTCGTTCAAAGTCAATAATCCGAAGGCCACAGCGTCCTGCGGCTGCGGCACCAGCTTCGCGCTGTGAAGCGCAAGCTGCCGTGCGCGGACCCGGTAGGGTCGAGTCCGCAAACATGCTTATCTGCGCCTGCACCAAGAGGATGGGCTGATCGCTAAGCCGTGACTGTCTCGGTTAAGCCCGACCAAAGAGAGGTGCGGCGGATCGCAGTGAATATCGCCGAGCTGCGCCACAGATCGGCGGCCTGATCCGGCGGCAATGCC
>Ga0306920_100006818_pt1 | contig 14967 bp, 10 predicted proteins | sample flu12Cox44000170_FD_204666 | JGI IMG/M metagenome (GOLD analysis project Ga0306920, IMG submission 204666) | Lab enrichment of tropical soil microbial communities from Luquillo Experimental Forest, Puerto Rico - flux4day.12C.oxic.44.000.170 (v2)... | ecosystem: Environmental > Terrestrial >... | reverse complement strand
AAGAACCCATTTTCGGCCTGGGCATGATCGAAGAGCTGCAGCGGCACGGCTATAAGCTCAGCGCGGGAACGCTGTACCCGATGCTCCACGGACTCGAACGGCGGGGCCTCCTGCGTTCAAAAAAGATTCAGCGGGGCAGGAGAGGGCGCCGGGTCTACCGGGGTACAGCGGCTGGTCGGAGGGCACTCGCGATGGCGAGCGATAAAGTAAAAATTCTTTTGGGAGAGCTCCTTGAATAGCCCATCCGAAATGGCTCTTCCCGAGAAGGGACAAACGCAATCGTGACCGCCAATTCTCGTCCGCGTCTGCCGAGGCGCCGGGCCGTCTTGCTGATCCTCGTCCTCGCTCCTTCGATGTTAGCGGCCCAAACGGAACCTCCTACCCCGAAGAGATTGGCTCTCGAAGAAGCTTTGAACTATGCCTTGCAGCACTACCCCGCGGTGCGCGAGTCCCTAGAACAGGTGAATGCGGCACGCGCCGGAGTAACCGTCGCGAGGGCTCAGTACCTGCCCTCTCTTAACGGTATCTATCAGAACAGCCGCGCTACTCAGAACCAGGTCCCTGGGATCTGGCTGCCGACCTCGATTACGCCAACTGTTGAGGGGCCTATCGGACCTTCGTCCGGTCAGAGCTATTGGGGGAGCCAAGCGGCAGCGCTGTTCTCATGGGAACCAGTTGATTTCGGGTTGCGAGGGGCGAACGTGTCGGAGGCAAGATCGGCGGAAGACAGGGCCACTGCCAACCTTGCCGTCACTCGACTCGAGGTGGCCACGGCGGTCGGCAATTACTTCCTTAGCGCTCTTGCAGCGCATGAGGCGGTCATAGCTGCCCAGGCGAACATGAATCGCTGGCAGGTTTTCAGTCAATCGGTTCACACGCTCGTCGACAACACGTTGCGGCCAGGCGTGGATGGGTCTCGCGCCGATGCTCAGCTGGCGATGGCAAAGACACAGCTCTATCAGGCGCAGCAGCAAGAGCAGATGGCTTTGGCGACCCTGGCAGCTCTAATGGGGGAAGCCGGAACCCAGATTACGCTCGACCCGGGAAGCCTCCTCATCCTTCCCTCCCAGGAATCTTTGCCGAGCATCGCTGCCGCGGAACACCCTGTGGCGCGCGATCAAATGGCGCTGGTTCGAGAAGCACAAACGCAACGAAAAGTGTTAAGCAAGACAGATTACCCGCGAATTTTCATTCAAGCCGAAGGCTTGGCGCGCGGGAGTGAAGTCCCGAATGCCGGCTCGAACATCGGTAACTGGAACGGCCTGGCGCCTGCGCGTGGCAATTGGATCGCCGGCGTCACGGTCACTTTCCCGAATGTTTTCGATTTCAAGGCACTGAATGCCGAGAAGCAAAGGTCGGACGCCAACGAGCATTCGCAGCAAGCGCACTATGACAAAACGATCCAAGACCTCACGGGCCGAGCTCAAGCAGCCCTGGCGCAGTTGAATAGCGCGCGGCTCATCGCCGAGCAAACCCCGGTTGCGCTGTCGGCCGCGCGGGCGGCAGAGACCCAGTCGCGCGCTCGTTATAACGCCAGTCTGGCAACCGTCGTGGAAGTGGCGGATGCGGAGGGCCTTCTCGCGCAGGCCGAAATGGACGATGCCGTCGCGAGGCTCAATGTCTGGCGGAGCTTGTTCAGCTTGGCATACGCGCAAGGCGACTTGCAGCCTTTCCTGGAGGCGCTGCGCGCAGCTCGACCATGATTCTCTGAGCAACGCAGCGAGGATCTAAGTCTATGTGGCTAATCCGAATGGCATTGCGCCGGCCGATCACCATTTTGGTAGTCGTGATTGCCGTCGCTATGAGTGCGACCCTGGCCGTTAGCCGGATGCGGATCGACATCTTCCCGAATCTGAATCTTCCCGTGATCTACGTTGCCCAGCCTTATGGCGGAATGAGCCCTGCGCAGATGGAAGGCTATCTCGTTTACTACTACGAGTACCACTTCCTCTACATCAATGGAATCGCGAGTGTCGAAAACAAGTCCATTCAGGGAAACGGCCTGCTTAAGCTCTCGTTCTATCCAGGAACCGACATGAGCCAGGCACTCGCGCAGACAATTTCATACGTGAACCGCGCGCGCGCCTTTATGCCACCCGGAACCGTATCGCCATTCGTCATCCGCTTCGATGCGGGCACCGTTCCGGTCGGCTATCTGGTGTTTTCCAGTGAGACTCGCACAGTCAGCGAGATTCAAGATCTGGCGCTCAACCGGGTGCGACCTGCTTTTGCAACCCTGCCGGGCGTTACCTCGCCACCACCGTTTGGCGGCAATCAACGCACCATGGTCATCACGGTTAATCCAGATCGCTTGCGCGCGTACAACATGTCTCCCGACGAAGTGGTTCAGGCGCTCAGCAACGGCAACGTTCTGCAGCCGGCCGGGAATGTCCGCACCGGCAGCCTGCTTCGAATCGCCGAGAGCGACTCTGTTACACCAAACATTCAGGCTTTAGCAGACCTTCCGATCCGAACCGGCTCAGGTCCTAGCGTCTATCTTCACGACATCGGCACGATACACGACGGCAGCGATATTCCGACCGGCTATGCACTGGTGAACGGCCGTCGCGCGGTTTATATCCCGGTGACGAAGCGGCCCGACGCGTCCACGGTGACTGTGGTGAACCAGGTGAAAAAGAGCCTGCCGTATTTCCGATCCCTGGTTCCCGAAGACATCAAGATTACTTACGAACTGGACCAATCGCCCTACGTGACAAGCGCACTAACCGGCGTCGTGCGGGAGGGACTGCTCGGCGCGGTCTTAACCGGTCTGACGGTGCTGCTTTTCTTAGGAGATTGGCGAAGCTCGCTCATCGTGGTCACGACCATTCCGTTCGCCTTGTTGACGGCGGTGGTCGCTCTATGGCTAACCGGCCAGACGATTAACATCATGACGCTCGGCGGTCTGGCGTTGGCGGTTGGCATACTGGTTGACGAAGGCGTGGTGCTGATTGAAAACATCGACAGCACCTTACAGCAAGAACCGAATCTTCCCGTTGCGCGTGGAGTCCTGAACGCAACTGAGAGAACCATCCTGCCGCGTTTCCTTTCGCTGCTGGCCATCGTGGCCGTATTCGCTCCGTCATTCCTGATGACGGGCGTGGCGCAGAGTCTGTTTATCCCTTTGTCTCTCGCGGTTGCCTTCGCAATGGCCGCATCCTTCCTGTTGTCGAGCTCTTTCCTGCCTGTTTTTTTCCTGTGGATACATCGCCAGGTCGATCGCGGCCACAAGAGCCTAATCGCGGGACGATGGGACTTTGACCAGGCACGTGACAGATGGGGCGCGTTCTTGCGGCGTCTCGGCCCGACGCGGTGGGCCGTCATCGCCGGTTACGCCGCGCTGGTCGGGGCGATTGGGTTGTTGCTGGGTCCTTTCCTCGGTCGGGAGTTGTTCCCGAACGTGGGCGCGACTCAATTCCGGCTGCGCTTCGATGCACCAGCAGGAACACGCGCTGAAGACACGGAATTACTCGTTATGCGGGTGCTTGATCAAATCCGCCAGGCTGCCGGCCCGGAAAACGTCGCCATCACCCTTGGCTACGTCGGTACACAAGGCGCAAGCTATCCGATCAACACGGTTTTCCTGTGGACCAGCGGACCGCACGAGGCGGTCATTAACGTTGCTCTCCGGCCTCCAGCTCGTATCCAGGTAACCGAACTCGAGGAGAGACTTCGCCAATCTCTCGATAAGCAATTTCCGGGATCAACCTTTTCATTCGAACCTGGGGACCTGGTCAGTCAAATTATGAACTTTGGCGCTCCGGCGCCGGTCGAACTAGCCATAGTAGGACCGGACCTCTCAGCAAGCCGCGTTTTTGCCGACCGGCTGAAAGCCGAATTAGGGAAGATTGCTGAACTGCGAGATTTGAAATACGAAGAGCCACTCGACTATCCGACTGTCGACGTAAAGCTCAATCGCGTACTGGCCGGGCAGCTGGGTGTGACGACGAACCAGGTCGCCCGTTCCCTTTCCGAGGCCACCTATTCGAGCCGCTTCACGACACCGGATTATTGGGCCGATCCGAAGACGGGAATCGCCTACCAGGTTCAGGTGCAGTATCCGCAACCGGACATCACCTCACTCGAAGACGTTCGAAACATTCCCGTCACGCCCGGAGAGTCTCAGCATCCCCTCATCGGCGACCTTGCCGCCGTGGACGCCGGCACCACTATGGGCGAGTACGATCGGCAAAACGGGTTTCGAATGCTAGTGCTTTCCGCCAACATTACCGGTCAAGATCTCGGGCGCGTGTCGAAGAGCATTGACTCGGCTATCCGGCGGGCGGGAGCTCCGCCGCGCGGCACCAAGGTCGCGGTTCGCGGCCAGATTGAACCGATGCGGAACACTCTCTCGAATCTTGGTGTTGGGCTCGCTGTAGCGATTCTGGCCATCTTTTTGTTGCTGGCCGCAAACTACCAGTCTCTGCGTCTGGCATTAGTTGTGTTGACCATCGCGCCAGCAGCAGTCTCGGGAGTCATCCTCATCCTGCTGATCACCAATACCACTCTGAACATCGAATCGTATATGGGAGCAATCATGGCCGTCGGTGTCGGGACAGCGAACGCGATTCTGCTGGTCACGTTTGCGGAGCAGCACCGCCGAACCGGGGCGTCAGCGTTTGATTCCGCTATTGAGGGCGTTCGCGAGAGGATGCGCCCGGTTTTGATGACCAGTGCGGCTATGATCGCGGGCATGATTCCGATGGCCCTGGCCACGGAGGTCACCGCACCTTTGGGTAAGGCGGTGATCGGTGGGCTGGTTGCCGCTACCCTGGCGAACTTGACGGTGCTGCCCTTCATATTTGCAGCCCTTCAGGAACGCGGTGCAACGGCCTCCCCGTCCCTTGACCCCGACGATCCGGAGAGTCGCTATGCCACTTAACGACGCGCTCGAGGAGCGAAGAACGGGAGACATGATGAGGCTGTTTCGAACCCCGGCAGGATCGAGCGTTCTTCTCGCACTTTGTTTGTCTTTAACGTCGTGCGGCAACGACCAAACGGAGCCCCCCTCTGCGGCAGCACAAACGCTTCCCCAAGTCGAAGCCACGTCCGTAATATCACAGAAGCTCACGAGTACCGAGCGCCTGCCCGCTCAGCTGCTTCCCTACGAAAGCGTCGAGCTCTTTGCCAAAGAAACCGGTTTTGTCAAAGCGATCTCGGTTGATCGCGGTTCGAGCGTCCGGCGAGGCGACCTCATCGCCAGATTGGAAGCCCCGGAGTTGGCAGCCCAGCGGGCACAAGCCAACGCATCCTATGAAAGCGTTGAATCGCAGCTGGCAGCGGCCCAAGCAAAGCTCGCTGCGGACCAGGCAACCTACGAGCATATGAGCGATGCGGCGAAAGTGCCCGGCGTTGTAGCCGCTAACGACTTGGAACTTGCACAAAAAACGGCGCAGTCGGATGCCGCGCATGTGGAAGCGCTGCGAAAAAGCGCCGCCGCAGCTCAAGAAGGAGTGCGGGCTATTGAACAACTCGAATCGTATCTCAACATCACCGCTCCCTTTGATGGCCAAGTCACAACTCGGTATGTTCATCCCGGCGCTCTGGTTGGGCCAGCAGGCGGGCCGGGCGCTATGACGCCCATTGTTCGAATCGAAACCACAGCGCGGCACCGCTTGGTCGTTCCCGTCCCCGAAAACGACGTTGCGGGAGTTCCTGAGGGCACCGCGGTGAGCTTCACGGTTCCGTCTTTCCCCGGCAGAGCGTTTCGCGCGCCGATTGCCAGAGTTTCGCGCGAGGTGGATCAGAAGACGCGGACCATGCCCGTCGAATTGGATGTTCGCGACCCTCACGGCGAACTTATTCCAGGAACATTCTGCCAAGTGGAATGGCCGGTAAGGCGGACCTACGCGACGCTCTTTGTTCCGGCTGCGGCGGTAGCGAGCAACCTGGAACGCACGTTTGTGCTCCGCATCAGCAATAACCGCATCGAATGGGTGGACGTGAAAACGGGAGCGAGCGCAGGCAACCTGACGGAAGTCTTCGGCGACCTACACGAAGGCGATCAGGTTGCGGTACGCGGCACGGACCAACTGCGCAGTGGCGCACAAGTGGCCGCTCACGGCGCCAATTCGCGATAGCGGTACCCTTTAGTCCGGGCCGCCGGCGGTTGAGATTTCCGTCTTAAGGCTACTCCGGACCAAATAACAGCCCCGGGGGCACCTCCAGCTGGCCGAAGATGATCCGCCAAAGCAAGAGTTCTCTCTGCTGACCCACTGTGTTAGGCTCTGACGCCTTGCTGGTGTAGTGACGGCAGGGAAGGCGCAGGGCTGCGGACGGACGGGCACATTTTCAACGCTTCATCTTGTGTCAGCGTCCAGTCAGGCTCGCCCGAGTGCCTAGCGGTTTCGAGCAACTCGCATGCGGTCACCGGCCCTCAACATTCGAGTACCACGCCTACGGAATCGTCCTCGCGAGAGAATGCGCCGACCGCCTTGGCTTTACCGCATTCTCAAAAGAGCGGATTCCGTTGCGCTGGTTTCATTCGACCGTCTCGTTGGCACGCAATAGGCAATTTCGTTCGTCAAAACTTAACGCTGCACGTCGCGAAGGGAAAGTGCGAATTTGTACGAGGCCGTAACCAAGCCCCTGTCGTTTGCTGGCTGCATTTTTCTGCTTGTTTATAGCTCCGCTATGCTGTTTCCGCCCCGCGAATTTGAGGAAGCGCTCGGAATGGACTACGTCCTCGACCATTACCGCTGGGCCGTGGGACTCACCTTTTTGGTGGCCCTTTCCTGGCTGTCGGTTGCCTCCATTCTGGGTTGCCATCGTATGTTGTCCGAACGAAGGCAGGAGAAGCGACGTTATCTGCGGCTTCACAGACTGACCGCAGACGAGAGAATGATTCTGAGGCTGTATCTCAATGCATCGTCGAGAATTCTGAGCTTCTCGTCTCAGGAAACTTGCACCGCGCAGGGTTTGGCGGACGACGGCATACTTTGCCGGCCGGAACAATCAGAAGAACGCGACCCGCGGCGACAGGGCACGTTTTTCAGTATTTTGGAATGGGCCCGCGGCTACCTGAGCGAACACCCAGAGCTAGTCGAAGAGACTTCGCGTTTCCCGCGCGCTCAAACTGGGTTTTGACGCGGCCGGTCGCAGTCAGGTTCTCTATCCGTCCTAGCCCCTACCCGTCCTTAGGGACCCCGAGCGCACGGCCGCGCTAGCTTCCTGGGCCTTTGCTTGGTTGGCATACAATCTGTCGATCGGTGCTCTTCGCGGGAGTCGCAGTATGAAATTTGCCATTGGAAGATCTTTTCAGATTCTCGCACCCGGCAGCTCTTTGCGACGCAGGGTGGCCTACAGTCTGGCAATCGCGAGACTGGTGCTCGTCCCAGTTATCTTCATGGCCGTGTACTACCTCTTTAGAATGGGCTACATCGTGGATCAGATCGTCAACGTAGACGCGCCCGCCGCCACCTACGCGCAACAAGCTTCCATAGAAATGCTGGAAGCGCGTCGGGCGGAGCGCAATTACCTCCTGTTGCGGGATGCCTCCTACCTCGTGGCCAACCGCGAAGCGATCGGCAGGATCAGAGAAATCCTCGACGAAATTCGCCGCCTGGGACCGGCCAATCAAAGCGTCACGGAGATGGCTGAAACGACGCTCGGTCTTTACGAGGAGCGGCTCCAAGCGGCGGTCAGAGCCATGCAGCAGCCCCCCGGAGAGCCTACCGACCGCATTCAGACGGTGGTGCGCGCCTACGAGCAGGACCTCAACGAACTATTGAGAACCTCGAGACACAAGAAGCGCTCGCAGCTGATCGAAGAGCTGCGCAAGCGGGTCGACTCGTTCGACGCGCAAATTTCCGAAACCGTGCAGCAGGACAATCCCGCCCTGCGACAAATCACGGATGATTTGCAAAACCTGAGCCAGAAGCTTTTGCAGCTCGCTTCCGAAATCGAGAGGCAAAACTGGCAGCGCGTCGAAAACGACCGCTTGCAGGCGCGCCGTCTGCTGTTCGAAGCGGAGTGGACGCTCAGTATCGTCTCCCTCGTTACCCTGATCTTCAGCATCTGGGTGAGTTTCCTCTTGCCCCGTCAAGTGGTCGAGCCGCTGATCAATCTGAAACAGGCAGTGGATCAAGCGGCGGCAGGTAATTATCAGGTCGAATTCGACATTCAGGGGGAGGGTGAAATCGTCGAGCTAGCCAAGAGCGTTCGGAACATGCTGTCGGCGGTCGGTCAGAAGTAGCGAAAGAGAGGCGGCCCCGGGCTTTAACGCCGGAACGGGCGGGGCAACCAGGCTTTAGGCGCGGGCGGTCTCGAAAGCTCTGTCCCGAACCCGCTCGCTCGATTTTCGCACCACCAGCTTCGGGGCCAGCAGGATCCTTTGGGGCGGAACCGGGTCGCGGGCCTCGATCAGCTGCAACGCCAATGCTCCGGCCTTTTGGCCGATGGCGGCGGTCTGCTGGTCGACGCTGGTCAGCGGAATGGCCAGAAACTTGTTATAGAGGAGATTCCCGCACCCGACGATGGCCACATCTTCCGGTACGCGCAAGCCCGCCTCCAGCACGGCGGCGATGGCGCCGTAAGCCGTGGGGTCGTTGTAACAGAAAATTCCGTCCGGCCTCGGCGTCACAGCGAGAAGCTGCTGCGCGGCTTTGTAGCCGCCTTCATCGCAGAGTTCCTCGACGCGCTCCACATGGTAGATAAGCTCGGGATCGGCCACCAGGCCCAGTTTCCCGAGCGCCCGCTTGTAGCCCTGCATGCGGCCTATGACCGAGCTGATTGCCGCTCCCCCGATGTGCGCGATGCGCTCCGAGCCTACCTCGGCCAGGTGGCGCGTCGCCAGCGCTCCCACTTCCTCGTCGTTCACTCCCACAAAGTGCGCAGCCAGGCCGGAAAAGTTCCGGTCGATGAGGATGTAGGGGATACCGGCTTCCTCAACGCGTCGGAATATCTCGACGGTCCACTGCGTTGACGCGACGAGCAGCGCGTCCACCCGGCGCGCGATCAATTGCTCGATGACCTGCTTTTCGAGCTTGGCGTCTTGATCGGCGGAAGTGGTGACCAGGGCGTAGCCGCTACCGTAGAGCGCGGCCGATACGCCGCGCACAATTTCGGTGAAGAAGGGGTTCATCAGCTCCGGCACGACGAACCCCAGCAGGTTGCTGCGCCCGGTGACCAGCGCCCTGGCGGCGAGGTTCGGGCGATAGTTCATTTCCTTGACGCGCTTAAGGACGCGGGCCTTGGTTTCTTCGCTGATGTCGGAATGGTCGCGGAGGGCTTTGGAGACAGTGATCACCGAGACCCCAAGGTCCCGGGCGATATCCTTCAGGGTGACTGCCATAGTCCTTGGATGAGCCCGGGAGCAGCGGAGTTACGCCTTCTTTCGATAATCTCGGAAATGCGAACTGCTTTGTTTTCAATAAGAAATGGCCGTTGACAAAAGGGGAAGGGTGGCTTTTAATCGTGAGCGCCGTAAACGTTCACGGTTTGAACTTTTCTCCCGTGGTGGTACGTATCTACCTAAGCCTATGCGACGCAATGCCACTTTGTTTGACATCGCCGATGCGCTCGGCATCTCGACCGGCACTGTTCATCGCGCTTTGCACAACCATCCCGGGGTCAGCGAAGCCACCCGCGATCGGGTGCTCGAGGTTTCCAAGTCGCTCGGCTACCGTCCCAATCTGGCCGCGCGCTTTCTTTCGCAGCGCAAGCCGCTGCGCATCTCGGTCAATACGCTGAGCGGCACCACATCGTTTTGGGATGAAGTTCGCGACGGAATCAACGGCGGAGCGCGGGCGCTGGGCGTCGAAAATGCCGAACTCGATTTCCGGACCTACCCTCTGCTGGGCGACGCGGAGGAGGAAGCCTTTCAATCCGCGCTGAAAGAGGAGAATGACGGAATCATCGCTTTCCCGAGCCGTCCGAGGAATTTCCGCGCCTGGATGCGGCGCGCCGCAAAATCCAAGGTTCCTGTGGTGTGCGTCTCCACCGATGCGCCGGACTCCGGCCGCCTGGCGGTTGTTTCGATCGACACCATGGCCAGCGGCTCGCTCGCGGCCGACCTGCTGGGTAGGTTTCTCTCCGGCAAGGGCAAAGTCGCCGCCACGTTGAGCGCGCTTTCCATCAACGAGCACGCGGAGAAATTCCGGGCGTTTCAATCCACGTTGGCCGTGCTGCACCCGCAAATGCGCGTCCTCGATGCGATTGAAGACCACGACACCGAATCCGAGGCTTACGAAAAGTGCCGGGAGCTGTTCCGGGTTCATCCCGATCTCAGCGGTCTTTACGTGTCCACCGAGGCTTCGATTCCGGTCATCGAGGCTGCGCGGGATGCCGGGATTCTGGGCCGCATCTCCATCATCACCACGGACCTCTTTCCGAAGCTGGCAGAGCAGCTGCGCGCCGGAAACGTGGCGGCTACGATCTACCAGCGGCCGCGCACGCAGGGGCGGCTGGCCTTTCAAGTGCTCCACGAGTTCCTGATGGATCGGCGTACTCCGAGACCACAAGTCACCCTGGTGCCGCACCTGGTCATGCACGGCAATCTCGACTTTTTCCTGGCACGTCACCCCATGGGTGCGCGGGCCAAGGCCGCTTCGGTAGCCGCTCTAGGCGGCAGTGAAGAATCCTCCGAACTTGCTGCTTTCGACTGACGGAGACCCCCATTCATTTCCTTGGCATCGATGTAGGCACCGGCGGTACGCGAGCCCTCGTTATGGACGAAGCGGGCCGGGTGGTGGCTTCCGGGACCGAGGAACATCAGCCATTCGCCTCGCCGCACCCGGGCTGGGCGGAACAGGACCCCCGCGATTGGTGGCGGGCCTGCGGAATCGCCGTAAAGAAGGCCCTCGAAAAATCACAGCTACGCGCGGAAGCGATCGCCTGCGTTGGGTTTTCCGGGCAGATGCATGGAGCGGTGCTCGTTGACGCCGGCGGCGAGGTGGTCCGCCCGGCGCTGATCTGGTGCGATCAGCGCACCGAAAAGCAGTCCGAGGAGCTTTCCGGAAAATTTGGCAGGGAACGCCTGATCGAGCTGACCTTGAATCCTCCCCTGACGAATTTCACTCTAACCAAGCTCCTGTGGGTCCGCGAAAACGAGCCGCAGCTCTGGGCACGCGTCCGCTACGTCATGCTGCCCAAAGATTACGTGCGCTTCCGGCTGACGGGGGAACGCGCCATTGATCAGGCTGACGCTTCGGGCACACTGCTCCTCGATGTGGCCAAGCGGACCTGGTCGGATGAGGTTCTGGCCGGCTGTGGCATCGAGCGAAACCTCCTGCCGCAACTCTATGAGTCGCCCGACGTGTGCGGGAGGCTCGACGAAGCGGGAGCGGCGGCGACCGGGCTCAAGACGGGCACGCCCGTGGTTGCCGGGGCAGGAGACCAAGCCGCAGGGGCCGTGGGCATGGGCATCGTCCGCGCGGGCGTGGTCAGCGCCACCATAGGGACGTCCGGCGTCGTATTTGCCGCGACAGATCGTCCTGCTCTTGACCCCCGCGGCCGGCTGCACACCTTCTGCCACGCCATTCCCGGCCGCTGGCACGTGATGGGAGTTACGCAGTCCGCCGGACTCTCGCTGCGGTGGTTCCGCGATACCTTCGGCCTGGCACAAAACTCTGGGGGCTGCGATCCTTACGAACTTCTGTCGGAAGAAGCAGCCGCAGCCGAGCCGGGCGCGGAAGGTCTGCTGTGGGCCCCTTATCTGATGGGAGAGCGCACGCCGCATCTCGATCCCAACGCGCGCGGGGCGCTGGTGGGCATTACCCCTTCGCATCGTCGTGCGCACATCATTCGCGCCATTCTCGAGGGCGTCGCGTTCAGCCTGAAGGATTCGTTCTCGATTTTTGAAGAGATGAAAGTGCCGGTAAAGCAGATCCGGCTGGGCGGCGGCGGCGCCCGCTCTCCGCTCTGGCGGCAGATTCAGGCTGACGTGTACGCTCACGAAATCGAAATCGTCGAAGCCGAGGAAGGCGCCGCCTACGGCGCGGCAATCCTGGCCTCGGTAGGAGCGGGGCACTTCGCTTCGGTGGACGAAGCCTGCGATGCGGTCATCCGCGTCGCGACCCGCGTTGCTCCCATTCCGCATTCCTCAGCACTGCTGCAAAAAAATTACGCGACGTTTCGCCGCCTTTATCCGGCACTGCAGGCCATCTAGTGCCGGCGACAATGGCAGGATCTCCCCGTATGCTTCGGCAGCGAAGAGTTTCTTGAGGCTGGAGAGAGGCGCGCGGTCGCGCCCTTTTCAGGATGGATGGCGGTAGGTTTCCCAGCCCAGGTAATTCTCCGCGGCTTCCTTGACGGCGGAAGCCACAGAGGAGAAGTTGGCGGCCACGTGGTGCTCGAAGCCATTCGAGCAGATGTAGTGCAGCAGCTTCTGCATGTGGGGAATCTCGACCACCCCGGCGCCGCCGAACGTTTCTAGGGAGTCGTCGGTAAACCTTCCTTCACCGACATAGCCGCGGATCACGGCGCGGGTGTCCACGGTAGAAAAGCGCGCGTAGCTCATCGCGCCGCTTTTTACCTTGCCTACCGCAGTGCCGAAGGTATTTTCCTTCCCGACCGTACCGGCGATGATCTCCTGAAAGTCCATGCGCACTTCGCGGAAGAAGTGTTTGGGCAGGTTACTGCAGTGGAAGCAAACGGCTTTGTCGGGGTCTGTGCCGTAGTTGTTGTTCCAGTCGAGCAGCGCGCTCGGCGTTCCGCTCGCGAGTTGCAGCATATGCATGCTGAGCGTGCCGCATACATCGGTTTCGCACGCGCTGGAGAGGAGGTTGTCGCTCATCATGCTCATGATGGTGCAGGGCACGATGCCGAGATTCTCCTCAAGAGAGGTCCAGCACTGCACGGCGCTGACGGCCACGTCGGCTTGCTTCATCCATTTCTCGGTGACCACGCCGAGCTTGGCCATTTTGATGAGCGCCGCATCGGGCACGCCACTGGTGCTGACGTATTTCTTGATCGCCGCGAGCTTGGCCACGACCGCATCTTCAGAATCTTTCATGCGCCCGATGCGGCCCAATACTTCGCTCAAATCCAGAGTCTCGACCGAGATGCCGCTGGCCTCGAGGAGCTTTTCGCTGTAGCGAACGGTATTGAAGGCAGCCGGGCGCGCCCCGATGGCCCCGATGCGCAGATCCTTCAGGCCACGCACGATGCGGCACACGGCTGAAAAATGTACGAGGTCCTCGGCAAATTCCGCAGAATCTAGTCGCACGGTGTGCAGCCTGGTCAGCGAATAGGGAATGCCGTATTGCTTCAGATTGTTGCAAGCCGACATCTTCCCGCAGAAGCTGTCACGGCGGTGCGTGATGGTCATCTCGGACGCGGCATCCGGGGTGGCCTGCACCAGCACGGGCACGCCGAGCCGCGCGAGGCGCAGGGTATCCGCGATGGCGCGCTCGTCGCCAAAATTCGGCAGCGTCACGATGACTCCGTCAATTTCTTTTTCGTGCTTTCTGAAAAGTGCGGCGCAGCGCTTGGCCTCTTCGTGCGTCTCGACCGCACCATACTTGCTCTCTTCGGGACCGAGCGCTACGGCCTGTATACCGGCTTTGGCCAGCGCCTGCAGAATCTCTTCGCGCCCGCTCTTTGCCAGGTGGTCCGGAAAAAATCCCCGGTTGCCGACGATGACACCCATGCTCATTTTTTTCGTTTCGGCCATGACTCAAATTCCCATCTTTCTATCTCCCGAGGGAGCTCTTCAGTTTTCCCGGCGTCCCGGCCGGAAGGCCGTGCAATAGACTGCGCCCAGAATGATCAGCAGTGCGCCCCACCACACCGGCGCGCGCAGCTCCGCCAGCACCGTGTTGGGCGGGTCTGACCATTCGAGCAACCCGGTGGCGAAAATCAGCACGCCATACACCAGAAACAGCACGCCCACGAAAAACCAGACCGGAATGATGTGATGTTTTTCGCTCATCGTTTCCTCGCTCTGGCTACCAGAAAATAATCTGCAGAATCGCCAGCACAACCAGCGAAGCGATTCCCCAGAACAGCGGCTGGTGAAACAGCGTGGCATGTTCTTCCTTTGCCACTTCGGTCAGGCTGTACACCAGGCCACGCAACTCGGAGTCAAGCCGCGGCTTGGTCAACATCGTTACGAGAACCGTCACCACGAGGCAGGTGGTGCAGGACCATAACGACTGAAACATATCCTGCGCCAAGCCTTGCGCGTTCGGGTTGAACGTAAATAAGCCGACCCACTGCTCCGCCGATTTTCCAAACATCGGCAACTTTCCATGCATCAGCAGAAACAAAGTTATCGATGAAGTTGTTCCGGCCAGCAATCCCCAGAATCCGCCTTCCTTGGTAACGCGTTTCCACAACATGCCGAGCAATACCGTAGCGAATAGCGGCGCGATGAAAAATCCGAAGAGCGCCTGCACGTAATCCATGATGCTGGCGAATTGCTTGACCAGATAAGCCGCACCGATGCTGATGAAAACGCCGATTAAAGTGCACCAGCGGCCCATGGAAACGTAGTGCTGGTCGGAAGCTTCCTTGCGGATGAACGGGCGGTACAAATCGTAGGTCCAAACCGTGGCGAAGGCGCTTACGTTGCCAGCCATACCGGCCATGAAACCTGCGACTAACGCCGTGATGCCCAGCCCGAGCAGCCCCGGTCCGCAGTAGCGCGCCAACATCAAGGGAAGCACCTTGTCATAAGAGAACTCGCCTGGCTGGAGTCCGCTAGCCGGATGCAGGTGCATCGGCAAAACGGCCAGGCCGAGCAAACCCGGAAGAGTCACAATGAGCGGGACAGCCATCTTGAAAAACGACCCGATGATCGGCGCCATTTTGGCCGATCGGATGTCTTTCGCGGAAAGCACACGCTGTACGACGAGGAAATCGGTGGTCCAATAGCCCATGGATTGAACCATGGCCAGACCGAACACGATTCCAACCCAGTGCATGCCCATCGGGTTGTCTTGGACATGGCCCATGTTGCTCCACATATGGGTGAAGTCCTGGCCTGGGAAATTGTGCTGGATACGCTCGACCATGCCTTTCCAGCCA